>Ga0306921_10005424_pt1 | contig 13235 bp, 9 predicted proteins | sample sta12Cox44000080_FD_203760 | JGI IMG/M metagenome (GOLD analysis project Ga0306921, IMG submission 203760) | Lab enrichment of tropical soil microbial communities from Luquillo Experimental Forest, Puerto Rico - statoxic.12C.oxic.44.000.080 (v2)... | ecosystem: Environmental > Terrestrial > Soil... | reverse complement strand
CGAAGGTGAGCCGGCCCAGCCACTCGGAGTTGAATCGTACTTCGGTGCGGCCCATGTCGATCACGCGGCCGAGCTGCGCCTTGTACGTCTCCGCGTTGGCGCGGATCTCCTCCCAGGTGAGCGGCTTGCGCGTCTCCGACCGTCCGGTGGGATCGCCGATCATCCCCGTGAAGTCACCGATGATGATGATGATCTGATGCCCGAGCTCCTGGAAGTCGCGGAGCTTCTGCAGGACCACGGTGTGGCCCAGGTGGAGGTCGGGCGCGGTGGGGTCGAGACCCAGCTTCACCTTGAGGGGAGTCTGTTCGTGAAGCGACCGCGCGATCTTGGCGCGGAGCTCCGCCTCCACCTCGATCTGCGCCGTCCCCCGGCGGATGCGCGCCAGCTGCGTGTCGATCGGAAGAGCAGGGTTCACGCGCGTATAATAGCAATCGATGGCTCGCGAGCCGCGAGGGAAACAGGCCTCCCCATCTCCGAAGCGTCGCCGCCGCTGGTTGCGGTGGATCGTCGTGCCTCTCGTGGTCATCCTCAGCGTGGGCGTGCTCGCGGCGGGTGTCTCCGCCTTCTGGGTGCTCACCATCCTTCCCCGCTCGCTCCCCTCCGTGGCCCAGCTCGAGAGCTTCGAGCCCAGCGTGGGCTCCAAGGTGTACGACGAGAACGACGAGCAGATCACGGAGCTCCACGTCGAGCGGCGGATCTTCGTCCCCCTCGCCCAGATGCCCGCCGCGCTCAAGCAGGCGGTGATCGCCACCGAGGACGCCCGCTTCTACTCGCACTTCGGCGTCGATCCCATGGGTATCGCGCGCGCGGTGTACCAGAACTTCCGCCGTGGTCGCATCGTGGAGGGCGGGAGCACCATCACCCAGCAGCTCGCCAAGGTGCTCTTCCTCACGCCCGATCGAAGCCTTGACCGCAAGCTCAAGGAGGCGGTGCTCGCCATCGAGCTCGAGCGCCGCTACTCGAAAGACCGCCTCCTCGAGATGTACCTGAACCAGATCTACTTCGGTCACGGCGCCTTCGGCGTGGAAGCGGCGGCCCGCACGTTCTTTGGCAAAGGCGTCAACGAGCTCACTCCCGCCGAGTGCGCCCTTCTCGCCGGTCTGCCGAAGGCGCCTGCGACCTACTCACCCTTCGAGCATCCGCAGGCGGCCCTCCGCCGGCGCGCCACTGTCCTTTCCCGCATGGTGGACACGGGCACGCTCAAGCCCCAGCAAGCAACCCGCTTGGCCGCCACCGCGCTCGATCTCGTGCCGCCAGAACGGCGACGCACCACCGGCCAGTACTACCTCGAGTACGTGCAACAGTACCTCGAGGCACAGTACGGGGCCGACCTCGTCTTCAAGGGTGGGCTGCACGTCTACACGACGCTCGCTCCTGCCATGCAACTCAAGGCGGAGGCCGCGCTCCGCGAGGGGCTGCGAGCGCTGGAGACGCGGCGGGCCACCGCCGCGGCCAAGGACGCGCCGGCGCCGGAGCGGCCGGAAGGCGCCCTCCTCGCCCTCGAGCCGGAGACGGGCTACATCCGGGCCATGGTGGGCGGCTACGATTTCTTCAAGAGTGAGTTTAACCGCGCGGTACAGGCGCATCGACAGCCCGGCTCGGCCTTCAAGCCGTTCGTGTACATGGCCGCGCTCGAATCCGGTCAGACCCCGGCCAGCATCGTCGACGACTCACCAATCCAGTATCCGCTCGGGGGCAACGGCAAGATCTGGAAGCCCGACAACTACGACCGGAAATTCCGCGGTCCGATCACCTACCAGCAGGCCCTCGAAGAATCGATCAACGTCGCGGCCATCAAGGTACAGGAGCGCACAGGTATCCGGCGTACGGTGGACGTCGCGCGCCGGCTCGGCGTGGAGAGCCCGCTCCAGGAAAACCTCTCCATTGCCCTCGGCACCTCTGATCTCACGCTCCTCGAGCTGACCTCGGCGTACGCCGCCCTGGCCAACGGCGGCGCGTGGATCAAGCCGACGGCCATCCGGTACGTGCTCGATGCCCAGCGCAAGCTGCTCGAGGAGAATGTGCCGCAGGCGCGTCAGGCCCTTCCCCCTGATCTCGCCTACGTCATGACCCACATGATGGAGGGGACGGTGGAGCGCGGCACCGGGCAGGCCGCCAAGGCTCTCGGGCGCCCCGTGGCGGCCAAGACCGGCACCACGAACGACTACTCGAACGCGTGGTTCATCGGCTTCACCCCGCACCTCGCCACGGGCGTGTGGGTCGGCTATGACAAGCCGCGGAGCCTTGGGAAAGACGAGACGGGTTCGAGAGTGGCTGTGCCCATCTGGACGGCGTTCATGAAGGAAGCGCTCTCGGGGAAGCCCGTGGAGGACTTTCCGATTCCTGAGGGCGTGGTCGTGGTGCCGGTCGATCTCTCGGCCTCGGGCACCTGCATGAAGCCGGTCTCCATGGCGTTCCTGGCCGGCACCGAGCCCAAGAACGCGTGCGGGCCGGCTCGCTTCAGCGGACCCAAGCCGGACGCTTCACCTGCGGCACCGCCCGCTCCTGCGCCTCCCGCCGAAGCGAGCGCCGAGCCCGTTGCGCCTCTTGCCACCGCAGCGCCTCCTGTCACCGGGGCGCCTCCTGCCGCCGCGCAACCGGCGCCCACCAAGCCGCGGAGCGAAAGCCCCTAGCCTTCTACGCCTTGGCCGCGGGGTACTTCGAGGCGACGGCCGACCAGGCGCCGCCGTTCAGCAAATCGAGGAAAACCGTGGACAGGGCATCGATGGGCACGCGTGCCTGCTCCATCGAGTCGCGGTCGCGAATGGTCACCTTGCCATCGGCCGACTCGCCCTTGTCGCTGTCGCCCACCGTCTGCACGTCTACAGTGACGCAGTAGGGTGTGCCTACCTCATCCTGGCGTCGATAGAGCCGGCCGATGGCCGCCGTGTCGTCGTACACAACCGCCCAGTGCCGGGCCAGCGTGTCGCGCACGGTGTGCGCCGTCCGCACGATGTCCTCGCGCTTCTTGAGGAGGGGAAGCACGGCGACCTTTACCGGCGCGAGCTCGGGGTGGAAGCGCAGGACTACGCGCTTCTCGCCCCGCACTTCCTCCTCCTGATAGGCGTCGGCGAGGAAGGCGAGGAGGGCGCGGTCCACCCCCGCGGAGGGCTCGATCACGTAGGGCACCACGTGCTCCTTCCGTTCCTCGTCGAAGTAGGTGAGCGCCTTGCCGCTGAACTTCGCGTGCTGCCTGAGGTCGAAGTCCGTGCGGTTGGCGATGCCCATGAGCTCGCTCCAGCCGATGGGGAAGTAGTACTCGATATCCGCCGTGCGCTTAGCGTAGTGGGCCAGCTCGTCCTTCTCGTGCTCGCGCAGCCGGAGGTTCTCCGCGCGGAGGCCATAACGCTGGAACCAGGCGAGGCTGTCCGCTATCCAGCGCTCGTGCCAGTACTCGTCGGCGGGCTTGCCCTCCACGGTGTCCCGCGGGTTGACGAAGTACTCGATCTCCATCTGCTCGAACTCGCGAGTGCGGAAGATGAAGTTGCCCGGAGTGATCTCGTTGCGGAAAGCCTTGCCGATCTGGCCAATGCCGAAGGGCAGCTTGCGCCGCATGGACTGGGCCACGTTGTCGAAGTTCACGAAGATGCCCTGGGCCGTCTCCGGCCGCAGATAGGTGAGGGCGGCCTCCTCCTCCACGGGGCCCATGAAGGTCTTGAACATGAGGTTGAACTGCCGGGGAGCGGTGAGCCGGCCTTTGCCGCAGTCCGGACACTGCGTGCGCCGCTCGCCGCAGTGCGAGCAGGCCTCGCCCGCGGGAATGGTGAACTTGTTTCCCTTGGTCGCCGCGCAGTAGTGCACCCACGGCATCTCGTCCACCTTGTCGGCGCGGAAGCGATGGCGGCACTCGAGGCAGTCGACCATGGGGTCGGTGAAGTTGTCGACGTGTCCGCTCGCCTTCCACACCGTGGGATGCATGATGATGGAGGCGTCGAGGCCGACCATGTCGGGCCGGCGCTGGATGTAGTCGCGCCACCAGATGCGCTTGATGTTCTGCTTGAGCTCCACCCCCAGCGGACCGTAGTCCCAGCACGAGCCGATGCCGCCGTAGATCTCACTGGACTGGAAGATGAAGCCGCGGCGCTTCGACAGAGAGACGAGCGTGTCCATGGTCACGGGCATAAAGTCAGAATAGCATGGGGCTTCTGTCTGCCCCTTCTTCCCCCGTCAGGAGCGCGCGGTGATTTCCCGACGGGTCTGGGCGAGGAAGCGCGAAGCGCGCGGCAGGGAGCCGATGAGCCGCCCCATCAGGCCTTCTACGGTGGCGGCCAGCTCCGCGTCGAGGTCCGCGGCGAGCGGGAGCCGGAGGCCCTCGTCCCAGCCAAGCGTCCGGAGCCGCTTGAGCAGACCCACCGCCGCTCCCGAGAGATCGAGCGCATCGGCGCCGGGACCGCAGTCCGCGCACAGGAGCCCGCCCGCCAGCACGTCGAGCCCGGCCCCCGGAAAGGGATAGGCGCGACCGCAGTCGACGCAGCGGTCGATGCGTGGTCGGTGCCCGAGGAGATCCACGGCGCGCAGGCCGAAGCACGTCGCCACGCGCTGCGGCCGCGCGCCGCTCTCGAGAGCACGGAGGCTTCGCAGCACGAGGCCAAAGAGGGCGGGCTGCGGATCGCGGTCCGCGGTGAGGCGGGTGAGGCACTCCACCACCCACGCGCCTTGCCCCAGTCGCTCCAAGTGCTCGCGTACCCGCAGGAAGGGATGCACGATGTCGAAGTGATCCACTCGCACGAGCTCGCTGCGTCCGGTATCGAAGAAGACGAGCTCTCCGAGGGTGAAGAGCTCGAGCGCGCTGCCGAAGCGCGAGCGCGTCCGGCGCGCCGACTTGGCTACCCCCCGCACCCGGCCGTGATCCCGCGTGTAGAAGTCGACGAGGCGGTCGCTCTCGCCCAGGGCACGTCGGCCGATGACGATGCCCTGCGTCTTGTGGAGAGCCATAATCAGGAAACTCGGAGGGGGGCTTCGCCCCCCTTCCGAAACCTCCCTCCAGAATTCGGTTGCGCGGGCAAAGCCGAAGCTCGAAGCGGAACACCGGGAGCTTGGCGATCGGCCAGGAACGTCATGCCTTCAGCTCAAGAGGTGAGGTGGAAGCCAAACTCGCGCAGCGCGCGCTCGTCCGTGCGCCACTTGTGACGCACACCCACCGCCAGCTCGAGAAATACCTTGATGCCGAAGAAGCGCTCCAAATCCTCGCGGGCCGCGCTGCCGATCCCCTTGAGGGTCGCTCCGCCCTTGCCGATGAGGATGCCCTTCTGCGAGTCGTGCTCCACGAAGATGCGGGCCCGGATATAAAGGCACTCCGGGCGCTGGCGTTCCGTGAGCTCCTCCACGCGCACGGCGCAGGCGTAGGGCACCTCCTGGTGCGTGAGGCGAAAGATCTTCTCGCGGATGGCCTCGGCGACCCAGAAGGTCTCCGGCTGATCGGTGAGCGACTCGCGAGGGAAGTAGGGCGGCCGCTCGGGCATGGCCTCGACGATCAGGCCAAGGAGCCGATCGCAGTTCTCGCCGGTCTCCGCCGACACCGGCACGATCTCCTGGAAGGTGAAGGCGGACCGACAGGCCGCCATGAGGGGAAGAAGCCGCGACTTGGGCGCGAGCAGGTCCGTCTTGTTGATCACGGCGAAGACGGGGCCCCGGCCGGGACGCAGCCGCTCCAGGCTGGTCGTGTCGACCTGCGCGGGCTTCTCCATCGCCTCCAGCACGAAGCAGACGACGTCGACGTCCTCCACCGCCCGCTCGGCCGTCTTCGCCATGAGCTCACCGAGGCGGCCTCGCCCCGCATGGAGCCCCGGCGTATCCACGAAGACGATCTGGGCCGCGGGGAGGTGCTTGATGCCCGTGATACGCGTGCGCGTGGTCTGGGGCCGCCGCGACACGATAGCCATCTTCTCCCCGACGAGCCGGTTGAGGAGCGTGGACTTTCCCACGTTGGGGCGGCCAACGAGGGCGACGAAGCCGGCCCGGTGGCCGCCGTCAGCCATCACGCCTCGAGCAATCCGGCCCAGAGCCGCGCAGGGGCGCGGCGCCGCGCACGGGCGAGGATGGCGCGCGCGCGCTCGTGCATGCGGCGCGCCTCTCCGGGCTCGTGATCGTCCCACCCCGCGAGGTGCAGGACGCCATGCACCACGAGGAGGTCGAGCTCGAGCGACACTGGGACGCGGTTGCGTCTCGCCTGGCGCGTTGCGGTGTCCGCGCTCACGATCACCTCGCCGAGGAGGGAGCGGGGGCCCGGCGCGTCTAGATCGAAAGCCAGCACGTCGGTGGTCTGGCGACGGCGGAGATAGCGCGCGTTCAGCCGGCGGATCTCGTCATCGTCCACCACGCTCACGTGGAGCTCCCGGTCTCCGCGGCCCAAGGCATCGAGGGCGACCTGGGCCGTGGCGCGCAGTCGCGCCGCGGAGAGACGGACCCGCCGCTGGCAATTCGTGACCGCGACGGCCATCAGACTCCGGGCGATCCCAGGGCGCCGCTCGGTTTGGCGCGATCGTACGCGCGCACGATGGCGGAGACGAGATCGTGGCGGACCACGTCGCGATGATCGAAATACACGAAGCGGATACCCTCGATGCCATCGAGGACGTGTTGCACTTCGATGAGGCCGGAAGGACGGCTCGCGGGCAGGTCGACTTGGGTCACGTCCCCCGTGATGACCATCTTCGAGTTGAAGCCCAGGCGCGTGAGGAACATCTTCATCTGCTCGGAGGTGGTGTTCTGGGCCTCGTCCAGGATGATGAAGGCGTCGTTGAGAGTGCGCCCCCGCATGTAGGCGAGGGGGGCGATCTCGATGGCGCCCTTCTCACTGAGGGTCGCCACCTTCTCGGCCTCCAGCATGTCGTAGAGCGCGTCGTAGAGGGGGCGGAGGTAGGGATGGAACTTCTCCATGAGGTCGCCGGGGAGGAAGCCCAGGCGCTCGCCGGCTTCCACGGCGGGCCGGGTGAGGATGATGCGCGACACCTCGCGCTTCATGAGGGCGGACACGGCCATGGCCACCGCGAGGTAGGACTTGCCCGTTCCCGCGGGGCCGATGGCGATGACGAGGTCGTGCTGACGGATGGCGTCGAGGTAACGCTTCTGGTTGGCCGTCTTCGGGCTGATGAGCTTGCGCCGCGACGGCACCGCGATGGCGTCGGAGAGAAAGCCCTTGAGATTGGTCTCCGGCTCAGCGCCCGCCATGCGGAGCGCGGAGCGGATGTCCATCGCGCCCAGGGAGGGCCTCTCGCGGAGCATCTCGATCAGGTCACGCACCACCTTCTCCGCCTGCTGGATCCGTGTCTCCTCCCCCCGCAGGGTCACGTCGTGTCCCCGGGAGGTCGCCTTCACGTCGTATTGGGACTCCAGAAGCTTCAGGTGCTCGTCGTTGCGGCCGAGCAGGGCCAGGAGATTGAGGTCGGGTGGAATGAGGACACGGCGGGTAGCGTGGGCGACTTGGGTCACGCCGGCCGGGGTCCTTCGACGACGCGGATGCCCAGGTCCCGGAGCTGGCGCGCGTCCACGGGCGCGGGCGCATCCGTGAGGGGACAGGTTCCCTTCTGGGTCTTCGGAAACGCGATGACCTCGCGAATGGATTCCTGCCCCACCAGATTGGCGGCGAGACGATCGAGACCGAAGGCGATGCCGCCCATGGGCGGAGCGCCGAACTCGAGCGCCTCCAGCAGGAAGCCGAAGCGGGCGCGCGCCTCCTCCTTGGAGATGCCGAGGAGGGCGAAGAGACGTTCCTGCACCGAGGTCTGATGGATGCGGATCGAGCCGCCCGCCGCTTCCTGGCCATTCAGCACGAGGTCGTAGGCCTTGGCTCGGGCCCGTCCGGGATCAGATTCCAACAGCGGCAGGTCCTCGTCTCGCGGAGCGGTGAAGGGATGGTGCACGGCGTCCCAGCGCTTCTCGTCGGGGTTCCACTCCACGAGAGGGAAATCGATCACCCAGGAGAACACGTCGCGATCCATGGGGATGAGGTTGAAGCGACGGGCGAGATCGACGCGCAGCCGGCCCAGCGCGGCGGCGGCCACGGGGACGGCGTCGCCCACGAGAAGCAAAAGATCGCCCGCGCCGGCTTCCGTCTGAGAGAGGAGGCGCTCCTGGATCGCCGCGAGGAACTTGGCCACGGGAGAGTTCACGCCCTCCGCGGTGACCTTGATCCACACGAGGCCCTTGGCGCCCGCCTGCTTGGCGTCAGCGGTGAGATCGTCCAGCTCCTTCCGGCTCATCGCCCCGGCGCCGGGCACGCGCAGGGCTTTCACGGCACCGCCGCCCGCTACCACCTGGGCGAAGGCCTGGAACTCGCCACCCGCGAAGAGCGGGGTGACGTCCACGAGCTCCATGGCGAAGCGCAGGTCAGGCTTGTCGGAGCCGAAGCGGGCCATGGCCTCGTCGTAAGGCAGGCGCGGGAAGGGCACCGCCAGCTCCACGCCCTTCACCCGACGCCAGATCGTGGCGACCATGCCTTCGATGATGGGGAGGAAATCGTCACGATCCAGGAACGACGTCTCGATGTCGATCTGGGTGAACTCCGGCTGGCGGTCCTTCCGGAGGTCCTCGTCGCGGAAGCAGCGGACGATCTGGAAGTAGCGCTCGAAGCCCGCCACCATGAGGAGCTGCTTGAAGAGCTGCGGGGACTGGGGCAGCGCGTAGAAGGAACCGGGCTGGAGCCGGCTCGGCACCAGGAAGTCCCGCGCGCCCTCCGGCGTGGAGCGAGTGAGGAAGGGCGTCTCCACTTCGAGAAACCCCTGCGCATGGAGATAGTCACGCACGGCCCGACAGAGCAGATCGCGCGTCTGGAAAGCGTGAAGCACGGGGGCGCGCCGCATGTCGAGGTACCGGTACTTGAGACGAAGCGTCTCGTCCACCTCCGTCTCGCCCTCGACGTCGATCTGAAAGGGTAGCGGGCGGCTCTCGTTGAGCACCCTCAGCTCGCTCACGTGCACCTCGATGGCGCCGGTGGCGAGCTTGGCGTTCTCGGTGCCCGCGGGCCGGGGGGCGACCACGCCGCGCACGGCCACTACGAATTCGCTCCGCACATCCTGGACTTTGTCATGGGCCAGGGCGCCGTCTGCCGGGTTGAACACGCACTGGGTGATCCCCTCGCGGTCGCGCAGGTCCACGAAGATGAGCCCGCCGTGATCGCGCCGCCGGTGCACCCACCCCATGAGAGTCACGGGCTGCCCCGCGTCGGAGGCGCGCAGGGCACCGCAGGAGTGCGTGCGCTTCCAGTCACCCATGGCCTCCACGCGCATCCCCGTCATGCCGAGACCTCCTGGCTCCGCAGGGCTTGCAGCTCGTCAGCCAGGCGGGCGAAGGGCACGCGTCGTTGCTCTCCGGTCTTCATCTCGCGCAGCACCGCCTCCCCCGCCGCGAGCTCGTTGTCCCCCGCAATAACCGCGTAAGCGACGCCGAGCTTGTTCGCCCGCTCGAGCTCGCGGGGCAGCTTGCGGGCTCCGTAGCCGAGCTCAGTGATCACCCCGGCGCGGCGCGCGGCCCGGGCCACTGGCATGAGGCGCTGCAGCGCCGCCTCGCCCAGAGGAATCAGGAGCGCGAGCGGTCGCGGGCCGACCGCCCCCTCGCCGAGAAGCAGAACCACGCGCTCGAGGCCGATGGCGAAGCCGATGCCGGGATCGGCTGGCCCCCCTAGCCGCTCGATGAGGCCGTCGTAGCGGCCGCCCCCGGCCACGGCGTCCTGGGCGCCGAGCTGTGTGGTCTTCACCTCGAAGGTGGTGCGCACGTAGTAATCGAGCCCGCGCACGAGGCGGGGCGTCACCGTGTAGGCCTGGCCCATGGCATCCAGATAGCCGCGCACGTGATCGAAGTGCTGGGCTGACGCCGCGGAGAGCGAGTCGAGGATGGACGGTGCCTTCTCGATCACGGGCTGGCATTCCGGGACCTTGCAGTCGAGGACGCGCAGGGGATTACGCCCAAGGCGGGCCTGACACTCGCCGCACAGGGACGAGGCGTGGGGGGCAAGGTACTCGACCAGGCGAGCCACGTAGGCCGCGCGGTCACCGGCATCGCCGATGGAGTTCACGTGCAGGGCGAGGCGGTCCTCGAGACCGAGGGCGCGGAAGAAGTCCATGAGCATGCACACCACCTCGGCATCCACGGCTGGGCTCGGCTCTCCGAGCGCCTCCACGTTGGCCTGGTGAAACTGGCGATAGCGCCCCGCTTGCGGCCGCTCGTAGCGGAACATGGGCCCGATGGTGTAGAGCCGGACGGGCTTCGGCTCGACCTGGAAGCCGTGCTCGATGTAGGCGCGAACCAGCCCCGCGGTGGCCTCGGGGCGTAGGGTCAGCGAATCGCCGCCGCGGTCCTCGAAGGTATACATCTCCTTCTTGACGATGTCCGTCTCGTCACCGATACCGCGGGCAAAGAGCTCCGTGCGCTCGAAGAGGGGCAGCCGGATCTCGCGATAGCCGTAGGCCTCGAAGGTGGCGCGGCCCGCCGCCTCCACGCGCTGCCAGCGTCCCGTCTCCACAGGCAGGATGTCCCGCACTCCTCGCACCGCCTTGATGGCCATGGCTAGGCCCTCTCCAGGCTCATGCGTCCAACGAAGCATCGGGACATGCGCACGGAACGAGCGGGAAGGATCGGCGAACGCAGGATCGGAGCAGCCGTCGGCAGAGGCACTACTCCTGCGGAACGGTCATGATGATCTGCGTGTCAGCGGAGGTCTTCAGGAGGTTCTTGTAGCGCACCACCGTAGCGATGATCGTGGGCTGATTGGCGTCGTCGGTCTTGAATCCGCCCAGCGCCGTGATGGTGCCCTCGAAGCCCGTGTCGATGGTCTGTAGCCGAAAGCCGGCCGGGCCCTTGAAGACGATGGCGAGGAGGCCTTCCTTGACGATGTTCTGGGGCACGAGGATCTCGTCGATGCCGTCACCGTCGAGATCGATGGCTACCGGCGTCGGCTCGATCTTGTAGAAGGCGGTCCGCATGACCCGGTTGGTGACCTGACCAGTCTCCTGCTCGATGGTGATAGCGCCCCCGCCCACCGCCGTACCGGAACGCCACAGGTCCTCGCCTTCGACCGACATCTGGAGACGGTTGAACTCATCGATGAAGGCCAGCACGCGAGAATCCTTGCCATTGATGTTTGAAAAGGTGGCGCCCATGGGACGGAAGGCCTGGTGCACCTTGACCGCCTTTTCCGCCACCAGCTTGCCGTTTTTCCAGGCCATCTGATCGGCCTGGCCCTGATTGAAGAACTTCTCCTTGCTGAAGCGCTGGGTCCACACCGTCTGCTTGTACCCAACCCCCTTGACGTCCACGGGGAACAGGAATTCCTCGATGCTGTCCGCCAGGTAGCGCGGCTTGCCGTCCTTGACTCCCAAGATGAAGGAGTTCAGACCGCTCTTGGGATCGTGGCGATTGCCCACGACCTCGAAGACGCCGTCGCCGTCCAGATCCACGAAGTAGACGGAGATCACCTGGCCCCGGGACCGCACCGACATGGACCACTCGGGCTCCGGCTTGAGATTCACAATCTTGTACTGGTAGACCTTCTCGCCGTCGCTCACGACCATGCGAGGAATCTTGTCCTTCGGCATCACCCCCACGTCGATGGCCACCACGGCGAAGGGAAACTTGGCGACTTCCCGGAGCGGGATGGTGTTTTCCCCGCTCGAGTACGAGCCTGCCTCGAGCTCTCGGCCGAGCAGCCGGGCGAGGAGCGAGCGTTGCTTGGCCTGCGGCGGGTTGGAGGGACCGCCTTGCGAGAACCGGCTGCCCTGCGTGGTGGGACGGATCGAGGGCGGCACGAAGAAGGCGGTGTTGAGTGTCGCCTCCTTCCGCGGCAGCTCGAACAGCCGTACGTCCATGTAGGGCTTGGTCTCGACCCGCTTGAAATGGATGGCGAGGATATTCTCGGCCTTGTAGCGCTCGGCAACCTGCGCGATGCCCTTCCCCTCGAGAGCCTCCTCGGGCTTGATGCCCTGCTGCGCCAGGGCCAGACCGAGTGGGTCACCCATTCCGATGCTGAACCGGCCAGACCGGGTCAAGCCGTCCACCAGCTCCTGGATGGCTGCCTCGATCAGGGTATCTCTCACCCCCGTGGAAAGGGGTAGGACAGTCAGCTTCACCTTCCCGGCGGAGACCCGAGCCTTGTCGCCAGGCTGAATGCCGTTTCCCTGGCTGATCCGGGCCGTCGAGTACGCTTCGGCGACATCAGTGATGCTGAGCCGGCCGACGGTCTTCTCGGTGCGCCCGAGCACTTCGCCGGTCTTCGGATGCTTGAGCTCCTCACCCTCCCGATACACCATGAGCTCGACGCCTATCACCACACCGTCTCGCTGCCCTACGGAGAGGGTGACCTGGTCGCCCTCGACCTTGAGCACGTCTCCCTCGACCTTCGGAAAGAGGGCGACGACCTGGGCTACGAGAGTGGTGATCGGGGTGGGTGCGGGTCCCGCTCCGCCACTGGACGGGGACTGCGCCCAAGCCGGGGGGGTGCCCAAGAGGACAAGAAGGAACAACAGGCCGGGCCAGCGGATCATGGCGCTCATCATACCGACCCCAAGAGAGCAGGGCAAGCAATGCGGCCAAAAGAACACGGGCCCGGGGGATGACTCCCCCCGGGCCCGGGCACGTCACATCAGGGTCTAGAAGCTGAAGCGAACGCGAGCCGTGGTGATGGCAACCGGGTTTACTCCGATATCCCTGCGGACCGGAGCCTGTGCAGAGTAGTCGGCGCCGATGAACCGGTGAGCCAGGGCGTTGTCGGACATCAGGTAGCCGGCGGCCCAGTCAAACACGAGGCCGGGAGCGAACCGGTACGTGAGGGCCAGGTTGAACTCAGTTCCGAAGAACTGGGCGTCACCCTCTGGCTGGCAGCTGTTGCCCGTCTTGCGGCAGGTGAAGTTCGGCTGCAGACCGCCGTTGGCTACGACGTACGCGTCCGTGTCCACTTTGTGCACCGACCAGCTCGGCGTGATGCCGGCACCTACGGTGAGAGACGGCGTCCACGCGTAGCTCGCCTTGAGTCCAGTGACGATGCGCCCGTACTTGTCCCAGCCGATTTGCGTGCCGGGGTCACCCGCGTTGTTTATGCCGCCCATGATCTGGTAGTAGTCGACACCCAGCGAGATGATCTGGGTGCCCCAGTCAGCCAGATAACCGGTGTCCGTGTCGAGCGGCGTGAAGTACTTGATGCTCTTGTACGGGTTGCTCTTCGCGTCCTGACCCGAGGTCGCCATGATCAGGTGGGACAGGAGTAGCGGACGCAGCTGATAGCTGGTCCGCACGTCGACCAGCCA
>Ga0306921_10005420_pt1 | contig 13241 bp, 10 predicted proteins | sample sta12Cox44000080_FD_203760 | JGI IMG/M metagenome (GOLD analysis project Ga0306921, IMG submission 203760) | Lab enrichment of tropical soil microbial communities from Luquillo Experimental Forest, Puerto Rico - statoxic.12C.oxic.44.000.080 (v2)... | ecosystem: Environmental > Terrestrial >... | reverse complement strand
GCCGTACCGCAATCTCGATGTCTACACCGCTGATCTCGAGCGCATTGAAATCCTGGAAGGTCCGCAGGGCACCCTGTTCGGCGCAGGCGCAGAGGCTGGCGTGGTGCGCTACGTTACCAACAAGCCGAAGCTCGATATGACTGAAGTGCTGGTCAACGCCGGCTATGCGACCACGGCCCACGGAGGTCCAAGCGCTAACCTCGACGCCACCTTCAACCTGCCGCTGATTCCCGAGAAGTTGGCCGTGCGCGGCGTGATTTACGACGAACGGCGGGGTGGATACATCAACAATATCCCCGGGACCTTTGCGCGTGCCGATTCCGACCTTGGCCTCTACTACACCTACGCGGGCGGAGTGCCTGCCAACAGTGTGGTCATCAATAACTCCAACACGGTGGCCAACGAAATCAATTCCGTCACCTACAAGGGTTTGCGTGCAGAAGCGCTCTATCAGTTCGACGACGACTGGAGCGTGTTACTCGCGCAGTCGTACCAGTATACGGACATCAACGGTGTGTTCACCGAGGCAGCGGCAGATTCCCTCGGCGTGCCGCAACCCGAGCTCACCGTACAGTTGTACAACCCCTCGTTCACCAAGGACCGCTTCGAGAATACCGCGCTGACGCTGCAGGGGCGTGCGGGTGCTCTCAAGCTGCTTTATGCCGGCTCCTACCTGGTGCGCAACATTGAGCAAGTGCAGGACTACACGAATTATGCACGCGGCATATATGCGGACTACTATCAGTGCGTTAACCCCGTTCCGGGGAATCCCTCCACCGCCCAGTGTTTCTCGCCGAGCTCGACCTGGAATGAGGCGGAGCGCAACACGCATCAGAGCCATGAGCTGCGCTTCACCACACCTGGCGATTGGCGGCTGCGCGGCGTTGGCGGTCTCTTTTATGAGGACTACCGTGTTGAGGAACAGACCGACTGGTTCTATCTCACCGCGTCTCAGTACTTCAACCCGATCGGGCCGCCTACCGGCTACTTCACTCTGAACGGCGCCACGGTTCAGCCGGACGGTCGGCCGGTTAACTGGAACACACCGGGTGCCGTGTTCGTGCCCCAACCGGTAACCTCGATCAATCCCAACACCCGGCCACTGGGCGATGGCTTCTTCAATGACATCACCCGGGCTTACAAGCAGAGGGCGGCGTACGCGTCGTTCGACTTCGACGTCGTTCCGAAAACGGTGACGCTGACGGCCGGCACGCGCTACTTCCGTACCGAGAATACGGAAGTAGGCTCATCGGTCGGCAGTTTCGGCTGCCAGCTCATCTTTAATCCGGCAGCGCCCAATCCATGCGTAAATCACTCCAACATCCAGAACATCAATGCAGGCGGGTTTGACCGGACCTTTTCCGGATTCAGGAGCCGCGCCAGCCTCAGCTGGAAGATCAGCGACGATGCACTGCTTTACTACACCTGGTCACAAGGCTATCGCCCCGGCGGCTTCAATCGAGGGAGAGCTTTCACTGCCGGTCCGTTGTATCCGGGCCCGGCTGAGTTCCAGACGCAAGCGAGGGAGCACGGTGGGTTGGCGGTGCCTGTTCAATTCGCCCCCGATAACCTCACCAACAACGAGCTCGGCTGGAAGACGCTGTGGGCGGGTGAGCACATTCAGTGGAATGGCGCGCTCTATCAGGAGGACTGGGATCAGGTGCAGATGGGAATCTATGCTCCCGGCCTGGTTACCAGCAACGTCATTGCCAACGGGGGTAACTACCGGGTGCGAGGAGTTGAAACCTCCGCCGTGGCCCGTTTGGCGCGCGGCGTGACGCTCGAGGGGGGCGCCGCCTGGAATCACAGCGAGTTGATCAAGGAGGCGACCTTCCTATGGGCGGATGGAACCGCCATTGACTTCAGCACGCTGCAGACCGCCAGCGGCGGTGCGGTGCCGAATCCAAGTGGCACGCTCGGCAGTTCGCTCGCCGGAGCACCTCCGTTTCAGGGGAATATCCGTTTGCGGTATGACTTCGCACTGGGATCCTATGCGGCGTTTGCTCAGGTGGGCGCGGTGCATCAATCACACTCGCTTGCTTCCACGGACCGAATCACCCTCGACCTGCAGGGCAACTCCATTGCCTACGACCTGCCGGCTTTCACGACCTATGACGGGGCGGTCGGAATTGCCAAGGATCGGTGGCGGCTGCAGCTCTATGCGCTCAACCTGACCGACACGCGCGCGCAACTGTATGCGAACTACGCGCAGTGGTACAAAGCCGTCACCGTGAGCCGTCCCCGAACCATCGGTTTGAACGTGACCTATAAGTCTCAGTAACCGTAGCCAGCCTTTCTGGAGGTACCGGTAGGGGGTCCCGCTGCGGCGGTGATGAGTGCCGTGGTGCGATCGTGGACCAGGACTTCACCACAAGTCTGAGGAGCGCGCGCAGGCTGTCCGGCCAGGTGCGCTGGGCAGCGTCCCGATCCGCGGCCGGTGCGCGCCGGTGGACTCGAATCAGCTCCAGCGCCGCCGCCAGGCGTTCCTGCGGCACCATGACGACTGGAGGCTTACGCACCGGCCCACGCATGAGCCGCGAGCCGCCCCCGGAGTCGTCGACGAAGCAGGGAATTCCGAACGCCTCCAGCGTGTCGACGATCGTAACCAGCTCCGCCCCACTCTCCGGCGCAGGGACTCTCACCAGGCGTACGCGCTCGACGCTCATGGCCGAGGGCACAGTGACTGGGAGGCGTCCGCGACGACCGCCCCTGCAGACGCCGCGGGGACCTGCCCGAGCAATGATTGCAGGTCCTTGCCCCGGAGATGCGCATCGAGGAAGGCAGCGACGTACTCACGTGTGGCAGCAATCATGGTCTCGGGAGTGCTCCCGGTCGCGACGCTCCCCTTCAGCAGCCAGACCGCGTCGGAGAGGGCCAGATGCTCGGCGCCAGGGAGTGCTACGGCCAGGCGCGGACCGGCCAGCGAGCCCAGGAGACTGCAGTCAGCTTCGTTCCATTGCCGTCCGACCACGAGGTTCAGTACCGGCTGCCGCACAGTGCTTGACAGATGCGGCGGCACTACAGCGTCGAGAAGCACCGCTGCTTTGACCCGCGGCTCATTCTCCAGCGCGCGAATGGCGGTGAGGCCACCGAGCGAATGACCCACGATCGCAATGCGCGACAGATCGAACCGACCGGAGAAGTTGCTGTTGCCTCCAGCGTTGAGTGCCGCAAGCTGGTCCAGGACGAATTTCAGGTCTGCGAAGCGCACGGCCACGGCAAAGCCCAATGTTCCGACATCGCTATGCCAGTCGTTGGTCAGATAACTGCCGAGCATGCCCTTTTCCAGCCGTCCGTCTGGGAATGCTACGGCAGTCGCTTCGCTGGTATGACTGATGGATGCCACCACGTAGCCCCGGCTCGCAAGATCTTCGGCCAGATAGGTGTAGTCGGTCGAAGTTCCGGTGAAGCCGTGCGACATGAGCACAACCGGATGCGGCCCGGGAGCTGCCGTGGCGTCGCGGCAGCTGTTGGTTACGACCTGAGGCAGAGTCACACCCAGGAGCGTGCCGAAGTACTCCCATGTCTGGGGCGAGGTGTAGTTGGCGGGAGTACACGCGGCGCCAGCTCCGGCAGCCAGCGGATACCAGAACCGCACCATGAGCTCGCGTCGGGTCTCGCTGGCGACGTATGGGTTCGCGCGCTGCGAATCGAGGAGGTGCATCTCACGCGTACCGACTGTGCTGGCTCCTGTCGGAGGTGGCGCAACCAGAGCCGCCGCCTGCCGGGCGAGGGCAACGTGCACCAGGGCGGGAACCGAGGCCTGACCATTCCCGGCGAGATTTATTTTCTGCGGGCTGTCTTTACTGCTGTCGGCGATGGACAGTACCGCCGAGCGTAAGCCTGGAGTCCACGCGAAACTCACCGTGATCTCGCAGGAAGCTCCCGGAGCGAGACTGGTACCGCACGTATTGGTTTGACTGAAGCGACTGGCGCCCGTGCCATCGATCGAGATACTGCTGATTGTCAGCGGTGAGTTGCCGGTGTTGGTCATCGTCGCTATCTGCGGTGGAGGGCGGCGTCTGAGCACCTTGATGAAAGACATATCCACCGGAGAGAGTTTTACCGACCCATTCGTCACGATGACGGTGCCGCTCACGGAGACGGAGCTCTCGGTAACTGATGTCGCCGTCACCGTTACGTGGGTGTTGGCCGGCAGTGACGCCGGGGCAGTGTAGGTGGCCGCCGCGCCGTTTGCGGTTATCAAGGGCGAGATCGTGCCGCACGCGCTCGGACACGGAGCGCCCGATTGCAGGAGCTGCCAGCTCACGCCACTTGCCGTCGGGTCGTAGCCGACGTTGGCTATGAATTGCTGCCCAACGCTCAGAGGGACCAACGCGCTGAGCGGTGTGATCGCAACGGTTACCGCCTTGACCGTGATTTGCACGCTTCCCTGCGAGGCGGCCGCACTCATGGATGTGGCGGTCACCGTCACTTGTAGATCGGTGGGTGGTGGGGTAGGGGGTGCCGTGTAGGTGACTGCCTGACCGCTTGCCGAGCTCAGGGGGGAAAGCTTGCCGCAGTCTGCGGCAGAACAAGTCACGGTCCAGGTGACACCCTTGCCGGCCTGATCGTAGCTGACTGTCGCCGTCAGCCCCAGGCTCGTTCCTGCGGTCATGTTAGTTGACGCGGAGGCGTTCACGGCCACCGCAATCGCGGGCACCGTTATGCCTGCGCTCGCTGTAACCGCAGAGTTGGTGAGCGAAGTCGCGGTAACCGTAACCGCCAGGTCGGCCGCCGGTGTCCCCGGTGGTGCCGTGTAGGTGACCGCCTGGCCGCTTGCCGAGCTCAGGGGGGAAACCTTTCCGCAGTCTGCGGCAGAACAAGTCACGGTCCAGGTGACACCCTTGTTGGCCTGATCGTAGCTGACGGTCGCCGTCAACTGCGTGCTCGTTCCCGCAGGCACGGGGGATCCCGCAAAATTTATTGCGATTACGATGGCGGGCACCGTGATCGTTGCCGACGCCGAGACTGCTGAGTTGGCCACAGCGGTCGCGGTGATCGTAACGGTGAGATCGGCCGCAGGCGTCGCAGCTGGAGCGGTATACGTCGCCGCGGTGCCGCTCGCGGTGGTCAGTGGCGACACATTGCCGCAGGGGGGAGGCGCGCACGAGACGCTCCACTTGACCCCCCCGTTGGTGGAGTCGCCTACCACGGTCGCGGTAGCGGACAGGGACGTCCCAGCGGGCACCGGAACTCCGTTCGGCGATAGCGATATCGATATCACTATGCTGGAAATGGTGACCTGGACGCTGGCGCTGACACCAGGAGTGGTCGCAGACCTCGCGGTAATGGTGACCGTGAGGGGAGCGGCGGGCGCAGCCGCCGGAGCGGTGTAGGTAGTACCGCCATTGTCGGTGGTGCTGGACGGAGACACCTGTCCGCAGTCTTGCTGTGCACAGGAGACGGTCCAGTACACAGCGCTCCCTGCCGGTGCGTTCACCTGACTGAGCGTGATCTGGGTGGTCCCGCCGGCTGCGAGCATGGTTTGACTCGCCGAGACTGTCAGTTGTAGGGGAGGCACGCTGCTGTCGCCGCCGCAGGCCGCGAGTCCTGCAGTGAGGAGCACCAGCCAAACGACCAGGAATCCGCGCCGGCCACTAGTGCCGTTCAGCCGCCATGATTTCATGTGGTCTCCCCGCTCGCGCCGGCACCGGAGCTCCCACGCGGTGGTAGGTGGGCGCATCCACGTGCGGCTCATTGTTCGATTCAAATGATATGAGCCTCCGAGGGGTGAAAGTGGCCACCCTTATTTGCGGTGCCTGGACCTTGGGGGTCTCGGGGAGGGGGTGGCCCGGTGTGCCTTGCAAGTTTGGGTTGCCAATTCGGACCCTGGGGACTCATATATAAGGAGGGGGGAAGACTGCTCATGCGTCGCAGTAGCCGTGGCTGACGGGAAACCGTCCCTGGTGGAGCGCTTGTTTGCCGAGCACGGCGGTGCCCTGCAGGCGTTTTTGGGCCGGCGCGTCCGCAGCAGAGCCGATACCCAGGACCTGCTACAGGAGGTGTACCTGCGAATGCTGCGGATCAGCGACCCGGAAGCGATCCGCGACCCTGTCCTCTACGTCTATACGGTTGCCAATAACCTGGCGAAGGAGCACGCGGTGCTCGACCGGCGGCGGGCAAGCGGCATGGACATCGACGAGGTCGCCGCGCACGAGCAGCTCGAAACGCTGCCCGCGTTCGACAGCGACCTCGATGCGGCGCGGCGCGTCGCGCGGCTCCGGGTGGTGCTGAAGCAGCTGCGTCCGAAATGCCAGGCGGCGGTGGCACTGCGTTTCACGCATGGTCTCTCCTACAGAGAGATCGCCGCCCGTCTCGAGGTGTCACCGCAGATGGCAAAGAAGTACGTGGCGCAGGCGCTGGCTCATTGTCGACGCCGCATGGCGCGGCTGGGCTGAACCCATGACCTCCAAAGACGAGCAGGTCCGCGCCGTGATTGCCGAACAGGCGGGCGAGTGGTTCGTCACGAACGACGAGGGCCCGCTCGCTACAGAAGATTCCGCGGCCCTCGTGGCCTGGTTGAAGGCATCGCCGGCCCACCTCGGGGAATTCCTCGGCGTGTCGGTGGTCGCACGGGATCTGCGGGAAGCCTGCGTGGATCCGGATAGCTCCATCGATACTCTGATTGCTCGGGCACGGGCCGAGGACGAAACCCTGGTCCGATCCCTCTGGCCGCGCGTCAGCGCGGCGGTGTTTCCTTCACGACGCTGGTTGACCGCGGCAGTGACCTTGGCCTCACTGGCCGTATTGAGTCTTGGCCTATCGCAGTTGTGGAGCGTCCGGCCCGCTTCGCAGGTGTCAATGCCAGCGAGCGTTCCAGCGCTGCACTTTGCAACGCGCCACGGCCAGCAGCTGGTTCAGCGCCTGGCGGACAGCTCTGTGCTTCACCTCAACACCGACAGTTCAGTCACGGTGCGCTACAGCGACACGGAACGCCTCATCACGCTCACCTCCGGTCAGGCCGTATTCGAAGTCGCCCACGAGCCGCAGCGGGCATTTCGGGTGCTCGCCGGATCAGCTCAGGTCGTGGCAGTCGGGACGCGGTTCGATGTGCGCCTGACACCCGAGGCGACGCTGGTGACGGTGGTCGAAGGCCGCGTCGCCGTCGGATTGTCGGCGACATCGGCGGCAATCATCCAGGTCGGCGCCGATCAGCAGTTGCGCGTGGCCGCCGCGGAGTGGCCGGCGCGACCCGTGGCGGTGGACGCGGAGCGCACCACCTCCTGGCTGCGCCGCGAGATCGTGTTTGACCACGAACCGCTCGAGCAGGTCGCGGCGGAGTTCAATCGCTATGCTCCGAAGCCGATTGCGATCACCACGCCCGCGCTTCGGAGCCTGGAGATCAGCGGCGTGTTTGCAACGGATGACCCCGATGCGTTCATCGCCTTCCTGCGCAGCCTCAAGGGCGTGCGAGTCGAGGTCACCGAGAAAGAGATCCGGGTGTCGCGGGAGTAAGCTCGCTCGCCCCTCACAGCCGAGCTCAAGCGCAGCCCCTCCGGCCACCCGAAACTGGGCGCAGCCAGGCGTGCTTAGCTATTGCCGCACCCGGCCATCCCGGTAAATAGTTCAGAATACTGTCGATTTGCTCCCCTATCGTTCGTCGTACTCGCGCGAAAGGTCGTACCTGCGCAAGAGCGCGCTTGCCCGTTCAGAAGGAGGATGAGAATGCCTTACATCGATGGATTCGTTGTTGCAGTGCCGACGGCTGGCCGTGAGGCTTACCGTGCTTTTGCCGAACGCACGGCTGCCATCTGCCGGGAACACGGCGCCCTCAAGGTCGTCGAATGCTGGGGTGATGATGTGCCTGAGGGCAAGGTCACATCGTTCCCTATGGCCGTCAAGCTGCAGAAAGACGAGACGGTGGTGTTCTCGTGGATCACGTGGCCTTCGCGGCAGGTGCGCGACGCGGGCATGAAGAAGGTGATGGCCGATCCGAGACTACAACCCGACGCCAACCCGATGCCCTTCGACGGCAAGCGTGTGATCTACGGCGGCTTCGAAATGATCGTGGATCGATGAGTGCAAAGAAAGGAGTTCATATGAGCACGACCGATACTTATCTTGCGGTTTTTCTCGGCAACAAGGCTGGTGCGCGGCGAGCGGCCTGGGATGCCCTTCCGGAGGTTGAGCGCCGTGCCAAGGAGAGCGAGGGCATCGCTGCCTGGAAAGCGTGGGTCGAGAGACACCAGCCGGCGATCGTCAGCATGGGCGGACCCCTGGGAAAAACCAAGAAGGTCAGTCAGCGCGGAGTCGAAGATACGAGCAATGATCTGGGAGCGTTTGTCGTCGTGCGCGCCGACTCGCACGCAGCAGCGGCCAAGCTCTTCGAAAGCCACCCGCACTTTGCGATCTTTCCGGGCGAACGGGTCGAGATCATGCCCGTGCTGCCGATACCGGGCGCTCAGTAGGGGAGCGAACCATGCCCAACACCGTGCGACTCCACAGAGTCCTGGCTACCAAGCCTGAGAAAGTCTATCGCGCATTCATAGAGCCTGACGCACTCGCCAAGTGGCTGCCGCCAAATGGCTTCACCTGCACCGTTCACCACATGGATCCGAAGGTGGGTGGCACGTACAGGATGTCGTTTCGGAATTTCACCACCGGGCAGAGCCACTCCTTCGGTGGTCAGTATGTCGAGCTGGTCCCCGGCGAGCGGGTCCGCTATACGGACAAGTTCGAGGACCCGAACCTGCCGGGGGAGATCCGGGTAACGATCACGCTGAAGAGAGTATCGGTCGGCGCCGAGGTGAGCATCGTGCAGGAAGGGCTGCCGGATGTGATTCCGGTGGAAGCCTGCTACCTCGGGTGGCAGGAGTCCCTGAGAAACCTCGCCAAGCTGGTCGAGCCTGAGATCGCTCAGTAGGGCAGCGCGCCCGGCTCCGGGGGAGCTCGGGCGTGCGATGCCTTTTAGGCACGGTGTTTCAGCGGCCGGCAGGTGGGCCGACGTACACCGTGCCTTCCTTCATCACAAATAAGGCATGCTCGGTCGCTTTCAGGTCGGTGAGCGGATTACCGGCTACCGCGATGATGTCGGCGAGCTTTCCCGCGCTCAGGGTACCTAGCTGGTCGGCAAGCCCGAGGAGCTCGGCACCGCTTGCGGTACCCGCAATCAACGCCTGTGCCGGCGAAAGACCATTCTTGGCCATCAGGGAAAATTCACGTGCGTTCAAGCCGTGCGGCTCGACCGCGGCATCCGTGCCCATCGCTATCGGCACGCCAATCCTGACAGCGTGCTGGAACATCTGCTGCGACTGCGCGGCCGCGGCACGAGCCTTGGCGGCGATCACCGGAGGAAACTTGTCAATGTGCTCCAGATTCCAGACGCCGGCAAACAGTGTCGCGACCAGATAGACATGTTTCTTCTTCATCTCGGCGAGCGTGTCGTCCTGGAGAAACGTCCCGTGCTCGATCGAGTCCACTCCTGCCGCGATGGCCATCTTCGCGGCACGGTCGCCGTGGCAGTGGGCGGCCACCTTGCGCCCCCAGCTGTGGGCCTCGGAGACAATGGCGTTCATCTCCTCCTGCGTGAGTTGCGGATTGTCTACCGGATCGGAGAGCGACAAGACTCCTCCGGAGGGCATGAATTTGATGACGTCCGCCCCGTACTTGAGCTGATAACGCACCGCAGCGCGGCACTCATCGGGACCGTTACAGACTCCCTTGATCGGTCCGGCGACGGCAACGCGTTCCGGCGGATACGGGTCCTGATCGGCATGTCCGCCGGTCGCGCCAATTGAATTATTGGCAACCAGCATTCGAGGCCCGGGAACCATTCCGGCGCGGATCGCGTTGCGCAGGCCCATGGCGATAAATTCATCGGAGCCGAGATCGCGCACCGTGGTGACGCCCGCTTCGAGAGTGACCTTGGCGTAGTGAGCGCCATAGAGAGCCTGTTCAGCCGGAAAGCGCATGATGTCGTTGTAGAAATCGAGATACCAGTTAGGACCGGCCTCGGAAGTCAAATGCACGTGCGCATCGATGAAGCCGGGTAACAAGGTGGCATCGCCGAGATCGATGATCTGCGCATCAGCGGGGATGTTCGCAGCGCTCCCTACGGCCTGGATGCGGCTGCCCGAGACTACGATGACGCCGCGATCGACCAGCTTGCCCGAGACCGAATCAAACAGATGATCGGCCTTCAGCACGATGGGGCGGGCGGCACCGCCACTGGATTCGGCCAGGCTCACTGGCGCCAGGAGCACAGTCGCTGCAACGCCCATCCACGAGTACGGAGCCTTGATGCGTGCCTTCATACTGCCCCCTGTATTTCGAAATGTTGGAGTGGCCTGGAGTAATCGCCGCGCCGGGCGCGGCGTCATGGTCGCATATTCGATGCCTTCCCTGGGTGCAACGCGAGTATGACGCGGCTAACTCCGCCGCCGTAGCGGCGCGACCATTGGTGGTGCGATGTCCAGCGCCTTCTGGAGCTGCCGGCGGTTGCTGGTAATGTCATCGAGCGTATAACGGTCGAGCGTCGCGAAAAAGGCGTCGAGCGCCTCGGTCAGCGCGCCGCGGAGCCCGCACACCGGCGTGATGACACAGTGATTGGTCTTTCTGTCGAAGCATTCCACGAGCGCGGCCTCGGCTTCAGCCGCGCGCACCACTGCACCGATATTGATCCGGCCCGGGGCCAGCGCCAGCTCGAAGCCGCCGCCGCGGCCGCGCACGTTGGTGAGCAGACCCCTCTGTCCGAGGTGATGTACGACCTTGGTGAGGTGGCTCGCTGAAATGCCGTACGCGGCCGCTACATCCGGGATGGTGGCGCGTGTACCTGGCCGGGCGGCCAGGTACATCAGTACGCGCAGGCTGTAGTCGGTAAAGCTGGTCAGGCGCATGGCGCACCTTTCAGGGGATCAGCCTGTCCCCACCGCAACACTCGGTTGCAGCGCCACCCCCCGAGGCCGCCGCAGAAGCTTGAGCGCGTAGGCCCCCAGCAGCAGCCCCCCAGCGGCGAACACGATGTCTCCGGGGACACGCAGCCACACGAGCGTCTCCATCACTCGCGAGTGCACGATCTCCGCTGACCGGGCGTACCAGAGACCGTGGGAGATCGACGCACCCGCCTGGTAGATACCAGCGGGGAGCAGGCTCAGAAAGACCATCATCGCCAGCCCGATGTTCATGCTCCAGTACATCCACGCGACCAGGCGGTAGGCGTGGCGGCTGGCCTCGAACAGGCCCCGCAGGCAGAAGAGCATCAAGCCGATGCCGAGCATGCCATACACACCAAAGAGCGCGGCGTGACCATGGGCCGGTGTGAGGTTGAGACCCTGTACATAGTAAAGAGACGCCGGCGGGTTGATGGCGAAGCCAAGAAGCCCCGCGCCCACAGTGTTCCAGAATCCCACCGCGACGAAGCACAGAATCGGCCAGCGGTAGGCGGCCACCCAGGGCGCTGCCTTCGAGCGCTGGTAGTTCTGCCAGCCTTCGAAGCCAAGCAACGCCAGCGGCACCACCTCCAGCGCCGAGAACACTGCACCGACGGCAATGACGGAGGTAGGCGTGCCGGTCCAGTAGAGATGGTGCAGCGTGCCGAGGATGCCGCCGAAGAGAAACACGATGGTCTCGGCGACGATTGCCCGGCTGCCGCTGGCCGCACTGACCAGCCCGAGGCGCGTGAACAGCAGGGCGACGACTGCAGTGGCAAAGACCTCGAAGAACCCCTCTACCCACAGATGCACCAGCCACCAGCGCCAGTACTCGATCATCGAGTAATGGGTATTCTGCCCCCAGGTGAGGGAGGTGGCGTAGAACGCGCCGATACAGGTCGCGGACAGGAACACCATGCCGATGAGGCCGCGGGTTTCCGACGGCCGCTTGAGAGCGGGCCACAGCGCACGGCCGAGGAGAAACAGCCAGAACAGCAGCCCGACGAACAGCAGCAGCTGCCACACCCTTCCCATGTTGGTGTACTCGAGACCCTGCGCGCCCCACCAGAAGCTGAAGTGGAAGCCAAGCTTCTGCAGCGTGCCAAGCCAACCGCAGATCGTGGAGCCGCCCACGATCAACAGCAGCGCATAGAAGAGGGCGTCGACACCCAGCTTCTGATACTTCGGTTCCTTGCCTGAGAGGAGCGGCGCGATGTAGAGACCGGTGGCCAGCCACGCAGTCGCGATCCAGAACACTCCGAATTGCGTATGCACGCTGCGCGAGACGGTGTAAGGCAGCAGTTGCGCGAGTGGCAGGCCGAAGAAGGCGCGCCCTTCGACCGCGTAGTGTGCCGTGATGGCTCCCATGAAAATCTGCACCAGGATGAGGGCGATGACCACGAAGAAATACTTCGCAGTGGCCCGCATGGAAGCCGTGGGAGCGAACTGCGCCAGTGGATCACGGTGCGGAGGCGCCGGGGTCGGGGCCTCCGGATGCGCCATGTGCCACCAGATCATTGCGGCGATGCCTGCGATCAGCAGGATAATGCTGACCACGGTCCACATCGCACTGCCACTCGTCAGGGTGTTACCCACCAGTGGCTCATGCGGCCAGTTGCTGGTGTACGAGAGCCCGTGCTCTCCGGGTCGATCGGTCGCGGCTGACCAGGCCGACCAGAAAAAGAACGCGGCGATGGCGCGCCGGTCGCTGGGCCTGGGCAGTGCGTTGTCGGGCATCGCGTACTGTTCCCGCAGCCGCGTAAGCGCCGGTGCATCTCCGAACAGTGCCTCGTAGTGGGCCTGCACTTCCGCGACGGCGCGCACCCGCTCCGGGGTCAGAGTCACGACCTGCGTTCGCTGGTCGTAGGTGTTGCGCCGCATCTCGCTTTGCACCCGGGCGTCGATCGCCGCGCGCTCATCGGTGGCAAGACTGTTGTAGTCGGCCTTGTAGCGCGCCTGGCTCAGGAGGTCCCGCAGGACTACCGCTTCGCGGTGCAGCCAGTCGGCGGACCAGTCCGGCGCCACGTAGCTGCCGTGTCCCCACACGGTGCCGAGTTGCTGCCCGCCGGCGGCCAGCCACGCCTGCTGGCCCTTCCGGATCTCCTCGGAGGTGAACAGCGTCTCGCCGCTGACGGCCTTTACAGCGTTTGGAATCGGCGGAGCCGCCAGGTAGATCTCTCGCCCGAGCCAGCCGAGCGCCGCAAAGGACAACACGAAGACGATCCCCAGCACCGTCCACAACCGGTTCGTCGTGCGCATTTCCGTCTCTCCGTATAAAGCTATATTAAAAATGAAGCTTTAAGACGAAAGATGCGCTTACGCGAGCGGGTCGGAAATAAGGGTGAGTGCGTACCTCGGTCAGGAGCTGTG
>Ga0306921_10005419_pt1 | contig 13243 bp, 13 predicted proteins | sample sta12Cox44000080_FD_203760 | JGI IMG/M metagenome (GOLD analysis project Ga0306921, IMG submission 203760) | Lab enrichment of tropical soil microbial communities from Luquillo Experimental Forest, Puerto Rico - statoxic.12C.oxic.44.000.080 (v2)... | ecosystem: Environmental > Terrestrial >... | reverse complement strand
ACCCCGCAGTTCACGATAGGATTGCGGCCGAGCCGATCCGCCACTCGCCAGCCGAAGGCCTCACGATAGCATTTCCAGCTCAGGGTCCAGCCGAAAGCCTTCGGCCGCTTGTAGTGGCGCTTGTACGCGCGATCGATCTCCGGTGTGATCGCGAGCTTGTCGCGCCCGGCGGCTGCGAGATAGAGCTCGACGGTTCCCCAGTCCTGCAGCCACGCGTCCGCGTCGATCCACAGATAGGTCGCGTAACCGGGGAAATGGCGCCGCAGAAAGGGTCTTGAGAGCTGTGCCTTGCGCGCCTCGGGGGTGTGCTCGCGGCCGGGAAAGTCAATGTCCCAGTCGGGGCGAACCAAATGGGTAACCCGTTCGGCCAACCATTCGCTCTGCTCCGGCGCGAGTCCGAAATCGAGGATACCGATAGCCGCGTCGCGGCGTTGCGCCAGGATCGACAGCACCGTATCGCGCAGCAACGGAAAGTAACCACTGTCCGCCCCACTGCTGATCAGGAGGCCGGCAGGCGCCATCGCCGTCGTCACGGCGTGAGAGGTTCGCCGCTCGGCTCGGCGACAATGCGGACGGCGGTCCGCTCGAAAATCCCGTTGACGACGCCCCCTTGGTTGGCCCTGCTTCGCAGGGTGAGACCGAACCCGGCGGCCCCCAGAGCGTCCGTCAGGCGGTCGTTGCGCGAGGTGTCGGCCGCTTCGAGCTCGATCAGCACGGATCGAAGATCCGGATCGCGCAAGGTCTCGCAAGCGCCGGCGAGTATCCGCTCCTCGATGCTGTCGACGTCGATCTTCAGGTAATTCGGCGCGGCAAGTCCGAACAAGCGGCGAAAGCCGTCGATCGAAATACCGACCACCCCCTGCCGGAAGGCCACCGCAATCTCGTTGCCGAAGCAATCATCCGTGCTCTCGAAAGCGTTGAAGACGCTCCCGGCATTTGTCCCTGACAGGTTCAGCCGGCCGAGCTCGGTCCGATCGCTGATAGCGAGGCAGTAGGCCTGCACGCGGTCATCGAGCCGATTAGCTTCGATGTTTCGGCACAGCGCTCCATAGCTGGCGGCAGCCGGCTCGAACGCGCACACCTCGACGCCGGTTCGCAAGCCCGCATAGACAGAGAAGACACCGATATTAGCGCCGATGTCCCAAAACCGGCAGGGTGTCTCGAATGCATCGATCCAGGCCAGCGTTTCCGGCTCGCGCGTCGCAAACTCCCGCGGATATTGCAGCGCCTGCGGATGAGTGGTCACAAAGATCAGCGGACCATGTCGGGTCTCGACGCGCTGTTCGGCCAGCAGGCCCTCGACGACACGCAGCCGTGTGTCGACGCGCCGCCAGGGCTTTTCGACCGCGCTCAATCCGATAACCAATCGCGTCAAGGCTCTGCCTAATCGCTTGCTCACCACGCCGACCTAGGGCACGAGACGATAGCCGCCCGGCTCGGTCACCAGGATCTCGGCGCGCGTCGGATCGCGCTCGATCTTCTGGCGAAGACGATACACATGGGTCTCCAGGGTGTGGGTGGTCACCCCGGCATTGTAGCCCCACACCTCGCCAAGAAGCGTATCGCGCCCGATCGCCCGATCGCCGGCCCGATAAAGGTATTTTAGGATCGCCGTCTCCTTCTCGGTCAGTCGCACCTTTCTGCGGCCGCTCTGATCGGTCAATAGCTTGGCGCCCGGGCGGAAGGTGTACGGGCCAATCATAAACACCGCAGCGTCGCTGTGATCGCTCTGGCGCAGATGCGCGCGCAGGCGAGCCAACAGGACACTCAACCGAAATGGCTTTGTTACATAATCGTCGGCACCGGCTTCGAGCCCGAGGATGGTATCGGGCTCGCTGTCTGCCCCGGTCAGTATCACGATCGGTACCTGCACGCCCGCGCGACGCAGCAAGCGGCACAGTTCTCGCCCATCCATGTCGGGCAGGCCGACATCGAGGACGATCGTGTCGAAACGATCGCTGTTGACTATCTCCAGCGCTCGCGCTGCGGTGCCGCATTCGATACAGACAAACTCTTCGTTCAGCTCGAGCTGTTCGGCCAGAGACTGGCGCAGCGCGCTATCATCGTCGACGATCAGAATCCTACGCCCAGCCCTCATGATAATCCCTGCGGAGCGGCGTTACGGCGCGATGGTTATCCGCCCAGCCGAACCAGTTCAGCAGAGCCACCCTATACGATCCGCGCCGCGGTCTCCAGCAGGTGAGGTCACCGCGGCGGATCGAGTGCCGCCAAGCGATCGAATGCCCTTTCCCACGTTTCCGTCGCCTGGGGCCAATCCGGCAGACGAGTACCGATCGTGCGCGACCCCATAGCCAGCCGTGCAGCGAGCACGGGCTGCGCAATTACCCGCCGCACCGCCCGCGCCAGGGACGCCGGATCGCCCGGCGGCACGAGAAGCCCGGCCTGAGGCGGCACTGTTTCGGGGATCGCCCCGGCCGTCGTCGCGATCACGGGCAGGCCGTGTGCCATCGCTTCCGCAAAGACCATGCCGTAGCCTTCGTGGAAAGACGGCAGCACGAAAGCATCAGCCGCTCGATAAGCCCGCGCGATGCCTTGCGGCGGACACTCGCCGGCGAGGGTGATGCGCCGGCTCAGACCGACGGTCCGAATCCGACGGCGGACGGCCCGCGCCGTTGCTGGATCGCGCTCGAGCGATCCAACGCAGCTGAGGCTCCAATCGAGATCGCGAACCCGGGCCAGCGCCTCGACAAGAAGCTCGTGGCCTTTGCGCGGGACGAGGTTGGCCACACAGAGCAGCGCTCGCACGGAAGAGCGCCGCGGCCCGGGTGGACGGGCCGGCTTTGCCGTGCCGGGTGGGACAACCGCGATCCGTTTCGGGGAGATGCCATAGCTCTCGACAGCAGCGGCCGTTCTGCGGCTCGGACAGAGGACGCCGCGAACCTGCGAGAGCAGCCCGGACTCGAGCTCGGCGGCCCGCTTCGCCGCGGCCGGCGATAGCCCGGTCTCTTGCGCCAGCGGGCCGTGGACGAAAGCAATCAGCCGCAGGCGGCGCACCTGCGCGACCATCACCTCTGCATGGTCGGCTAGCGCGAGGCCATCGACAACGGTCTTGGTATCCTCGGCAAGCGCGGCGAGTGGCGCACCGTCCGCTTGCGGAGACAGCTCGATGACCCGCACCGCCCGGCCGCGCGCCCGCAAGCCCTCCACAATGCGTCGGTCAAACAGATATCCGCCGGTCAGCTGATCGAGCCGGCCTGGTACGACAAAGGCGATTTCATCATCCGAGCGGTGCGTCATAGGCGGCCCACGCGACCGGGCTTTCGCGCAGCACCACGCGAAGGCTGTGGATCGCCGCGGCGTCGGTCGACGCGAGCGCACCCTCGCGAAGCCGCCGCGCCAACCGGCGGTGAACCTCGGCGGCTAGGAACTCGGTGGTCGTGTTACGGCCGCGGAATTCCGCCAGCTCGTCGAGATTGCGGTAATCGAGCTCGCCGAGCACGGCCTTCAACAGATCGAGCGCCCGGCCGATGTCGCAAACGATGCCGTCGACGTCGAGCGCCTCCCGGCGCAGCTCGGCCTCGACCACGAAGGTCGCTCCGTGCAGCTGTTGCGCTGGGCCGAAAACGTCGCCGACGAGGCTGTGCGCAACCATCAAATGATGGCTCACCGTGACGCTGTACATGGCTCGGCTTTCCTCCTTCAATCGTAACGCACGGTGTGGCAGAGCGCGCCGGCCGGTGAAGCTGCGAGAAGCGGCATCAGTTCGGGCAGCCCGTCCAAATCGGTTTCGCCGGACAGCAGCAGGTCGAAGACCGGATCGCGCAAAAGCGAGAGCGCAAGGGTCAGCCGGCGATGGCGCGACCAACGCTCTCTGCGGCCCGCTGGAACGGCGCCGACTTGCGACGAGCGCAAGATCAGCCGGCGAGAGTGAAAGGCACCGCCGAGCGCGAGCGGCACGACCCGCGTCCCGTACCAGCTCATCTCGACCACCGTCGCTTCGAAACCGGCGATGCCAAGCGCTGTCGCCAGGCCTTCGGAGGTGCCGCTTGCATGGATCACGAGGTCGGCTTCGCCGCGCGCTTGCTGCGGTGGCGCGAAACGGCAGCCCAGCGCGGTCGCCAGAGCGGCGCGGCTCGGATCGATGTCGATCAACTCGACTTCGGCGCCGGGCAGCCGCGCGGCGAGCGCGCCGACGAGCGCGCCGACGAAGCCGGCGCCGACGACTGCGATCCGGTCTCCGGGACCTGGCACCCCGTCCCATAGACCGTTTATTGCAGTTTCCATGTTGGCGGCGAGCGTCCCGCGCCGGTCCGGCACATAGTCGGGAATGGCGACAACGGCATCCTGCGGGACGATGAACCGGTCCTGATGGGGATGAAGGCAGAAGACGCGGCGGCCGCAAAATTCGGCGGGACCATCCTCGACAATGCCGACGACCGCATAACCGTATTTGACCGGCGCGGGAAATTCCCCCTCTTGGAATGGACAACGCATGCGTTGCCATTCGCTCTGCGGCACTTCCCCGCGAAAGACGAGCGTTTCGGTGCCTCTGCTGATGGCGCTTGTGCGGGCCTGTATCAATAGCTCGCCCGGTGCCAGAGAACGCAGTGGCTGCGCCCTGATCTCGCCACGACCCGGGGCCGCGACCCAGAAGGCTCGCGCCTCATCCATCGGCGGAATAATCCCGATCGCGTTGGAGTCTGACCTGCGGGCGCTTGTTGACTGGCTCCCGAATGGGCACGATCGCCAGATACACCGATCCCTCGCTGATGTCGATCCACGTCGCTCCGCTTCCGTCGTCTTCGCTTGCGCTGATGCGCGAGGCGCGTGTGGTATTCGCCCGCGCCCTCGGATTCGCCGTCGCGGCAACGTTGCTGCTCGTCCTCGGCGGCATCGTGCAAACCCTACCAGGGATCGCAGGTCTTATCCTGTTCACCGGGCTCGTTTTCGCCTTCGAGCGCCTGCTTGCCGGCAATCACCCCTACGCCCGCCTCGGCGCAGCGAACCGGATCACCCTGGTTCGCGCGGGCGTGGCCTGCCTGATCGCCAGCCGAGCACTGGATCCTGCGCCGCTGGGCATGGCGGAACGCTGGATGCTCGTTGCTCTCGCCGGCGCCGCTCTGCTGCTCGACGGCACCGATGGGTGGGCGGCGCGCCGCCAGAGATTGTCCTCCGCCTTTGGCGCGCGCTTCGACATGGAGATCGACGCGTTCGCGATAGCGGTGCTGGCGATAACCGCCGTGAAGGCTGCGTCCGTCCCGTATTGGGTGCTGGCGATCGGCGCGATGCGTTATCTCTACCTTGGTGCCGGGCGCGTATTTCCGGCCTTGCGCCTCCCGCCGCCGACATGCGCGTTCGCCGATCGCCGACGCAAGGCGATCGCGGTCGCGCAGAGCCTGGCACTGCTCTGTGCACTCGCCCCGGCGACACCCCCGAGTTGGGCCGCGGCGACGTGCGCGCTGGCGCTGTGCCTGCTCGCCTATTCCTTTGCCGCCGATATCTTCATGCAGCTGTCCGACAAACCACATAGAGTGAGGCCCGAATAAGTTGCTGGCACGATCGCCGGCGCTCCCTATGATGGACGCCGGCAAGGAGAAGAGGGTGCCCGAGTCCAGGACAATTGCACCGGCCTACGGTGACGGCGCAGGCGCGCCGCAGTGCACCGGCAGGAGCCTTGGTGAAGCCATCACCGCGTTGCGCCGGGGGGAGCCGGTGCTGATCCGCGACGATCAGATCAGCGTGCTTGCCATTGCCGCCGAGCTCGTGAGCGAGCAGAACCTGCGGCGGCTACACGAGATCTCCCAGGCGCCGGCGCGAGTCGTGCTGACGCGCCGACGGGCCGTGGCGCTCGGTCTGGCACCGCGCGAGGAATTGTCCGGCGCCTTGACGATTTCGGTTTCTCCCCAGATGCCGGCCGCGGTGATCCGCAATCTGGCCGATCCGGCAGCCTCGCTCGGTGCCGAGCCGCCCGGGTTCGGTCCGGCGCCTGTTCCCGCCAAGGGCGGCGCGCTCGCAGCGGTGGCTTTGGCGAAGCTTGCAGCACTGCTGCCAGCAGCCCTCGTGCTGCGCATCGGGACGGCCGAAGCTGCCCTCTTGGCGCGGCGCGGTGACCTCGCCTCTATCGAGGCCGCGGCGGTGTTCAGCCGTCATGCGGCAGAAGCCGGGCTCGAGCGGGTCATCGAGGCGCGTGTACCGCTTGCCGAGGCAGAAAACGCCCGGCTGATCGCGTTTCGACCGCGCGACGGCGGCACCGAGCACCTCGCGATACTGATCGGCGCGCCCGACCCGGCCGCACCGGTCCTGGTGCGGCTGCATTCGGAATGCTTCACCGGCGATCTGCTCGCCAGCCTGCGCTGCGATTGCGGCGATCAGCTGCGCGGCGCGATCGCTGCGATCGCGCAGGCCGGCGACGGGGTGCTGCTCTATCTGGCGCAGGAAGGACGCGGCATCGGGCTCGTCAACAAGCTCAGAGCCTACCGCCTGCAGGACGCCGGCTTCGACACGCTCGACGCCAACGAGCAGCTGGGCTTCGACGCCGACGAGCGCGTCTATCTGCCGGCTGCAGAAATGCTGCGCCAGCTCGGGTTCGGCACGGTGCGCCTGTTGACCAACAATCCGGACAAGGTGTCGGCCCTCGAGCGCTACGGCATCCGCGTCGCCGAGCGGGTGCCGCACGTCTTCCCGTCGAACGGTCACAACGAGCGCTACCTGCGCACCAAAGCGACCCGCAGCGGTCATCTTTTGTGACGCGCGAAACAACGAAATTTGAAAACCGTCCATCTGAGTTGCTGGATGAAGCTCGCATGCCCACATGATTTCAATAACTTACAGGCGAATTCCATTACTGCTTCGAACAATGGAATTTTGAGACCGGAGCAACGAATTTTCGTCCTCGCTGGGTACGAAAATTCCGTTGATATCGGCCAGATCAACGAAAAATCAGCGAATCCTTAAGGATTCGGCAGCAGCCGGCATCGTCCCGTCAACCCGCCTCGCCACGGGCGCCGAAGATCGCGGTGCCGATCCGCACATGGGTGGCGCCAAAGCGGATCGCCTTCTCGAAATCGGCGCTCATCCCCATGCTGAGCAGGCGGAGCCCGGTGCGCCGGGCGATTTCGCGCAGCAGCGCGAAATGCAATGCCGGCTCCTCGTCGAGCGGCGGAACGCACATCAGGCCCTCGATCGGCAAGCCGAGCCGGTCGCGGCACTCGACAATGAAGTCATCGGCCGCGGTAGGAAGAACCCCCGACTTCTGCGACTCTTCGCCGGTATTCACCTCGATCAGGCAGGGCGGACGCCGACCGCTGCGCTCCATCTCCCGGGCCAGCGCCTGGGCGAGCCGCGGGCGGTCGACGGTTTCGATCATGTCGCAAAGTGCCACGGCGTCGCGCACCTTGTTGGTCTGCAAGGGCCCGATCAGGTGCAGGGCGAGGTCGGGAAACGCCTCGCGCAGTACTGGATATTTGGCCTGCGCCTCCTGCACCCGATTCTCGCCGAAGACGCGGTGGCCGGCGGCGAGTGCCGCGCGCACACTGGCTGCCGGGTGGGTCTTGCTGACGGCGACGAGGGTGACATTGTCGGCCGCTCGCCCGGCAGCCTGGGCAGCCGCCCCGATCCGGCTGCGGACGGCGGCGAGATTGGCGGCGATAACCCCTTCCATAGCGGCTCCATTCCTGGCACAAGACTCGTTCCCAGGCTCCGGCCGCGAGGACGCCGTTTCGCCGAGGATTGCGGGATGCCCGTCGCCCATTACCGCCCGTCGATCGCCTTTGCCGCAAGTCTTTCCTTAGCGACCGCGGCATGCGGTCTCGAGCCAGTTGGATGGAGCGAGCAGCCGAACGCGGCGACCACCCAGCAGGCGTCGACGAGCGACCCGGGCGAAATCGATACCGAGGCAACGATCTGGACGGTGCTGGGTTTGGCCAAAAAGGAATCGCAGCGGAGCCCGGGTCCGCAGACCGGGAGCACGGTGAGCCCGATCCTGTGGCAGGCGGCCCTCGACACACTGAATTTTGTCACCTTCGTCTCGGAAGACCCCCTCGCCGGATCCCTGGTCACCGATTGGTATTCGCCGAGCGGCAAACCGAACGAACGCTACAAGGTCAACGTTTTCATCCTAGCTCGATCGTTGCGATCGGATGCGCTAGCGGTGACGGTGACGCGCCAGGCGCGCCTCGGAGACGGAAACTGGCTCGAGACCACCATAGCCCGACAGGTCGAGACCGATCTCGAAACCGCGATCCTGAACCGCGCCCGCCAGCTCAAACGCGAGTGGATGGCGACGATACAGAGCGAAAAATAGTCCTCCGGCCGATGCTGGCGTCCGGCTCGCGGGCGGGCAGAACCGAAGGAAGTCCCCAAGCGATCATGTCACGCTACAATTTCCGAGAGAGCGAAGCGAAATGGCAGCGCCGCTGGCGCGAGCGGCGGCTCTTCGAGGTCGATGCCGCGCCCGGCCGGCCAAAATACTATGTCCTGGAAATGTATCCCTACCCGTCCGGCAAGCTCCATGTCGGGCACGTGCGCAACTACACGATCGGAGACCTGGTCGCCCGCTACCGAAGAGCGCAAGGGTTCAGCGTGCTCCACCCGATGGGATGGGACGCGTTCGGCTTGCCCGCCGAAAATGCGGCGATGGCCGAAAACATCCATCCGGCGGTCTGGACCCACGAAAACATTAAGACGATGCGGGCGCAGCTCGAACGCATGGGGTTCGGTTACGACTGGGCGCGCGAGATTGCGACCTGCCACCCGGACTTTTACCGCCACCAGCAGAGGATGTTCCTCGACTTCCTCGCGGCCGATCTCGCTTATCGCAAGGAATCTTGGGTCAATTGGGACCCGGTCGAGAACACCGTGCTCGCCAACGAGCAGGTGATCGAGGGACGCGGCTGGCGCTCCGACGCGATGGTCGAAAAGCGGCTCTTGCCGCAGTGGTCCCTGCGCATCACCGCCTTTACCGAGGAGCTGCTCGACGCGATTGGCGATCTCGAGCGCTGGCCGGAGCGAGTGCGCGTGATGCAGGAGAAATGGATCGGCCGCTCAGAGGGCACGCGCGTATTCTTCCCGATCGCAGGAAAAGACGAGCGCATCGAGGTCTTCACGACCCGGCAGGACACGCTTTTCGGCGCTTCCTTCCTCGCTCTCTCACCGAGCCATCCGCTGACGCTGGGCCTCGCCGAAACGGACCCAGCCCTCGCCGCCTTCATTGCCGAGTGCAATCGCATGGGCACCAGCCAAGCGGTAATCGAGACTGCCGAGAAGCTGGGCTACCCGACCGGACTCGAAGCCGTCCATCCGTTCGACGAGAACCGGCGTGTCCCGGTCTGGGTCGCGAATTTCGTGCTGATGGAGTACGGCACGGGCGCTATCTTCGGCTGCCCGGCGCACGACGAGCGCGACCTCGAATTCGCCCGAAAATACCGGCTCCCGGTGATCCCGGTGGTGCTGCCGCCGGGCGCCGACCCTGCGAGTTTCGCGATCGGCGAGACGGCCTATGTCGAAGACGGCACGGTATTCCACTCCGCCTTTCTCGACGGCTTGTCGGTTGCTCAGGCGAAAAGGGCGGCCGCCGAACGGCTTGAAGCGCTCGATCGCGGCGAGCGCAGCACCGTGTATCGGTTGCGCGACTGGGGGGTGTCGCGCCAGCGCTACTGGGGATGCCCGATCCCGGTCATCCATTGCGAGGCCTGCGGAATCGTCCCCGTTCCGGAGAAAGATTTGCCGGTGACACTACCTGAGGATGTCAGCTTCGATGTCCCGGGCAATCCGCTCGATCACCATCCGACGTGGAAACACGTCCCGTGCCCGCGCTGCAGGGGACAAGCACAACGCGAGACCGACACGTTGGACACCTTTTTCGATTCATCGTGGTATTTTCTGCGCTTTTGTTCGCCGCGCGCACCCGTCGCCTTCGAGCGGCAGGCGGTCGACTATTGGATGCCGGTCGACCAGTATATCGGCGGTGTCGAGCATGCCGTCCTCCACCTCCTCTACTCGCGGTTCTTTACCCGGGCGCTGACGCGCTGCGGCTATCTCGACCTCGACGAGCCGTTTGCCGGGCTGTTTACGCAAGGCATGGTCTGCCATCAGACCTATCAGGGCGAGACTGGCGACTGGCTATTTCCGGAGGAGGTCGAGACCGATGGCGCGGGCCGTTTGGTCGATATGGCCGGGCGGCCGGTAATCGCGGGGCGGCATGAAAAAATGAGCAAGTCGAAGAAGAACGTCGTCGGCCTCGACGCGATAGTCGACACTTATGGCGCGGATACGGCGCGGTTTTATCTGCTGTCGGACAGCCCGCCAGAGCGCGACCTCGAATGGACCGAGACTGGGATCGAGGGTATCTGGCGCTACGTCAACCGGCTGTGGCGGATGGTCAGCGAACTCTCTGTCCCGTTGCCCCCGCCAGGCTCGGCGGTGCCGGCCACCCTGTCGCCCCCAGTCGCGGCGATCCGGCGCGCGACGCACAAGACGATCGCCGCCGTCACCGACGACCTCGACAAATTCCGCTTCAACCGCGCCGTGGCGCGGATTCGCGAATTGACCAACGCGCTCGACGAGCTCCCAGCGGCCGAGCCCGGTGCGCCCGAGGTACTCCGCGAAGGGCTCGAAACCCTGGCGCGCCTCCTCGGACCGATGATGCCGCATCTCGCCGAGGAGATGTGGCAGGAGCTCGGCGGCAACGGTTTACTAGCCGACCAACCCTGGCCGCTGTTTGATTCCGACCTTACCCGCGACGAACAAGTGACATTAGCCGTCCAGGTCAATGGCAAGTTACGGGCAACCCTCGACGTCCCGCGCGACACGGCGCCGGACGCCATCGAAAACGCGGCTCTTGCATTGCCGCAGGTATCGCGCTGGCTCGACGGCCATTCGCCGCGCAAGGTCATCGTCGTGCCGAACCGGATCGTCAACATCGTTGTCTGACCGGAGATGACGAAATCCCGCATGTTGATCGCGCTCGCCGCCGCCGCGGCGCAGTTGCTGTCGGGCTGCGGCTGGACGCCGCTCTACGCCGACATCAAGACTGAGGCGGCGAGCGAAGAGTTGCGAGCGATCAAGGTCGATCCGATTCTCGAACGGATCGGCCAGCGGCTTGAAATCGCTCTGCGCAATTCGCTCAATCCGACGGGTGAGCCAACACCCACACGCTACCGACTGAACACTACGCTCGCCGTTACACTGGGCAATCTCGGGATTCAATCACAAGGCTTGGCAACCCTCGGGCAACTCGACGCTTTTGCGACCTTTAGGCTGATCGATCTCCAAACCGGCGGCATTCTGCTGTCCAACACGGTGCACGTCGCCAATTCCTTCGACCTCAATCCCAATCAGTACTCGACCACCGTAGGCGAAGACGACGCCGGGGTTCGGACCGTCGCGGAACTCGACCAAGAGATCGTGACCCGGCTCACGCTCTTCATGCAGCGTCGCACCGCCGGAAACAGCACGAAGCCGGGCTGAGATGCCGTGAAGCTCCCTGCAGGGCGGATTGCCGCGTTTCTACAACGACCGGATCCAGCGATTCGCGCAGTGCTGCTCTACGGCCCGGACGCCGGTTTGATACGCGAACGCGCGGACACCCTAGCGCGAACCGTCTGTCCGGATCTGAAAGATCCGTTCCGAGTCGCCGATCTGAGCGGCTCCGCCCTCGCCGCGGACCCCGCGCGCCTGGCCGACGAAGTCGCCCAAATGAGCCTGATCGGGGGCCGGCGGGTAATCCGTGTGCACGACGCCGCGGATCGTCTGGCGGGGTTGTTTGCGGGATTCCTCGACACCGCCCCCGGCGACGGTTTCATCGTGGTGGAGGCAGGCGACCTGCCGGGATCGTCAGCGCTGCGCCGGGTGTTCGACACCTCAGCCCGCGCAGCGGCGATCGGCTGCTATCCTGATACGCCACGGGACCGCGCCGCCGTAATCGGCGACACATTGCGGGCGCACCGGATAACGGCGAGCGACGAGGCGACCCAATATCTCATCGAGCACCTCGGCAGCGATCGCCTGCTGACCCGCGCCGAACTCGAAAAGCTCACGTTATATGCCGGCGGGGGCAGCCACATCGAACTCGATGATGTGCGGCTCTCGATTGGTGACAGCGCGGCACTCGCAACAGACGACGCCGTCATGGCCGCGGCGGAGGGCGACACAGCGAGGGTCGATCGGGTGCTCGATCGGGTCTTCCAAGAGGGAGAGTCGCCGGTCTCGGTTGTCCGGGCGATGCTGCGCCACCTGCACCGCCTGCATCTGCTTTCCGCCCGACTGGCGGCGGGGGCAACGGTCGCAGAGGTGGTGCGCACCCACCGCCCGCCAATCTTCTACAGGCAGGAGGATAACTTCAAACGCCAGCTTGCGCTGTGGAACGAGGCGGTGTTGCGTGCCCAGCTCGATAGGATCGCGCAGGCCGAATTGCACATGAAGCTGACCGGTCTGCCCGCCGAGACGGTCTGCCGCGAGGCGATGCTCGCCATCGCACAGGCCACCCGCCCCCGAGCGATGCGGGAAGGACTCCCCGCGCGTGTATAAGCGCCAAGGCCCTACCTCGCGCACATTTGAACGGATGTCGGGACCCGTTCCGTTTTTTGGCTTCTCGTCTCAGCGCTCTCTCAATAGTCTATCTGCTGGGATAACGTGTCGTGGGAGGGAAAACATGCGCCAGACGCCGTGGCTGGTCCCGATTGTCATAGGGGTATTCTTGATTTGGGGAGTGGCGCGGGCCGACCAGGTCAACTTCAAGGCCGATCTCAGCGGCGCCAGCGAGGTCCCGCCGGTCACCACTGCGGGCAAGGGCACCGCGACGGCGGCGCTGGACACCGCCGCCAAGACGCTGACTTGGACGGTAACCTATTCGGGGCTCAGCGGTCCCGCGACGGCCGGCCATATCCACGGTCCCGCCGCCCCAGGAGCGAATGCCGGTGTCCTCGTGCCGTTCAGCGGCGGTCTGACAAGCCCGATCAAGGGATCGGCAACGCTGACCGATGCGCAGATCTCCGATCTTGAGGCCGGGAGGACGTACATAAACCTCCACACGGCAGATAATAAAGGCGGGGAGATCCGCGGCCAACTGGTACGGGCGCAATAGCCGGCACGGCGCACGTCTTCACGGATGAAGATGCGTTTCCAGCTGACAGGGATCGCCATCACCCGAGGACGAGCCGATACGGACCAACAGCTGCCCGGTTAGCCCGCACGATCCGGTGGCTGCGCCGAAGAGGCAGCCCTCGAAGGCTTGGAGGGTCGTGTCGCGAAAGATTGCACTGACAACGGCGCCGTCCCGCAGCCA
>Ga0306921_10005416_pt1 | contig 13248 bp, 15 predicted proteins | sample sta12Cox44000080_FD_203760 | JGI IMG/M metagenome (GOLD analysis project Ga0306921, IMG submission 203760) | Lab enrichment of tropical soil microbial communities from Luquillo Experimental Forest, Puerto Rico - statoxic.12C.oxic.44.000.080 (v2)... | ecosystem: Environmental > Terrestrial >... | reverse complement strand
CGGAGAGCTGATCAGCTTGCGCGCGTACTCAGGGATGCCGTTGTTATTCCGATCCTCGGTGGCGTAATCGTATTGCGCGTCCACGTAAGCCTTACAAGCCGCGATCGCATCGAGCTCGTTCGATCCGATCCGCCGCGCGAGGATTTCGTGTTTCCCTTCCCCAGTGTTGAAATACCAGCGGCCGGCGGTCCTCAACATGGGTATCGGGAACGGGAAGCCGTCGGCGCCAATGAGCAGGGTCGCTCGGTTTGCGTTAGCCGGGTCGATTTTCTCCTTCATCGATTGTTTGGCTCTGTCGACGAACTTCGCCCGGGTGGCCTTGTCCGCCACGGCGTCTCCCGAATTGAGGATCTGGTCGGCCTCCGGGCCGAAGATCTGCGTCAGCGCCGGCAGATCATCGGCTTCCGCTGCGGCCAGTAAAGCGCGGGCGGCTTGCTGGGGTGTCGCGAACGTGCGTTGTCCTGTAGCGGGAGCGGCAGCCCACGCCGACAGCGCCAGTGCCGCTACCACCAATAGCAGCGTGAATCCCGGGGAGAGTGATTTGCGTTGCATCATCGTGCTCCTTGGTTTCTTTCAGTCTTCTCTCGAGTCGGTCACCGCCTGCGCCCACCGCCGCCCCTACGGCCGCCGCCTCCGCCTCCGCCGCCCCTGCGGCCACCGCCTCCGCCGCCCATACTGCGGGCCCCGCGGTTGCTGTACGCACGGGCCTGCGCGGCACTGCCTCCTCCGAATGCGCCTCCCCGGTTAGGCGGGGACGCTTTGGGTCCGCTCCAGCCACCCCACTGGCCGCCTTGGCCGACCCGGCTCGCCGAGCCCGCCGCTGCGCGTGGGCGGGCAGCAGCGGGCGGCCGGGCAGCAGCTGCGGCCCGTCCTCCACTTGGCCTAGTGGCGGCTGCGGTCGCTGGACGTTGGGTCGCGCCACCACGCCCGCCTGGCCTGTTGGCGGCGCCTGGGCTCGAAGGCAGTTGGCTTGGGCGGCCACCTGCCGGTCGGTTTGCACCAACGTTCCCCGGAATCCGGTTGGCCCCACCCGGCGGCCTGATGTTCGCCATGTTCGCGGGCAGTTGCGTCGGGCGCATACCACCCCGCCCGCCGTTATAGCGGTTGGCCACACTGCGGTTGGCGTAGGGGACCGCACCGCGGTACCGCGGATTGTGATTCCATCCTACTCGGCCATTGCCGCGGTATTCGTTGCCCCAATTCCCCCGGTTCACGAAGGTATTGCCGTTGTGCCTGAAGAAATTGTTGTTCACGTAGAGCGCAGGGCGGGGACCCCAGTGGACGCCCCAACCCCAACCCCAGCCACTATTAAAAATCGCTCCAACAGCCACACCTACTCCGAACGAAATCGCGGCGGCGGCCAGCGGATAGCCGACTGCCGGATATGGGTAATAGGCAGGCGCCGCACCCCAGACGGCTGCCGGCTCATAGCTGGGCACGTACATCATCTGCGGGTCGGTGGGCTGAATCATGATGGTCGGTTGTCCTTCCACCATGGTGCTTTGTACCTGCTGTTGTGGATTGGATTGAAGCTTGCCAGATTGCTGGGCCTTCATCCGCATACGTTGAACTGCCGCCATCACGTCGGCTTGCTGTGCCAAGAATGCGTTGCCTAACGCCGTGGTCCAGTCTAGACTCTGATCCATCATCTGCAGCACCGTGGGAAACACCACCAGCGCCTGAACGCTTGGATCCCAGTCCTGCTTACCGGCGGCTTCCACCAGCTGCCTTCCTTTTAGATTGCTGTTCTGCTGCACCCATCGCTGTGCCGTCACAATCTGAAGCGGGTAGGTCGAAGCCGCCAGGACCTGGGCTAGCAGGGAATCCGGGTACAGCGCGATGGGGGCTACCAGGCTCTCCAACTGCTCCGGTTTCATGAACTGCTCTTGCTGGTTCCCTGCCGGTTGACTCGGTTGAGGCGACTGTCCGTACAGGAGCGCTTCTCCGGGCGCAATCGTGATGGAGCAGATCAGGACCAGCTCGCGCAAGCACGTACGATCGCGAAGCCATGCCATCGGTTTCACTCCTTTGCCGCACTAGACGTACGGCGTTCTGATAGTAAGACTCCCCCTGAACAAACCCGGGTGCAGAACTAGGGGTTATCTTCCAAGGCCCACTAAGACTAAGACCAAGAAAGGCTCCCGAATACCGGTTCATGGTCGAGAGCGCCGTCATATATCGCCATATCGCCATGAATGGACAGCCGCAGAGTTGCAAGGGAAATCTGAGGTTGATCGGAGAGGATGATCGGAGATGGCTACGGCGCCGTTACTTCGTCCTCGGCGTGGGGGAAGACGGGAGTATTTCCGCGCGTTGCCGTATGCCTTCGTGTGGATTGCGACCGGTAAAGCGCTCCAATTTTCGGGTTATCGCGGCGTTACCGATCGAGCCTGTGCCGGAAATGGACCCACGATTTTCCCTTGACGAGTCGATTTCTACCCGATCCCAAGTACCGCCCTACGAAGACTAGAGCATCATCGGTGCTTCTCTTGTATTTGTCGCAAATGTGGCCGGCGATGAGCTCTGGCGACCCCGCCGGAATTGGCTCGGACAGAAAGTCTCTCCGTATGCCGTCCGTAAAGAAGATCACCACATCACCGCGTTTTACCGGCGTGATCACGGCACGCAGATACGGCAATTGATAGCCCGCCACTCCTGGAAACAGCATAATGAGTTCCTGAGCCGGAATAGCTTTGACGTCCGCACGTAGAAGAACACCTTCTACATTGCCCACACCGAGCCATGTCATCGATTCGTACATGGCGCTGAAGGAAGCAACACTTATCGCCGCACCTCGAGTTCGCTTCAGTGCTACGTGGCATCGCTCCAACAATGGAATCACCGGTTCGCGACTGTGAGTCTCGAGAGTGGCGACGGCAATATCCGCGGCCGCGGCCGCCATTTCGCCGTGCCCGAGACCATCCACTACCGCGACCAAGAGCCCATCCGGACAGGGCCTCAATAGATAGCGATCGCCGCTCACCGATTGGCCGGCGAGCACACTTTGTGCTGTGCCCCATTCGATCAATGGATGAGGGCCCAGTGATGCCCCTGGCGGAGTCAGCGGAGCCATTTTATTGCGGTGACTGTGGTCGCTACGCCAACCTTCGAGCTGATCCGGAACTCATCCATCAAGCGACGGGTACCAGGGAGGCCCAGCCCCAAGCCTCTCCCAGTCGAGTATCCGTCCTGCATAGCAAGTTCTATGTTCGCGATTCCAGGCCCGCCATCTCGAGCCACCACGCGCAATCCTTTCCTATCTCCATCCCCGACCAAGGCCAATATGATTTCCCCGTCGTGGGCATACTCGACTATGTTCCGGGCCAGCTCCGAGATAGCAGTGGCAATGATTGTCAAATCAGTTCCGCTGAACCCGGCCTCAGCGGCGAGCCGACGTCCTTCCTGCCTGGCTGTGACGATGTCGGCGCCGGAATCAATCGTAATGTGGACCTCACTTTTCACTGCTGCTGCCTCGCCGGTTTCGCTGGCTCAGAAGGACGAGACCTTCTTCGAGGTCTAGGGCAGTCTGCACTTCGCCCAGTGCCAGGCCCAGCTGCACCATGGCGAACGCGACCTCGGGTTGGATCCCAACAATCGCGGTTCGGGCGCCACGCAGTCGCAGAATATAGGCTATGGACCGCAAAGTGCGGCACGCGAAAGAGTCCATTACGTCCAATGCCGTAACATCCACAATGATCCCACGAGATCGAAATCTGCCAGCTTGCTCGGCAAGGTCGTCTCGAAGCTGCATCAGATCCTGGTCGGAGAGCGCCGATTGGATCGAGGCAATAAGGTAGTCGCCCTGCTTGAGAACCGGGACTCGCATACCTAACGCAATTCTTCAGCTATCTGCTGCATCATCACTTTGTAGCCCAGCAGCTTTTCGGCTTCTTCGATGCCGCCCTGTAAGTCACCCACGGTTTTCATCTTGCTGAGATCCACGCCGATCGTTACAAGTGTTTGGGCGATTTCCGATGACAGACCGGTAACAATCACAGTAGCGCCCATGAGGCGGGAGGCGTCAACGGTTTGCACCAGATGGTTGGCAACCGTGGAGTCGACGGCCGGGACCCCGGTGATATCGATAACGACCACCTTGGCGCGATTGGCACGAATGCCACGAAGCAGCTGTTCGGTTACCTGGCGTGCTCGCTGGGGATCAATAACACCGATAATCGGTAAGATCAACAGGCGCTCGCGGACCTGAAGCACCGGCGTGGAGAGTTCGCGGATGGCCTCCTGTTGCTGCCTGATAATGCGCTCACGTTCCTGCACAAAGCTCACCGCAACTGTGTTGGCGATGCGATTGGCAGCAGGTTCATAAGCATCGAGCACACGGTTGAGCAGGCCAAAGTCCGATTGATACTTTTTGAACAGCGAGCGGGCGAGCACGTCGCGCAGCAGCAGAACAATGCCCACTACTTCGTGGGTTTCGACTCCTCGTGGGATAATACGTTCCGAGAGGTCGCGCGCGTACGCTTGCAAGGCCTCGACACTTCCGGACTCCAAAACCGCAACGTAGTTGTCGTATACGGAAGTGGCTTCCGCAAAAATCTCGTCTCTCGTCATCGCCATCAGCAGCTTGGACTCTGTGATGCGACGAACCCACTCCTCGCGCAGCGGCGTGCGGTTCTCGCGGAGGTGCGCGACCAGTTCCCGCAGTAGTGCAGCGGTGGATTCACGACTCTCGGGTCCACCATTGCCCGGAAAAGTTTTGTCGACGTGTGACACTTTTCTTAATCCCATCCAAACCCTCCCTCGCTGACAGCCTTCTTGGGCGCTGTCAAGCGATGTAAAATGCGATGAGGCTGGGCATCCCAGCTGCACTCGCCATCTATAGAGACTCCTTTGCGCTGGTCCGCTAGGCTCCTCTGGTTCCGGCTACGCCGTCCAACCTTGTCTGATCCCTATCCAGTACCGACCGGACCCTGTCTAATAACTGCCCTGGCGTGAATGGTTTTGCGAGTATTGTGGCGTCCGCCGGTATTGCCGCCTGATGCACATTCGCGTCCCCTGTGTAGCCGGACATGAAGAGCACCGCGTTACAAACCCGCAAGGACATCAGTTTTTCAGCCAGCACGCAACCGTTCATGCCCGGCATTACGATGTCGGTCAATACAAGATCGATCGGAGTAACCTGCTTCTCAGATAGTTCGAGCGCCTGGCTGCCATTTTCCGCTTCCAACAAGGTATAGCCCTCCGCCTGGAGTATCTGAGCAATCAGATGCCGCAGTTGGTCATCGTCCTCCACTAGCAGAATAGTCTCAGCTCCAGGGCCTCGCTGGGTCTCACTCGACACCCTAGAAGTTGCCTCAACGGGACCCTCGACCCTGGGCAGGTAAACCCTCATGGTGGTGCCGATGCCGACCGCACTCTCGACGTCGACATGGCCGTCATGCTCTTTCACGATGCCGTATACAGTCGACAATCCCAGGCCAGTACCTTTGCCTTGCCCCTTGGTTGTGAAGAACGGATCAAACATCTGAGCTTGGGTGTCTGCGTCCATTCCGCACCCCGTGTCGTTGACACTCAACATCACATAACGGCCTGGCCGGACTCCCAAGTGCCGGCGAGCATACTCTTCGTCAAGGACCACGTTGGCCGCAATGATGGTGAGCCTGCCACCGTTCGGCATGGCGTCACGAGCATTGACTGCCAGATTCATCATCACCTGCCCGATCTGCGCCTCGTCACATCTGGCCAGCCATAGTCCGGGTTCGACCTTAGCGACCAACTCAATATCCTCGCCGATTAGACGCCTTAACAGTTCCTGAATGTCTAACATCACTGAATTCAAATTCGTCACCCGGCGCTCGGCGACCTGGCGGCGGCTGAAGGCAAGCAGTTTTGCAGTCATTGCAGCCGCCCGCTCACCGGCCATCTTGATTTCACCGATTTCGTGACGAATGGGGTCGTCGGGCTCGAGTTGTCCCAGAATCATGCCGCAATATCCGGAAATAACCGTTAAGAAATTATTGAAATCGTGTGCCACTCCCCCTGCTAGCCTGCCGATCGCTTCCATCTTTCGAGCTTGTAGGAGTTCCTCCTCCAAGTGTTTGCGCTCTGTGATGTCTTGAAATACTGAGACGTCTTGAACGACAGAAGTAAAGTACTTCGGCGCTCCCGATGGATCGTGTACAAGTTTATTAGTCACATTGACCCAAATGATAGTGCCGTCCTTCCGAAAATGACGCTTATCCACCGAGTATGACGGTATCTCTCCGGCAACCGCACGGCGCGCATATTCCAGGTCCATCGCCAGGTCATCGGTGTTAGTGATGGCTTCGAGCCCTCGCTCTAACAACTCCTCCGACGGATAACCCACAATGTCACAATACTTTTGATTGATTCGTAATAGACGTCCATCGGGCGCTATCTGAGCAATACCAACAGCAACTTGATCAAACGTCACTCGGAAACGCTCCTCACTCTCTCGCAACGCTTCAGACAGCCGATTGCCGCTCATATCTCGAAGGTTATACTGAATAGCCGCTTTGCCATCGACCTCGTAAACCGTGCCGAGGAGCGCAACCTCCTTGGGCTGGCCGGACTTATGTAGAAGCGACAGGTGGTCGTAACGAACGCGTTGATTCTTTTGTAAGCCTAGAATAAGCTCTTCGCGAGTGTCGGCATGTTCAAACAGACCGATATCCCATAACGACCGCCCCAGGAAGGATTCCCGGGAATACCCTAACAATGTTTCGACGAACGGGTTGACATCGGTGATCTCTGAGGAATCGGCGTCAAGAATAAATATTCCATCTTGTGCGGCTTCAAACAGCCTACGGAAACGCAACTCGGACGCTGCCAGCCTGCCCTCGGTGATCTGTTGAACGAAATTAAGGATGCAGTGTGAATCGCGATTCGGACACCGCGCCAGCGACGCGGTGACGGTTGCCCATACGACCCGACCATGCTTATGAATAAAACGCCTTTGGAAGGTAAATGCCTTCTGCTCGCGGGTCAGTAAACGGTGCCTATAAGACGTGCTCACCTCCTGGTCTTCGCGGTGTGTGACCTGGCCAAGAGGCATCTTTAACAGCTGTTTTATGGAGTAACCTAGCATCGTTGAGAATGCCTGGTTCACTCGGATCAGGCGATCGGCGGCATCGGTTAGGTATATTCCGATTGGCGCACGGCCAAGCGCCCACGGCACAGCGTCCTCTGTGTTTCTGGGCGTCTTGAGCACTCGTCGAGAGGACCGAATAGCCATGTTCGGTCGGTACCTGGTAGATTTCGACGCTCCGCCCGCATTCAGCGATGCGGCAGACAAATCCCGCTTTGATAGATTACTCTTCAACAATGTCGGCTCCATTTAATTTCGCTTGAGGTCTTGGCGAAGGCACCGCTGCGTAGCCCTCCTTTGCCTTTGGAGTCAGGCGTTGCTGAAGTCTGTATCGGAAGGTGAGGTTTTTGGCGCCTACTAGAATCCGTAACGGGCGATTGGCCAATGATTAGCTCGGCTCCGAGTGCCCCCCGGAAGGAACCCGTCGTATCCGCCCCGAACTCCATCAAACAGGCCGGCGGCACACTGACTTGGGAGCCACCCATTCCCCGCTTCGCGATGGATTCCGGAGCCCGCAGCTCTCGGGACTCGAACAGGGATGGAGCGGCCGGGCATCCGGTCGGCGGCCACCCAGAGGCCGTGACGGCGTGGCCGGTGCGGTTGAAGCGATTGCCTTGGCCCGGCCGCGGTATGATCAGAGGCCCCGACGACAAAGTGGCTGTAGAGTGAAGCGGCGCGCTTCTTGAAGCTAGCCCCGGTCCTCCCTGATCAGAACAAACACGGATCTGGTCGGGCACATCGGGAGGCAGGCGCGGTCGACACACTTCGTGGGATTCACGTCAGGCCGGGGAGCCCTCATAGTACCCAGGCTCCTCTTTCTTGGGATGGATTCAATCCACGGGGCATGCCGCCACGCATAGCCGGTCTTTGGTCGATTTATCAACAATCGTGGGCCGATGGAGAATCGCGATTGTGATGCCAGCCCGCAAACAAAAGAAAAGAAGAGTCGATATTAATAGCCCGGCGGAAGGCGGGGGGACACTACATAGCTCGCCCACAGCTACACTGGCTTTGTGAAGATCGAAACCCGAGCCGTCCACGCCGGCCGCCGCACCGATCCTGCCACCGGGGCCGTGTGCCCACCCATCCATCTGTCGACCACGTTTGAGCGCGACCCCGACGGAGGTTACCCCCGCGGTTTCAGCTACTCGCGAGAAGGCAACCCCAATCGGCTCATGCTCGAGCAATGCTTGGCCGATCTAGAAGGAGGCAAAGAAGCCCTGGTCTTCGCCTCCGGGCTGGCGGTAGCCGCGGCGATCGTGCAGGGGCTCGAGCCGGGCGATCATCTGCTGGCGCCGGACGACGTGTACTGGGCTTTGCGCGAGGTGATCGGCGGGGTTTTCGGGAAATGGGGACTTGAGACCACCTATTTGGATATGACGCGGCTGGACGCGGTTCGCGCCGCGCTGCGGCCCAACACCCGTCTCATTTGGGTCGAGACGCCTTCGAACCCGCTCATGAAGATCACCGACCTCGCTGCCATCGCCGAGATCGCGCGCCAACACAAGAATGCCATCACCGTTTGCGACGGCACCTTCACCAGCCCCATCTTACAGCACCCGCTCGATTGCGGCATCGACCTGGTGACCCATTCGACGACCAAGTACATCTCCGGACACAGCGACGTGGTAGGAGGGGTGCTCATCACCCGCCACGACAATTACCTGTTTGAACGGGCCCGCCGTTCGCAGAAATACGGTGGGTCCGTGCCTTCCCCGTTCGATTGCTGGCTGACGCTTCGCGGCATCGAAACGCTGCCTTATCGGATGCGAGCCCATTCGGAGAATGCTCAGCGCCTAGCGCAGCACCTCACGAGCCATCCCAGGGTCGAAGCGGTTTACTATCCAGGATTGCCGGGCCATCCGGGACAGACGGTCGCTGCGCGCCAGATGTCCGGCTTCAGCGGCATGCTGTCATTCCAAGTGCGCGGCGGCGGCCCCGCCGCCATGAGCGTGGCGGCCCGGTGCCAGCTGTTTCTCAGGGCCACCAGCTTGGGGGGGCCGCACAGTTTAATCGAACACCGGGCTTCGGTGGAAGGCCCCCGCACGCGCACTCCCGAAAATCTGCTGCGCCTTTCGGTGGGGCTCGAACATGCCGATGATCTCATCGACGACCTCAATCAGGCGCTTCGATGAGGTTGTTGGCGCCGCACCAACCACCTCAGGGCCTGAATTGACCGCCGGAAACTGGAAACTTTCTTGCTTTTCAGGACGGCCTTTTGGTGTAGACTGAGAGTAGTCACTGATTGCGCTTCTTTGTTGTTGGTCTCATCCCGGCCCACGACGCGCTGCCCTCGGGCGTCCTTCCTCAGTGTGTGTATTCTGCTGATGTCACCGCATAACCTGCATGTTTCCTGGTAGAAATTTTCCCCCGCGAAGGCCGAATCGCCGAGAAAACGTGAATGAGTTGATTCGTGTGCGCGAAGTACGTGCGGTGTTCCCCGATGGCACTGCCGAGGTGATGCAGACTTCTGCCGCGCTCCGCAAAGCACAGGAGATGGGGCTCGATCTCGTACTCGTGGCACCCACGGCAGTGCCGCCCGTGGCCAAGGCTGTGGACTACGGCCACTATCAATACGAACAGAAGAAGAAACAGCACGATGCCAAAAAGAAGCAGCATGTCGTGCAGGTCAAGGAACTGAAGTTCCGGCCCAATACCGATGAGCACGATTACGGCTTCAAGAAGAATCATGCCATTCGCTTCTTGCAGGATGGCAATCGTGTTAAGGCCGTGGTTCAGTTTCGTGGGCGCGAAATCGCCCATGCTGATCTGGGCAAGAAACTGCTCATGCGCTTTGCAGAAGACCTGGCTTCCTACGGCGCCGTCGAGGGCATGCCTCGGCTGGAAGGACGCAACGCCCACATACTCATCAGTCCCGTAAAAGCGGGTACCAAGCCCCCTGACAAAACGCCGCCAACCCGCTCCCCCCAGCCGCCACCTCCACCTCCCCCCGCCCTGCCGTAGCCAGATCGATACTTCCCCTTCAATCGATACTTCCCTTTTTCATTCGAGGTCGTCTTTAACCTCCACATATCAAGGAGTTTATTAGGCCGAAAATAGGGTTTATACCCTATACAGTTGTACAAATCGATACCCTATAAATGTCCTAGGCCTCACCCTACTATCATCCGCCCGCGAAGTGTTACTTAAGTCACACTCGGATTTGATAGGCAGGAGAAAGGCTAGGACGGCAGTTGTAGGGCCCTTGGGTACTACCTGCCTATCGAGTGGAAAATTCGACTGAATTGAAGGAGTTGCTCAAAATGCGACGTTCTGGTGTTAAGAGATTGAGTTTTAGCAGTCTGATGATTCCGGTTCTGGCGCTCGCCTTGGCGCTAAATGTAACGTCGGCCGCCAGAGCTGCGATGGCCCTTCGCATCACGCACGGCCCCACCATGCCTCCTGGCCCTAATGAACCGCTGCGGCTGACTCACGGCCCCACCATGCCTCCTGGCCCTAATGAACCGCTGCGGCTGACCCACGGCCCCACCATGCCTCCTGGCCCTGATGAACCGCTGCGGCTGACGCACGGCCCCACCATGCCTCCTGGCCCTGATGAACCGCTGCGGTGACCCACGGCTCCACCATGCCTGCTGACCCACGGGAACCCTTGCAGGCACTGCGTGAAGATTGATGTTTCGATCAAGCTCCGGTCATCCTAGAATGAAACTTGCATGGGCCAAGCGTGGCTCCAGTATCTGGGCTGGTTGATCGGGCTTCCTTTGGAGCTCCTGATCATCGCGGCCCTGCTGCGGGGTGGCTATCGACGCTTTCCGTTGGTATTTGCGTACGCGCTCGCCTTGTTTCTCACCACGGTAGTAGAGATACCAGCCTACATCGGTTACTTTTCCGGTTTGCGGGGAACTCGCACACGGGCGTTCTATTATTGGATTGACGAAGGGATCCTTCAAATCCTCATCTTCGCCGTGGTTGTCAGCTTCATTTACCGTGCGACCGAGGGCGTTCAGGCCCGCAGGGTTATCCGAGTGTCGCTAATCGGAGGCGCTGCTCTGTTTGCCGGCATTTCCTTTCTGATTCACTATAATGCCTTGGCAGTGATTGGAACGTGGATGACGCCGTGGAGCCGCGATCTCAATTTCAGTTCAGCCATCCTAGATCTCGCCTTGTGGTCCTTGCTGCTGGCGTCCCGAAAGAGCGAGGTTGAGCTGTTGATGCTGAGCGGCGCCTTAGGGATTCAGTTCACCGGCGAGGCGATCGGGCAGGCCCTCCGCAATCAGTTCCCGTCGACTGTACTGCTGGCCAACGTGATGATCATGCTTGCCAATTTGGCTTGTTTGTACATGTGGTGGAACATCTTCCGTTTCTCCCCGGTCCGCAAGGCTCCCGTTGCCGTGCGCAGCCCTCGCGTATAGCGCGCACCTAGAAAAAAGAGCCGCCTCAGGGGAGGCGGCTCTTTTACTGGGAACCGTAGCTTGAGGCCCGGTAGCGGTCGGGAGGGCAAACCTCACCACCGGCCGCTGGGTGGCCAAAGCTTCGAGCGAGCCCGGCCGCCCCGAGCGGTTACACCGGAGTTTTCTTAGCGGTTGGGCGCGTCCGAAGCCCGGTCCGCAGCGGTGGTTCCCGGTGTCGCTGCGAGCGTGGAACCTAGATCCGCTATGAAAACCTTCACTTCGACCCGGCGGTTCTTGGCATTGGCATCACGGCCCCGGCCTTCGTCCACCGGCTTCTGCTCGCCCAGTCCGATCGTGTGAATCCGGTAGATCGGCACATCGTGCTGGCCAACCAGATACCCCACCACCGAATCGGCACGGTGTCGGCTCAAGACCTCGTTGTACTGAACGGTACCGGTCTTGTCCGTGTACCCCTCAACGGCGATGAAATACCGCTTGTCAGTCTTCACGGCATCGGCAATCGTGTCGAGGTCCTGCTTGGCGTTCTTGGTGAGCGCGTATTGATTGAAAGCAAAAGGCACACTCACCGACGTCTGCAGCTTGTAATCGTCAATGTTGGCAACCACGGAGCGGAGGCTGGCAAAGGACTGCGAAGCCTGGTTCGCCTTGCTGATGGCGTCATTGGCGTGCTGGTCGGCGGTATTGGCGTGCTGGTCCGCAGCGAGCGCATGCTGGTCGGCGGTCGACGCGCGCTCCTGCGCCGCGTTGATGCCGCTGGTAGCCCGGTCATCAACCTGCTTAACCTGCGTCTTGGTCTCTTCGATGGCCTGGCCGTTGCGCGTAGTCTGCTCACCGACCTGGTCGACCTTTGCTTGGATCGGCGCGGCGGTGTTGCGGACATACTTCTTGGTGGCGCAGCCGGGGGCCAGCAACCCGGCGGTCGCGATCAATGTGGCGGCTAAAAAACCTTTCATAGGTGGAACCTCTCCCGCCGACCTATTGCAATCAACCCACCGTTTTGCTAAGACATTCTATTTCAACAAGGAAGCAGTCGCCTGCGGTCGGTAATTCTATGTTGGGAAGATCTTACGAGTGTAAGGTTTACGCACGCCGGTTTGCTTGGGCGCGGTGCCGGCGGCGTTCGAAGGGATGAATCGAATCCTCGGCACGGGCACTCGCGCGGTTGTAGCCCGGCAAATCCCACGCGACGTTTTCGTAGACCTCTCCTTCCGGGTCGAAATCCAGGGGCCAGAATTTGGGTGTCGTCATAAGAGTTTTTACCTCATACGGAACAGCGGCGCCTACTCAAACATTATAGCATTCCGTTAGATACTCATAACCGACTCAAAATAAGCAGGTTATTAATCGGAAAGAGCGCCCCCGACGGCTCCCAGCCGGACGCTCATCCGCCCGGCGGGTCCCCGGCTCTTTTCCCACGAATATTCCATTGACACGGCCCGCGGCACATGTACAATCCAAAATGGCAGCCATTTTGACAACGGAAAAGGCGCAAAATGTTTAAAGCGAGGAAACTCCCTCTGGCTTCTCCTCCTCAGGGGCAGGGATACAACAGCAGCGAGGTGGCTCGGATCTGCGGCGTGAGCCTCCGGCAGTTGCAATGGTGGGATGAGCGGAGTGTCGTCTCCCCTCGTCAAGACGGGCATAAGCGGGTTTACATGCCGGAGGAGGTGGTGGAGATCTCCGTCATCGCCGAGTTACGTCGTAAGGGCTTCTCGCTGCAGAAGATTCGGAGGGTCCTACGGTTTCTGCAAAAGGACATGGGCAAGCGCCTCAGCGACGCGCTTTCGATGACTTCGGAAGTTCATTTGC
>Ga0306921_10005415_pt1 | contig 13248 bp, 6 predicted proteins | sample sta12Cox44000080_FD_203760 | JGI IMG/M metagenome (GOLD analysis project Ga0306921, IMG submission 203760) | Lab enrichment of tropical soil microbial communities from Luquillo Experimental Forest, Puerto Rico - statoxic.12C.oxic.44.000.080 (v2)... | ecosystem: Environmental > Terrestrial > Soil... | reverse complement strand
CTTGCGGAACATCTCCACTCCCGTCACCACCGTCTTGGCGGTCGGCCGCAAACCGACAATCTCCACCTCGTCGCCGACCTTGATCACCCCGCGCTCAACCCGCCCGGTCACCACCGTGCCACGTCCCGAGATCGTGAACACATCCTCGATCGGCATCAAAAACGGCCGGTCCTTGGCCCGCTCCGGCTGCGGGATGTACTCGTCAACCGCTTCCATCAGCGCAATCACCGAAGCCTGCCCTTGCTCCGGGTTCTTGCCCTCCAGCGCAAACAGCGCCGAACCCCGCACAATTGGTATGTCGTCCCCGGGAAACTGATAGCTCGTCAACAGCTCGCGCATCTCCAGCTCGACCAGATCCAGCAACTCCGGATCGTCCACCATGTCGACCTTGTTCATGTACACCACCAGCGCCGGAACCCCAACCTGGCGCGCCAGCAGAATGTGCTCGCGCGTCTGCGGCATCGGACCGTCCGCCGCCGACACCACCAGGATCGCCCCATCCATCTGCGCCGCCCCGGTGATCATGTTCTTGATGTAGTCGGCGTGCCCCGGACAGTCGACATGCGCATAGTGCCGCTTGGCCGTCTCGTACTCGACATGCGCCGTGGCGATCGTGATCCCCCGCGCCCGCTCCTCCGGCGCCTTGTCGATTTGGTCGAACGGCACAAATGTCGCACCGCCGCTCTCCGCCAACACCTTGGTGATCGCCGCCGTCAACGTCGTCTTGCCGTGGTCGATGTGACCTATCGTCCCGATGTTGCAGTGCGGCTTCGTCCGCTGAAATTTCGCCTTCGACATGGTCCTTCTCCGCTCAATCCAGCGCTGGCATGAGAATCAGGCCATCTTGGCGCGGACTTCGTCCGCTACCGCCTGAGGTACCAGCTCGTAATGGTCGAAATGCATTGTGTACTGAGCGCGGCCCTGGCTCATCGAACGCAACGTATTGACATAGCCGAACATGTTGGCGAGCGGCACCATCGCATCGATGACCCTGGCGTTGCCCCGGGTGTCCATCCCCGTGACCTGGCCGCGGCGGCTGTTCAAGTCGCCGATGACGTCACCCATGTACTCCTCCGGCGTCACCACTTCGACTCGCATGATCGGCTCGAGGAGTTTCGGTGCGGCTTTGATGACACCGTCCTTAAAGGCCGCCCGAGCCGCAATCTCGAAGGCGAGCACGCTGGAATCGACTTCGTGATACGCGCCGTCAAACAACACGACCTTCAGATCGATTACCGGGAAACCGGCTAGCACGCCAGTCTCGGTAGCGGCCTTCAGCCCCTTCTCAACGCCCGGCACATACTCCTTGGGGACAGCTCCTCCGACCACGGCGTTTTCGAAGACGAAGCTCGAACCCGGGGGCAGCGGCACGAAACGAAGCTTGACGCGAGCAAATTGCCCGGCCCCCCCGGTCTGTTTTCTGTGCGTATAGTCGACCTCGGCAGCACGGGTGATCGTCTCACGGTAGGCGACCTGTGGTACCCCGACATTGGCGTCGACCTTGAACTCGCGTTTCATCCGATCGACGATGATCTCCAGGTGCAGTTCGCCCATTCCCTTGATCACCGTCTGGCCGCTCTCGTGATCGACGGTGACGCGGAAGGACGGATCTTCGGTCGCGAGCCGAGCGAGCGCTTGGCTCATTTTTTCCTGGTCTCCCTTGGTTTTCGGTTCGACGGCGATCTCGATGACCGGGTCCGGAAAGTCCATGCGCTCGAGCACAACCGCCTGGGCGGGGTCGGAGAGCGTGTCACCGGTCGTCGTGTTCTTCAGGCCAGCCAATGCGACGATGTCGCCAGCGCGCGCCTCCTTGAGATCCTCGCGGTGATTGGCGTGCATCTGCAGCATGCGGCCGATACGCTCCCGGCTACCCTTGACGGTATTCAACAGCTGGTTGCCGCTCGTCACGACCCCGGAATAGATTCGAACAAAGGTCAATGATCCGACAAAGGGATCGCTCATGATCTTAAATGCAAGACCAGCAAAGGGTTCGTCGTCCGAGCAGCGACGCACTACGATGTCGTTCGAGCCCATCTTGACGCCTTTGATAGCAGCGACATCGGTCGGCGCCGGCAAGTAATCGACCACGGCGTCGAGCAGTGGCTGCACCCCCTTGTTTTTGAAGGCAGAGCCGCACAGCACCGGGACAAAGGCACCGTCGAGCGTACCCTTCCGAATGCAGCCTTTCAGCATTTCCTCGCCTGGTTCCTCGCCGCCAAGATAAGCCTCCAGCGCCGCGTCGTTTTGCTCGACCGCAGTTTCGACAAGGCGCGCTCGGAATGCTTGAGCTTCGTCCAGCATCTCGGGGGGAATGCCCACCACGTCGAACTGAGCGCCTAGGGTTTCCTCGTGCCACTTGATCGCCCGGAAGCCAACCAGGTCGAGCACGCCGACAAAATCGCTTTCGACACCGATCGGCAACTGCAATGCCAAGGGCCTAGCCCCCAGGCGATCGGCAATCATCGCGAGGCAGCGCGTGAAATCGGCGCCGATACGATCCATCTTGTTGACAAAACAGATCCGTGGCACGCCGTATTTATCGGCTTGTCGCCATACAGTCTCTGACTGCGGCTCAACCCCGGCGACCGAATCGAAGACTGCCACCGCACCGTCGAGGACCCGCAGACTGCGCTCGACCTCGATGGTGAAATCAACATGCCCGGGCGTGTCGATGATGTTGATCCGATGGTCCCGCCAGAAGCAAGTGGTCGCCGCGGAGGTGATCGTGATGCCCCGCTCCTGCTCTTGCGCCATCCAGTCCATCGTGGCCGTGCCCTCGTGGACTTCGCCGATTTTGTAGGAGCGCCCGGTGTAGTACAGAATCCGCTCGGTCGTGGTCGTCTTACCGGCATCAATATGCGCCATGATGCCGATATTTCGATAGCGCTCGAGGGGTGTCGCGCGTGCCATGAAAAAAGCTCCGAGGGTATCGCCCGCGGGCGATACCTTGAGGGAAACCTGAACCAGCCGTCTGCTGCGGCGTCTACCAACGATAATGCGAGAACGCTTTGTTGGCATCGGCCATCCGATGCGTGTCCTCCCGCCTTTTGACCGCGACACCGCGATTATTGGCGGCGTCCAGGAGTTCGCCCGACAGCCGCTCCTCCATCGTATTCTCCGACCGGCCGCGCGAACTCGAAATCAGCCAGCGGATCGCCAACGCCTGGCTGCGATCTACTCGAACCTCTACCGGCACCTGATAGGTGGCGCCACCGACTCGGCGCGAACGCACTTCGACCGCCGGACGCACATTGCCGAGCGCATCGTGGAACACGCGCAGCGGATCTTGGCCGCTGCGTTTCGCGATACGGTCGAGGGCGCCGTAGACTATGCGTTCAGCAACTGACTTCTTGCCTTCGTACATCAGGCAGTTCATGAACTTATTCAAGATAGCATCGCCGAACTTAGCATCCGGCAAGACCTCGCGTTTGACCGCGGCGCGGCGGCGCGACATAGCCGCCTCCTCCTACTGCGGACGTTTGGCGCCGTACTTGGAACGACGCTGACGGCGATCCTTGACACCTTGGGTGTCGAGGGTGCCGCGAATGATGTGGTAGCGCACGCCAGGCAGATCCTTGACCCGCCCGCCGCGGATCAGCACAACCGAGTGCTCTTGAAGGTTGTGTCCTTCGCCCGGGATATAGCTTGTCACCTCGTAACCGTTGGTAAGACGCACGCGAGCGACCTTCCGCAGCGCGGAATTAGGTTTCTTGGGCGTGGTCGTATAGACGCGTGTACACACCCCGCGCTTCTGCGGGCAAGCCTCCATCGCCGGGACTTTGTTACGTGCCAGCTGCCACCTTCGCGGATTGCGGATCAGCTGGTTTATCGTCGGCATAGTTAGAACCTCTTCAAATGAAACAAACCGCTCGGCGCCTTGCCACGCCGGAGCGGTGCGGAACCACTACCTAAATTGCCGGGCTTCCGGCCGAAGCACCGCTTAGACTTGCATTTGGAGCAGCGCTGTGTCTAACCAGCTGCCGGCGGCCGGACCCGCATGGGGTTAGTATTAGTAGTGACGCAGCCGCGCTGGGTCAAGCCCTCCCGGCGCCACCCACTCTCCGCTGACCGCCTCAAGCCGTCCGCTGTTCCTCTTCGACGAGTCCGGCAGCAGCTTCTTCCTCGCTGGCAGCGATCGCCGCCAGTTCGCGATCGCGCTCAGCAGCGATCTCGCGCAACCGCGCAACGACACTGCCCGTGCCTGCCGGGATCAGCCGGCCGACAATCACATTTTCCTTGAGCCCGGTTAGCGTGTCGATTCTGCCCGAGACCGCAGCTTCGGTCAGCACCCGCGTCGTTTCTTGGAAAGACGCAGCGGAAATGAACGAGTTCGTCTGCAGACTGGCCTTAGTGATGCCTTGCAGAACCGGACGGGCGAGCGCGCCACGCAACCCCTCCCGCTCGACCTTGGCGTTTTCGAGATCGAACTCCGAGCGGTCGACCTGCTCGCCCGCCAGGAACGTCGTGTCGCCGGGTTCCTCGATTTCGACCTTCTGCAACATCTGCCGCACGATCACTTCGATGTGCTTGTCGTTGATCCGCACGCCCTGCAGCCGATAGACTTCCTGGATCTCGTTGATCAGATAACTCGCCAACTCCTCGACGCCGAGTATCCGTAGGATGTCGTGTGGGACCCGGTTGCCATCCATGAGCAGGTCCCCCTTCTGGACGTAATCCCCTTCCTGCACGCTGAGGTGCTTGCCTTTGGGAATCAGATACTCGACCGGCTCCCTGTCCTGTTCGGTCGGGGCGACGACGATGCGTCGCTTGGCCTTGTAGTCCTTGCCAAATTCGATGCGGCCCTCGCTTTCGCTGATTATTGCGAAATCCTTCGGCTTGCGCGCTTCGAACAGTTCGGCGACGCGTGGCAGCCCTCCAGTAATGTCCCGCGTCTTTGACGATTCACGCGGGATCCGCGCAAGGACATCACCCGCCTTCACGTGCGCCCCGTTATCCACCGAGAGAATGGCGTCTACGGACATGAAGTAACGCGCCTCGAGCCCGTTGGCGAGCGTCAGCACCTCGCCATCTTCATCGCGTAGAGTGATCCGCGGCCTCAAGTCGCTCCCTCGTGGCTGCTGCTTCCAATCCACCACGACTTTCGACGAGATCCCGGTTGCCTCGTCGACGGTCTCGCGGACCGAGAGGCCTTCGATCAGATCGACATAATGAGCGATCCCGTCTTTCTCGGTGATGATCGGAATCGTGTACGGATCCCACTCGACCAGCCGATCGCCCCGCTTGACCTGAGCCCCATCGTCGACCAGCAGCCGCGCGCCGTACGGAACCCGGTGCCGAGCCTTCTCACGCGCCTCGGCGAGCAACACGAGTTCGCAATTGCGTCCCATGACAACGGGCATGCCGGCAGAGTTTACGACAACATTGCGGTTCTTAATCTCGATGGCGGCGTCGAAAGCCGCCTCGACGGAGGATTGCTCCGCGCCCCGTTGCGCGGCACCACCAATATGAAAGGTACGCATTGTCAGCTGGGTCCCTGGCTCGCCGATCGACTGAGCAGCGATGACGCCGACCGCCTCGCCCATATTCACGACCGTTCCACGCGCGAGATCACGGCCATAGCACTTGCCGCACACGCCAATGCGGGACTCGCAGGTCAGCACTGAGCGGATCGACACTGCTACAATCCCGACCCGCTCGATTTGGTCGACCGCATCCTCGTCGATCAACGCGCCCGCCCGCAGTACGGCTTGGCCACTGATGGGATCGAGAATATCGACTGCCGCTGTCCGACCTAGAATGCGGTCGGCAAGCGGCGCGATAACCTCGCCGCCGTCGACGACGGCGCTCGTCATCAGGCCCCGAGTGGTACCGCAATCCTCCTCAGTGATGATGGCATCCTGCGCGACATCGACCAGCCGGCGGGTCAGGTAGCCCGAGTTCGCAGTCTTTAGCGCCGTATCGGCAAGACCCTTGCGCGCGCCGTGCGTCGAATTAAAGTATTCGAGCACGGTCAACCCCTCCTTGAAGTTGGAGATGATCGGTGTTTCGATGATCTCACCCGACGGCTTGGCCATCAAACCGCGCATCCCGGCCAGCTGCTTGATCTGCGCGGCGGAGCCGCGGGCCCCCGAATCCGACATCATCCACACGGAGTTTACGGGTTCTCCCGGCGCAGCTGAGCGGATTATCTTGAGCATCTCCTCAGCGACCTTGTCGGTGCAACGCGACCATACGTCGACCACCTTATTGTATTTCTCGCCCTGGGTGATCAGACCATCCTGATATTGCTGCTCATACTGCTTCACTTGATCCTGCGCCTGGGCTACGAGTGCGCGCTTGGCCTCAGGAATGATTAGATCGTTCTTGCCAAACGAGATGCCGGCTTTACAAGCGTGCTGAAAACCGAGTGACATCAGCCGGTCGCAGAAGATGACAGTTTCTTTCTGACCGCAGTGGCGGTAGACTTGGTCGATAACGTTGCTGACTTCCTTCTTGGTCAACAGGCAATTGATCAGCCCGAAGGCGATAGCCGGATGGCGCGGCAGAATCTCGGACAGCAGCATGCGGCCGGGTGTCGTCTCGACCAGCTGCACCAGGGGCTCACCAGCTTCATCGACGGTGCGAAAACGCGCCTTGATGCGGGCATGCAGCGAGACCGCCTTAGACTCGAGCGCGTGCTCGATCTCGCCAATGCTGGTGAACAGCATCCCCTCGCCATTTTCGCCGGGGCGCTCCATCGAGATGTGATAAAGACCGAGCACGATGTCCTGCGACGGGACGATGATCGGCTTCCCATTCGCCGGGCTCAAGATGTTGTTGGTCGACATCATCAAGACGCGCGCCTCGAGCTGTGCCTCAAGCGACAACGGTACATGCACGGCCATCTGATCGCCGTCGAAATCGGCGTTGAACGCGGTACAAACCAGAGGGTGCAATTGGATCGCTTTGCCCTCGATCAGCACTGGTTCAAACGCCTGAATTCCCAGCCGATGCAGCGTCGGCGCACGGTTCAATAGGACCGGATGCTCACGTATTACTTCTTCGAGGATATCCCAAACTTCCGGCCGCTCCTTCTCGACCATACGCTTCGCCGCCTTTATCGTACTGGCGAGGCCATAAAGCTCCAGCTTCGAATAGATAAATGGCTTGAACAACTCGAGCGCCATCTTCTTTGGCAGGCCGCATTGCTGCAGCTTGAGCTCGGGGCCGACGACTATGACCGAGCGGCCTGAATAGTCGACCCGCTTACCGAGCAGATTCTGCCGGAACCGGCCCTGCTTGCCCTTAAGCATGTCAGAGAGCGATTTTAGCGGGCGCTTGTTGGCGCCGGTGATGATCCGGCCCCGCCGACCGTTGTCAAAGAGCGCGTCGACAGCTTCCTGGAGCATCCGCTTCTCGTTTCGCACGATGATGTCGGGCGCCTTGAGCTCGATCAGCCGTTTCAGCCGATTGTTGCGGTTGATCACGCGGCGGTAGAGATCATTGAGATCCGAGGTCGCAAAGCGGCCTCCATCTAGCGGCACCAGCGGCCGCAGCTCTGGCGGGATGACCGGGATCACCTCAAGGATCATCCACTCCGGCCGGCTGTTCGATTCAATAAAGGCTTCGACCAGTTTCAATCGCTTGACCAGCTTCTTGCGTCGTGCCTCCGAGCTGGTTTCCAGCAACTCGCTACGCAGCCTTTCCTTCTCCTCGGCCAGATCGATCGCCGACAACATGGTGCGCAACGACTCGGCTCCGATCGAGGCTGTGAACTGGTCGTCGCCGTATTCGTCCTGGGCCTTCAGAAACTCCTCTTCGGAAAGCAGCTGATGCTGCTTGAGTGGCGTGAGCCCGGGCTCGATGACGACGTAGTTTTCGAAGTAGAGGATGCGCTCCAAATCCTTCAGCGTCATGTCGAGCAACAGGCCGATGCGGCTCGGCAACGATTTGAGAAACCAGATATGCGCCACCGGCGAGGCCAACTCGATATGGCCCATGCGGTCACGTCTGACTTTGGAGAGGGTGACCTCCACGCCACACTTCTCACAAATGATGCCGCGATACTTCATGCGCTTGTACTTGCCGCACAAGCATTCGTAATCCTTGATGGGGCCAAAGATTCGAGCGCAGAACAGACCGTCGCGCTCAGGCTTGAACGTCCGATAGTTGATCGTCTCCGGCTTCTTTATCTCGCCGAACGACCAGGAGTGAATCCGTTCGGGACTAGCGATCGAGATACGGATCTGGTCGAAGCTTTGCGTCCCGCCGACCTGTCCGAAGATATTCATCAATTCGTTCATCAACGACCCCTTTGCTGGTCTGTCGCCATGTTCGAGGCTGCGGGCCTTAGGGACCGCGGATGCCGTCTTGCAGCCTCCAGCCCACGGCTATCGCAAGTATAATTCATACTTTCCCGAGATCGCTTACAGTCAGTAGCTGCGCTGCTCGAGCTCGACATTGAGACCGAGCGACCGCAGTTCCTTGACCAGCACATTAAAGGATTCGGGGATACCGGCCTCGAAATTGTCGTCGCCGCGCACCACGGCCTCATAGACCTTGGTCCGGCCCGAAACGTCGTCAGACTTGACGGTCAGCATTTCCTGCAACGTGTAGGCCGCCCCATAGGCCTCGAGCGCCCAAACTTCCATCTCGCCGAACCGCTGGCCGCCGAATTGGGCTTTGCCCCCGAGCGGCTGCTGAGTGACGAGACTGTACGGTCCGATCGAGCGCGCATGGATCTTGTCATCAACGAGGTGATGTAGCTTCATCATGTAAATGTAGCCTACGGTCACCGGACGGTCGAAGGCCTCTCCGGTGCGCCCGTCGATCAGGGTCACCTGCCCCGATGAGGAAAGACCCGCCCGCTCGAGCATGGCGACGATATCTTCCTCTCTGGCTCCGTCGAACACCGGGCTCGCGACCGGCACGCCATGCGCAAGATTCATGGCCAGTTCGAACAGCTCACTCGGCGGAAGCCGCTCAATCTCGTCCCTCTCTTGGCCTTGATACAGCTCGCTGAGGAAGCCTCGAAGTTCGCCTTCGGAGCCGCCGCCACGGTTGACACGGTCCAGCACCTCGCCGATACGCCGGCCGAGCCCGGCTGCTGCCCAGCCGAGATGGGTCTCGAGGATCTGCCCAACATTCATCCGGCTCGGCACACCGAGCGGGTTCAATACGATATCGACCGGAATGCCGTCCTCGAGATAGGGCATGTCCTCGCAAGGCACGATCCGCGAGATCACGCCTTTATTGCCATGGCGGCCGGCCATCTTGTCGCCGGGCTGCAGCTTGCGTTTGACCGCCACAAAGACCTTGACCATCTTCATCACGCCGGGTGGGAGTTCGTCACCGCGCTGGAGCTTTTCGACCTTGCTCTCGAAGCGGGCGGTGAGGCCTGCGACGGCATCTTCCATCTGGTTTTTCAAAGCCTCGATATCGGCCATCCTGGTGTCATCACGGATCGAGATCTGTTTCCAGTGTGCCGCAGGGTGCGCGACGAGCACAGCTTCGGTGATCTCGGTCCCTGATGTGATGCCTTTGGGGCCGCCAACTGCGATCTGGCCGAGCATCAGCTCCTTCAGCCGGGCGGCAAAGCTGCGCTCGAGGATCGCGCGCTCGTCGTCGCGGTCCTTGGCAAGCCGTTCGATTTCAGCGCGCTCGATCGCTAGCGCACGTTCGTCCTTGTCGACCCCGCGCCGGGAGAAGACGCGGACTTCGACGATCGTGCCGGAGACGCCAGGCGGCAACCGTAACGAAGTGTCGCGCACATCGGAAGCCTTCTCACCGAAGATCGCTCGCAGCAACTTCTCCTCGGGCGTCATCGGCGACTCACCCTTCGGAGTAACCTTCCCAACCAAGATATCACCGGGCTTCACCTCGGCACCGATATAGACGATCCCCGCCTCGTCGAGGTTTTTCAATGCTTCCTCGCCGACGTTCGGGATATCGCGGGTGATCTCCTCTTGGCCCAGTTTGGTGTCGCGTGCCATGACCTCGAACTCTTCGATATGGATCGAGGTAAATACGTCGTCCGAGACGATCCGCTCGGAGATCAGGATAGAGTCCTCAAAGTTGTACCCGTTCCAGGGCATAAATGCGCACAGCACGTTTCGACCGAGGGCAAGCTCACCCAACCGCGTCGACGGGCCATCAGCGATGATATCTCCTACCATCACCTGGTCGCCGACCTTGACAAGCGGCTGCTGAGTAATACAAGTGTTTTGGTTCGAGCGCTGGAACTTCAGAAGATTGTAGATATCGACGCCGGAAGCAGTGTTCGAGGTCTCTTCAGTCGCACGGATGACGATGCGGGTCGCGTCGACCTGGTCCACGACGCCCGACCGTCGGGCAATAATTGCGACACCGGAATCACGGGCGACGGCCTCCTCCATACCGGTGCCCACGAGCGGCGCCTCGGCGCGGATCAGCGGCACCGCTTGGCGCTGCATGTTTGAGCCCATCAGAGCGCGGTTAGCGTCATCGTTTTCGAGAAATGGGATCAGCGCGGCGGCCACAGAAACCAGCTGCTTTGGCGAAACGTCGATCAGATCGATGTCCTGCGGTCGTTGCATCACGAAGTCGCCGCCCTTGCGGCAATTGGTCAGTTCGGCCGTGATCCGCCCTTCAGCATCAGTATCGACGTTGGCCTGGGCGATCGCGAACCGGCCCTCGTCCATCGCCGAAAGATAGACTACTTCGTCGGTGACCCGGCCATCGACCACCTTGCGGTAAGGGCTTTCGATGAAGCCGTACTGGTTGACCCGGGCGTAGGTCGCGAGACTATTGATCAAGCCGATATTCGGACCTTCCGGCGTCTCGATCGGGCAGATTCGGCCGTAGTGGGTCGGATGCACGTCGCGGACCTCAAAGCCCGCGCGCTCGCGCGTCAGTCCGCCGGGACCGAGCGCCGACAGCCGACGCTTGTGTGTGATCTCGGACAAGGGGTTGGTCTGATCCATAAACTGCGACAGTTGCGACGAGCCGAAGAATTCGCGTACCGCCGCCGCCGCCGGCTTCGCATTGATCAGGTCGTGCGGCATGACCGTGTCGATCTCAACGGAACTCATCCGCTCGCGGATAGCGCGTTCCATACGCAACAAACCGATGCGATACTGGTTCTCCATCAGCTCGCCGACCGACCGGACCCGACGGTTGCCAAGGTGGTCAATGTCGTCGATATCGCCGCGGCCGTCCTTTAGCTCGACCAATACTTTGAGGATAGCCAAGATGTCGGCCTTGCGCAGAATGCGCACAGAGTCGTCAGTCTCAAGCATCAGCCGAGAGTTTATCTTGACGCGGCCTACTGCCGACAAATCATAGCGCTCGGGGTCGAAGAAGAGGCTGTTGAACAGCGCCTCCGCCGTCTCCAGCGTCGGCGGTTCCCCCGGGCGCATCACACGATATATGTCGATCAACGCGTCTTCCCGTGTCGCGTTCTTGTCGACGGCCAGGGTGCTGCGGATATAAGGACCGATGGTCACATGATCGATGTCCAGGACTGGCACCTCTTCGATGCCGACCTCACTCATCTGGGCGAGCGCAGCCGCAGAAATCTCGTCGCCGGCCTCGAAATAGACTTCGCCGGTCTCCTCGTTTATCAAATCCGAGGTGAAATAGCGGCCGATCAATTCATCATCGCTCACCAGAATGTCGGTTAACCCTTCTTCGCGCAGCCGGCGGGCGATCCGCGGCGTCATCCGGTCGCCTTCCGCGAGCACGGGTTCAACGGTCCGGGCATCCCGAAGGTCGTTCGCCAGCTTGCCTTTGAATTGCTCAGGATCGAACGGGGTCATCCAACCCTGCGGGCCGCGGCGAAAAGTGATCGTGCCGTAGAAGAACGAAAGAATCTCCTCCTTGGACATTCCGATCGCCTCGCCAGGCTGCAGCGAGCCGCTCTCGGCCCTTCGGCGAGTCCGCAGGGCCTCGGTCGCGGCGTTGTCAAGAGCGAGCAGCAAGGTTGTCGCCGGAAGCTTGCGGCGCCGGTCGATGCGCACATAAACGTGGTCCTTGGCGTCGAACTCGAAATCGAGCCAGGAACCGCGGTAAGGAATCACCCGCGCAGCAAACAGGTACTTGCCGGAGGAGTGGGTCTTGCCCTTGTCGTGGTCGAAAAACACGCCGGGGCTGCGATGCATTTGGGATACGATAACGCGTTCAGTGCCGTTGATGATAAAGGTGCCATTCTTCGTCATCAGCGGCATGTCGCCCATATAGACGTCCTGCTCCTTGATGTCGCGGATCGACCGCGACCCAGTATCCTCGTCGACATCCCACACGACGAGGCGGAGAGTGACTTTTAGCGGCGCGGCGAAGGTAATGCCGCGCTGCTGACACTCATCAACTTCATATTTGGGTATTTCCAGCTCGTAGCGGACAAACTCGAGCTGAGCTCGCTCGGAAAAATCGCGTATCGGGAAGACCGATTTGAAAACCTCCTGGAGCCCCACACCAACGCGCTCCTCGGGAGCAACTCCCATTTGCAAGAAATGGTCGTACGAACTCTTTTGGACCTCTATCAGGTTCGGCATCGGCGCGACCTCAGAGACACGCCCGAAGCTCTTACGGATGCACTTCTTGCTTGTAGAGGATATGGCCATACACACTCCTTGCTGAGGGACACCGAAGCAGCCGCGGTCCTGGTGGCTTGCTTGTGCCTATCGCCCGGGCCGAGCTCGCTTGGCCCAATCGACCCAATATGAGACTTTTATGACACGTTGCACCTTTATCCTCGACACGAAGACCCGGCGTGCGCGACAATTCGCGCCCCGGGATCGGAGGCCTTAGGCGCAGCGGCCGGAACGACCGGCCACCCGCCCCGATATGCCAAAGATCGTGACAGACTTACTTTATTTCGACCGTCGCACCCGCGTCTTCAAGTTGTTTTTTGATTTTTGCCGCCTCTTCCTTGTTAACCCCCTCCTTAACCGGCTTGGGCGCGGCTTCTACCAGATCCTTGGCTTCTTTGAGGCCGAGGCTGGTGATCGCCCGAACCTCCTTGATTACGTTGATCTTCTTCTCACCGATTGCGGCGAGAATGACGTCGAATTCGGTCTTCTCGGCGGCCGCCTCGGCTGCGGGGGCGGCTGCTCCTCCGCCGAGCGCTGCCACTGCGACCGGGGCCGCAGCCGAGACGCCCCATTTCTCTTCCAGCATTTTGGACAGCTGCGCCGCCTCGATCACAGTCAAGGCCGACAGATCATCGACCAGTCTCGCCAAATCCGGCATGCTCTACTCCTGAGGTGTGGGATTTCGGTTCTACAAAATTCTCGACCGGTCTGGCTAGGCCGCCTCGCCCGCCTCCGCATG
>Ga0306921_10005408_pt1 | contig 13257 bp, 11 predicted proteins | sample sta12Cox44000080_FD_203760 | JGI IMG/M metagenome (GOLD analysis project Ga0306921, IMG submission 203760) | Lab enrichment of tropical soil microbial communities from Luquillo Experimental Forest, Puerto Rico - statoxic.12C.oxic.44.000.080 (v2)... | ecosystem: Environmental > Terrestrial >... | reverse complement strand
TGGACGCTGCCGTCCCGCGGCCGGGTCGGCATGTTTTGCCTGATTGCCGCGGAGTCGGCGATCTTCGTGATTTTCGTCGTCGCCTATCTGTTCTATATCGGCAAGAGCGTCAGCGGTCCTATGCCCAGGGATGTTCTGGAGTTGCCGATTTTCGCAACGGTTTGTCTCCTGTCCAGCAGTATCACCATTCATCTGGCGCTATCGGCGCTCAGTCGAGAACAACCCGGTGCATTCCGTCTCTGGTGGTTTGTCACGTTTGCTCTCGGGGCTATTTTTCTGATTGAAACTGGCATAGAGTGGCGCCATCTCATCTACGACAAAGGTTTGACGATCCGAACGAATCTTTTCGGCACCACATACTACTCCCTGGTGGGCCTTCACGCCTCTCACGTTACCGTCGGACTCGTCCTTTTGTTGACCGTCCTGATCTTCAGTTCGCTCGGCAAGGTGAGCACCGAGCACAAAGAGCGGCTCGACGTTCTTTCCTACTATTGGCATTTTGTCGACGCAGTCTGGGTTGTCGTTTTCTTTGTTGTCTATATCGTGGGGCGATGAGCATGAACACGAATTCCTCCGATGCTCAGCGGACCGTTAGTGGGACTGTTCGCCTTCCCGCGGCCACCCCCTGGCCTTTTGTTTTTGCCTTTGGCATCGCACTGCTCTTTACCGGCCTTATAACAAGCCTCTCGATCAGCATCCTGGGCATCGTCTTCTTTCTCGTCGGCGCCGTGGGATGGTTTCGCGATGTACTCCCCCATGAGAGGCATGTTGACGTCGTGTTCCGCGAGGAGATACATCCTGTCGCGACGTCGCGCCAGAGGGTTGAACGCCTCGCTATTGCGCCGGAAGTCCCACGCGCTCTACTGCCTCTTGAGACCTACCCCATCTCTGCCGGAGTAAAAGGCGGTTTAGCCGGGAGTATAGCGATGGCGGTTCTTGCTTGCCTGTATGGCGTTCTGAGGCAGCACAGTCTTTGGTACCCCATCAACCTTCTGGCCGCCACGCTTTACACACAGCACATGATGCTCACGCAGAGCTCGCTGAATTCGTTTCACCTCACCAGTTTTCTACTCGCCTCACTCATCCACCTGGTTACTTCCCTACTGGTCGGCCTTTTGTATGGCGCGATGTTGCCCATGTTTCCTCGCCATCCGATTTTTCTCGGAGGCGTGCTTGCGCCGGTTTTGTGGACAGGCCTGCTTCACGCAATTATTGATCTCGTGAATCCGCTGCTCGCATCACGCGTTGATTGGTGGTGGTTCGCTGCTTCGCAATTTGCGTTCGGCATCGTTGCGGGCATCGTGGTGATGCGCCAGCAGCGCGTGCGCATCAAGCAGCGTATCCCCTTCGCAGTCCGCGCAGGCATCGAAACTAGCAGCACCATGGGCGAAAGAAAACGCGAGGAGCCGCGATGATCGTGCGCGCCCAATTGACGCATCTGTGTTTGACGTGCGGCCTGACGTTGTTCGTGTGCCTGGGATGCAGCACAGCGCCGGGACGTCCAACAGTGGATTCCATTCCCGTTGATCCCGACAACGTTGCCGGCTTTTCGTTGCTCTTTCAGCAAAACTGTTCGGGCTGCCATGGCGCAGAAGGGAATCACGGGCCGGCACTCGCGATCGGTGACCCCGTCTATCTTACGGTTGCCGACGATGCGATCCTGCGCAAGGTCATCACTGACGGCGTGGCCGGGACGTCCATGCCAGCCTTTGCGCAAAGCGCCGGCGGCATGTTGACAGCCAAGCAGATCGGTGTGCTCGTGGACGGCATCCGTCAGCGCTGGGGCCGGCCTGACACATTGGCTGGCGTTTCTCCACCGCCTTACTCTGCTGCCGAGCCGGGCGATGCCGAGCGCGGGGCGGCGGTGTTTGAGGCGTTTTGCGCAGGCTGTCACGGTCCCGAGGGCAAGGGCACTGGCAGGGGGAGTTCCATTGTCGATGGAACGTTTCTCGCTTTGGTTACCGACCAGGAACTCCGCACGCTGACTATTGTTGGTCGGCCTGATCTTGGCGCGCCGGATTGGCGCAACAACGTTCCGGGCAGGCCCATGTCCTCTCAGGAAATTTCCGACGTGGTCGCGTGGTTGGCCGCACAGCGGCCAAAGCTTGCAGGCCGGCCATCTCCCCACGCAACCTCGCTTGCAGGAGAAAAGCCATGACTCTGCGCGAGAATATGACCAGGCGAGCGTTGCTTGTGAAGTTAGGCATCGTGTTTAACGCTTGCGTGGCCGCCCTGCTGGCAATTCCCATTCTCCGTTACTTGCTTTCTCCCGCGGTTGCTGGAGGAAAATCCTCGTATCGAAATTGGCTGAGCCTTGGTTCGGTTGAACAATTTCCAGAAGGCCAAACGCGCTTCGCCACCTTCACCAATCCCGACGTGCAGCCCTGGGACGGCAAAACTGCTCAAAGCGCCTGCTGGGTGCGGCGGATTGACGCCACTCGTCTTCAGGTTTTCGCGATCAACTGCGCCCATCTCGGAGGCCCAGTTCGGTGGTTTCCGGACTCTTCCTTTGCCCGTGTCATGGCGGAGCCTACTACGAAGACGGCTCGCGCGCTTCCGGTCCTCCCGAGCGAGGGCTTTTCGAGTATCCGTACAAGATTGAAAATGGAACCTTACTGATCCAGGCAGGCGAATTGCCTACGCCCGGAAGTCCGGCAGCCTCACTGACTGCAATAGAGAAAGAGTTTCCATGCGGCTGATCTCCCAACTCGCTCAATGGTTTGACGCACGCGTTCAACTAGCAAGCGCCATCCGGGATACCGCCGAACATCCCGTTCCGCGGCAGACTGCGAGCTGGTTTTACGTATTTGGCAGTGGCGCCCTGGTCATTTTCATGATGCAGGTGGTCACGGGAATTCTTCTGGCCTTTGTTTATGTTCCTTCGGCCGGCGAAGCCTGGAATAGCCTGCAAACGCTGAATCACTCGATCACCCTCGGCTGGTACATTCGTGCACTTCATGGCTGGGGATCCAACTTCATGGTCGCCGTGGTCCTCATCCACATGGTCCAGGTCTTTCTCTTTGGAGCTTATAAGTTTCCTCGCGAACTCACTTGGATCGTGGGCGTATTTCTTCTGTTGATGACGCTTGGCATGGCCTTCTCTGGCCAGGTTCTGCGATTTGACCAGGATGCATTTTGGGGGATAGGCATCGGGGCCTCGATCTCCAGCCGCGTGCCGATTCTTGGCCCGTGGATCGTGCATTTGCTTTTGGGTGGCCCGATCATTGCCGGCGCCACGCTCTCTCGTTTCTTTGCGCTTCACGTGTTCGCAATCCCGGCGCTGCTTCTGGGCTTGGTTGGTCTCCACCTATTGATGGTCCTGAAGTTGGGGATCAATGAATGGCCGATGCCCGGCCGCATCGTGCGCAAAGCCACCTATGAGGAGGAATATCAGGAACTGGTGAAGAAAGACGGAGTTCCTTTTGTGCCCTCGGCAGTGTGGAAAGACATTTTCTTCGCCGGGTTCCTTCTCCTGCTCTTGGCGCTGGTTGCCGCCTACTACGGCCCCTTTGGCCCTTCAGGACGACCCGATCCGACGATCATTCAAACCGCTCCACGGCCCGACTATTTCTTCCTCTGGCTCTATGCTTTGCTTTCGCTGCTTCCTCCACAAATGGAAACGCCGGCCCTTCTCATCGGTCCGGTGGTTGCAATCGCGTTTCTTCTGCTGCTTCCTTTTCTTGCGGGTGAAGGGGAAAAAAGCTGGCGTCGCCGGCCTGTCGCCGTTCTCGGCATCGCCCTGGTTGGAGTCATACTCGGAACATTCACCAGCCTTGCGGGTCACGCGCCCTGGAGTCCAGTCATGGACGCCTGGAGCGGGGATCCGGTTCCCAAACAATTTCTGGAGAATCGCAGCGCGCTCGAACGGCAGGGCGTGCTGGTGTTTCAGTTGAAGCAGTGCCGCAACTGCCATTCGCTCGGTGAGATTGGCGGCAAACGCGGCCCGGCACTCGATTCTGTGGCCGTTGTGCAGACCAGGGACCAGCTCGTCCGCCAGGTTATCCAAGGGGGCGGAAACATGCCCGCCTACGGTAAAAACCTCAGCCCGGCGGAGACGGCCGCTCTCGTCGCATTCCTCGAAACGCTCCATCCGCAGGGACAATCTCCAGCTCGTAACGCTTCGCGTGCCCTTGCGAATCAACCGGGTGCCGCATCGCCCGGCACGCCTCGGTAGTCGCATGTCGCCAGAAGCTCAGGCGATTCTCCGCGAGTGGTCGCCGCCAATCGGCGTCAACCTGGCCCTTGCCTGTATGGCATGGTTCTACATTCGCGGCTGGATCTTCCTCCGCCGAACAGCTGCAAGTCCGCTGTCAAACACGCACCTGTTCGCTTTCCTTGGAGGTATTCTTGCACTCTGGATTGCGATCGGTTCTCCGCTTGCCGCCTTCGATGAATCCTGCCTTACGGTGCATATGGTTCAGCACCTCTTGCTGATGTTCGCGGCGCCGCCATTGCTACTTTTCGGTGCTCCGGTAGTGCCGTTTCTTCACGGTTTACCACAGTTTTTCGTCCGAACGGTCTTGGGCTCCTTGTTTCGCCGCGTGTGGGTACAACGACTCGGAACTTTTCTGGCTCATCCAGCGGTGTGCTGGTTTCTTGCAACCGTGACCATGATTGCCTGGCACATCCCTTCCACTTTCGAACTCGCGTTGCGCTCCGATGTCTGGCATGAAGCCGAGCACTTCTGTTTTCTGACAACTTCTCTTCTTCTGTGGTGGCCGGTAGTGCAACCGTTTCCGAGCCAACCGCGTTGGTCCCAATGGTCCATTCCAATCTATCTTCTCCTGGCCATGTTTCCGGGCAGCGCTTTAGGGGCATTCCTGGCATTCTATGATCGCGTCCTATATCCCTCTTACATCACGGCGCCACAGATATTCGGCATGACGCCTCTCACCGACCAAATTCTGGCAGGGGTGCTCATGTGGGTCTCCGGGATTTTCATTTTCGGCCTACCCGTGGTTTTGGTCACGTTGCGATTGCTATCTCCAGTGACCAAAACCACGCGGTTTTCGTCCTGACGAGGGTCTTCAAATCGAACCATCATTCTTTCAGGGAGGTGCCGCTGCGGCGGGCGGCGAACATCTTAGCGACGAGGTTGGTGATGCGGGAGGCGGCTTCTGGGACGGGGAGGCCACGGCCATGGATGTTGGAGATCAGGTTGCGGTCGGCGTCGGTGTGGCCAGATTCTGGCGTGTAGGCCATGTAGGCGGAGAGGCTTTCGGCGGTGGCAAGGCCTGGGCGTTCACCGATGAGAAGGACGACGACGCGGGGGGAGAGCAGGTCGCCGATCTGGTTCATCAAGCCAACGCGGCAGTAGCGAACGACGAATGGTTGGCCGAGGGACCACCCTCGGGCCCGCATCTTCTGATCAAGCGCTGGCAGTAGCGCGGGAACTTGCGCAGCAACCGCGGCTGTAGAAAGGCCATCGCCGATAACGATTTGGACGTCTGGTGACGCCGGACAAATTCGCAGTATTTGTTCCCCTGCGTCTTCTGCTAGTTGACGGCCGAGGTCTGGCCGAAGAAGGAATTTCGACTTCGATTCAGCGCGACTGTTGACCTCGAACAGTTTCCATTGCGAAGTAAATTCTTTCGGAAAATCTTTGGCGAGATCGAATTCAGCCCAGACGGCGTCTACGGCCCCGGCGTGCGCCTTGCGCAACTCAAGTTGCATGAGAGTCGAGTAGGCGGCACCGCGATCGACGAAAATGCGCGCAGGGGTGCGCGCGCGGATGCGGCGGACAAGCTCGGGCCACACGTTTGAGTTGGCGAGGTGTTGATCGTCGTCCATGAGTTTCATGCTTGTGCAAGTGGCGATTCCAGAATCTTTTCAAGGCCAGGCAAGAGCTTCTTTTGGGCGCCGGCGTCGAAAGGAAGCGGCTCGCACTCACGGAAGATACCGCAGTTCTCAAGCCACGCAAGGAATTCGGGAGCCGGACGGAGGCGGAAGAGTTTGCGGACGGCAACGGCGTCATGAAAGCTGGTGGATTGATAGTTCAGCATGACGTCATCGGCGGCCGGAACCCCCATGAAATAGTTGCAGCCTGCGGCGGCCAGGAGAAGCAGGAGATTGTCGGCGGAGTTTTGATCGGCGGCGGCGTGATTGGTGTAGCAGACATCGCAGCCCATGGGGAGGCCGAGGAGTTTGCCCATGAAATGATCCTCGAGGCCGGCACGGGTGATCTGGCGTTCGTCATATAGGTATTCGGGGCCGATGAAGCCGACAACGGTGTTAACGAGGAACGGATCGAAAGCCCGCGCGACACCATAGGCGCGTGCCTCCAAGGTTAGTTGATCGACGCCGTGGTGCGCTTCGGCCGACAGAGCGCTTCCCTGCCCGGTTTCGAAATACATGACGTTGTCGCCGACCCACGGGACATTGCGCATGCGATGATGCTCGAGGACGCGCTCACGGCCTTCCTTGAGCAGAGACACATTGATGCCGAAGCTGGCGTTGGCCGCTTGCGTTCCGGCGACAGATTGGAACAGGAGATCCACAGGTACCCCCCGATCGAGGCAGGCAAGCTGTGTGGTGATGTGGGCGAGGCAGCAGGCTTGCGTCGGTATAGCAAAAGCAGTGATAAGGCGATCGAGTGCCCGAAGAATGGCCGAAACCGTAGGGACCGAGTCGGTTGCCGGGTTTACACCAATAACGGCATCACCGCAGCCATAAAGCAAGCCATCAAAGGTCGACAGGAGAATGCCGCCAATGTCGTCAGAAGGATGATTGGGCTGGAGACGGATGCCAACGACGCCGCGCTCGCCGATCGTGTTGCGGCAACGACTGACGTTGCGGATTTTAGCGGCGGCCAGGACGAGGTCCTTGTTGCTCATCAGTTTTGTTACCGCCGCGGCCATTTCCGGGGTAATGCCCCATTGGAGGGACTTTAGTTCGGCTTCGCTCGTGCGGACGTCAAGAAGAAACTCGCGGAAGGAACCGACGGTCATACTATGGATGGGCTCGAAAGCCTGAGGATTATGGGTGTCGAGAATGAGACGAGAGACTTCATCGATTTCTGGCGGGATTAGAGGACGATTCAGGAGTTCGAGAAGCGGCAGGTCGGCAAGAGCGGATTTCGCAGCGACCCGTTCACGTTCGGAGCGGGCGGCGATACCGGCAAGCTGGTCACCGGATTTTTCTTCGTTAGCCTTGGCCAGAAGCTCGCGAAGATCCGAAGAATTGAAACGGCTGCTCATGGCACTGGCCGATAGTATGGCGTGGCTCGGACCGTAAGGAAAGCACCATAGGAGCGAAGAAATCGATTGCGCGCCTCTAACCATTGCGATAACGTTTTTCGAGAAACTCCAACAAATTCGCGGTTTCCTGCATGGTTCCGCGTACCTTCCGACTGTAGGAGCAGTGCACGGGGATTCTGACCGTAGAGCAATTGCCTATGTAGAGGAGGACGGATGTGCACTCCCGCCTTATTTCGTGAGTCGCCGGGCTCGCCTGATTTTCCCAGGCGGCAGTTTATTTATGTGGGTGGCGCTCTGGCGCTGATGGGAGCGTTGATGCTGGCAGCCTGGCCCCAAGTGGGAAGGCGGCTGTTCGCTTCTGATTTTCTGCCGCACGCTTTTTGCTACCTCCAGAATCCGGGATTGGTGTGGACCAACGTGATTGCCGATTCCTTGATCAGCCTGGCGTATCTGGCAATTTCGGGGACACTGATTTATTTAATTTACAAAGGCCGGGGCGACGTTCCTTTCCGTTGGATGTTCCTCGCTTTTGGATTGTTCATCGTGGCTTGCGGGGGCACACACCTGATGGAAGTAATTACGGTGTGGGATCCTCTGTACGTGCTTTCGGGGACCGTGAAGGTTTTCACGGCAATCGTGTCGCTTACGACCGCGGTGGTTCTCCCCTTTACCGTTCCACGTATCCTTGTGCTGGTAGGGAAAGCGCGGGCCTCGGAAATAGCCACCGATCGCCTGCGCCTCGCGATGGAATCCGCGAAGTCGGTGGGTTGGGATTGGGACGTGAAGACCGGCAACGATCTGCGGTTTGGCGATCTGCCAACGATGTACGGAATCCCGTCAGGTTCCTACTGCGGGAGCCCACAAGAGTTCCTTTACTACGTGCATCCGGACGATCGCGAGCGGGTGTGGCGATTGATTGAAGGGGCGTTAAAAGACGGGCGACCATACGAAGCGGAATTCCGCGTGGTGAGGCCCGATGGAAAAGTGCGCTGGGTTGCGGACAGAGGGAAGGTTTATTTCCTGCCGAACGGCGAACCCAAACAAATGCTGGGGATGGCGACCGACATCACGGAGCTCAAGCGCACGCAGGAAGCATTGCAGGTGAGCGAGGAACGGCTGCGACTAGCGGCGCAAGCAGGAAAGATGTTCGCTTACACCTGGCATGCCGACACCGATTTGATCGAGCGCTCCGGCGAATGCGCCAAGATTCTGGGGGTCGATGTGAAAGTCTGTGCCACCGGCCAGAAAGTGGTGGACGCGGCGCATCCCGAAGACCGGGAGGTGCTGCGAGCCCGGCTGGCCGAGCTCACTCCGGAGAAGCCCAATCTGCAGGTAACCTATCGCATGATTCGGCCCGACGGCAGCGTCGTTTGGGTGGAGCGAAATAGTCGCGCGTTCTTTGACGAGCACGGGAAAATTACAAAGACCATCGGAATGGTTTCCGACGTTACCGAACGAAAAGCGGCGGAAGAGGCCCTTGCCAGCATGAGCCGTCGATTGATTGAGGCGCAGGAGGCGGAGCGTGCCAGGATCGCGCGAGACCTGCACGACGATATCGGACAACGGCTGGCGGTGTCAGCGATCGGGCTGGAGCGATTGAAACAGTTTGCGGTGAGTTTCGGGGCCGATGCTCACAAATGCATCGCCGAGATTCAGAAGCAGTTGCACGAGATATCGTCCAATGTGCACACGCTTTCGCATGAATTGCACTCGTCTACTCTCGAACTTCTGGGTCTGGTAGCGGCAATGCGCGACTCCTGCCGGGAGCTCGCCGTTCAACAAAAGGCGGAGATTCGCTTTCGGCACGAAGATGTGCCCTTGCGAGTGCCGCGGGACATTTCCTTGTGTCTTTTCCGGATTTTACAGGAAGCTTTGCACAATGCAGTGAAGCACAGCGGGGTGCGGGAATTTGAGGTGGAACTTCGCGGGACAGCCGGGGCCATCCACCTGCTGATTCGGGATAGGGGTGTGGGCTTCGATCCCCGGACTGCCTTGGTAACTCCAGGCCTTGGCCTGACAAGTATGCGCGAACGGCTGAAGCTTGTTCACGGAGAGCTTGTGATCGAGTCACAATTCAAAAAGGGCACTACGATACATGCGTGCGTGCCTTGCTCTTCGCACGGTACGATGGCAAATTTTGCGGCCGGCGCGGCCTTGCAAAATTGAGTTGCTAGTTTTTGTCGAGGTTGGCGGTCAGCGAGAGATCGCTGCCAGGAAGAAGATTTACCTGGCGCGTCCAATCGGCGCGGCCCTGAGCGTGAAGCCGGAATGTGTGCTTGCCCGGACTGGCAAGGATCACGGACGGCGTCGAACCCACCAGCTGATCGTCGAGATAGATTTCGACACCGGAAGGATCCGATTGCACGTTAACCCGGGCACTTCCCTGCCCCGAGGTCCCGACTGCTTCAAGCCTGCCGTCTTTGAGAGCGGCGACAATACCCGGATAGACGAGCCAAGTCTGCTGACCAAAAGTGATTTCGCGATCGGCGGCGCCGAGCAGTTGCACAAGCTGCTCCCGACTCATGCCGGGGGTCAGAGTCATTTCGCGAGGCGCTAGGTTAGCGGCCTGTGCCGCGGCTGGCTGCGGCAAAGAGGTGGGTGCAGCGGCGCGAGTTGCCGCGGGAGCGGCCACTGGCAGCGCTACGGGAGCCACCGCAACAGCACGGCTCTCGGGAATGAACCACTGATCAAATTCACGGAAGACTGCCTCCTTGTCGGCCGTCGCCAGGACCTCTTCGGGAAAATTAAAGGAGAGAGTGGTCCAGAGGCGGCCGGTGCCGGCCTGAGTGGGGACGCTGCGAGTGCTGAGGAGGCCGACAAGAACGGTGTTCGAGCCGACAGCTACGGCGGTGACATAGTAACGCTCGCCGACCGGAACGACGTAATCCTCATGGCCACGAAACAGCTCTGCGTTGAGACCGGTGATGGCACTGGAGGCAGGCTCCGAGTGCAGAATGGACCCATAAAGTCCCGGGCGCTGGATGACCACGATCGTTCCGGCGCGACGAATGTCGGCTTCACTGCCAAGGCCCATCACTTGCTTGCCGACCAACGAGGGCTGATAGGTCTGTTGAAGGATCTGCTGGAGGACGAGTCGGTCGTTTTGCGCGGGTGGCTTTTTCTGCGCGAGTGCGGCAGAGCACCAACAAAAGGTAAGAAGAACCACTGCGAACAACCGATTCATCACGGGAGTTTCTCCGATTGAGAAGATACGAGTGGAGTATAGGGCGCAAATCGCGGCCAGGACAAGGCGGCGCTTTAGCGAGGACTCGACTGGACAGGGCGCAATTTGGGTTGCGAACCGGACAGTGCAGGCCGCAGCAGAGAAACCCGATCGCTGTCTGGACTAACCAGCCAAACGGCGCGGTCGCGATAGTAATCAAGGAGTCGAGCATTGACATCACCGGGTAGATCGCGTGCCCAGACCACTTTGCTAGAGTCGATATCCGCGGCGTTGTAGACCCACTCCTCGTGCACGCTATGCCCCTCGCCATAGCGAACCAGGACCAGGTGTTTGCCCGGGGTGGACTCGAGTTTTTCCTGCAGATCTGCCCTATCGACCAAGCCCCAGCCTCCCCAGCCTTGGGGGTCCCCGATTCGCTGCGCGGCGAGAGACCATACGTCCAGGACGAGCGCAAAAATCAGTGCGCGAGAAAGGGCTGCACCAAGGGGAAACCGATATACCCTCATCGTGCGCAGGTGACGAGCGGCCTGCACGAGCAAAGCAAAGATGACGGCTGTGGCCGGAGCCAGATAGTGCGGACCGGGCCAGACCACAAGCGCGTAGGCGAGCAGGATCGCAAGCAGACTGTAGAGGAATAGCCTGAGCCGCGCGTCGCGATAAATGAAAAGGAGTCCGGGAAGCAGCAGCCAGCAGGCAGGCCAGAGAAAAACGACGGTCGAGCGGCGCAGTTTTTCTTCAAAAACGGATTGCACCGTAGACCAGGTGCGATCGTACTGTTTGCTTTCGAACTGATCGTAGAAAGCGGCCAAGTCGACGTTGTTGTAGTGGGGAGCGGGTTCAGGGGTCTGCCAAACGAATGTTGCCGCATGGCTGTAGAGGCGAGCGGCATAGGCGTAGGGAAGTTCGAAGGGATTGCCGGTAGTGCGGGCGTTGTAGTAAAGCATGCTACACGCCGTGAGCAAGAGTATTGCTGAAGCGGGCAGAAGGATCAGCCGAATGGAAGCGCGGCGCGCCGCTGGCTGCTTTGCTTGTTTGAAGATCCAGACCAAGAAAGCAATAGAAACCGGAGCGCAGAAAAACAGCGTCTCGTACGGGCGGCTGTTCAGCAGAATCGCTACACCCAATCCGAGAACTGCGCCAACTGCTAGCGAAGGCTTGCGGCGCAAGCGGCCAAACGCCCCGAGCACCATCGCTCCGCCAATTGCGGCCACCGCCCCGCCCCAGTAACTATTCATCCAGTAGGAAGCCACGCACAGCTTGGCGGCCGCAAGCATGCCGGCGAGAAACGCCCAGCGGGCTGGCATCCAGGCCTGTAACATCCAAACGATGGCGGCGGCCATAGCAGCAGCGCTCAGCAGCACCCCGATCCACGGATGGCCGAGAAGCTGTCCAAGGGCAAGGACAATGCCCTGCGCAGGCGGGTATTTCGAGGCGTAGGCCGGTTGCCAGAAGACATGAAACGTCTCGAAACTTCGCCACAGAGGATGTGGTGGATTCGCGACGCGGCCGTGGGCAAAGGTGTCGGCCATCAGCAGATAGCTGAATTCGTCGTGAATTCCTGGATTGGGAACCGGCAGCTTGTCGAGCAAGGCGACCCGAAGACCGATCACGAGCAGAAAAAGCAGAATAACGGCGAGATATTTTCGAGCAGCAACCCGCGAAGACAGGCTTTCGAGACGGAGGAACAGGCGCTCTGAGGCGCGAGGAAAAAAGACCGCAGGCAGAAGGAAGGCGAGTGCAAGCAAAACGGTCTTTTGCGGCTCCACGAGCCACCATTGGGCGGAGGGTAACATTTTTATTATCCCAGGAACCTTCCGCCTCATGAAGACGGCGAACGGTCACTCCATTGATTGTAGACGATTACAGCGGAAATTCAGCCGACCATCTGCGCCAGTACGCAGATTCAGGAATCGTTCGCAATCCATCCACCCGGCCGGTGATTCGCCCTTGCTCGAGAAGGTCCATGCCGCAGCCGCCCATGGGGACGCAAGCTGGATGGCAGCGGGCGGCGGCTTTCTGGCAGAGTGAGGCGCACCCCAGGTTTGCGCCTGCGAAGCCCATTTTTCCAGTCATACATTCGCTGTTGGGAGGACCGTAACATTTGATACCTTAGTGCGGAGGCAGCATGAGGACCAAAACGATGTGGATCGGTGTTGGCGGAATTTTGCTGACAGCAGTGTTGATAGTGCTGGTTGTGGCGAGGATGCGCGCCGGAGACAAGGCGCCTGCCGTGGGTACGGCGGCGCCTGACTTCACGCTCAATTCGCAAGAGGGCAAGGCTATCAGCCTGCGCGACTTCAAGGGTAAGTGGGTGGTGCTGTACTTCTATCCCAAAGATATGACCACTGGTTGCACGATCGAAGCGCATAACTTCCAGCGGGACCTGGCCAAGTATGACGCCAAAAACGCCGTAATTCTTGGCGTCAGTGTTCAGGATGAGAAAACGCATCAGCAGTTCTGTACAAAGGAAAGCCTGACATTTAGGCTGCTGGCAGACACAAAAAAGGAAGTATCCCAGAAATATGATTCGGTCATGAATTTCGGAGTCATGAAGCTGTCGGCAAGGCATACCTACTTGATTGATCCGGCCGGAATGATTCGAAAAGTATGGACCGACGTGGATGTCAAGAAGCACAGCGATGAGGTGCTGGCGGCGCTCGACGAGCTTCAGAAGTAGCCAGCTAGGCGCACTTGTGGAATCGATAGTGGTGGTCTCCGGCTGCGAGATAGGTTTTTACTTTGGAGGTGGCGGCGATGAAACGCAGATTTGCGCTTTGCGTTCTGGCCTTGATGGCGCTTGGACTTGGACTTGCTTTGCGGGCGGGATCGCCAAAGACAGAGACCGTCAGCTACAAAAGCGGCGATGAGACGGTGAGC
>Ga0306921_10005407_pt1 | contig 13257 bp, 11 predicted proteins | sample sta12Cox44000080_FD_203760 | JGI IMG/M metagenome (GOLD analysis project Ga0306921, IMG submission 203760) | Lab enrichment of tropical soil microbial communities from Luquillo Experimental Forest, Puerto Rico - statoxic.12C.oxic.44.000.080 (v2)... | ecosystem: Environmental > Terrestrial >... | reverse complement strand
CATCGACATCGGCCTGCGTCTCGAAGACGTCGCCGCGATGGACCTCCAATCCGAGCCGGTAAGGGTGGGCGGCGATTGGAATGCCCGCGCAAGAACACTTCGCCGACATAGAGCTACCCGCGATGAGATTGAAGTTCTAAGGAACCGCCGCGTTGAATTGAACGCGATGACTTCCCCCCAGATGATTGAGTTCATCGAGTCGAAGCTGGACGGGCATGGAGTCAAGAAGATCATTCCGCCCCGCGCCGTTCTTGAGGAGCATGCACGCCATCTGCTTGAGGAACGGTTCGCCAAGGAAGCACTTGAACCGCTGCTCGCCGAAATTCGAGAACGAGCGAAGAAGGAAAATCTGCCCGCGGATCTCGCCGAGCGAGTCGATGTCGAACTCGAGAAGGAGCCGCATTTGCCCTGGGATGCGGCGGTCGCGAATGTAGTGAGGAGCAATAATCACGATGACTAACGAATTTGTGGTGAGCGAGTGGCGGGAATGCAAAAAGGGCAATAGCTTGCAGGGATTTTTGACTTTGACTTTGCCCTCTGGAATGAGTTTGCACGACTGCAGCTATCACCGGCGCAAGGATGGCTCGCGTTGGATCGGATTACCGGCGAGGCAATACCAGAAATCCGACGGTACAACCGCGTGGTTTCCGCTTATCGCCTTTCCGGACAAAACTGACCATGCCCGTTTCCAGAAGCTGGCACGCGAGGCCGTGGACCGCTACTTTGACCAGAACGATGCGGACATGGCCCCGTTGCCCGATACCAGGAAGGCGGTGCGCTGATGCCGGTCAGCGATGCCCAGGTAGCGGAGATCGCTCGGACCCTGGAATTGATATTGGAAAGGGGCTCAGTCTACGAACTGAGGGCGCTCGAGGTGCGCAACGGCAACGGACGTCCGTGCACAGTGAGCGGCTACTTCGACAACCTCAATCTCATGGCAGCGGCCGCGGCGAAACTGAGCGGCCTGGGAATTGGTGTCTACCATACCCTCAACCCAGTTCACGGCGGCTTGCTGGCCCGCGCTGCCAATCGCGTGGCGCCTTGGCCGAAAGACACTACCAAAGATCACGAGATTGCTGGCCGGCGTTTATTGCTCGTCGACATCGATCCAGTGCGCGAGGGCGGTATCTGCGGTATCTCTTCGACAGACCAGGAGCACCGGGCGGCGCTGGAGCTGGCACTGGCGATCGCGGACTGGCTGGATGCCGAAGGCTGGCCATTGCCATTGATCGGCGACTCAGGGAATGGTGCTCATCTAATTTACCGGATCAACCTGAAGAACAACGATGATGCGATGCAACTGGTAAAACGAGTCCTCGCGGTGATCGCCGAACGTTTTAACGACGATAAGGCGACGGTCGATGTTACGACCTTCAACGCGTCCCGGATCTGTCGCATCTATGGGACCCTCTGCTCGAAGGCTGATGACATTCCGGAGCGACCGCATCGCGTGGCAACCCTGCACAATGTTCCTCCGGAGTGGAGCGTGGTCTCGCAGGAACTGCTGGAGAAAGTCGCGAACCAGGCCCCCGCGACATCTGATCCGCCGAACCCACATACATCGTCAGCGGGCGGCTCCTGGGTCGAGCGAAGGCTGGAGAAGTACCAGATTGCGGTGACGAAAATCGAGCCGTACCAAGGCGGCCGGAGATTCATCCTGAAATGTTGTCCTTTCAACCCTAACCACGCTGGAACTTCAGCCGCGGTCTTCGAGGACGCCGAGGGCAAGCCGGGTTTCAACTGCTTTCACCCGGAATGCAAAGACAAGAGCTGGACCGACCTGCGGCGGCTGTTTGAGCCCGACTTCGGCAAGAAGAAAGCCGACGGAAACCGTCACGACGCCGGCCAGCCATTGAAGACGGTGATTTCGGATCTGCCCGATGTACGCAAGATCGCCTCCGAGGAAGTCGAGTTTCTGGTGCCTGGCGTGCTGATAAAGGGCACGCTTACGTTGCTGAGTGGTGAAGCATCAGGCGGCAAGACGACCCTGGCGTTGTGGTTCTCTGACTTGATTGCCCGCGGCGCAGAAGTCTTTGGCGAACGTTGTCAGCAGCATCCTGTCCTGTACTTGACGAAGGAAAATCCCGTGGACTATATGGCCGATATCGCGAGGCGGCTGAACATAGAGAATGGTCCTGACAGCAATCTGTACATCTGGGGCGACTGGACGGAAGAGGCGCCGCCGGCTCCCGCGGCCTCACACATTCTGCAATGGGTGAGTGAATGCCGGGAATCGCCTTTCGTTGTGGTTGACAGCCTGATTGCGTTCTTTGACGGCCAGAACGAGAACGACGCAAAGGAGATGCGTGCGTTCGTTAACCAGGGCCGGCAATTGATGCGTGCCGGTGCCTGCGGAGTGCTATTCCTGCACCATCCCGGGAAAGCGGAAAGCGCCAGGGAGTACAGAGGCTCGAGCGACCTGAAACCGGCGATCGATGCCGGCTATATCATGCACAATTCCGGCGACGGAATCCTCGAACGGCTGCACCTGAAGCTGTTCAAGCCCCGCTTTCTGGCCCAGAAACGAGAGCTCCTGCTGGTTTACCGCGATGGCTGGTTTGTATCCGATGACCGGCCAACCGCTGTACAGGAGAGCAATGCCAAGATCCTGACGAGACTGCTGGCTGCGAATCCCGGCATCGGTACCGAAGATTTCAAGAGAGCGGCCCAGACCAAAGGGGTGACACAAACCAGGGCACGGCAGTTTCTGGATGACGGAGTCCACTGCGGAACCATTCAGCGCGAAACCGGTCGCCACAACCGGCATTCCCATACCCTGGTGGAGCCGGACGACAGGGGGACAGTGCAGTGAAATTCCAGTTCTTCAGTTTAGATCTTATATAAGGCGAAATAACTGAAGAACTAACTAACTGCCTGGAATGAATGAGTTAGCGGAGGGGGGTTATGAGTACTTTAGAACGGCACTTTTCACCCCGGGAACTGAGCGAAGCCTGGGGCGTCTCCGACACCAAGATTCGCCGAATGTTCCAGAATGAACCCGGAGTGCTGCTGATCGGAGAGCCTTCGCGCCGGCTGGGGAAAAAGCTGAAGCGGCGTTACTACGTCATGCGAATTCCCGAGTCGGTCGCCCACCGCGTTTACGAGCAGTTGCGAAAACGGCAACCTCTCAGCGCGGTCGTGCCGCGACCCTTACGCCTTTCGCCGCAACCACCAGAAGATCCTTCTGCCCCTTTGCCTGAGCCATGAGCTCGCGTACCTTGCGGATGTGGGCGTCATCCAATCCCTTCACCCAGGGGGCGTAGTGATCATCAATCATCCCGGTTCCGACGTGGCCCAACATCCTGGCGACATTCTCTTTTGGTACCCCCGCAACCAGACATCCGACCGCGAAGGTATGCCGTAGCATCTTCACGTTCGCCGCCTTTACGACCGGACGGCCGTTGCGGTCAAATGCCGGAACACCGCTCCTCTCCACCAGTTGCACCTCGACGACGCCGGCATCTTCCATCGCCTGCCCGATGCGGCGGGACCAGTTGTGTACATCGCTGTCGAGATCATTTCCCGCATAACGAAAGGGCATCTCGGGAATCGAGTCCGGGCCTAACGGGATCTCTTTCAGCAATTCAACCATGTGTGGAGGGAGCGGGACCACGGCCTGGATCCCGGTCTTGGTGCGGATGTAGCGCAATACCCCGTCCCGATCGACCATCGAGGGGCGATACTTGACCGCATCGCCGATATCCATGCCCGTCCAACGTAGCAGCTCGATAAAGACATGCAACCGCTCCCGGTATACGCTGGTGTCTTTCGAGCGGGCTACCGAGTCGCCAATGCCCGAGATCGCATTCAGGATGTCGGTGTACTCGCGATCGCTGAAGGGCACGTTGTTGAATGTCCGCTCCCTGGCAACGGACTTGATGGCAATGACGGGGTTCACGCTGATCTTTCCCTGCTGGTGCAGGTAGTTGAAGAACGAGCGGACGATGTTCCAGCGCGCCCGCATGGTGGTGTTCTTGTAGTTCCACGACTGATACCACCTGGTGCAGAATGCGGGCGTAAGCTGCCTGATATGCGTGATGCGCTCATTTTCGGACTTGCCACGGTTCCATCTGTCGACGTAACGAAGGAGCCGCGTGTTGAAGAACGATCGGTAATTCTTAACCGTGCTGTGATCGCCATGCAGGTGCTCCGTCCTCGCCAACCACAACTCGACAGCCTCTTCGATGGTTGTTTCCCCTTCGGCATCCTTCTGCGCCTCGGCGTGCTTCTTGTCGCGGGCCTCGGCAATCTCGGGATCGAAACCCTTTAGTACCTCGGTAGCTTTCTCGTTGGCCTCGGCCCACGAGGGAGTCTTCAGCGAATACCGCCGCGGCTTCAAGCCTCGCTGGTTCACATACAACCATTTCGCGCACTGGCAGTCGTTGTGATTGGGGTTGGATCGGTGTTGGCAGTCGGATTCGTGGCGGGTATACGGCCTGACGCTGCCGTATTGGTTCTTCAGTGGTTTCAAAGTGACGCTCCTTTCTTATTAAGGAGCAGTCTACGCCTTTGTACACGGTTTGTACACGAGAAAGTATGAGGATTTCTACCACTTTAGCGTCAATAACATACGACTATACGTCGTAGTACATCAGGAACTCGTAGGGGTGCGGGCGGAGGCGGAGAGCATCCACCTCCTTCTCCCGTTTGTAATCGATGTAGGTGTTCAGCATTTCTTCGGTAAAGACATCGCCCTTCATGAGGAATTGACAATCCCTGGAGAGAGCATCCAGCGCGGCATCCAGCGATCCTGGCATCGAGGGTACCTTAGCCAGTTCCTCCGGACCGAGATCGTAAATGTCCTTGTCGAGTGGCTGACCAGGATCGATCTTATTTTCCACACCGTCAATTCCGGCCATCAGCATTACGGCAAATGCCAAGTATGGGTTACAGCTGGGATCGGGGGGGCGAAACTCAGCGCGTTTCGCTTTTGGCGAGGCGGAGTACATAGGAATGCGGACAGCCGCCGAACGATTACGCCGGGAATAGGCGAGGTTCACCGGAGCTTCAAACCCCGGCACCAGGCGCTTATACGAATTCGTGGTCGGAGCAATAATCGCTGACAGCGCAGGGCCGTGCTTGATCAGTCCTCCGATGTACCACAGTGCCAGCTGCGAGAGGCCCGCATAACCGTCTCCAGCGAACAGCGGTTTGTCGTCTTTCCACAGCGACTGGTGGGTGTGCATACCGCTGCCGTTGTCCTGGAACAACGGCTTAGGCATGAACGTTACCGTCTTGCCAGCCAAGTTAGCAACATTCTTCACAACATACTTAAACAGCATCATGTTGTCGGCGGAGCGAATCAGCGAGTCAAAACGCAGGTCGATTTCCGTCTGGCCGCCACTGGCTACTTCATGGTGATGACATTCGACCTCAAGTCCACAGCCCTGCATGGTAAGCGCCATTTCGGTTCGCAAGTCCTGATAGTGGTCGGTCGGCGGAACGGGGAAATAACCCTCCTTGTAGCGCGGGCGGTATCCCAGATTTTCCTCTGCCCGGCCCGAGTTCCAGCGACCCTCATCGGCGTCGATGAAGTAGTAGCCTTCGTGTTCGTTCTGGTCGAAGCGAACGTTGTCGAAAACAAAGAACTCGGCTTCCGCGCCGAAATACGCTGTATCGGCAATCCCGGTGGAGCTGAGATAAATTTCGGCTTTCTTGGCTATGTAGCGTGGGTCGCGATCGTAACGCTGCTTGGTGACGGGATCAATCACATCGCATACCATCACGAGCGTGGGAACTTCCGTGAAGGGATCAAGCAGATAGCGCGACGGGTCTGGAATCAGCAACATGTCGCTCTCGTGAATCGCCGCCCAACCGCGAATCGACGACCCGTCCATGCCGAAGCCTTCCTCGAAACTCTCCTCGGTCAGTTGCCCGATCGGGTACGACACGTGGTGCCACATCCCCGGCAGGTCGGTGAATCGCAAATCAAGCATTTGGACGTTGTTGTGTTTGGCAAATTCCAGTACGGTTTTCGCATCAAGCTTCGGTGCGACCATGAAGCGCTTCCTCCGGGTTCCCTCGACAGCATACGCTGTGAGCTCGGTCGCAGGGCATACAATGATTTTATCGGCCGCATAATTTCGTATTATGGAGTTGAAGTACCAGCAGCCACCGATGGACTTCGATCAGATCGAGACGTTCTTGGAGGTCGCGAAGCTGAGCAGTTTTTCGCGCGCCGCAGAGCGACGGTTCCGCACGCAGCCGGCGATCTCGTCGCAAATCCGCTCGCTTGAAGAGGAGGTCGGCGCCAAGTTGCTGGATCGCAGCGGCGGACGGGTGGCAGTCACGGCAGCGGGAAAAGTCTTCCAGAAGTATGCCGAGGAGACCATCGAGCAGCGCCGGGTCATGCTGATCGCGCTGGCCGAGATGCATCGGATTCCTCGGGGTGAGATTGTCGTCTCTGCCAACGAAGGCACTTGCCTGCACATCCTGCCTGAGGTCTTCGCCGAGTTCAAACAGCAGTATCCGAGCGTCGCGGTAAGCGTGAAACGCTCCGAGCATCAGAAGATCCTTGAGGCAATCATCGAGAATTCCTGCGATTTTGGCGTTGTCTCCCTGCCAATCAAGGACAAGCGCTACACCGTCGTGCCGATCCATCGCGATGAACTCGTGGTGATTACGCCGGTCAAGCATCCGTTGGCAGGGCGCCGTGAAGCGACGCTTGCGGACATCGCGCAATACCCGTTGCTACTGCCGAAGCTCGGACGCACCCGCGATGCGCTGGAGGCGCTGTTCCACGAGCGCCACTTGAAGCCGATCGTCTCGATGGAGCTGGACTCGAGCGAATTAACCAAACGCTTCGTTTCCGCAGACGTTGGGATCAGCTTCATTCCACGGTCCAACGTCGCTGTGGACCTCAAGTCAAAGGCGCTGTCAGCTCTCAAGATCACCGATGTTGTGTTGCAGCGCGATTTGGCGCTGGTATTCCGCAAGGACAAAGCTTTGAGCCGCGCCGCGCTTGCCTTCATTGAGATTGCCGTGAAGTTAACAACGGGAACTTCGATTGCGTCCGCTGTCCGCACCTCGTAGTCCGAGTCGCAGAACTGACAAATTCCTCCAGAGCGAACGGTTGAATCATCGCGATCTAACCGGTCCGCCGTATCCGGTCCCGGTCTCCGCAAAAAGGTTGGACTCTGATACGGCATGGCGCCATCCGAATTTACCGTAACTTAATCTGCGCTGTGCCTGCCCATCATATGATTGCGCGTAGGGATTTGCTCCACTTCGCAGAACAATCCCTCTGGTAGGCAACAACCGCTTCTCAAGCCTGAATTGCAATTTCGTACGGAGGAAACAAATGGGTTCTCTGAGACAGTCGTCGACGCTGGCCCTAGTTGCGGTCTTCGTAATCTTCATGTCGGTGTTGTCATACGCCGGACCGACTTACACCCCTCAGATCTTTGCCCTCGGCACTTCTGTCGGACCCACCGGAGCCACCCAGCCAGACTCCGTGTCGGTCGGAGACGGTTCAATTTGGGTCTCTTATCAGAACGGCTCTGACTCAACCGGCATGGGCGGCTCGAGTACAGTGGTGCGCTATAGTCCTTCGGGTGTGATCCAGCACACTTTGAGCATCTTGGGCAACGTGGACGGACTGCGTATCGATCCGACGGGCCTGGTTTGGGCTTTGCAGAACAACGATGCCAATTCAACGCTAACGACGATCAATCCCACTAGTTACGCGACCATGTTGTACACCTACGATAGTTCGTATAGCAACGTGGCCAGTCGCGGCTTCGATGATGTGGTGTTCACCAAGGGCAACATCTTCCTGAGCGAAACCAATCCTACGCCTCCGGGTGATCCGATCGTTCTCAAGTTGGCGTCCGGATTAAGTCAGCCTCTGCACGTATCCGGCATCCTGAACTCGCAGTTCACCGGCACCAACCTCGCGGGAGGAGGCTTGGCCACCGATACCATCATGGACTCGGACTCGTTGATCCTCAGACCAAACGACGACCTGGTGCTGACCGGGGAGGCCGATGGCCAACTGGTGTTCATTCACGACGCGGGTAGCGGCAGCCAGTCGGAGTCGTTCATCAATCTGCTCGGCAAGAACGGCCTGCCCATTAACATGAAAGTGGATGACTCGGCCTTCAACGGAACCGCTACCCAAGGATATTTCCTGGTGTCCGACACCGGCGCCAACAAGGTTTACAAGATTCTAGTGACCGGGCTCTCGACAGATATGACGTTTGTCGATGTTGGCAACGAATTTGGCTGGGTCGACCTCAGCACTGGAATCGTTACCCCGATTTTTACGTTCAATAGCCCGCATGGACTGGAATTCGTTCCGACTCCCGAGCCCAGCACGTTGGCCTCGATGCTGGGGGGCCTACTGATTTGCGGCGGGGCGATGAATCAAAGGCTTCGCCAGTTGTTCGGCAAGTAGCGACAGAAGCCCAGGAACGAATACGCGTGGCGGCTGGAGTGCAGCGATTCCGAGCCGCTGCGCCCTGCTGTTGAGCTACCCGTTAGGCCGGAAAACGACGCTTCCGCCGCCAGCATTGCACATCGGTCATGACTCGAAGGCGCGTTCTTGTGCCGGACGCCACCTTTTAGACCACAGCTCACATGCTTTCAAAAAGTTGTGTTAATTTTAAGAATTCGGAGACGAACCAGTCTCCGCCCTGGAGGCGCTCACATTGGGCAAAAACATGGTTCCTCAACGCATTTTCCTCACCAAGGGTGTAGGAAAGCATAAGGAACGACTAACTTCCTTTGAGTTGGCGCTTCGAGACGCCGGTATCGCCGCACAGAACCTTGTTCGCGTGTCCTCCATTTTTCCTCCCCACTGTAAATTGATCGCTCGCAAGGAAGGACTGAAATACCTCTATCCCGGCGAGGTTGTGTTTGCGGTGGTAGCGGAAAACTCGACTCGCGAGCCCCACCGGCTGGTCGCGTCGAGCATCGGGTTGGCCATTCCAGCGGACCGCAGCACCTACGGCTACCTGAGCGAACACCATTCTTTCGGAGAGAAGGAAAATGTGGCCGGAGATTACGCCGAAGAGCTCGCTGCAGAAATGCTGGCCACGACCCTCGACGTGGAATTCGATGCCGATAAATCCTGGGACGAAAAGAAGGAAGTCTATCGGCTTTCCAACAAGATCGTCCGCACCATGAACATCACCCAGAGCGCTGTAGGCGATAAAACCGGGCTGTGGACGACGGTGATTGCCTCTGCCATCCTCATTTTTGAATAGCTGGCACTTCTCGAGGATGCAAAAAGGCGTGATTCGCTAGCGCCTTTCTTAGTCTGTGAAAATACCGCCTCTGTGAAAAAAAGGCAAACTACCGCTTATAGGCCAGCGGTTCGGGGCCCTTCTCCAGAGTTTCGCGGTTCCAGACGAGCCCTTCGCGAGTGTACTGGGCCATCTCGAAGTCCTGGGTCAGCTCCAGCGCATCCGTCGGACAGGCGTCCTCGCAAAGTCCACAGAACATGCACCGGCTCAGGTCATAGGTGAACTCAGTAAGTTCCTTGCGGCGGGTCACGGGATTGCGTTCGCTGCCCACCACGATTAAATGCTCAGGACAAGCCAAGGCACAAAGATCGCACGCAATACACAATGACTCGTTAGTGTCGGGATTCACGCCCAGGCGAGGTGCTCCGCGAAAGCGTTCCGCAATCTGCGGTCGCTGTAACGGGTACTGCTCGGTGATCGACTCTTTCGGCGACTGGTTGCGGAAGGTCACGCCCAGGCCCTTGATCAGGTCCACAAACAGCATTCTGCGTATGATCTGGTTCATCCCACCCTCGCCGTGACCCAAAGTTTAGCACAGGGCTTCCCTTCTCGAATTTTGGACGAACCCTCCGCAAATGCGAACCGCTACCACCGGCAAAGGCCATTCGCCGCCAAGGCCATACGCGACAACGGCCGCAGCGCTGGCTTAGAATCTCATTACGCATGCGCATCGCCCTTGGGACCGTACTCGTACTCGCTGTCGCTTGCCTGGTGGTTGCACAAGAGCCGGCGGTATCGCAAGCTAGTGGGGCCACGGCCGGGCAGGCTTCCTCCGGCGATCAATCGTCCCTCAGCACTGCGGCCACCGACACCCCGACCGCAAATAACACCGACCCGGTAGCTGAGGCACCGGGTGAAGCCACGACAGCAGCCCAACCAGCGGCTGACTCTCAGAAGCCGAGGAGCACTGTTCCGCCCCCGACACCGAGTGCCCACGATCTGGCCGAAGCCAAGAAGCAGTTTTCGGAAGGGCTGAGGCTGAAAAACTCCGGCAAGACGCAAGCCGCCTTCGAGAAATTCGAAAAGGCGTCGCAACTGAACCCGCGAAACGTGGAATATCTGACGGCCCGCGAATTTGCGCGTCAGAAGTTGGTAATGCAGGCTCTGGAGCGCGGTAACAGAGCTTTGCGGGCGAAAAATGAAATCGTTGCGACAGCCGAATTCCGGTACGCGCTGGAGTACGATCCCACGAATGAGTTCGCGCGGCAGCGGCTGAGCGACTCGGTATGGGAAGACAATCCTCCGCCGAGCCGAAGTCTTCAAGTCGTCGAGAAGTCCGTCGAGATTTCCCTTTCACCGAGCTCCGACCTGCGGGATTTCCATTTCCGCGGGGACTCGCGGACGCTGCTCACGCAACTGGCTAGAGCGTATGGCATCACCGCGACGATTGACGATTCAGTGCAAACACGACGGGTGCGTTTCGATATAGACAGGGTCAATTTTGCCACCGCGATGGAAGCGGCGAGCCGGGTCACAAAGACATTTTGGACTGCCCTCTCGGGATCGCAAATGTATATCGTCTCCGACACCGCCGAGAACCGGAGAAATTTCGAGCGCTTGGCGGTCCGCACCTATTACCTTCCCGACATCACTACGCCACAGGAATTGACTGAGATGGTGAATGCGCTGCGGGTTATCTTCGACATACGCTCTATTCACCAAAACGCCGTGAAGTCGACCATTACCATCAAAGCCCCCATACCGGTCGTCGACGCCGCCACGCAACTGATCGAAAGCCTTACGAGCGGGCGTCCGCAACTGATGCTGGAAGTTCATGTATTCCAGGTGAGTTCCAGCCTGGTACGCCAACTGGGGACGCAACTACCCACCCAATTCACTCTATTCAATCTCAGCCCTGGTCTGGTCGCATCGCTCGGGGCCGGTGCGCAGAGCCTGATTAACCAGATCGCGGCATCCGGTGGGCTCACCCAGGCGAATTCACAAGCCATTCAAGCATTGCTGGCTCAGGTGCAGCAGTCCCCATTGAGCTCGCTTCTCTCCACCCCATTTGTGACATTCGGCGGAGGGCTCACGCTTATGGGCCTGTCGGGCAGCCCTCCAGTGACGGTAAATCTGAGTTTGAATGAGTCCGATGTCCGCAGCCTGGAGCACGCTACGTTGCGCGCATCACAGAACACACCCGCCGTGCTGAAAGTCGGCGAGCGCTATCCCATCGTGAATGCGACTTTTAATTCGGTATTCAACTTCCCATCCCTCAGCCAAGGCACCGGAGCCGTAACGCCTCTCGGACAGGTTCCAGCCTTCACCTATGAAGACTTGGGTTTGAACCTGAAAATAACGCCGATCATTCACTCAAATACAGACGTGAGCCTGAAAGTTGAATTAAACCTCCGCGCGCTGGCCGGCCAGAGCGTCAATAATATTCCGGTGATTGCGAACCGCGAATACACCGGCAGCATAACGCTTAAGAACGAGGAATCAGGAGTGGTTGCTGGACTAATCTCCAAGGCGGACTCGGTCAGCCTGTCTGGGTATCCGTTTTTGAGCCGGGTTCCTGCCGTGACCTACGCCACGTCCGTACACGGAAAGAACGTCAATGACAACGATCTGTTGATCCTGATGACTCCGCACATTGTGCAGATGCCTTCGAACGCGGGCATTGCCCTGCGGTTACCCGTGGGACACTAGCTGACCGCAACTGCAAAAGAATGCCGGAGCACAAAGCTGCGGCCGCATCCACTTAACCGATAGATCACTTAGCGGGGTTGTTTACGTTGTAATCCACAATGGATTTCACTACTTCGTACGGCGTGTTGTTCCCGAATCCCACAACTTTGCGTCCGTTAATGAAAAATGTAGGCGTGCTGGTTACGTCCAGCATCGAACCTAACGCCAACGACTCGCGTACGCGCTTTTCGGTCTCCGGATTGGCCACGCAGGCTGAAATGGCCACGGGATCCGCCCCCGCGTCCTTCACGAAACCCTTGAGCATGGTCTCGGCGGTCTGGGAGCTTATTTCTCCCTGATGTTCATACACAGTGCTGATGAACTTCCAAACCGCATCGCCCTTCTCTCGACCCATGCAGTCCACGTACTTCGCGCCCAATAAGGCCCACTTGTGGACCGATTCCAGTGGGAAGTTCTGAAATATCAGCTTGGCCTTGGGCTCTTCCTGCATGAGTTTGGTGAGATTGGGCTGAGCCGCCTTGCAGGCTGGGCACTCCAAATCTCCGAATTCAACGATGGTCACGGCGGCGTCCGTCGCGCCGTGTACCGGACCGGTTGCTGCCTTAAGCTCGGCCCTTGCCGCTGCGAAGGGATCGGCGCCAAACGGAACCATGTCCCCCGTCACCGCGAACTTCTGGTCGGGCGTTACGAAAATGCGGAACACTTGCTGGCCTTGGGGAGTGTTGAAGAGGGCGGTGACGTCCGCGAACCCTTTGGCCTCGGCAGGCTTGATCTCGGCAATTTTCCAGGTCAATTCCTGGTTCCAGCCGAACATCTGCTTAAGGAAGGCATCGACTGTAGCCTCGCTGGGAAGGACAGTAGGCCCAGCCGCGCCGGCCGTAGCGGGCTTAGTCTGGGCAAAAATCGAGAGCGGTGGCAGGCAGATCGCGGTCATGATTAGTATTGTGTTTACAGCTATTTTCCAACGATAATTCATCTTTTCCTTTCATACTTAAACCCTATGGATTGCGGATGAGGAGTCAGAAGACCAGCTTGGCAGCGATCGGGTAGCGGCGGCCAAACCCGAATGCTTTGGGTGAGATTTTTAATCCCGGGGCAGCCTGCTGACGCTTGTACTCGTTGCAATCAACCATCCTGAGGACTTGGCGCACCAACCCCAAATCAAACGAATGCTCGGCGGCAATCGTTTCTGGCGACTGATTATCTTCCACGTACGCTTCCAGAATTGTATCGAGAACGTCGTAGGAAGGCAGCGAATCACTGTCTTTCTGATCGGGACGCAACTCCGCCGATGGCGGCTTTTCGATCGTCGATTCTGGAATCACCGGAGACCGTGAGTTAATGTAGCGCGCCAATCGATAGA
>Ga0306921_10005405_pt1 | contig 13258 bp, 7 predicted proteins | sample sta12Cox44000080_FD_203760 | JGI IMG/M metagenome (GOLD analysis project Ga0306921, IMG submission 203760) | Lab enrichment of tropical soil microbial communities from Luquillo Experimental Forest, Puerto Rico - statoxic.12C.oxic.44.000.080 (v2)... | ecosystem: Environmental > Terrestrial > Soil... | reverse complement strand
ACGTAAATTCAGCTGACCCGATGCGACAAGTTGACGGTGCCCTCTTACCTCCCTTCGGGTCTCGCAGCCGGGTTCAGCCAAGCCGGCCCAAATACGCCGCCGCGTCGAGCATGCGCAACGAGAAGCCCCATTCATTGTCGTACCAGGCCAGGACGCGGGCGAACCGCTTGTCGAGGATCTGCGTCTGCGTCACATCAAAGACAGCGCTGTGCGGATCGTGGTTGAAATCAACCGAGACCGTCGGCGCCTTGTTGATGCCAAGGATCCCGCGGAGCCGGCTCGACCCTGCCGCCTCCTCCATCAGGCCATTGATCTCCTCGCGCGACGTGTCACGCGCCGCGTCGAAGGTGAAGTCGATCAGCGACACGTTTGCAGTTGGCACCCGGATTGCCGTGCCGTCGAGCTTTCCTTTGAGCGCCGGCAGTACGAGGCCGACCGCCTTCGCCGCGCCGGTCGAAGTCGGGATCATCGACAGCGCCGCCGCGCGGGCGCGGCGCAGATCGCGGTGTAAGGTGTCGATCGTGGTCTGATCGCCCGTATAGGCATGGATCGTTGTCATGTAACCGCGCTCGATGCCGACGCCACGCTGCAGTACATACGCCACCGGCGCGAGACAGTTGGTCGTGCACGAGGCGTTCGAAATGACCTTGTGCTCGGGCGTCAGCTGATCGTGATTGACCCCCATCACGACAGTCAGGTCGGCGCCGTCGGCCGGCGCCGAGACGACAACCCGTTTTGCCCCGACCTCGATATGTTTCGCCGCGGTCTCGCGCTTGGTGAACTTCCCCGTGCATTCGAGTGCTACATCAATGCCGAGACTGCGCCAGGGCAGCTGCGCCGGATCACGTTCGGCACTGACCGCGATCTTGCCGCGGCCGATATCGATCCAGGTATCGCCCGCGGTGATCTCACCGGGGAAACGGCCGTGAACGCTGTCGTATCGGAGGAGATGCGCATTGGTCGCGACCGGGCCGAGATCGTTGATCGCAACGATCTCGACGTCCTCGCGCCGGGTCTCGTGCAGCGCGCGCAAGACCAACCGGCCGATGCGCCCAAAGCCGTTGATGGCTACCCGTATCGTCATAGTTAACCCCTTCGATTTCGCTCACGGACCGACACTGCATGCTTCGACGACCTCGACGCCTTGATCTAGATCAAGGTGCCTGGCGTTTTAACCGCGCAAATTACGTCGGATGTGGCACAAGTCCCGGAGCAGCGCTATGAAAGATCGTTATGTCCGTTGGTTCGAGGACATCAGATTGAAGGATGTCCCGGAGGTCGGCGGCAAAACAGCCTCGCTAGGCGAGCTGTATGCGCTGCTCGCGGCGGAGGGCGGGCGGGTCCCCGACGGGTTTGCGATGACCGCCGAGGCCTATCGCGACGCGCTCACCGCAGCCGGCGCTTGGCAGGGACTGCGCAAGCTCCTGACGGATTTTGATCACCACAATGTCACGCTCCTCGCCGAGCGTGCAGCAGCCGCTCGGAAGCTTGTCTACGAGGCAACCGGCAATACGCGGCTGACCCAGGAAATTGCGGATGGCTATCGAGGTCTCGAGAGCAAGTGCGGCGCTGGCGTGGCCGTCGCGGTTCGCAGCTCTGCGACCGCGGAAGACCTTCCGAATGCGAGCTTTGCCGGCCAACACGAGAGCTTTTTGAACGTGCGCGGCGAGACCGCGGTGATCGAAGCGTGCAGGCAGTGCTTTGCGTCGATCTTCACCGACCGCGCCATCGTCTATCGCATAGACAACGGCTTCGACCATTTCAAAGTGGCGCTGTCGGTCGGGGTCATGAAGATGGTCCGCGCCGACCTTGGTGCGAGCGGCGTGATTTTCACGCTCGACACGGAATCAGGATGTCGCGATGTCGTCTTCGTCACAGGTATCTGGGGCCTTGGCGAGAACATCGTCCAGGGCCGGGTCGATCCAGACGAGTTCTACGTGCACAAGCCGACTTTTCGTGAAGGCTACCGCGCCGTGCTGAGCCGCACCCTCGGCGCCAAGCAATTGCGGCTCGTGTATGCGCATGAGCAAGGTGCTACGACCCGAAACGTTTCAACTCCCAAAGCGGCGTGCGAGCGCTTTTGCCTCACCGACGCGGAAGTCCTCGAACTGGCCGGTTATGCGATCCGCATCGAGGATCACTATTCCGAGCTGGCCGGACACCCGACCCCAATGGACATCGAATGGGCCAAGGACGGCGAGGACGGCAGGCTCTATATCGTCCAGGCTCGGCCGGAAACGGCCGCCTCGCAGCGCGCGCCGAATGCGTTTGAGGTCTACTCGCTGACAGGCGCCGGCCCGGTGCTCGCGACCGGCCGCGCGGTCGGCGAGAAGATCGGCTCCGGCAAAGTCCGGATCGTTGCCGATGCGCATCAATTGGCGGCTTTCCAACCCGGGGAAGTGCTGGTCGCCGAAGCAACCAGTCCCGACTGGGAACCGGTAATGAAGACTGCGGCCGCGATCGTGACCAGTCATGGCGGGCGCACTTGTCATGCCGCGATTGTCGCCCGTGAGCTCGGTCTGCCAGCGGTCGTCGGCGCAGAGCACGCGCTCGAAAAACTCGCCACTGGGAAATCGGTGACCGTCAGCTGCGCGGAAGGCGAGGTCGGCAAGGTGTATGATGGCGAGCTGCCGTCCGAGGTGACCCGGATCGCGCTGGACGCGCTGCCGCGCCCGCGCACGCAGATCATGGTCAATCTCGGCGATCCCGAGCTCGCCTACCACACCGCGATGCTGCCCAATGACGGGGTGGGGCTGGCGCGAATGGAGTTCATCATCAATCAGCACATTGGCGTGCATCCGATGGCGCTCGTCCACCCGGAAAAGGTGACATCGAAAAAGGCACAAGCCGCCATTGCCCAGCTGGTGCGGAGCTACCCGCAACCGCCCGATTTCTTTGTCGAGAAGCTTTCCGAGGGGATCGGTACGATCGCCGCTGCTTTTTATCCGCGGCCCGTCATCGTGCGGTTGTCGGATTTCAAGACCAATGAATATGCCAATCTGATCGGCGGCGCCGATTTCGAGCCAAAAGAACAAAATCCGATGCTCGGGTTCCGTGGTGCGTCGCGCTATTCCCACCCAGCCTATGCCCAAGGTTTCGCGCTCGAATGCCGGGCATTGGCGCGCGTCCGCAACGAAATGGGACTCAAGAACTTGCGCGTCATGGTGCCGTTCTGCCGCCGCGTCGCCGAAGCCGAGCAGGTGATTGCGACAATGGCGCAGCACGGACTGAAACAAGGCGGTGCCGGGCTCGAGATCTACGTCATGTGCGAGATTCCGAACAACGTGATCCAGATCGACGCCTTTGCACGGCTGTTCGATGGATTTTCGATCGGGTCTAACGATCTGACGCAGTTGACGCTGGGTGTGGATCGCGATTCGGAAATCGTCGCCTTCGATTTTGACGAGCGCGATCCGGGTATGCTGGAAATGTTGCGGCTTTCGGTGACTGGCGCGAAGCGCAACCACCGCCATGTCGGGATCTGCGGCGAGGCGCCGGCCAATTATCCGGAAATCGCACAGTTCCTGGCCGGGCTCGGAATCGACTCGATCAGCGTCAATGCCGCGAGCCTGTTTCGCACATTTACCGCCGTGCACGAGGCCGAGCATCGGGCGACGACAGTCGCCAAGGTCGCGGCGCAATAACCCGTGCGGAGCGGCAATAATGGCTGCGATAGTCACACTGACAATGAACCCGGCGCTCGACATCGCGACATCGACGGATCGCGTCGAGCCGATCCACAAATTGCGCTGCTCGATTCCGCGCTACGACCCTGGCGGCGGCGGGATCAATGTCGCGCGAGCGGTGCACGCGCTGGGCGGCGAAGCGGTTGCGGTCTTCCCGGCGGGCGGAGCCGCGGGCGAAATGATCCGGTATATGCTGGGGCAGCAGGGCGTCCCCCATCACGCAATTGCAATCTCCGGTTTCACGCGCGAAAGCCTCGCCGTCGAGGAGCGCCAGACCGGACGCCAGTTTCGGTTTCTGCTGCCGGGGCCGGAGATTTCCGAGAGCGACCAAGAGCGCTGCCTCGACCAGCTGGAGCTCGCAGCTGGAGAAGCTAGATACATCATCGCAAGCGGCAGCCTGCCGCTCGGCGTGCCCGAGAATTTCTATGCCCGTGTTGCTGAGCTCGCCCAGTCTCTCGGCAAGCGTTTCATCCTCGACACTTCCGGAGCCGCGCTCAGACAGGCGGCCCGCGGAATACATCTGTTGAAGCCGAGCCTGCGCGAGCTGGGCGACCTGGTCGGAAGAGAGATCCGCACTGAACGCGAGCAAGAGCGCGCGGCAAGAGAAATCATCGAGCAAGGCCGCAGCGAGGTCATAGTCGTTTCCTTGGGTGATCAAGGCGCCCTTCTCGTGACCGCTGAGGGACCCGAGCGTTTCGCGGCCATCCCGGTCGAGGCGAGAGGTTCGGTCGGCGCCGGCGACAGCATGCTAGCAGGCATTGTGGTCGGTCTTTGCCGAGGCCTCGAATTGGGCGAAGCCGTCCGCTACGGCATGGCTGCCGGCGCGGCCGCCCTGCTCGGATTCGGGACCGAGCTATGTCGCCGCAGCGACGTCGAACGTCTCTACGCCCGCCAATCTCAGCAGCAGTGAACCCAATCGGTCATGCATAGCTGCGTCGGAGGTCGGCTCCGGGATCGCCGACTCGAAGCACCAATAGAGGTCCGGCGCGGGATTGTGGTTGGTGAGACTGGTCGGACGATCGACGAGCAACGATATTCAATTTGATCCAGGTCAGAGAATTTGCTGCCTAGATCCGCCTAATCCGCCGGACCGACGCAATATAGGGGATTGGCCGTGACATCGAAAGCTGCGATTGTCGAACGCCTCGGGGAGAAGGCGGTTCTGTTACCGTCGCTGATTGGCGAGGCCTTGGCAGCGAACGACCGGATCAAGCTTCGCCTGAGCCTACTTCAGGAAGTGGCCTTACACGCGCAGGCGCCGCAATATGAGGCGCACCATTTCGGACAAGACAAAGGAATCGCCGGTTTAGGAGAACTCGCCCCCGATGCCTTTGTCGCCGGGGCGCGCCTCCTTGGTCCTAGCAAACTTCTGGTTCCTGGGGTCGGCGCGTTGCTTGCGGGGGTTGCTGATGATTTAGCGACGATGCTTGCTCCACTGCAGGCGGCAGGCGATGAGGCAGCGCAACCTTTGCGGGCGCGCGTCGAAACCTTGACGAACCAGATCCCTGAAGCCGTTGATGATCAGCTGGAGCTGCGCGTCATTGACGAATTGACATCGGCAAACCACGCGGAGCGGGACAGCGTTCACCTGCTCGTCATGGATCTCCACAAGGCGCTAAACCGTCTAGTGGCCGACACAGCTGTCGAAATTCTGGACGGGGCGCAGGTGCACGCCTTGGCCGAGCGTGATCGGATCAGCGTGAAGGCGTTCATGCGCGGCCTTCACCGCACGGCTGGGCTCGCCTTTGGTCATCCAGGGCTCGGCACCACTGCGGTCCGTGCCGCCGACGCACTAATCATTCAAAACGATATCGGCACAACCGACGCTCATGTGTTGGTCGTTCATGTCACACCCGCCGAGGTGACCGTTACTTACACCGATGTCCATCGTCCGCGGACGAAATTCTTCATCTCTTTGTTCGAGGAGCAGGGCGCTAGCTGGAGTTCGCTCGCAGAGCAGAAGGCTCCCGAGTTCAAGGACGACATCTTTTATCTGGTCACTGGCCGTTATGCTGGGGACAACGAGAACCTCGATCGTTTTCTCGAGTTTCTCGGCTCAAGGATTGTTTTTCTGATCGATTGGAACAAGGCGCGCAGAGCGCTCCACACATTCGTCGGCAAGAACACCGCAATCGACCTGCTGGCGTGGGCAGCAAAGCATGACTTCGGGCACCGTGCCTTCCTTGCACTGGGCGGAGCCGATCTGATTTTCGACGCCGTTGATCGCGCCGCATCGGGGCGGATCCGTTACGGCGTGCGGTTGGATCAGGCGCTCGGTTCCGCGCAATGCCAGGATTTCCTGCAGAATGTCCTGCGCGACGCCAGTCAGGGGCTCGCCGCGGGCCGCACTGCACGGCTCATTCGCGACGAGATCCAGGCTGATCTCGCGCGCCACTTTGAAACCACCGAGAGCTCGCTCCTCACATTGCTCGTCCGGCATCTTGGCCTGTCGCGGATGCTGGCTGGCGAAATTGCCGATCTGGTCGCTGCACCCGGCATGGTGAGCGCGGCAGAAAGGCACGCCCTCGCACGCCGCGCCAAGCAGCTCGAAGAGAAGGCCGATCGCTTGACCGTCAGCGCCCGGGAGGTCGCCTTTCGAACGCGTGCCACGAGCCAGTTGCGGCCCCTGATCGATGAAATCGAAGATACGATGGATGCATTGGAGCAGTGCGCCTATCTGCTCGGTCTTCTGCCCGACATTGATAGCCGTGGGGCGGAGGTCGAGCCGCTAATGCGACTGTCGCAGATCACCACTGACGGCGTTGGACACCTGATACGCGCGGTCGAGGCGGCTTCGCGATTGCCCGAAGGCCAGCGCATCGACGCAATCGGGTCGTTGCAGTCGATCGATGAGGTGATCGCTGCCGAACGAACTGCAGATCAGGCGGAACGCGATGCTTTGGCAGCCTTTATGGCCGCGCCTCAGAGCGATGCGCGAGCGCTGGTGCTCGGCCTTGATATCGCGCGCTTGCTGGAAACCGCGACCGACCGCCTGGCGCATTCGGCGCTTCTGTTGCGCGATCGGGTTCTCGAGGAGCTGACCGCATGAATAATGAGGGGCCGTTTCTGATCGGAGTTGCCGCGGCCGGTGACGAACTGACCCCCGAACTGGCGGGGGCAAAGGCGGCCGAGCTGTGGCGGATGAGCCGGCTGGGCTTGCCGGTGCCGCCTGCTTTTGTTTTGCCGACCACGCTGTGCGGGCCGGCCAATCGACAAGAACCCGCGGCGCTGGCATCCATCGAGCGCGGATTGCGGAAAGGAATCGAGTGGCTCGAGAAAGCGACCGGGCGACGGCTCGGCGACACGCGAATGCCGCTGCTCGTCTCGGTCCGCTCCGGCGCCGCTCACTCGATGCCGGGTATGATGTCGACCATTCTCGATGCCGGGCTCAACGACAGGAGTGTGCACGGACTGATCGGCCTGACCGGCAATCCGCGGCTTGCCTGGGACAGCTACCGGCGCTTTGTCCAGATGTATTCCGAAGTGGTCGAAGGTGTCCCGGCCACCGCCTTCGAGGCCCGGCTTGCCGAGTTGATCCGCTCGGAAGATGTGGCCAGCGACCGCGATCTCGACCCGGTAGCGCTCGAAAAGCTGGCGCACGAGTTTCACGACATTGCGGCCCGTGCCGTGGGCCGAGCGATCCCGGCGGAGCCGATGCAGCAGCTGCGGGCGGCGGCTTTGGCGGTTTACCGCTCCTGGGAGAGCCGGCGCGCTGTCGAATACCGCCGCCTCAACAACCTCGAGGCACTGGCTGGCACCGCCGTTACCGTGCAGGTGATGGTCTTTGGCAACAGCGGCGGCAGATCCGGCGCCGGGGTAGTGTTCTCTCGCAATCCGGCGACGGGCGCCAAAGGCCTTTACGCCGACTTTCTGTTTGATGCGCAAGGCGAGGACGTGGTCGCCGGACGCCGCATTCCGGGGGATGCCGCGATGCTGGCCGCACGTTTGCCCGCGGTCGCCCGCCAGCTCGCCGATGGAGCGTCGCGCCTCGAACGCGAGTTTTCCGACGTGCAGGATATTGAATTCACCGTCGAGGACGGCCGGCTGTTTTTCCTGCAGACGCGCTCGGCCCAGCGCACGCCGCGGGCCGCGCTGAGAATTCTTGTCGATCTAGTCCACGAAGGCGTCCTCCATGCCGATACCGCGCTTGCACGCGCCAAAGAGATTGACCTCGATCGCGTCGGTATCACGCGCTTTGTCGAAAAGGCTCCGGCGGTCGCCACGGCAACATCGGCCTCGCCCGGCGTCGCAACGGGGCGGATTGCGTTCGATACCGCTCATGCCGAAGCCCTGGCGGCGGGCAAGGAACCGGTGATCCTCGTGCGACACGACATATCGACCGAGGATGTTGCCGGTTTTGCGGTCGCTACCGGCATCCTGACCGCCACCGGCGGACGCACCGCGCATGCGGCGGTGGTCGCCCGTCAGCTTGGCAAGGTCTGTCTGGTGGGCTGCCGTGAGTTGGCGATCCGCGCCGACGTATCGGGTGGACAGATCGCCGGTCATCAAATCCGCGAGGGGGACTGGATCTCGCTCGATGGGGAAGCCGCGGAGGTATCGCTCGGTCGACGGGACATCATCATTGAGGTGCCTCAGGCCGAGCTCGCCGAACTCGACGCATGGGGCCACCGTTCCGCGGCGACGGCTAGCTAGCGGTAATGTCACTGTCTATCGCGGCGGTCGGGAATACTCACGGAACTACAGGCGTGAAGCCTACCACCATCGCTGGGGCTCGTCCGGCTATGGCGAGGGGTCGTCTGGCAATGATTATTGTACGTCCGCGTATTACTACTGGACTTTTATAATCAGGACTACTATGCCTCTACTGTTGAATGCGCCGAGAATTGACTTTTGTTCTCGGACGGAGCGCCATCTGGCAACGGCCGTTCGCGCGTCTCTCTCCACTCCACGGAGGTAGTCATGATCTCACGACACGCCATTCAGGTCGCCGCGCTTGCGGTTTGCGTCGGGGCAGCCTCATTGCCGAGTGCCCGAACGGCAGAGCCGGGTCCGCCGGTCATCCTCTTACTATTACCCCACGTCCCCCTATTACACCTGGACTTGCTGGGACCCTTATAATCAGCGCTACTACGCTTCGTCGGTAGAATGCGCCCAGCGTACGCAGTGATGATGCACTTCAACGCGGCGGCGGTGAGCTGCGGCTCTTCCACATCGCGCCATTGTGTCACACGAGGTGGCGCTGCTCACGGCCATATTGGCCGCTGAACAGAGCAAGCAATCCACGCCGCATTCTTGGGGTCCTTCCATGATGAGTTCTCCATGCAGGAAGTGAGGGTTTGTCGCCTGCTCCCGCTGATGCCGTTGGCCGCCTGCGACGAGAAGAACCGCTACCTCGCGCTGCCGCCGTACCGCATCATTACTGATCACAGCGACGCAGCACCCGCCTCAGGACGGAATGGCGCGCGTTGTGTATGATTGCAGGATCCGGATATAATTGGCGCGGTCAAATGCCGTCGGGTCGTTGAGTACGCCCCGGCTCATACGGCCGCGAATGCCGGCAACGCTGTCGATATCGCGCGCAGCTAGCCAATTTCGCAAACCTTCGACCAGCGTCTCTATGTGCTTGAGACCATGTCGCAACAACGCGGTCGTCGTCATTACGACGTCAGCCCCCACGAGGAGATACTTTACGACCTCTTCGACGCTGTCGACCCCCGAGCTGGCCGCAAGCGAGGCCCGGACATTGCCCGCCAACGCGCCGATCCAGAGCAGGGGCAGACGGATTTCAGCGGGACTGCTCAGCTCGATGTCGCGCTGTAGGCGCAATGCTGTCAAATCGATGTCGGGCTGGTAAAAGCGGTTGAAGAGCACCAGCCCGTCCGCGCCTGCCCCCGCGAGCGAGATTGCCATACGGCCCGGCGCGCTGAAATAGGGACTGAGCTTTACGGCTATCGGAATAGATACCGCAGATTTCACCGACCTCACCACATCGAAGTAGAGATTTTCCACCTCGGCACCGCTGAGGGATAAATCAGACGGCACGAAATAGGCGTTGAGCTCGATCGCATTTGCGCCGGCTTTCTCGACCAACCGCGCGTAGTCGCACCAGCCGGATCGGCTGATCCCATTGAGGCTGGCAATCACCGGGATCGCGATTGCCTCGCGCGCCCGCCGTAGGTTTTCGAGATAGCATTGCGGCCCAGTGCTGTAGCCGATGGTGGCCGGAAAGTAGGAGAGGGCCTCCGGGAAGCTCTCGCCTCTGAAGCTCGTGAGCCGCTCGATTTCCGCCGCCTCGGCTTCGATCTGCTCTTCGAAAATCGAAGGCAACACAACCGCGGCGGCGCCGCAATCCTCGAGCCGCCGAAGATTGCCGAGGTCGGACGTCAACGGCGAGGCCGAAGCGACCAAGGGATTTTTGAGCTTCAGGCCGAGATAACCGGTTGTGAGGTCCATGACACCGCCTCCTTCACGACACCGGCGGTATTCCGGCGCTCTCCGAAGCACGCATTGGAGGGAAGCGGCTCGGCGACCAACCAGCGATCTCCTCGTACGTCCGGTACTTCTCGTTCACCATGTTTTGCGCCACGGCGAGGAGTTCCGCGGCTTCTTCCGGCCGGGTCTGGGCCAATGCCCGATAACGGATCTCGTTGTAAGCATAGTCGCGGAACGGAATGGTCGGGCGCGGGGAGTCGAGGCGGAACGGGTTCTCGCCAATGGAGCGCATTACCGGGTCGTAGCGGAATAGAGGCCAATAGCCGGAGGCTACCGCCAGATCCTGTTGCTCCATGCCGCGCTGCATGTCGATGCCGTGCGCAATGCAATGGCAATAAGCAAGGATTAATGAAGGCCCGGGATAGGCCTCGGCCTCCCGAAATGCCAAAAGGGTCTGCTGCGCATTTGCGCCCATCGCGACTTGCGCGACATAGACATTGCTGTAAGCGATCGCCTGGAGCGCCAGATCTTTGCGCGGAACTCGCTTGCCGGCGGCGGCGAATTTTGCGATGGCGCCCAGCGGCGTCGCCTTCGAAGCCTGGCCTCCGGTGTTCGAGTAAACTTCGGTGTCGAGCACCAACACATTGACGTCGCTCCCGGTTGAGAGCACATGGTCGAGGCCGCCATAGCCGATGTCGTAAGCCCAACCGTCGCCGCCGACGATCCAGATGCTGCGCCGTACGAGATGGTCCGCGACCGATAGGAGATCTTTCGCCACGGGATCGCCGCGCATTGTCTTTAACCGCTCGATGAGAGCCGCTACCCTGTCGCGCTGCGCGCGGATCTCAGACTCACGCGGTTGCGGCGCCCTTAGGACCTGTTCGACCAGATCGGCGCCAATCTTGTCCTGCAATGCCCTGGCCAAGGTCCTCGCGAGATCGAGATGCTTGTCGGCAGCGAGGCGGAAACCGAGTCCGAACTCGGCATTGTCCTCAAAAAGCGAGTTCGACCAGGCAGGTCCGCGTCCCTCGCGGTTCTTCGACCATGGCGTGACCGGCAGGTTGCCGCCATATATCGACGAACACCCGGTGGCATTGGCGATCATCAGCCTGTCGCCGAAGAGCTGGGAGAGAAGTTTCAGGTACGGAGTTTCGCCACAGCCGGCGCAGGCGCCCGAGAACTCGAAGAGCGGTTCGAGAAATTGCACACCGCGCACCGTCGCGAAATCGACCCGCGCGCGGTCATTGACCGGCAGGCTCTCAAAGAAGGCGATGTTTTCGCGCTCCGTTTCGACCAGCGGCAGCTTTGCGACCAAATTGATCGCTTTGCGTCCGGGGTCGGTGAGGCTGTGCGCGGGGCAGATTTCGACGCAGAGGCCGCAGCCGGTGCAGTCTTCGACATAGAACTGCAGTGAGAAGCGGACGTCCGGGAAGCCGCGAACATTGATCGGCGCCGATCTGAAGCTTGCAGGAGCGCGGTCGAGTTCCGCTGCGTCGTGGTATTTTGCCCGGATCACGGCGTGCGGGCATACAAAGCTGCAATGCCCGCATTGAACGCAGATGTTCGGCTCCCAGAGCGGGACGATCTCGGCGACATTGCGCTTTTCATACGCCGCGGTGCCGGAAGGGAAGGTGCCGTCGGCCGGCATCAAGCTCACCGGTATCTCGTCGCCCCGCCCCTCCAACATCTTGGCGGTGACCGTCCTCACGAATTCAGGCGCGCACGCCGGCACGAGCGGCGCCAGATCCCACGCACTCGTCGCTTCGCTAGGCACCATTACTTCATGCAGCCGCTCGAGCGTGCCGTCGACAGCTCGGAAGTTACGCTGGATCACCTCCTCGCCCTTGTCGGCATAGGTCTTGCGCACCGACTCCCTAATTTGCCGAATGGCGTCGTCCCGCGGCAATACGCCCGATAGCGCGAAAAAGCAGGTCTGCAGGATCGTGTTGGTGCGGCCTCGCAGCCCGACCTCCCGCGCTGCCTTCGAAGCATCGATGACAAAGAAGCGCAGCCTTTTGTCGATGATTTGGCGCTGCATTGATCGCGGCAGACGGTCCCATACGAGCTCAGGGCCATAGGGGCTGTTCAGCAGGAAAATCGCGCCGGGCGCGGCGAGGCGCAGCACATCTCCGCGTTCGACAAAAATGAACTGGTGGCAGGCGACAAAATTCGCCTGCTGAATAAGGTAAGGAGCACGGATTGGATGCGGCCCGAACCGCAAATGAGAAATCGTCTGCGCCCCTGATTTGTGAGAATCGTAGACGAAATATCCCTGAGCATGGAGCCCAGCATTTTCAGCAATGATCTTGACGCTGTTTTTATTGGCTCCGACCGTCCCGTCTGAACCAAGGCCGTAGAACACCGCGCGTACGGTCTCAGGGGATTCGATTGAAAAGGCGGGGTCGTAGGCTAGACTGGTGCGCGAGACATCGTCGTCGATCCCGACGGTGAAGCCGTTCTTGGATGTGGGTCTCGCCAGCTCATCGAACACGGCCTTGGCCATTGCCGGCGTAAAATCTTTTGAGGAAAGACCGTAGCGGCCGCCAATGACGCGCGGCATTGACGGCCACGCACCCGCGGCCACGCCGTTGGCCAGAGATGCCAAAACATCGAGATAGAGCGGCTCACCTAGCGCTCCCGGCTCCTTCGTCTGCTCGATGACCGCAATGGCCCGGCAGGTTTGCGGCAGGACTGCGAGAAAGGCCTCGGACGAAAAAGGACGAAATAGCCGGACCTTAACCACGCCGTGCTTTTCGCTGCTCCTGCGCAGCCATCTCGCAGTCTCGCGCGCCGTCTCGGCCCCGATGCCCATTGCGACCACGATGCGGTCAGCATCCGGCGGACCGTCGTACTCGAAGAGGCGATACTGGCGGCCGGTAAGCGCGGCAAAGCGGTCCATTGCAGATTGAACGATCGCAGGAACCGCTGCGTAGAACGGGTTCACGGTTTCGCGCGCTTGGAAAAAAGTGTCTGGGTTGTGCGCTGTACCACGGACAAAGGGATGCGCCGGATCAAGTGCGCGTGCGCGATGGGCCCTGACGAGCTCGTCATCGATCATCGCGCGGATCTGGCCGTCGCCGAGAACCGCCACTGTGTTGATTTCGTGGGAAGTACGAAACCCACCGAAAAAATGCAGAAACGGCACGCGCGATGCCAATGTCGCCGCCTGTGCGATCAGG
>Ga0306921_10005404_pt1 | contig 13260 bp, 8 predicted proteins | sample sta12Cox44000080_FD_203760 | JGI IMG/M metagenome (GOLD analysis project Ga0306921, IMG submission 203760) | Lab enrichment of tropical soil microbial communities from Luquillo Experimental Forest, Puerto Rico - statoxic.12C.oxic.44.000.080 (v2)... | ecosystem: Environmental > Terrestrial > Soil... | reverse complement strand
ATCGGCACACAGCGTCGAACCCAACGGCGGCTCGGCTGTCAGGCGATCCGGCGCCGGCCATCCCGGCACGAGCCGCCCGATGCAGCGCGACCACCACAACATGATCCAGCGAAAGGCATGGAGAAATGACTATCTATCAGCTGACCGATCGCCTACACGACGGCCGTACCGTACGCGTCCAAGCAGATCGCATCGCGCCGACGGTGGCCTCATGGCTGGCCGAGTTGGGCGCCTGCAGCCCACTAGTAGAGTTGCTCAGCCGAGCGGTGCGCGATGGTGACTGGCCTGCAACACACGGCATAGCCGACTATCTGTCGGTGGATGTCCAGGTCGCAGCGTGACATCGGGCGGGGAGTCGGAGCGGCTTTTCGAGGCATACTCGATCCCCTCGCCGGCACGGCCGCTGTTTCAGACCGTCTTCGGCAACTTGAAGCGGATTAGCGCCACCGCTCCGGCTGACAGCAGGCTCCGATGAGCGTCAAGCCAGCGGCTTCTGCCACGGATATACGCTTGGATCATCGCCGCATACCCGGGCGCGCGAATGTGCCGGGTCCGTCGCAACAAATGGTCGCACGCGCGACGCGTGCCGCGGCGGCCCAGACCGACAAGCCCAATCGCGCTGTCCACGAGCCTCCGTTCGGGTTCCGGCAGTCTGGGACCACGGACCCGGAGGCGGGGGTTCGCGTGAGCACCGCGAGGGCGTCAGGAACGTTGCGCATACCGCCGATTCGTGGGCGGGCGGACGAGCTGAAGGTGATCGGCGCGCTGATCACCGCGGTCGCTCAGGGGCGCGGGGGCGTACTGGTCATCGAGGGACCGCCGGGCATCGGGAAAAGCCGCTTGTTGACCGAGGTCTTGGCGCTCGCCGACAAGGCCGGTGTTCGGGCACTATTCGGCGAGGCGTTCGAGTACCAGCAGACGGTGCCGTTTTTCCCGCTGTTCATGGCCACGCTGCGCGCCGATCCCCCTGTCGGTGACGCGGAGGCTTTGCGTCGCTTGGGCACCTCGGCCGATGTCCGCTACTGGGTGGTGCGCGATCTGCAAGCCGCCATACATGCGGCCGCGTCCCGAATACCCTTGGCGATCCTCCTCGAGGACATCCACTGGGCCGACCACGCCACCCTGCTCGCGTTGCGGTCGCTGGCCGCGACGCGGCCCGATGCCCCGGTGCTGTGGGTGCTTACCGCGCGAACCGGCGCCGGCGGACCGGCCGTTCGCGAGACGCTGACCGCGCTGGAACGCGAGGATGCCAGGTTTCTGCGGTTGACGGCCATGACACCGAGCGCGGTCGCCGACGTTGTGCAAGACGCCGTGCGAGCCAACGCGGATGCCTCGCTCCTAAGTCTGGCCGACAAGGCGCACGGCAACCCCTTCCTGCTAACGGAGCTGGTGCGAGGACTGGACGAGGAGGGCCGGCTCGATGTCAGCGGCGGCCGCGCGGTCGCCACCGGAGACACGTTGCCGCGACGGCTCAGCGACACCATGCAGCAACGACTCGACCAGCTCTCCAACGCTGCGAGCCAAGTCGTGCAGGTAGCCGCAGTGCTGCCTGACCAATTCTCGGCTCGGCTGCTCGCCGCGATGCTGGAACGCCGACCGGCCGCCCTGGTATCGGCGGTAGAAGAGGCTGTCCGCGCCGACCTACTCATCGAAGACGGCGATCAGCTGAGGTTCCGGCACGACCTGCTGCGCGAAGCGACACGGCAATCTTTGCCCCAGTCGCTGCGCCGGGCGATGGAGCGGCAATCGGCAACCATCATGCTGGACATGGGGGCGGCGCCCGAGGAGGTCGCAACCGAGCTCGCGCGGAGCGCTGAGGTGGGCGATCAGGCCGCGATCGCCGCACTCCGCGAAGCCGCACAGTCGGTGGCCAACAGCGATCCGAGCGCCGCTTCGGATTTGAGCAAGCGCGCGTTGGAGCTCCAGCCCCGCCAAGACCCAGGACGTGGGCCACTCGTGACAGAAACGATCGTGCTGCTCAATCGGGCCGCACGCTACGAGGAGGCGCAACGGTTGGCCAGCACCACCCTGTCTGCCGCGCTGACGCCCGAAGAAGAGGCCGAGATTCGCCTCCGGCTCCCGACGGTAACCACAGATACGACAACGCGACACATCGAAGAGAACCGCCGCGCACTTCAGTTGCCCCACCTCAGCGACGTCACCCAAGCACGACATCAGGCATGGCTGGCGTACAACCTGGCAATGGACGGCCAACACGGACAGGACAGCGCAGCGGCCAACGAGGCGGCGGCCGCCGCCGCGTCCACCGGCGATCTCGAGTCGAGCATTCTGTCCGGAATAGCGCTTGCCTGCCTCGACTGCGCGAACGGGTACGCGGGCCGCGCTCTACACCGCGTTGAGGAACTTCAAGCCCTGATCCCCGCCGGCGATATGACCGCTCATCACCTCGCAGCAATCCACCTAGCAAACCTGCTTGCCGTGGTCGGACGGGTGGAAGATGCCGCAGCGCTGGTCGCGGGCCGCACAGAAAAATCCCAGAAGGAACGCGACGGGATGGCGCTTCACATCTGGGGCCTGACGGCGGGGGTGGTGCACTTGGCTGCGGGCCGGTTGTCGGCTGCCCGCGCCGCCCTCGAGTGGCTGCCAACGCCGGATCGAACGGGGTCGACCTTCGTAGACGCGAGGCGCATGGTCATCCTGGCGGAGGTGGCGGCGCGCACCGACGACCGAACGTTGTTCCTAGACACGGTGACTGAGGCGCGCGATGCGTACTCCAATGGTTCACCTCCCGTACGTCGCGGGGTGGCGGGCGTGCTAGGGCTAGCGGCGTGGCAGCGCGACGATGTCCATGAAGCGGTGCGCTGGCTCGGCGGCGATATCTCGCTACTCGTGACACCGCTCGTGCCTACCGTCTTGGATCAGCTGACCTTGACCGCACGGGTGGCGTCAGCCGCCGGTGATGCCGGCCTACGAGCGCGTCTCCTCGACACCGTTAACGTGCTCGAACGCGAGCGGCCCGGGGTTCGGTTGTTCTCCACAGTCGCCCAACACACCCGCGGGATACTTGAGCGTGATGCCGATGCGTTGGCGGCGGTGGGGAGCGCGCTCCACTCGTCTTCGCGGCCGCTTCTTTACGCAAGCGCTGCCGAGGACGCCGGCCGCGAGCTGGGTCGCGCACAGCGCACCGCTGAGGCGCTCGACCAGCTGAACGCGGCATTCGACACCTACATCGAGTGCGAAGCGATTGCCGATGCCCGCCGGGTCGGCCGCACGCTGCGCCGATTAGGCGTGGAACGGCGCATCGTCACGCACCCGCGGGCAAAAACGGGGTGGGACAGCCTCACCGACTCCGAACTCACGGTCGTCAACCTCATCGCACAGGGCGCGACCAACCGCGACGTCGCCACGCAGCTGCACCTTTCCCCACATACAGTGAAAAACCACGTCCACAATGCGTTCGCCAAGCTGGGCATCAACTCCCGCGCTCAATTGCCGCAGCTCATCCGCGGCTGTGATTGATCGACAGCAAATCGGGTAGATGACGTGGCCGGGCCTACAATTGCGTGCACTGTAGTGGCAGTCCGATAAATCATGAACAGGACACCCGGTGGGGGCTTCAACCGGCCTATTTGATGTCGGCGGTCAGCGGCTGGTCACTCCGCCGATTCGTGGGCGGGCGGGCGAGCTGAAGGTGATCGGCGCGCTGATCGCGGCCGTCGCTCAGGGGCGCGGGAGCGTACTGGTCATTGAGGGGCCGCCGGGCATCGGAAAGAGCCGCTTGTTGACCGAGGTCTTGGCGCTCGCCGAGAAAGCCGGTGTTCGGGCACTATTCGGCGAGGCGTTCGAGTACCAGCAGACGGTGCCGTTTTTCTCGCTGTTCATGGCGACGCTGCGCGCCGATCCGCCGGTCGGGGATGTTGAGGCGTTGCGCGGGCTGGGCGGCTCGGCTGATCTGCGGTATTGGGTGGTGCGCGATCTGGCCGACGCGATTCATGCAGCGGCCGCGGAAACCCCGCTGGCGATCCTGTTGGAGGACATCCACTGGGCCGATAACGGCACGGTGTTGGCGCTGCGGTCGCTGGCCGCCGTGCGCCCGGATGTGGCGGTGTTGTGGGTGTTAACCGCGCGCACCGGGGCTGGCGGACCGGCGGTGCAGGAGACCTTGTCGGTGCTGCAGCGCGCGAACGCCACATTCGTGCGATTGGCGGCCATGACGCCGGATGCGGTCGCCGACATGGTCTGCGACGCGGTGCGGGCGAAAGCCGATGTGTCGCTGCTGAATTTGGCCGCCAAGGCCCACGGAAATCCGTTTTTGGTCAGCGAGCTTGTGGGGGGGCTGGGCGAGGAGGGCCGGCTCAATCTCTCCGGCGGCCGCGCGATGGTCACCGGAGACGGGCTGCCGCGGCGTATGGGTGCAACGATGCGCCAGCGACTGGACCTGCTCTCCGGCGAGGCTTCAGAGGTGGTGCGGGTGGCCGCGGTGCTGCCGGATCGGTTTTCGGCTGGCTTGCTGGCCGCGATGCTGAACCGGCCGCCGACGTCGTTGCTGTCGGCGCTCGAGGAGGCGGTGCGCGCGGATCTTTTCGTCGAAGACGGTGAGCGGTTGAGGTTTCGGCATGACTTGCTGCGTGAGGCCACCCGGCAGTCGTTGCCGCAGTCGTTGCGGCGGGCGATGGAGCGCCAGTCGGCGTCGGTCATGTTGGGGATGGGCGCGGCCCCGGCCGAGGTGGCCACCCAGCTGGCACGCAGCGCCGAGCCCGGGGACAAGGAGGCGATCGGCGCGCTGCGCCAAGCCGCTCAGTCGGTTGGCCACAGCGATGCGAGTGCCGCCGCGGACTTGAGCAAGCACGCGTTGGAGCTGCTGCCGGCCGGCGACCCGGCCCGTGGGTCCTTAGTGGCGGAGACCGTCGCGCGGCTGAATCGGGCGACCCGTTATGACGAGGCCCAGGCGCTTGCGGACAGCGCGCTCGCAACACAGCTGTCACAAGACGACGAAGCCGAGATTCGGCTGCGGATGGCCGCGGGCACCGAGGACCCGGCGCAACGCATTGCGGAGATCCGTCGCGCACTGCAGTTGGTCGGCATCAACGACATCACCAGGGCGCGCCATCAGGCATGGGTGGCCTACTTCGAGGTGGTCAACGGCCTGCATGCGGACGCCTCGGCAGCGGGAGTGGCCGCGGCCGCGGCCGCGGCGACCGGTGATTTGGAAGCCCGGATCGTCAGCGACACCGCGCTTGCCCTGATCGACTATCAGGACGGGTATGCCGTGCGCGCGCTTCGGCGCATGGACGAGGTAGAAGTGCTGACGCGCAGCGGCGAGGCTACCTTCGGCGGCATATATGCAGCCAAGCGCCGCGCAGGCCTGATTGTTTGCGCGGGCAGCTTGGAGGAAGCCAGCGCGCAGGTTGCCGAGGGTACCGAGAAAGCGCATCGCGAGCGCAACGCGATGGCGCTTCCCGGCTGGACCCACCTGGGCGGGATGGTTCATGCGGCGGCGGGCCGTTTGGCGGCGGCGCGTGGCACCATCGAGGCGTTGCCCCGGCGCGAATGGGCGAACAGTACCGAGGTCAACATTGAGCGCATCCTGGTTCTGGCTGAGGTGGCCGCGCGAACAGGTGACCGAAAGTTATTGCAAGACCTGGTTTCTGAGGCGCTGGGGCTGTATCCCAGCACCTCACCCTTGTTGTCCTGCGGCGCGGCTTACGTGGTCGCGCTTGCCGCGTGGTATCGCGGCGACGTTCACGATGCGGTGCGCTGGCTCGGGGCCGAGAACACGCGTGTCATCACACCCCTGTGGCCTAACGTGTTCGACCAGCTCATCTTGATGTCGCGGGTGGCGTCAGCGGCCGGCGACGCCGGGCTGCGCGCGCGGGTGCTGCAGAGCATCGAGGTGCTGGAACGCGAGCGCCCCACAGTGGCGTTGTTCGCGGCGGTCGCACAGCAGGCCCGCGGAATCCTGGAACGTGACGCCGATGCGCTGTTGGAAGCGGCCAACGTGTTGGCTACGTGGCGTCCGCTCCTTTACGCCGGTGCCGCCCAGGACGCCGCTGGTGAACTAGCGCGCGCCGAACGCGATGCGGAGGCGATCGAGAGCCTTAATAAGGCATTCGACACTTTCGTGGAATGCGAAGCGATCGCCGATGCCCGCCGGGTCGGCCGCGCGCTGCGCCGATTAGGCGTGGAACGGCGCATCGTCGCCCAGCCGCGGGCAAAAACGGGCTGGGACAGCCTCACCGACTCCGAACTCACGGTCGTCCATCTGATCGCCGAAGGCGCGACCAACCGCTCCGTCGCCACCCAGCTGCACCTTTCGCTACATACGGTGAAAAACCACGTCCACAATGCGTTCGCCAAGCTGGGCATCAACTCCCGCTCTCAATTGCCGCAACTCATGCGCGGCTTCGATTGACCAATCCGTCAAAAACTGGCCCGCCTAGTACTAGATCCGTCCGGCCCTAAACATGAATCCTCGGGGGATGGTTGTGCGCTGACCGCGCTGCGATCGTAGTTGTTATCAACTCATCACGTGGTCACCCGAAACCCACACCGTGGCGGTGAGCACACCAGGAAAAGAGCGAACAATGTTGAATGCCGCGCTTGGAATGCTGGCGATGGTGCCGGTGGTGTTCGCTGTCGCTGGTTACGCGATGGTGTCGCGATGACCCTGGGCATGCGAAGACGACGACGGGCCGCCCGCCGGCGCCCCCACGGCGTCCCATTTTGAGACGCTCATTCACCTCAGGTTGAGACGCTCACCATCCGCGCGCCGCGGTGTCATGAGTAGCAGGAGCCAATACATCGATGCAAGAAGAGGAGAAATACGGTGAGCGGGCACAGCGTGAGCGCAGCTCACGAGAAAATCCTCGGGCCGATGGCGCTGGGGCCGGCGAGCTCAAACGGGCACCGTCAGCGTGCGCCTGAGATAACTGGACGCAACGGCAACGGCGTCGGAGAAGCCGCTGCGCGAGCAGTTCTGCTCGCCACCAAGCTGCACGTCCCGGCCATCGGGGCCCAGCTCGTTCACCGGGCCGCGTTGCTCGACGCACTGTCGGCGGGGCGCCGTTGCAAGCTGACCCTACTGAGTGCGCCGGCGGGCTGGGGCAAGACGACATTGCTGGCGCAGTGGGCCCTGGGTGCGGGCGAGGACCAGCGATTCGGCTGGCTGTCGCTTGATCCCTCCGACAACGACCCGGTGTGGTTTTGGATGTACGTGGTCGCCGCGCTGCAGAAGATCAGTCCCGGGGTGGGGATTCGCGCGGCCGAACTCCTAGCGATGGGCGCCGACCCAGTGCAGGTCGTTCTGCCTACCCTGCTGAATGATCTGGACACGATCGCCAGCCCGATGGTGCTCATTCTTGATGACCACCACCTGGTGGTAAGTCGAGCGATCCATGAGCAGCTTGCATTCTTTATCAGCCGGCTGCCAGCGAATCTTCACTTGGTGTTGGCCACCCGATCGGATCCGATGTTGCCGTTGGCTCGGCTGAGGGCCAGCGGCGAGCTTGCCGAGATGCGAACCGACGATTTACGTTTCGGGGCTATTGAGGCGGATCATCTGCTGAACGATGTCCTCGGGCTGGACTTGGCCCACGAAGATATTCAACTGTTGCACCGACGCACCGAAGGGTGGGCTGCCGGCCTCTACCTTGCCGCCCTCTCGCTTGCCGGGCGTGCTGATGCCGCCGCGTTCATCAGGACGTTCGCAGGCGATAACCGTCATATCGTCGACTACTTGATGGCCGAGGTGCTCGACGGTCAGCCACCGCACCTGCGCAGCTTTTTGCTACGTACCTCGGTGCTGGCCAGGCTCAGCGGCCCGCTGTGCGACGCGTTGCTGCAAACGTCTGGCTCGGCCTCGGTCTTGGAGAAGATCGAGCGCGAAAACCTGTTTGTGGTGCCACTGGACACGTCGCGTCACTGGTATCGCTATCACCAGCTGTTCGGAGAGTTGCTGCGCACCGAGCTGCGTCGCACCGAGCCCGATCTCGTCGCCGATCTGGACCGACGAGCCGCGACCTGGTTCGAGACCGAGGGCCTCATCGATGAGGCGGTGCGCCACCTGGTCGCCGGCGGTGACATCGCGCGCAGTGCGGATCTGATCGCCGCGGACTGGGTCAACGAATTCAACGGGGGCGGCCTGTCGACCGTCTCCAGCTGGCTTGATCTGCTACCCGAGGAGACCGTTCTACAGGATCCGCGGCTGAGCGTGGCCCGCGCCTGGATCGCCTTGAATGTTGGCCAGTTCGATGACGCGCACATGTGGATTGAGGCGGTCGAAGCCGGGTCCGCGGCCGACACCGTCGATCATGGCAGCTTCGGCGCTCAGCTCGTCGCCTTGCGTGAGGTCCACGCGTTCAAGACGGGTGACGTCGCCGCGGCGCTCGAGGCGGCTCGCCTCGCGATTACCCTCGACTTCGGCGACGCATCGCAGGCCCGGTCTGCCGCTTGCAGTGTTTATGGGTCTGCGCTGTACTTCTCGGGCAACATCGACGAGGCCCAAGCCACCTTCCGGCGGGCCGTGCAGCTGGCCGAGAAGATAGGCGATCGACGCCGCCGTATCTATGCGCTGGGTTATCTCGCTTTGATCGCGGCCGAATCTGGTCAGCTCGCAGATGCCGAGCACCAGATTCGCCAGGCAACGGGCGTCAGCAGGGACCTGGCCGACGGCGAGCACTTCGTTAATGCGATGGTGCCGCTCGCGGCGGCCACCGTCCTTGACGTACGTGGCGACAGGGCTGCTGCCGCGGAAGCCGCCGACATGGCTGTCGCGTTGGCCCGCAAGGGTGCAGGAATCCTCGAGGTGGCGAAGGCGCTGCTGGCCCGCGCCAAGATCCTCGAGGACCTCGGTGATCACGAGACGGCGACGGCGAACCGGAATGAGGCCGGCGCGCTGCTTCGAGGTTGTGCGGACGCCGCTATAGCGCAAACGTTGCTCACCGCGGCCCAGCGCAGCAAGGGCGTCGCGGTGACCGCGCGCAACGAGGCGTGCGCGGTCGGTGAGGAGCTGACCCCCAAGGAGCTTGAGGTTCTTCGCCTGCTCCCCACCCGGTTATCGCGAAGTGAGATCGGTGCGCGGCTATACGTCTCGCTCAATACCGTGAAGACCCACCAGCGCGCCGTGTACCGCAAGCTCAGCGTTGAGCACCGCAGCGCGGCGGTCAGCCGGGCGCGAGAACTCGGCCTGCTGTAATTCGCCTGCCGGCACCCCGCCACATGTGGCCGGTCACGAATCGTCATGTCTGAGAACGCCTCGCGTTAATCACCCGGGCGAGCAGACGGTTGGGGTGATGACGATTCACCCCACGCGGGGGCAGCCTCATAGAAGAGCGGATGTCGGCGGGCTCATGACCACGTGGCAGGGCGCAGCCTAGGCCCCGCCGTTGAGAGATGAACCGACGCAGCCGCATTACTCATCACCACAGGAAGGCGCCGAGCGATGAGCACACCAGTCCCCCGCTGGTATGACCTGGTGGTCGTGGGCGCCGGCTCGGGCGGATACGTCGCTGGCATCCGCGCGGCCCAACTCGGCATGACCGTCGCGATCATCGAAGAACGCTACTGGGGCGGGGTCTGCCTCAACACCGGTTGCGTTCCGTCAAAAGCCTTGCTGCGCAACGCCGAGATCGCCTCCATCCTGACCCATCAGGCAGACGAGTTCGGTATCGGCGGAGACATCCACCTCGACTACGCCCGTGCCGTGTCACGCAGCCGCGAAGTCGCCGAGGCCCGGGTCCGCGGCGTGCACTTCCTGATGCGCAAGAACAAGATCACCCAAATCGACGGCCGCGGCCGCTTCAGCGGCTCCCACACACTCGAAGTACAGCTACCTGACGGCGGCACCACCAGCCTCCGCTTCGACAACGCCATCATCGCGACCGGCTCACGGGTGCGGATGCTGCCCGGGGTCACCCTGAGCGACAACATCGTGACCTACGAACAGCAGATCCTCGACGCAGCAATACCCGAGTCCATCATCATCATCGGCGCCGGTGGAATCGGGATGGAGTTCGCCTACGTGCTTAACAGCTACGGCGTCGACGTCCAAATTCTTGAGTACGCCGACCGCGCACTCCCCAACGAAGACGCCGACGTCTCAAAGGAATTGACCCGCCAGTACCGGCGCCGCGGCATTCCCATTCAGACCAACACCCGGGTGGACTCGGTGATCGACCACGACGACCACGTCACCGTCACCCACACTGAGCACAACGGCCGCACCACCTCAGTCGACGCCGCCCGTGCGTTCATCTGTATCGGATTTTGCCCCAACGTCGAAAACCTTGGCCTCGATCTCCTCGGCGTGCACCTCACAACAGGTGGGGCAATCGACATCGACGACTACATGCGCACCTCGGCTCCCCACATCTTCGCGATCGGCGACGTCACCGCCAAAGTCCAACTCGCCCATGTCGCTTCAGCCCAAGGAGTCATCGCCGCCGAAACCATCGCCGGCGCCCCGACCATGCCCTTGGACTACCGCATGATGCCGCGCGTGACGTTTTGCCAACCCCAAGTCGCCAGCTTCGGCTATACCGAAGCCCAGGCCCGCGCCGCCGGCCGTACCATTCGAGTCGCGACGTTTCCCATGCAAGCCAGCGCCAAAGCGCACGGCCTGGGCGAACGAGCCGGCTTCATCAAACTCATCGCCGACGCTGCCCACGGCGAGCTGCTCGGAGCCCACCTCGTCGGCGCCGAAGTCAGTGAGCTGCTCCCCGAACTGACCGCAGCCCAACTCTGGGACCTGACCGCCACCGAGCTGGCCCGCAACGTGCACACCCACCCCACCCTCGGCGAGGGACTACAGGAATGCTTCCACGCTCTGACCGGCCACGCCATCAACCTCTGACAACACCGAAAGCAGGAACGCTTTGCCGCACGACGCTCTAGAACCGGCCCACGCCGCAACAGTCATCCGGCGTGCACTCGGCGCCGGTCCGCGGTCACGCCAACCCATCGCCGCTGACTGATGGCCGATGCCCACCGCTGAGCCAACCGCGCTGTCCCCCAATTAGATTCCATTGTCAGGAAAGGAAAGATCCCCTCATGACCGCACCCCTGCCCATCACCGTGACTGATGCCTCGTTCACCACTGATGTCCTCAACAGCCCCACGCCTGTACTGGTTGATTTCTGGGCCCCATGGTGCGGCCCGTGTCGTGCGGTCGCACCGATCCTCGAACAGATCGCACGAGAGCACGGGGATAAGTTGACCGTGGCCAAACTCGACGTCGACGCAAACCCGCTGACTGCTCAACGGTTTCAGGTGGCGTCGATCCCCACCATGATGGTCTTCAAGGGCGGCATACCAACCACCCGCTTGGTGGGTGCGCGCGCAAAGTCGGCCCTGCTCAACGACCTTCGCGACTATCTATAGACAAGCACGATGTGCAGGGCCACGCCAACCAGGGTGGCCACTAGGCACGACCCTGGTTGAGTGCCCGCTCAATGGTCGACGGTTAGTGGTCACGCCGACAAGCTTCTCGTGTCAATCAATTGCTGCCGCTTGCCGACCGCAGCAAGTCGCGGGACAAGTCATCCAGCCAGACCGACACCCCCGCCGCCGACAGGGCGGCCAGACTCGGGTTCTGAATCATCCCGTCACCGCCGCTCACCGATCGCTGGGCCGCGGTAAAACCCATCCTGCGGCACATACGGCGCCATAGAGCACCAACGGCGCGTACGCGCTCAACAGCAGCGGCCAATCAGGCGGAGTTGTCGGGTCCCTGTTTTGTGTTACCGAGCCCATGTAGTTATTGAGTCGGCTTGGCATATTCTGCCGTAGCTGCCCCCGCGCCGGCACCGTCACCGCGGTTGGGCAACGTCCACTGGGGGCGAATGTAGTGGCACGTGTAGCCGGATGGGCTGCGTTGCAGGTAATTCTGGTGCTCGGGTTCGGCTTCCCAAAACTCGCCCGCCGGGTTGAGCTCAGTGACGACTGTGCCGCGCCACCGCCCTGAACCCTCGATGTCGGCGATGGTGTGCACTGCGATTTGCTTTTGCTCGTCGTCCAGATAGAAAATTGCTGACCGGTAACTGGTTCCGACATCGTTGCCCTGACGGTTCTTGGTTGTCGGGTCGTGGATCTGGAAGAAGAATTCCAGGAGTGCTCGGTAATCGGTCGTGTCTGGGTCGTAGGTGATTTCGAGTGCCTCGGCGTGGCCGGGGTGATTGCGGTAGGTGGGATGCGTGTTGCTGCCGCCGGTGTAGCCGACCCGGGTGGACACCACACCGGGCTGCGCGCGGAACAGGTCCTCCATGCCCCAAAAGCACCCACCGGCGAGAACAGCGATCTTGTTGTGGTCGGTCATGATTGCCGCTCGTCGACGCTTTGGTGTTGCTCCGATACATCATTCGTGAACAGGCGCAGATATTGCCCATAACCCTGAGCTTCCAGGTCATCGCGGTGGATGAATCGCAGCGATGCCGAGTTAATGCAGTAGCGCAACCCGCCGGCTTCTGTCGGGCCGTCCGGGAATACGTGTCCCAGATGGCTATCGGCGTGGGCGGAACGCACCTCGACCCGCTCCATGAAGTGGCTCCGGTCGCGCCTTTCAATGACGCTGTTCGTGTTGATTGGCTGGGTGAAGCTGGGCCAGCCACTTCCGCTGTCGAATTTGTTCACCGAGGCGAAAAGCGGTTCACCGGAGATAATGTCAACGTAAATACCGGGTTCATGGTTGTTGCAATACTCGCCGGTGAACGGAGGCTCCGTGCCGTTCTCCTGGGTGACGTGGTACTGCTCGGGGCTCAGCGCATCAACCGCGGCAGGGTTCTTGCTATATAGCTGTGACACCTGGTCTCCTTCGTTCGCGCAGACTTTGTGGTGATGCGCTTAGCATTTCGGTAGGTCCCGCGTCGTTGTCGGGTTAGTTGCGGCCGGCCATGATGCCGCCGTCGACGTTGAGAATCGCGCCGGTGACCCAGCTGGCCTCATCAGACAGCAGATAGGTGACGGCGTTGGCGACGTCGGCGGGGGTGCCGACTCGTCCCAATGGATGAAGTGGCGCGAATGTGTCTAAGGTGGCGTCGATCTCGTCCTTGGGGATGAAGCCCTCGTAGAGCGGGGTCTTGACGACGGCCGGCGCCACTGCGTTGACCCGAATCTGATGCTCGGCGAGCTCGATGGCGAGGTTATGGGTCAGCGCATGCAGGCCAGCCTTTTGCATCGAGTATCCCGACGATGGGGTCAGACCGATCGCCTGATGTGCCCACATGCTGCCGATGTTGACGATTGCCCCGCCCTCACCCTTGGCGATCATGCCCCCAACGACGGTTTGCGTGAGGAAGAACAGTGCGT
>Ga0306921_10005399_pt1 | contig 13266 bp, 13 predicted proteins | sample sta12Cox44000080_FD_203760 | JGI IMG/M metagenome (GOLD analysis project Ga0306921, IMG submission 203760) | Lab enrichment of tropical soil microbial communities from Luquillo Experimental Forest, Puerto Rico - statoxic.12C.oxic.44.000.080 (v2)... | ecosystem: Environmental > Terrestrial >... | reverse complement strand
AGTGCCTTCCTGAAGAGTACCCGGAGTCGCTTTCACGCCCAAAGCATAACAAATCTGATGTAGCTGTGCCAATAATCGAGCGCAATTTGCTTCTGTGATCCGAGCGACAGAATTGCCGGCAACCGCGTCGCTTGCCGACAGGTGTAGTGCTTTTCTGTGCCCTACTGCGCGCATTCTTCGACTGCTGCAGGCTCACTGCGCAGATGCGGGAAGACTTCTCCGGCGAAATGCAATGAGCCGGTAATTAACGTTTGGTTTGGGTTTGACGTGCGGGCATCAATGCTTCGGTGACAGACAGAGTACGGGAGTGGGGGAGTTCTGGATTATCGGAAAGAACCGCGAGTACTAGCATCGCCGTATGACCAAAACCAGCACACGGAATTTTTGATCAGCTCAATTAGAAAATGGATTTGAGCGGAAAAAGAGAACGGTTTTCACTCGCGAATGCAGAGTGGGGAGATTGCCAAATGGACATGTGGTCGCCAAACCGACGCCCTTGTTCCCGTCTGTCACGACAGGTTCGTACATCGACGTGTCACGGCGGCACTCTTGACATCCTTGTTATCCGTGCTCGCCGTGCGGTAGCCTCGTGCGAAGGCGGCAATCCACGGTTCAACTACTGCAGGCTGGGAGGCAACCCGCGTTCGCCGAGGTTAGAGCATGGTCTAAAGCGCCATAGCGCTAAGCAATGTTACTAATCGTTAAGTACGGTTTGTGGCGCGGCTTTGTTCACTTCAAGCTCTGCGCTCACTTTTTGGATCTGTGCCCTTTGTTCTTTTAGTTCCTCTTTGAGAGCATCAATTTCCTTCTGCTGTTCCTGAACTGTGTGATGCTCCTTGAGAAACTCGTTGAGCAGCATCGCGTTCACGGCGTCGTAACGAACGGTCAAGATTTCGCCGTTTTTGTCCCGAACGACTAGGTTCGGATTTACGTCAGCCACTTCTTCGCCGATCAAACCAAAGCACGGCGTGTTTTTAGCGTCGCTCTTGTAATGGAAAGTCACCGGGTTGAGCGCGAGGATCACTTCACTAGCTTTTCCCATCAATTGAATGTCGTGCTTGTAGCGCCGCGAGGATAGCATTGTGCCTAGCTTTCCATTGACATCGACTCCGGCGTTGGTGCCGGTCGCCGGATCGATCGACTGGTTAAAGATGCCGCCAATGTAACAGGCTGACGCGCCTGCGGTATGCGGCAAGTCGCTGCCGACGCGAATAGTGTTGCTTTCGCCCGCAGAGCCCTGAACGTTATTGCCGATATCGATATTGTTACTATCGCTCGTGGTCAGATTATTTCCGGCGTGGTTGCCCAAGGCCGTGTTATTGGTGCCGGTCGTAGTGTTAGCAAGCGCACCCCTGCCAATTGCCGTGTTCCCGCCGCCGTGCGTGTTGGCGTTAAGCGCATTGAAACCGTCGGCTGTGTTGCTGCCGCCGTCCGCGTTATTTGTGAGCGCGCTCGCGCCAGTAGCGGTGTTGTCAGTGCCGCTAGTGTTGAGTAAGAGCGCGATAGCGCCAACGGCCGTATTGTTGTCAGCAGTGTTAAGAACGAGCGTCCCAGCGCCGACAGCCGTATTCAAATTGTTGGTGGCGCCAGTGAACAGCGAATACCAACCAACTCCTGTGTTCCCTTGACCGGTGGTGAGACTCAAAAGGGCGTTTTGCCCCTCCGCAGTGTTGAACCCTGCATAGCCGCCGTCCGGCGGCGGACTGACTGCCCTCGCTGCGGGTAAAAGGGCAAAACAGGCAAGCCCAAACGCCACGAGAAATATTGAAGTTATTTGTCTTAGCTGAATTACTGGATTCATGGTTGTCCTTTTCTGTTCCCGCTGAGTTAATTATTGGGATTGCGGGGTCCGGAAGAGGCGAAAGAACCCAGCGGGGAAAAAAGTCCTCCGCCTGATTCGGATCCGTTCGATGTAAGAGTTTTTGCGGACGCCATCAGAGCTGTCTAGTTAGGCGGAACCTAATTTTTATGTGGGGTATCGCCTGATACGTTCTGCTGAATCGCTTGGTACCGACGGCCTGGGACACACCATCTCCATAGCGTGGTGCGCAGGTGGTTCGTTTACTTCGGCGCGAAAACTTTAGACACCAGCGCCGCGAAACGCGGATCACCGCGGAGCGGATCAAGCATTGGGTCCACCTTTATCAAAGCGATGAATCACACCAAAAGCGTGCGGTCTTCCGGCGGATCGAGACCGACAAATGCGTTCGACACAAGCGCCCTGCGTTTGACCCGCTTGCTCATGCGCGTTCAGCCATCCTCATTCCCATCCACGTCGCGCGGCGCCCGGCGGCTCCCATTCTGTGAGACGCCGACCTATTGTGCGCATTCTTCGAACGCGGCCGGTTGATCGCGTAAGTGGGCCAGAACTTCGCCTGCGAAATGCAGTGAGCCGGTGATGAGGATCGGATGTGGCTTGGCGCGTGCGATGTCGAGCGCTTCACGGAACGTTGAAGTGATGGAGTAGGGGAGTGATGGAGTAATGACGGAGAAGATTGCCGCCAATTCTCCCGGTGACGCTGCGCGTTCGCTGCGGATTTTCGGGAGAAGAATTGACGCGGCGATCGGCGCGAGCGCTTCGCAGATGCCCCTCAAATCTTTATCGGAAAGAACGGCGAGCACGAGCGTCGACTTCTGATCACCAAAAACTTCCCGCCACGTTTGCGCCAGAATGCGCGCCGCGCCGGGATTATGAGCGCCGTCAATGACGGTGCGCTCATCCCATTTCTGAAAGCGAGCAGGCCATTCGATGGTCGCTAGTCCACGCACGATAGCATTTTCGCAGAACTGAATGTTCGCGGCTTGAATCGCGGCGATGGCTACTGCGGCATTCTGTTTTTGGTATTCGCCACGCAAAGCTATCGGCGAGCTTTTGTAAGTCTCACCTATGAATTGAACTGGCGAACCGCATTCAGCGGCTCGCGCGCGGATGACTTGTTCGGCTTGCAGTTGTTGGGCCGCGGAAACGACCTGAACTCCTGCTTTAATAATTCCCGCTTTTTCTCCGGCGATCTCAGCCAGAGTGTGTCCGAGCCACTGTTCGTGATCAAGAGCGATCGGAGTGATCACCGTAACATCGGATTGAACTGCGTTGGTCGCATCGAGTCTGCCACCCAGGCCGGTTTCAAGGATCGCGATATCGATTTTCGATTCTCCAAAATGTTCTAGCGCGAGCGCAGTTGTGACTTCGAAAAACGTCGGGTGCGGATCCCAATCCGCGACGAGGTCCCGTATCATCGTTAGGCCGTCGGCAACCGCATCCTCGGAAATCATCTCTCCATTTACGCGAATCCGTTCGCGAAACGTGACGAGGTGAGGGGAGATGAACAGGCCGGTGCTATAGCCCTGCGCACGACAAATAGAATCGATCATGGCGCAAACGGAGCCCTTACCGTTCGTGCCGGCGACATGGATGACCATGGGTCTGGAGACGCTCGCCGCGGCGAGCGCCGGGCGTTTGACACAAACGCCGCTACAACATTTGTCGATCAGCCGCCGAATGTTTTCGAGACCTAATTTGATCCCGAAGCGTTGGAGGCCGTAAAGCCAAGCGAGCGCCTGCTTGTATGTTAAATGAGGTCGCGGCACTAAGGCCCCTCCCACATTCATCGTGCCGCGGCGAAATACGATAGCAATCGACTAATCTCGTCGCGCAGTTTTTTCCGGTGCACGATCATGTCGACCAAGCCGTGTTCCTGGAGAAATTCGGCAGTCTGAAATCTTTCGGGCAAATCCTGGTGAGTTGTTTCCTTGATCACGCGCGGTCCGGCGAAGCCGATCATGCTTTTTGGTTCGGCGATAATAACATCGCCTAACGAAGCAAAGCTGGCCATTACGCCGGCAGTCGTCGGGTTCGTCAAGACAGAAATGTACGGCAGCTTTTCTTCTGCGTGACGCGCCAGCGCACCGCTGGTTTTCGCCATTTGCATCAGGCTCAACATCCCTTCGTACATGCGCGCACCGCCCGAGGCGGCAACAATGATGATCGCGCAGCGCTGTGCGGTGCCGTATTCCATTATCCTGGTAATCTTCTCGCCAACGACCGAGCCCATCGTTGCCGCGAGAAAACCGAAATCCATGACTGCGATGGCGACCTTGTAACCGTCGAGGATGCCGTGCCCGCTAATCACTGCGTCGATGAGCCCACTGCTCTCCCAATATTTCTTGAGACGGTCCTTGTACGTTGCCATTCCTTGAAACCGTAGGACGTCGACAGACCTCAGATCGGCATCCATTTCTACAAACGTGTCTGGATCGAGCAGACTTTGGATCCGTTCGCTGGCAGGTTGCGCGTGATGATAGTCGCACCGCGGACAGACGCGTTGATTTTGCGCCAGCTCAATGTCCGGCACGACTTGTCCGCAGCCGGGGCATTTCTGAAAAAGGCCGCGCGGAATTTCACGCTTTTTCCCTGGCTCCGCCTTAATCGTTGGTTTTTTAAAAATTGCCATGGAAATTATGCTCGTGCTGCAGTGGCGGCATGAACCGAAATTGCGCCGTCGCGTTTCAACACGCACGCACATTCGCTCAACGTGGAGCCGGTTGTGAGGACATCATCGATTAACAACACCCGCAAGCCTCGCACGTCCACGTTTTTTCGTAAACGGAATGCGTTGTGCAAATTTTCCATGCGCTCGGAACGATCCAGCGAGGTTTGCGTGGTGGTGTGGCGAATGCGTTTGAGCACAGGCATGCAAGGAATTGAAGTCTGCGCGCTCAGTAATTCCGCAAGCAGGCTGGCTTGGTTGAAGCCACGTTCCCGTTGCCGTGCCGGATGTAGAGGAACCGGCACGATGACGTCGAACTGATGATTGCGCAGCCGTTCATCATCGAGCGCAGCACGAAGCCAGCGCGCTACAAGATGGCGTAGGTGGATCTGGCGGTTGTATTTGAATTCGTGGATGACGTCCCGAACGACGCCGCGGCCGCGGTATGCGGCCACCGCTGCGTTGAAATAGATCGTGCGATGCGCGCAGTTCGCGCACGTAAACGCAGTGTTGATGGAGCCTTCGAAGGGTTCTGAACATGTCTCGCAAAATGGCGGCACTATGCGGACGATCTTTGCTTCACAACCATCACAAAGATATTCGCCCGCGCGCACGTGTTTCCTGCAAATGGTGCAGGTTGCCGGATAAAGCAGCGATACGGCTGCCTGAAACAGCTCAGAATGGCGAAGCGCGATCATATCTTAACCATAGCCGGATGAGTATCCATGTTATTGCGGCCAGGCCCAGAGGTATGATTCCAACCAGCAGATTCTTGCCCAGCCAGGGCGGCGCAGGCATTCGCTGACGCGCAAGCCAACTAAACGCGCCGCTGGCCAAAATCCATCCTCCATGGAGGCCGATCGGCAGCCATAGCGAACGAGTAAGCACGCGTGCATCAGCAAGAATACAGCCGATCAGAAATAACGTGGCAAACGCGGCCAAAACCATCGTCGGATGACCAAGTCCGGCGAAGGCGTCGCCAATCGATTGAAAACCCGAGGTCCATGTCACGATTCCGGGTTCCCATTCCGATCCTTTCAAGAAATGCACTGCTGCGAAAAGTACGGACGCGACTACAATCGATGGCAGCTTTCGACCCGTCCGGAGTAAGAGGCCTAAAACGATTCCGCGGAAGAACGTCTCTTCGATGAACGGAACGCTGATGGTGGCAAGAAGCACCTTGCCAAACCGCGGCCAGACAAAGACGTGCCGAATGGAGTACACATGGCAGATAATCAGCAATGCTCCGCAAAAGAGCAGGGGAATGACCGAGAGCAGGACTCCGCAGCCAACATCGCGTGCCCAATGCGGATTGGGCGCAACACCCAGATCGGCCAGGCCTCGCACGTGGCTGAGGCGCAGAAGCGGCCAAAGCAAGAGCACGGCAGCGATCAAGACGGCGCGGTGAAAGATCGTGTCGAAATCGTATTTCGCCACAAACGGGAACACGCCGTGAGCTGCAAGCGCTTGAGCTGACCAAAAGAGTATCGGAGCAAGCAGTGCTCCAAGGACGACAATAACGATAAAATAGGCTGCTAGTCTCGCCGCGTCTTTCAAGCCTGCTAATGTAAGGTGTTAGCACGATGCGGAGTCAACACATATGGACCCACAGGAACGAGCATGGAAGCAAGCGCGAAGTGCGCGCCACCAGGTTCGGCGGCGTGTGGCGACTACAGGCCAAAACGGCAGGCGACCTCGAGTGGACCTATTACGAGCGCCCGTTGCTGGAAGATTTATTGGCTCTAAAGGAGATTTTAGTGCGAAAATATCAGCGGCGACGCGTTTCGAATGAGGATGTGGCGTCCGTGGAAAAGCTGATCTCTGACCAAACGGGAGCTGAGAGATAGTCAAAGGGATTTTGCGCAAATGGGAATTCCGATAAGTGATTCATTGAAGCGCCTTTGACGCATTTACTACTTTTTTATCAGAAAACGCTTTTCGCGCGGGAAACGACCTTCCCCACGAGTAAATATGCCGAAAAAGTTACGGCTTGATCAGCTGCTCGTCAGGCGAGGGCTCTTCCCGAGCCGTGAGCAAGCACGGCGCGTTATACTGGCCGGGGAAGTCAGCGTCGCTACTCGGGTCGCTGACAAACCATCGGATCTGCTCGACGAGCAATCAGCCATCACGGTAAAGCCGAGTCGAAAGTACGTCGGCCGCGGCGCGCTAAAGCTGGAATCCGCGCTCGATTATTTTCATATCGATCTCGACGGAAAAACTGCCCTGGATATTGGCGCCTCAACCGGCGGGTTTACCGATTGTATGTTGCAACGCGGCGCCGAAAAGGTTTACGCGGTAGATGTCGGTTACGGTCAACTCGACTGGAAACTCCGCAACAATCCACATGTGATCGTTCTCGAAAAAGTCAATGCGCGGTTCCTAACACGCGATCAAGTTCAGGAGCTCATAGATATTTGCGTGATTGACGTTTCCTTCATTTCCCTGACCCTGATCCTGGCGAATGCGGTGGCCTTGCTAGAGCCAGATGGGGTGATTCTGGCGCTTATTAAACCGCAATTCGAGCTGCAGCGGTCGGAGGTCGGAAAAGGCGGAATTGTCCGCGATCCTCGCTTGCACCAGAAGGCGCAAGACAAGATCGTCGCATTTGTGAATGATCTGGGGCACGTTGTCGTCGGGATCGCGCCGGCTGCGATTAAAGGCGCGGACGGCAATCAGGAATTCTTTGCATGCATACGAAAACGATCGGTTTAATAGCGCACACCGGAAAGCGCGGTGTTGCGGAGTTGATCAATTCGATTGCCGAGGACTTCGAGCGGTTCTCGATTTCGATTCTGTTCGAAAAGGAAACGGCGCGTGTTGCCGGAAAAGAACGTGGCTATCCAATAGCGGAGCTGGGAGCAATGACGGATCTGTTGGTCGTCGCTGGCGGCGACGGCTCAATTCTGCGCGTTATCGGTCAACTTGGCGAGATGATCAAACCAATCTTCGGCATCAACGTCGGCTCGCTCGGTTTCCTGACTTGCGCAAGCTCGTCGAATTATCGCGAAGCTGTCGAATGCATCGCAAAAGACCGAATTAATTTCAGTCACCGTGCGCTGCTCGAAGCCAGAGTTACGTTAGGCGACAAAAGAACGAACAAAATGCTCGCGCTAAATGATGCCGTCCTGAGCCGCGGCGAACTTTCGCGCCTGGTCATGTTGCGCACCCGGGTCAACGGCGAATCGCTCACGGAGTTCAACGCCGACGGATTAATTGTCGCAACCCCTACGGGATCCACCGCTTATTCGTTGTCGGCCGGGGGACCGATTCTCGACCCTGAATCTGGCGTATTCGTAATCACGCCGATTTGCCCGCATGTTCTCACGAATCGATCCATCATCGTCGCTGATGGATCAATCATCGAAATCGAAGCGAGTCATCCCGACTATCCAGTTTACCTGACGCTGGACGGCCGCAGACCCATCCATGTTGAGCGCGGATCGATCGTAACCGTCCGCAAAGCAAAGAAAACGCTTCCATTGGCCTCGTTGCCGGACGCTTCGTTCTTCAGCGTGGTCAGGCAAAAGCTCAAATGGAGCGGGAGCAACGTGTGATCGGCGAAACCGGTTGCGAAGAGGCCACCCGCCAATGGAAGACCCAATCTTTTTCTTTGCAGCTCACTTCGTAAGTTCTGCTGCAAGCGTCCCGTCGTTGTAACAAGGGCATAATACTGTGCTCGCTGCCGCGCATATCTGATACGATATGTCCGTGGGGGTGGCTCCTGTCAGGGCGCCGGCAGGCGGCTGCCGACTCCACCCAGCGCGCGTAGCGCGCGGGTTGGCATTCTTGAGTGAGCAATCCGCGCACCGGTGAAACGCCATGCGATAATTTCGTTTGCAAGTGGTGTCAGGAAGAAGCTCGTCCGCGTCGGGAATTCCGCGAGGCTCAACGTCGAGTTCGTGCATCTCGGGCGGGATGTTGGGATCCACGTTCACCTTCCGAAGAACGCGAAATGGAGGCTCGTTTCAACGCCTCAATGCGGCAAAAAATGGAAGCGTGGCAATGGCCGGCAGGATAACGACCTTCCGGCCTGAGGATTAAGACCGCTTCCCGCGCCGCTTAGCGTGGAGCAATCAAGTCGTTAGGCGCGCGGGGCAGGGGAACGTTTCGCGCGGATCTTCCAGAGAATTACGCCACCTTCAAGACCGCTTTCTTCGGCTTCGCCGGTGCTCCGAGGTTAGTCGAAACACCGGCGGCCCGCCGAGCCTGCGTCTGATGGGTCGCAGCAAATCGTGTCTGGCCTTCTCGATGGGGCTCACGGCGTTCTGCGATTGAATTGCCCGGCGGCGTCAACGACAGTTCCTGCCATGAATAAGTCGATTATTCTTGTTTCAGCGCTCTCTGTAGTGGTGATGGCGCTGGTTTCTTGCGCGAGCGATTCCGACGTTGATCCTTTCCGAGTTAACACTGAGCCAACGACGCCCGTCTACCACGAAGCAGCGCCAGCGCACAGTAACATCGGTGGAACGCCAGGCTTTTGAGTGTTCCGCGTGTCCCGCACGCTCCCAGAATCATGCAAGTCGTTAGGCGCGCGGGGCAGGGGAACGTTTTCGCGTCGATCTTCCAGAGAATTACGCCACCTTCAAGACCGCTTTCTTCGGCTTCGCCGGTGCTCCGAGGTTAGTCGAAACACCGGCGGCCCGCCGAGCCTGCGTCTGATGGGTCGCAGCAAATCGTGTCTGGCCTTCTCGATGGAGGCGTAGCAAATAGCGAATGGTTTGTTCAAGCTGCCAAATGGTGTCTATGGCCATGTTCACTCCGAAGTGCGTGGCGTGCGGATCGTTGATCGGGACATTCAGCATGATTTCGCGGCACCTGGCCAGCTCGCGTAAAAGCTTCTCCGTGTCGAAAAGCGATGGGTCCGGGAACTTTTCAGGCGGCCGGTTCGTTGTCATGAGGGAGTTTTCAGAGGTGTTCGAGGGAGTGTCCCAGAGCAGCATTAGCCTCTTTTGCTGCTCTGCCATAAAACCGTCGTCTAGCGATTTTATATGACATATATTGTCTGATGTTGTTGTGGATTGTTGCCGCCAATATTTCCCCTTGGCGCGGTTAGAACCGCTCTTACGGGAGCCCCAACTCTTGACGCTATCCTCCCCGATGCTAGCGTCCGCGAGTCTCCGGTTTTTTATTTCGTTGTCATGAAGATTTGCCGCGCTGTTTTGCTGGGGTCTGCAATAGCTGGATTTAGCTGGACGCTGATCGGTGTCGATCCCGCGACTGCAGCGCAACCGGAAATCTCCGACAGCATCAAGGAAATGATGTCGCCGGAAGAATTCAAGGCTGCAGGGTTAAATAAGCTCTCTCCAGACGAGCTCCAAAAGCTCGATGCCTGGCTTCAAGGTTATCGCCAGATCACTGAACAAAAAGCCGAAAAGAAGGCTACGGCCCGCGCTGAGCGCACCAAGCTGGATGTCCTCGTGAGCCGCGTCGACGGCTCGTTCCTCGGGCTAACAGGCAGGACCATCATTCGCCTGGAAGATGGTACGGCATGGAAGCAGGCCAATGCTGACGACCGTTTTCGGGCGAAAAATCCGGATCACCCGGCGGCTGCGGTCATTCACGGCGTTTTTGGCTACAAAATGCAGATTGAAGGTACGCAGCCGTTTTACGTGGACCCTGTCCGCAATCCCTAACTAATCAGGCCAAAGGCTGTGTCGCAGCGTTTGCGGGCAGTAATCGCCCGAGACCGAACTCGGCATGGATTAATCGCGCAGCGCGCTCGGCTTCTTTTTCGTCGATAATCACGGCAATCTTGATCTCAGACGTTGAGACGAGCTGAATATTGATTCCAGCGCGCCCGAGGCATTCGAACATTCGGGCCGCGACGCCCGAATGGGATCGCATGCCGATGCCGACAACGCTCAACTTGGCGACACCGCTCGCGGTGTTAAGCCGCTTCGCGCCCAGCTCGCCCAATACGGGCATCAGGATTGTCCGGGCGTTTTCGAGCTCGTCTTCGTGAATCGTAAACGAAATGTCGGTGGTTCCATCAATTGACGCATTCTGCACAATCATATCAACAATGATGTGCGCCGCGCCGATATCCGAGAAGATCCGCGCGGCTATTCCCGGTTTATCACGCACACCGGCGATGCTGAGCTTGGCTTGATGCCGGTCGATACTGATCCCACGCACGACGATGTCTTCCATGCTCGGGGTTTCTTCCCTTGTGACGGTTCCGGCGATCTGCTTAAAGGTCGATCGCACCTCGAATTCCACGCCGAATTTCTTGGCAAATTCCACGGCGCGCGATTGCATCACTCTTGCGCCGCTGCCAGCCATCTCAAGCAGCTCGTCATAAGCAATTTCGCGGAGTTTTTCCGCGTCTTTAACAATTCGTGGATCACAGGTAAAAACGCCATCCACGTCGGTAAAAATCTGGCAAGTGTCAGCATTCAACGCGCCCGCCAGCGCAATTGCTGTCAGGTCCGATCCGCCACGGCCAAGCGTGGTCGTTTCTCCTTCGGGCGTCTGGCCCTGAAAACCGGCCACAATAACGCTGTAATCGTCCGCGAGGAGCTCGTGAATCTGTTTTGGGCTTATGTTCGCGATGCGGGCCCGTGTGTGGTTGCGGTCGGTTAAGATTCCAGCTTGCGCGCCGGTTAATGAGATCGCCGTTCCGCCCAGCCCGTTCACTGCCAGCGCGATTAAGGCAGCGGCGGCCTGTTCGCCGGTTGAAAGCAGAAGGTCGAGCTCGCGCATGTTTGGCTGCGGCGTGACGGCGTGTCCCAGCCGGAGCAACTCATCAGTGACTCCGGCCATTGCGGAGACTACCGCCACTACCCGGCAGCCCTGGCGCTGCGTCTCGAGGATTCGCTGCGCCACGTGGCAAATTCTTTCCGGTGTTCCAACTGAAGTACCACCATATTTTTGAACTACCAGGCGCATGTTGAGATGGAGACTAACCCGAACGAAACAGGAACCGCGATTCTTTTTGAAGTTGGCTACAGCTCAATTGCGCGTCGCACCTCCGGCACCGTGGCGGCGACCAGTTTCAATTTTTCCATTCGCCCTATACTCACATCGGGGTCTTTCAAGCCGTGTCCAGTAACAGTGCAAACAATCCGGGTCGGTTCGCGAATTTTTTGGGACGAGTGCGTAGCATCGGCGGAATCGGACCACTTGAAAAGGCCGGCGATCGACGCTGCGCTCGCTGGCTCGACAAAAATTCCTTCATGCTGGGCCAGCCAGCGTTGCGCTGCCAGAATGTCTTGATCGCTGACCACATCGATCGCGCCGCGCGATTCAACAATAGCCGCGCGCGCCCGTTTCCAGCTCGCCGGATTTCCGATTCCAATGGCCGAGGCGATCGTTTCCGGCTTTTCGATTATGCGGTCGTAAAAAATCGGCGCCGCGCCAATCGCTTGGAAGCCAATCATCGACGGCAATTTCGTCGATGTTTCACGCGCTAGATATTCCTGATAGCCCGTCCAATACGCGGTGATGTTCCCGGCGTTGCCGACCGGCAGCAAATGAAAATCGGGCGCATCGCCGAGTTCATCGACAATTTCAAATGCGGCCGTTTTCTGTCCTGCGATCCGGTGCGGATTAATGGAATTCACGATCGTGAAATCACCAGTTTCGGCTAGTTCCCGCACGATTCGCAGCGCATCATCGAAATTGCCGTTAATCGCGACGATTTTCGCTCCATACGCAAAAGCCTGAAGCAATTTCCCGGTCGCGATTTTCCCAGCCGGCAAAATCACCACACATGAAATCCCTGCGCGCGCAGCGTACGCAGCTGCTGAAGCTGATGTGTTTCCAGTAGATGCGCAGATGAGCGCTCTTGTGCCGCTTTCCATTGCCTTGGACACAGCCACCGTCATCCCGCGATCCTTGAAAGAGCCCGTAGGATTAACTCCTTCGTTCTTGACGAAAACATCGCAGCCGCGACCGGCCCGTTCGCTCAATCGCGGAGAATAAATCAGCGGCGTGTTCCCCTCGCCCAGCGAAATGATCGGCGTCGCGGGCGAGACCGGGAGAAATTCGCGGTAACGTTCGATCACTCCCCCGCTCCGCTGTGATTTTGTTGTTGTCGAATGCATCAACTTTTTTTATGCGAGGCAAGTCCGCGCGATTGTCGATCGAGAAGCGAGATGTAAAATCAACCGTATGCCTGCCCTTAGCAAAGACGATAAGCTGCGGCTCTTAAGGATTATTCTAGAGAGCCGGCACGCAGATTTGCGCGAGCAGAACTTGATTCGTCAGGGCAAAGGACATTTTCACGTCTCCGGGATGGGCCACGAAGCGCTGGCGGCTGTCTCGATCCAGATGGAGGCAGACGATTTCATGGTTTCATATTATCGCGACCGTGGCCTTGTGCTTGGGCGCGGCATGACTACCCGGCAACTCGGCCTGGAGTATTTCGCAAAACGCAACACCGGCAGCGGGGGGCGGCAAATGCCCTCGCATTACAGCAACGCAGACCTGCACATTTGGAGCGTGCCGACGCCAACGGGCTCCCAGCTCCTTCCTGCGTGCGGCATCGCATGGGGAATTAAGCTTGATGGAAAGAAGAATGTTGTGGTCACGACGATAGGTGACGCCGCCACGCGGCAGGGAGATTTTTTCGAGGCAATCTGTTTCGCCAAAGAAAAGAAGCTTCCGGTGCTCTTTCTTGTCGAGGACAACGCCTATGGCATCAGCATGCCCACGCGGAAAACGAACCCGCTGGCGCTGGACATTCTCGAGCGAGACAACTGGCGGCAGATCGAAGGACAAGACGTCCAGCAGGTTTACGATGCGACGGCTGAAGCGTTCGAAAAAATTCGCGCCGGTA
>Ga0306921_10005398_pt1 | contig 13267 bp, 16 predicted proteins | sample sta12Cox44000080_FD_203760 | JGI IMG/M metagenome (GOLD analysis project Ga0306921, IMG submission 203760) | Lab enrichment of tropical soil microbial communities from Luquillo Experimental Forest, Puerto Rico - statoxic.12C.oxic.44.000.080 (v2)... | ecosystem: Environmental > Terrestrial >... | reverse complement strand
CATCGATCAAGTGCGAAAGGAGTCGGAAGCCGAATACGCGCTGCGGCGCTTTTCCACGGCTCAGGACGTTGCCAACGCGATTGCCTTCCTGTGCAGCGACAAATCCCGTCAAATCACGGGCCAGGACATCGCGGTCGACGGCGGATGGGCGATATAACCAGGGCGCAGGAGAAAGATCATGCCGGCAAAATTTGCAACGCTGCTGTTGACGACAATGAGCCTGTTGGCCGGTCCGGCAAGCGCCGAGACCGCGCTCAAGCTCTCGCTCGACTTCATCATGTTTGGGCCCAACTCGCCCTTCGTCTACGCGGACGAGCATGGATATTTCAAGGAAGCGGGGCTCTCGGTCCGGATCGATCCTTCCTCGGGCTCGGGCGACGCCATCAACCGAGTGGCGAGCGGGGCTTATGACATCGGCTACGCCGACGTGAGCACGCTCGTTGAGTTCGCGTCCAAGAACGCCGCGGCCTCGCCGAAGATCGTGCTTTTCATCCAGGACCGCACACCGTCGACGATCCTCTATCGCAAGTCCGCCGGCATCAGCAGCCCAAAGGGTTTGGAAGGGCATTCGCTGGGCTCCGGCGCAACCGATGCCGGCTCGCGCATGTTCCCGACCTTCGCGCGCCTCAACAGCATCGATGCCGGCAAGGTCGACCGCCAGATCGTGGACTTTCGCCTGCGCGACAGCATGTTCGCGCAAGGAAAGTTCGACGCCATCATCGCCTATGCCGACTCCATGCTCAATGTCCGCACCTTGGGCCTCGACGTGAGCGAGGTCGGCCGGCTCGATTACGCCGACTGGGGACTCAATTTCTACGGCAACGCCATGATCGCGTCGCGCCAGATCATCGATGCCAAGCCCGAGGCGGTCCGCGGCGCGGTCGAGGCCGTGGCGAAGGGCTGGCGTGACGCTGCGCGCGATCAGAAACCGATCATCGATGCGCTCGTCAAGCGCAACAGCATGGCCAAGCGCGAAGTCGATCTGGAGCGGCTGGAGTTCATCGTGCGCAACCAGGTCATTTCGCCCTTCACCCGCGCCAAGGGGATCGGCGCGGTTGATTCCAAGCGGCTCGACGACAATCTCAAGCTGGTCGCGGAAGGCTTCAATCTCGCGAGCGTGCCGTCGCGCGCGGACATCTATGACGATCGGTTCCTGCCGCCAGAGGGAGCACGCAAATTTGCCGACTAGCCGGCATTCGTCCGCCGGGCGGGCCCGGCTCGCAATCGATGTCGGAGGCACGTTCACCGACGTGGTCGTCGAAGCCGGCGGCCGGCAATGGAGCGCGAAGCTCCTCACGACACCCGCCGCCCCGGAACACGGCATCATGGAGGGGGTTGCCGCTGCACTCGCCGCGGCGGATCTGCAACCCGGGGGTGTCGGTTTCATCATCCATGGCACGACGCTCGCAACCAATGCCCTGCTCGAGCGCAAGGGCGCGCGCACGGCATTGCTGACCACCGAGGGGTTTCGCGACACCATCGAGCTCGGCACTGAGAGCAGGTTCGACCAGTACGACATCAACCTGGTGAAGCAGCCGCCGCTCATTCCGCGCAACTTGCGAGTTCCCATTCCCGAGCGTGTGGCTGCCGACGGCGCGATCCTGCTCCCGCTCGACGAGGGTAGCGTGCTCGACACCGTGCACCGTCTGCGGGCGGAGGCAATCGAAAGCGTAGCCGTGGCCTTCCTGCACAGCTACGTGCAGCCCTTGCATGAGCAGCGTGTGCGCGCGCTCCTCTGCGAGCATCTGCCCGGCGTGGCGGTCTCGCTCTCGAGCGAAGTCTCGCCGGAGATGCGCGAATACGAGCGCTTCACCACCACCTGCGCAAACGCCTATGTGCAGCCGCTGATCGCGGGCTACCTGGCGCGGCTTGAAAACGACCTCAAAGCCAGCGGATTTTTCAGCCAGCTATTCCTGATGCTGTCGAGCGGCGGCATCACCACCGTCGAGACGGCGCGCGCCTTTCCGGTGCGGCTCGTCGAATCGGGCCCGGCAGGCGGCGCGATCTTCGCTCGCGATCTTGCCCGCCGGCACGAACTCGCGCGTGCCGTGTCATTCGACATGGGCGGAACGACTGCGAAGATCTGCCTGATCGACGATTTCGAGCCGCAGGTATCTCGTGCCTTCGAGGTCAGCCGTTCGTCGCGTTTTGTCAAAGGTAGCGGCATTCCTCTGCGCATCCCGGTCATCGAGATGGTCGAGATTGGAGCGGGTGGCGGCTCGATCGCGCGTCTCGATCGGCTCGGCCGCATCAGCGTTGGCCCCGACAGCGCCGGCGCGAGCCCGGGCCCCGCCTGCTACGGGCGCGGCGGCCTCGAGCCTACGGTGACCGACGCCGACGTGGTGCTCGGCCGCATTGATCCGCGATTGTTTGCCGGCGGCCGTGTGCCACTGCAGCCGGCGCTGGCGCAAGCAGCCATGGCGCGGGCGGATTCATCCGCTGCACTCCGGCTGGCGGACGAGGATATCGCCTATGCCATCGGCGAGCTGGTCGATGAAGCCATGTCGAATGCCGCCCGCGTGCACGCGGTCGAGAGCGGCAAGACGCTGTCCGAGCGCACCCTGATCGCCTTCGGCGGGGCGGCCCCGCTGCATGCCGGGCGCGTTGCCGAAAAGCTTGCGATCGGCAGCGTCATTATCCCTCCGGATGCCGGCGTCGGCTCGGCGAAAGGTTTTCTGCTGGCGCCCATCTCCTACGAGGTGGCGCGCAGCCTCTATCTCAGGCTGCGACGCTTCAGCGCGCGGCCGGTCAACGCGCTGCTTTCGGCCATGGCAGCGGAGGCACGCGCCATGGTGGCCCAGGGCGCGCAAGGCCGACCGCTGATGGAGCAACGCTCGGCGTTCGCGCGCTACGTCGGACAAGGCTACGAGATTTCGATTGTGCTTCCCGCGGACACGCTGCAGGACAGCGATGCAACAACCATCCGCAAGGCATTCGAGCATTCCTACCTGCGGCAATATGGGCGCCTGATCGAGGGTGTCGATATCGAAGTTCTCGCCTGGGCGGTGACGGTGGGGACAGAGCCTGCCGCGACGCAGACGATGGCGCGCGTGCCACAGCAGCCTGCTGCACCACCGTCGATCTCGCGCAATGTCTTCGACATCGGGAGCGGCAGCTGGATGACGTCGGCTGTCTATGGCCGCGACGTACTGCCCCCGGGCGCCCAACTCGCAGGACCCGCCATCATCGTGGAGGAATCGACCACAACCGTGATCGGTCCGCACTGGATGGCCGCGATCGCAGCGGACGGCTCGATCGTGATGAACCGCCGGAGCATTCCGTGAGCGAGCGTCCGGACGCACGCGCCGAGGTGCACCTGCAGGTGATCTGGAACAGGCTGACTGCCATCGTTGAGGAGGCGGCGCAAACCTTGATGCGCACCGCCTTCTCCTCGACCGTGCGCGAAGCGGGCGACATGTGCTCGGGCCTGTTCGATCCGCAGGGTCGCATGATTGCACAGGCCGTGACGGGGACCCCCGGCCACGTCAACACCATGGCCGAGGCGGTCAAGCATTTCCTGGCGCGCTTTCCCATTGCCGGCATGAGGCCCGGCGATCAGTTCATCACCAACGATCCGTGGCTCGCATCGGGTCACTTGCACGATCTCACAGTGCTCGCGCCGGTGTTTCGCAATGGACGCGCCGTCGCGCTTACCGGCTGCTGTTGTCATCAGGTCGACGTCGGAGGCCTGGGGCAAGGCCCGGACGGAAGATCGATCTACGAGGAAGGTCTGCAGATCCCGCCCATGAAGCTGGTCAAGGCCGGCGATCTCAACGAGGACCTGCTCGCAATCGTCTGCGAGAACGTGCGCACGCCGTTCGAGGCTCGCGGCGATATTCTCTCCTACATCACGGCAAACGAATCGGCAGCGCGCCGGTTGCTCGCCATGATGGGCGAGCTCGCAATCGATGATCTCAGAGGCGCGAGCGATACGATCATCTCCCGTTCGCGCCGCGTTGTCGAAACCGCGATCGCAGAGTTGCCGAAGGGGACCTGGCGTCACGCCATCGCGCTCGATGGATACGACAGGCCGATCCGGCTCGAGGCCGCGCTCACCATCGCTGACCGGGAAATCAGGGTGGACTACGAGGGTTCCTCGCCGGCGAGTCCGCTCGGCATCAACGTGGTCGCAAACTACTGCCTCGCCTACACCGCGTTTGCGCTCAAATGCGTGGTCGCGCCGGAGATTCCGAACAATGCCGGCTCGCTGGCGCCGTTTCACATCGCAACGTCCAGGGGAAGCATCCTCAATGCCGAGCGCCCATGGCCGGTCTCCGCACGTCATGTGGTCGGGCTGATGCTGCCGGATCTGATCTTCGGCTGCCTTGACCAGGCGTTGCCGGGCCGGGTGCCTGCCGAAGGTGCAAGCTGCAACTGGACCGTCCAGCTCCGGCGCGATCCCGACCAGGCGGTCGGCCAGGCGCCGACGTTCGATGCCGTGTTCTTCAACACCGGCGGATGCGGCGCGCGGCCCACGCTCGACGGACTGTCGGCGACGGCATTTCCCAGCGGCGTGAAGGCAATGCCGGTGGAGGCGGTCGAATATGGAGCCCCGATCGTCATCTGGAGGAAGGAGCTCGCGCCCGATTCTGGCGGCGCCGGTCAATTTCGCGGCGGGCTTGGGCTCGCGGTCGAGATCGGGGCCCGTCATCCCGCACCACTTTCCCTGCTGGCAATGTTCGAGCGCATTGCCCATGCAGCGCAAGGGCGTGCCGGCGGCCGTGCCGGCACATGTGGGCACGTTGCGTTCAAGGACGGGCGGCCATTGCAGGGCAAGGGCCTCCAGCGCATTCCTGCAGGCGAGCGCCTGATCCTGCAGACGCCGGGGGGCGGAGGTTATGGCGACCCGCGCGCCCGTGCGCGCGATGCGCTCCGGCAGGATATCGTGCTCGGGCTGGTCTCGCCCGCAGCGGCTGCCGACTACGGTTGACAATCGCGACAGATCTTGAGCCGGTCGTCGATGTCCATCTCGCCCGGGCTGATGGACTTTGCGCCCTCGTTGGGCACGTCGGCCGCACGCGGCTGACGGTGCCCGGTCGGTGCCTGCCGCACGGCGCGGCCGGTGGTGGCAGGCGGCGGCGCAGACCGGGCTGGTGCTCGCGGCGGCGGCGCAGAATGGGCCGGGGCTTGCGGCTGCGGCTGCGGGCCGGTCTGCGCGCGAGCATCGAGCATGGAAAGTCCCATGGCCGCGATGACCATCAGCATCGTGATCTCTCGCATGGCTGCTCCCTCCTGCTAGAATGGCGAGCGCCAGCCCCCTCCATGCAAAACACCGCGCGGACCGAAATGTTTCACGCAGGCATCTATGGCCATCGCGCTCGCATCGGCTACACCTCGCCGCCGTTCACGACCGAGGTCTTTGCGTACGAATTCTACAAGCTCGTTCCCGACGGGGTGACGCTTGTGCTGACGACACTCGCAATCGTCGAACGCAGCGCGCGCGAGGTGGAGGAGTCATACGAGCTGAGCATGAAGGCTGTCCGCGCGATGGCCGCGGCCGGCGTTGACATCGTGGTGCTCGGCGGCGTGCCCATCAATCTGTCGCGCGGCCGCGAGAACGCCGAGCAGATGATCCGCGCCCTGGAGGCTGAGCTCGGCATAAAGGTCTCGACCAGCGCCTCCGCGCAGGCGAAAGCCGCCGCGGTCCTGGGCTGCAAAAGGGCCGTGGTGGCGCAACCCTATGCCGCGACCGAGGCGAATCGGATCGCAGGCTACGGTCGCCATTTCGGGTGCGAAATCCTCGGCGCCGCCGGCTGGGGCAGCGCCTTCAATCAGATCGGGCGGATTCCGATCTCGGCCGCATTCGACATGGCGCGCGAGCTGATGCGGTCCCACCCAGGCGCCGACGCCATTCTGTTCCCCTCCCCGCATTGGCCGGTGATTGGCGCCATCGAGCCTTTGGAGCGCGAGCTCGGGGTAAGCGTCGTGAGCGCGGTAGCGGCCATCGTCTGGGACGCGCTGCGCCGGACAGGGATCACGGATCGCATCGAGGGCTACGGCCGGCTGCTCCGGCAGTTCTAATTAAAGGCTCGGACCCGCTGCGGTCCGCTGCATTCCCAGTGCCAGGATGCGATGCAGCAGCTCCGGGTAGGCGAGACCGTCGTGCAGCGCGGCGGCGGCGAACTCCTGACTCTCGGCAATCTCGGGATTGGGATTGGCTTCCAGAAAATACGCAACGCCCTCGGCCGTGAGGCGAAAATCGATGCGGGCATAGCCGTCGAGATCGAGCGTGCGATAGATGCGTTTTGCGGCTCGTTGGATTCGCGCGCACAGATCCGGGGCAAGGTCCTTGGCCGGGGTGTGCAGAATGCCGCGACGCTCCTGATAGTCGGGGTCATGCTTGACCTTCTCCGTTGCGATGTGCCACGCGCCCTGCGCCATGTTTCCGAACTGCAGCTCCCAGACCGGCAGCGCGCGCAGCCGGTCATTGCCGAGCACGCCGACGTAGACCTCGCGGCCCTCGACGTACTGCTCTGCGATGGCGGCGGTGCCAATGCGCTCGTGGATGAAGGCGACGCGCTCGGTGAGCTTCTCGTCGGTGTCGACGACGGAAGCCTGTGAGATGCCCCAGGAGGCGTCCTCGCTGAGGCTCTTGACGATCAGCGGCAGCGCCAGGCGCGCGGGACGGCGCGCCTTGCGGCCGATCGGGAATACTGCAAACGCCGGCACCGGGATGCGGTGATAATGCACCAGCGTTTTAGACAGATCCTTGCCGCGCGCCAGCATGAGGCCGCGCGGGTTGCAGCCGGTATATGGCACGCGCGTGAGCTCGAGATAGCTCGCCACGTTGTGGTCGTAGATGACCTCGCCGCGGAACTGCTCGAGCAGCGTGAACACCACGTTCGGCTTCCAGCTCTCGATCTGCTCGCGGATGGGCTTGAGCTCGTCGTGGACACCGAGCGGGCGGACCTCGTGGCCGGCGGCGCGCAGCGTGGTCACCACGTCGTACTCCGTCTTCCAGACGTTGATCTCCTGCTCGCTGTAGCCCTTGCTCGATTCCGGCGGCATCAGATCGGGATGCAGCAGCACCAGGATGCGCAGCCGTCTCATAGCGCGATCCACTTGCGCCGCGATGGACCGAGCAGCGCATGCACCGTCTTGGCGGTCAACAGGACGGTGAACTCCATGATCAGCCGGCGCTCGGGCCCGACCGCGCGCAGATCGAGCTCGCGGCAGCGCACGATCATGTCATCGAGCAGGGCATCGAGTGTCAGCTGGTATTCGCCGGTCCACCTCGCCACCATCTGCCTGATATATGCGCGATGATGCCGGATGAATGCCGACGCGGCCTGCGAGCGACGATGCCTCGGATCGGAGGAGAACAGGCGCAGCAGATCGCGGTCGTAGGTCTTCGGCGTCTCGAAGACGTAACGAGCCTGCTTCTTCCGGTAGTGCTCGGCAAGCGTCTCCGCGAGCTGGGCGAGTGGATCGACGCGTTCGCGGCGCGTGAGCAATGGAGGAACCGAGGCGATCTCGGTCATCAACTCGTCGACATATTCGAGCTTTTTGAGCGCCGGCCAACCCGCGTAGCGCGTGCGCCAGTTCGAGCGCGGGCGCAACCAGACCGCAAAGGTCTCGGCAAAATCCTCGTCGGGATGGCTCTGGGCGTACCACAGGCGCAGGTGCTGGACGAAATTCCGGCTGGCGGGATTCGGTCGGTAATAGCTCGGATAGCGCTTCGAGGAGGGACCGAACAGCTGCTGCCAGCGGCGGCGGCGTTGCAGCGCATACGAATGCTGCACCACGTGGCCGGCCTCGTGGCGGAGGATCGCCATGCATTCCGACCAGGTGCCGCCTTCGACGTCGATGATCTTCTTTTTCTCAAGCTGCATCAGCCGGGGATGCGCCAAATAGAAAGGAAAGGCGATGCCGGGCGTATTCTCGGGGCTGAACCATTCGCTCGAGATCCAGGCATGCGGCCGCACCCGGATGCCTCGCTGATCAAGCTCATCGAGCAGAGTGTCGAAGCAGTCCTCGAGCCAGGTGCCCTCAACCGTGACCTTCAGATCCCGCAGCCGAAGCTTGAGCAGCTGCTCGTCCGGGAGCGAGGCCCAGGCAAATCTTCTACGCCGCATTGCGCCCTAGGACGCTCGCGCGAGAGGAAGCAGCATACTTGTCAAAACGATGCGCATCGAAACGTCAAACAGAATGCGAGCTCAGCGCCTATAGTGCGCGGCTGCGATCTCAGTGTCAAATCAGCGGCTGCAGGGCCCAACTCTATTTCGGCATCCTGGAGCGGGTACCAATCAGCAGAATCATAGTGGCAAAGTTGTTAATTCGGCCTCATCCTGAAAAGCGCGCACGCAGGCAAGCTTGCGCAGCCTGCATAAACTTGGCTGCGCTGCGTGCGCGCGTCTCGAAGGAGGAGGCGGCCCAACCTGGGCCTTATGCTTCGAGACGCGTCGCAGCTTTGCGTTGCGACGCTCCTCAGCATGAGGGTGCCGCCTTAATGCAGCGGCGGCGGCTCGGGCCCGCTCTCCGTCATGGGGCTGATCAACGTCTGCTCGATCTCTCTTTGAATCAACGCGAGCCACTTCTCAGCACCGAGCGCGCGCCCGCGCATGCGCTCGACCTCGGTCTGGAGCTGATGAAGGCGGTCGCGTGCTGCCTCGAGCCGACCTGAAAGCTCGTCCACCAGATCGGTCGCCCGATCGCGGTTCCCATCGGAGAGCGAGGCCGCCTCGTTGAGCATGGCAATGAGCGCCTCGCCTGCCTCGTCGATGGCGCTGCCGCCGGCGGCGGGCTTGCTGTCGCGGGCGGATTTGCGGGTGCGCTCGCGCCCCTCGATCGACCGCTCACTCATGGCTGGCGCCTCCGATCTCGCCTGCCAACCACAGCACCACAAGTCCGCAAGTCAGAAAGAACGCCTGCCCGAAGGTCAAAGCGAGCAGCACGACGAATGTCGAAAGGTTCATGAATGACTCCGCCCCCCTGTTGTCATTGCGTGACAAGGGAAGCAGGAAATCGGCTCACTACTTTGGCTATGGTAAAAAAAGTGTTCACTGTTGCCGAAAGCGCACAGCTCGCTTTGCTGCTGGTAATACGCTGGGGGCTGCAGGGCTCAATGTTGTTGGATCGACTTCAGATAGGCGAGGATGGCCGCGACCTGATCGGGCTCGAAGACGAATTCAGGCATATCGGGATGGCCAACGGAGAGCCCTTCTGCCAAGGCCTCGGCCAGTCCATCAATGGGATACCGTTCTGAAAGCGTGCGAAACGGCGGCGCCTCCGGATGCGTGCTCGCGCCGGTACGGCCGGTTGCGTGACAGCGCGAGCAATTCGCGCTCAGCAACGATTCCCCTTGTTTCTCGAGGGCTGCATTGTCCTGTGCCGGCAAGGTTGCAACAGCGGCCATTGCCGCCAGAGCCGCGAGAAAATATTGAGCAAGCTTGCGTCGCATAGCTGTCTAATGTCTCACCTTGTCCAGCATGTCACGGATCCTGTCGAGCAGCACGTTGCCAAGCAGCGGCTTCTCCACGATTGGAACTCTCGCTTTCTCGGCCTGTCGGCAGAGGGCGGCGCTTGGGTTGCTGGTGATCAGAATCGCCGGCGCATCGACGTGACGATCCCGCAATTTCGCGATCAGGTCCAGTCCGCTCAGCCCCGGCAGCTTCTGATCGACGACGAAGCAATCGCAGCCATCGAGGCTAGCGACATCCAGCAATTCCTCTCCGGTTGCGTAGCTGCGGACCTTGAAACCTTCAATCTCGAGCGAGAAGGCGAGCGAGCTGCGGACAGCGAGGTCATCCTCCACCACCAGGACAAGAACTCTGTTGTTTTGGCCCATGCAGACTCCTCGACCTGGTAATGGAGGAAGCAGGCACGAGAATGCACGCCCAAGCCTTGATCCAGCTCAATTGTATCGCGAAAACGAAACGCACAAGCCGGTCAGGTAATGGCAGGGCCAGCGTCGGCGGCGTCTGAGTTGGATTGCGGACCGAGGATGCCGGCAATCATGGCCATGCGCACGAGGTCGGAGAGGCTTGCAGCCTGCATCTTGGTCATCAGGTTGGCCCGATAGATCTCGATTGTTCGCGGGCTGATGCCAAGGGCATGCGCGATCTGCTTGTTGGCCTGGCCGGCAACGAGCCCCTCGAGCACCTCGCGCTCGCGGCTCGAAAGCCCCGCAAGCCGGCTCTCGATCTCGTTGCGCTCCGACTCGCGCGTGCGGTCCTTCTGCAGGGTGTCGAGGGCGGATCGCACCGAGGCCAGCAAGGCTTCATCATCGAATGGCTTCTCGAGAAAATCGGCGGCCCCGATCTTCATCGCTTCCACCGCAAGCGGAACGTCACCATGCCCGGTAATGACGATGACCGGCAGCGCAAGCTTGCGCTTTCGCAGACTGCGCAGGAGCTCGATGCCGCTGATGCCAGGCATTCGCACATCCGTGATGACGCACCCGGCGTCGACATCCGGCGCGAGGTCGAGGAAAGCGCCCGCCGAATCATGTGTCCGCACCTTGAACCCGGCCGTGCCCAGCAGGAATGCCAGCGACTGGCGGACTGCTTCATCGTCGTCGATCACGTGAACGATCGCTTTATCCGATGGCATCGCGCAAGTCCTCCTGATCGACGGCACGCAAGGTAAAGCGAAAGATGGTTCCGCCAGCGGGATTGGGCTCGGCGCCGATCGATCCGCCATGCGCCTCGACAATGGTTCGCGAGATCGACAGGCCCACGCCCAGGCCATGCCGTTTGGTCGTGATGAAGGGCTCGAACAGCTGTGCCCGCATCTCAGGCGCGATGCCGCAGCCGGTATCCGCCACGCTGATCGCAACCATCCGATCGCCCGCGGGTATCGCCGAGATCACGAGCTCGCGCCTGGAGGAAGCCTCCATGGCCTCGATGGCGTTGCGCACCAGATTGAGCAGCACCTGCTGGATCTGCACCTTGTCGGCAAGTACGCGGTCGACGGCAGGATCGAACTGGAAGCGCACGCGCACACCCTGGTCCTTGGCACCGACCAGCGCCAGAGCGCTCGCCTCCTCGATCAGCTTCTTGACGCTTTCGACCCGGCGCTCGCTCTCGCCGCGCGCCACGAAATCGCGCAGCCGGCGGATCACCTGTCCCGCGCGCAAGGCCTGATCGGCGGCCTTGTCCATGGCGTCGCGCAGCAGCGTCGACTGCTCATCCGCGCGACTTTCCAGGAGCCGTCGCGAGCCCTTCATATAATTGGCAATGGCCGACAACGGCTGATTGAGCTCATGCGCCAGTGCAGACGCCATCTCGCCCATGGCGGTCAATCGCGACATGTGGACGAGCTCGGACTGGAGCTCCTGCAGCCGCGCCTCGGTCTGCTGCCGTTCGGTGAGATCGCGAATGAAACCGGTGAAGAAGCGTTGATTGCCGGAGCGCATCTCTCCTACCGCAAGCTCGATGGGAAAGGTGGAGCCATCCTTGCGCTCGCCGACGACGACCCGGCCGACCCCGATGATGCGCCGTTCTCCGGTCCGCAGATAGCGCCGGAGGTAATCGTCATGGTTCTCCCGGTAGGGCGTCGGCATGAGAATGTTGACATTGCTGCCGAGCACGTCCGCTGCAGCATATCCGAACAGCCGCTCGGCGGCCATGCTGAAAGAGTGGATGCGCCCGTGCTCGTCGATAACGATCATTGCATCCGGCACCGTATCCAGGATCGATTGCAGGTGGGCGGCGCGCCCAAGCGCATCCTGCGCGCTCGCGGCGGCGCGCCGGCGAGCACGCTGCAGCTGCTCGCCACCCCAGGCCGTGATCCCGGCGACGATGAAGAATGCCACCGCATCCATCACGTCCGGCACGGCGATCGCCGGAGTGGCTGCAACAAGACCAAGCACGGCCCCGAGCGCCGCAGCCAAGAGCCCCGGCCCGATGCCGCCGAAAGCGGCCGCCGCCAGCACCGCAGCCAGAAACAACAGGTACTGGGCACCGCCGTGCAGCACGCTCGCGAGCGCGACCGAGGCGGCAAACGCGAGCGCAACTGCGATCGCAGCCATTGCCAGCCGCATCGCCAACCCCTGCCACGCCCCGGCGCCCTCTAAAAGCTTTGCCCATGATCGGGTGTCGGCAATTGAGCCGCTCTCAACCTTGCTCATCGATGCAGTACCCGGTCCGGCGTTACGGGAATTCCCTTAGGGAGAATACCTGAATTCTTCGGGCCCATGTGAGCGTGTAGCACGAGCCTCGCGCTGCGAGGATGCATGCGCTCGAATCGGATCCTGCAGCAAATGCACCCTTGCAGTTTGATCTGCGTCAAAGCCCAGGGCCTTGGGCTGGGCGATGGTCCGCCCTTGCATGCGGGACACGGCTGCAAACGGAGGTGAGATGAGCGACGCGGTGATGACGCGCAAGCCAATGACTGTGGGGCGAAGGGGGAACCGCGCTGGCCCTGGTCGCGCTGGCTACGGTATCGATCTTTGTTGCCGCCGATGCGCATACGGCCGAATACGCCTTCCATGCGACCGCAAGCGCGCTAGCAGATAGGGCGATCTCGCAATAGCATGTCCGTTGCGAATCGGACCGAGTCGTCGGAATGAAGAGGCTCGCGCTAGCTGCACTGACAACAGTCCTGTTGACGATCGTCGCCCATGCGGAGGATAAAGCCGATGCGGAAGCGGCCGAGCGAAAAAGAAAAGCCCAGGAGATCGAGCGCCAATACCGGGATTCGCTGAAAAGAACGAGGACCCAGCCTGACGCGGCGTCGAGCGATCCGTGGGCTGATCTCAGACGTGCGGCACCCGCCAAGCCCAAGCGATAGCGATGAACGACACCTTGCAGGCTCTGCTTGATTCCGGAGCGCTCTACCTCGCGCTGGGCGCCCTCATTTGCATCGTGCTCGGAGCAGGCGCGGCGAGGCGGTTGTTTCGGGGAGCGAGCAAGTTCGATGGCCCCGAGCGCAAGGACTGATCACGAATCTCGTCCGCTTGTCCGGCTCTAGCGTGTGTCTCACCCTTGGACGTTTTCCGATCCAGGGTTGTGGTCCAGCTCAGGCGCCGAGCCGCGGGCTGCCGCCCCGATTTGGCCGTGATGCGGGAGAGACTGGCTGGCTCGTGGGAAATCCTCCCTTAGCCCCGCCTCGTCGCGGGGCTTTTTTTGCGAGGCCGGGTGCTGTAAGGGGACCTCAGAACGGTACGTCGCCGGCAATGGTTATCCGATGCATACGCCGGCGCTTGCCCGGATAATCATTGAGCGCGCGATGCTGCGTGCAGCGGTTGTCCCAGATCGCCAGCGAGCCGACTTCCCAGCGCAGCCGGCAGGTAAACTCCGGCTGCACGGCATGCGCCGTCAGAAAA
>Ga0306921_10005394_pt1 | contig 13269 bp, 9 predicted proteins | sample sta12Cox44000080_FD_203760 | JGI IMG/M metagenome (GOLD analysis project Ga0306921, IMG submission 203760) | Lab enrichment of tropical soil microbial communities from Luquillo Experimental Forest, Puerto Rico - statoxic.12C.oxic.44.000.080 (v2)... | ecosystem: Environmental > Terrestrial > Soil... | reverse complement strand
CCGACCGTCATCTACGACAATCTGCCCAAGGATGAAGCGCACGGCTGGAAGTTCATCGCGATCGGGCCCGACAACAAGCTCTACATTCCGGTCGGACAGCCCGGCAACAACGTGCTGCATGACGATGCCCACGGCCAGATCCGGCGCATCAATCTCGACGGCACCGGCGCGGAAGTCGTGGCGCTCGGCGTCCGCAATTCGGTCGGCTTCGACTGGAGCCCGGAGACAAAGCAACTCTACTTCACCGACAATGGCCGCGACTGGATGTCGGAGGATCTGCCCAATGACGAATTGAACCGCGTGACGAAAGTGGGCGAGGACTTTGGCGCGCCCTATTGCTACCAGGGCGACATTCCCGATCCGGAATTCGGCTGGGGCCATTCCTGCAAGGAGTTCACCCCGCCGGTCGGCTTGATGGGACCGCACGCTGCTGCTCTCGGCATGCGCTTCTACACCGGCAGCATGTTCCCGAAGTCGTTCAAGAACGAGATCATCGTCGCCCGCCATGGCTCGTGGAACAGGAGCAAGAAGTTCGGCGGTGACGTTGTGGTCGTCCGGCTCGACAAGGACGGCAAGGTGAAGTCGATCGATCCGATCGTCTCCGGCTTCCTTCAGGACAACAGCTATATCGGCCGGCCGGTCGACGTGTTGCAGATGAAGGACGGTTCGATGCTGATCTCCGACGACTATAACGGCGCCGTCTACCGTCTCACCTATGGCAAGCACGTGGCGTCGAAGTAGGTCATAGAAACGTCATTGCGAGCGACCAAACCCCTCCTGCGCCGGCTGGCGCAGGAGGGTTTTCACTTTCAGCGCGAACCGAGTCCGAGTGAGGAAAAATGCAGAGAACGACAATCGCGGCGCTTGCCTTTGCCTTGCTTGGATCCTCGGCCGGCGCGGAAACCATCGCGGAGCGCGCCGCGCCGTGTTTCGCCTGTCACGGCGATCACGGCCAGTCCCAGACCGAGAACATTCCCTCGCTGGGCGGACAGCAGGCGCCATATGCGCTGATCCAGCTCTTCATGTTCCGCGAGAAGCTGCGCGTGTTCGATCCTATGAACGAGATGACGAAATCGTTCAGCGACGACGACTTGCGCACCTTTTCCGACTTCATCGCCACGCTGCCGAAGCCGCAGCCGCCGGCGGATGCCGGCGATCCCGCGCGAATCCAGCGCGCGCAGGCGATCGTCGCGCAGAACCGCTGCAATTCCTGCCATAGGGCTGATTTCGCCGGCGGCGACAACGTCCCGCGCATTGCCAACCAGCGCGAGGATTATCTTGCGAAGACCCTGCGCGAGTACAAGGACAACACCCGTCACGGCTATGATGGCACCATGGCCGATGTGATGGGTTCGGTCACGCCGGACCAGATCGCCGATCTCGCCTACTATATCGCCCGGGTGCGGTAGAGACCTGCGCTAGCCTTGCTCCGCCCGCGGCGCTACAAGACGAGAGCCGGATAACGGAGCAAGCCATGCAAGACCTCTGGCGCCTGTCGGCCGCCGACCTCGCCGCCCTCGTCAAATCGAAAAAGGTCTCCGCACAGGAAGCGGCGACCTCGGCGCTGGCGCGGCTGGACGCGGTCAACCCGAAACTCAATGCTGTCGTCGATCACCGGCCGGACGATGTGCTCAGACAGGCCGCCGATGTCGATGCGAAAATCGCGCGCGGCGAAGATGCAGGTCTGCTTGCCGGCGTGCCCGTGACGGTAAAGGTCAATATCGATCAGGAAGGTTTTGCCACCACCAACGGCCTGAAGCTTCAGGCTGATACCATCGCCAAGAGCAATAACCCGGTGATCGACAATTTCCGCAAAGCCGGCGCGGTCATCCTTGGCCGCACCAATTGCCCTGCGTTCTCCTACCGCTGGTTCACCACCAATCTCATTCATGGCGACACCAAGAATCCGCGCGATCCCTCGATCACGCCGGGCGGCTCGTCGGGCGGCGCGGCCTCGGCGGTCGCGGCCGGCATCGGCCACATTGCCCATGGCACCGATATCGCCGGCTCGATCCGCTATCCCGCCTATGCCTGCGGCGTGCACGGCTTGCGGCCGACGCTTGGTCGTGTCGCCGCCTTCAATCCCAGCCTGCCGGAGCGCGGCATCGGTCCGCAGCTGGAGGCGGTGTCCGGGCCGCTCGCGCGTACCATCAAGGACCTGCGCATTTCGCTGGCCGTGCTGTCCGCAAGAGACCCGCGCGATCCCTGGTGGGTGCCGGCGCCGCTGGAAGGGCCGTCGATGGAAAAGCGCGCCGGGCTGTGCCTCAATCCCGACGGCCTCGATCCCGTCGGCGAGGTGAAAGCCGCGGTCGCCGATGCCGGCGAGCGACTGAAGCGCGCCGGCTGGACGGTGGAAGAGATTCCGGACACGCCAGCGCTGCGTGAGCCTGCGGATTGGAACAGGAAGCTCTGGATCGGCGATGGCTATGAAGCGCAGCTTGCCGCAGCCGAGAAGGAAGGCGATCCCGGCGCGCTCGCGTGCCTGCATGGCAATCGCGCCAAGGTGACGCCATTTGACCGGGCCGATTTCTCAAAGGCGCTGACGCGCCGGGCGACCCTGGCGCGCGAGTGGCTGGCGTTGTTTGAAAAATACGCCGTACTGCTGATGCCGGTGTCCGGCGAATTGCCGTTCGCGGATCATCTTGACCGCAAGGACGATGCGTCCTTTGCGCGGGTCTGGCACGCGCAACTGACGCAGATCGCTATTCCCTTCATGGGGCTGCCTGGGCTAACGGTCTCGACCGGATTGGTCGGGCGCGTTCCCGTCGGCGTCCAGGTCGTGTCGGGACGCTATCGCGAGGACCTTTGCCTTGCCGCCGGCGAGGCGATCGAGGCGGGTGGCGTTCCGCCTTCGCCGATCGATCCGGTGGGCTAACGAGAGGTTTCGATGCCGGGTGTTCACGACTTCACCGCCAAATCGCTTGCAGGCGAGGACGTGCCCTTGAAGCAATTCGAGGGCAAGGTGCTATTGATCGTCAACACCGCAAGTAAATGCGGTTTTACGCCGCAATATCAGGGACTGGAGGCGCTGCACCGGGAGCTGTCGCCGCGCGGCTTTGCCGTGCTCGGCTTTCCCTGCAACCAGTTCGGCAGCCAGGAGCCGGGCGACGCCAGGCAGATCGAGCAGTTTTGCTCCAGCAACTACGCCGTCTCGTTTCCGATGTTCGCGAAGATCGACGTCAACGGCTCTGCCGCGCATCCGCTCTACAATTATCTGAAGAGCGAGAAGTCGGGCCTGCTCGGCTCATCCATCAAATGGAATTTCACTAAATTCCTGGTCGACCGATCCGGCAAGGTGGTGGCGCGCTTCGCGCCGACCGCGACTCCGCAAGGGATCAGGCAAGACATCGAGGCACTGCTTTGAACGCGAAGAACGAAACCAAGAACGAAATCATGAACGAAATCATGAACGAGCAATTGCCGGACCGCCTGTCGGTCGATCCGAACAGCCCTTACTACAACGCGGAGGTCCTGGCGCGCGATGTCGGCATCCGTTTCAAGGGCGTCGAGAAGACCAATGTCGAGGAATATTGCGTCAGCGAGGGCTGGATCCGCGTCGCCGCCGGCAGCGCCAAAGACCGCTACGGCAACCAGTTGACTATCAAAGTTCACGGGCCGGTCGAGCCGTATTTTCGGGATAAGAAATAGTCCTGAGTCCGTCGTCATCGCCGGCCTTGTGACCTCGTCCTTTTGGTTCAGCGAAGGAAGGCGTGGATGCCCGGGCAAGCCCGGGCATGACGGAGCCAGAAGCAACACTTGAAGGTCATTCATGTCCGTCCGCATCGTCGACGTCTGCGAAGTCACAAAGCCGATCTCTTCGCCAATCCGCAACGCCTATATCGACTTCACGAAGATGACGACGAGCCTGGTCGCCGTCGTCACCGATGTAAAGCGCGACGGCAAGCGCGTCGTCGGCTACGGCTTCAATTCCAACGGCCGCTACGGGCAGGGCGGTCTGATCCGCGAGCGCTTTGCGCCGCGTCTGATGGAGGCCGAGCCGAAGTCGCTGCTGAATGAGGCCTGTGACAATCTCGACCCTGACAAGGTCTGGTCGACGATGATGGCGAACGAGAAGCCGGGCGGCCACGGCGAGCGCTCGGTCGCGGTCGGCACCATCGACATGGCGGTGTGGGACGCGGTGGCGAAGATCGCAGGCAAGCCGCTGTTCCGCCTGCTCGCCGAGCGCCACAAGCGCGACGCAAACCCGCGTGTCTTCGTCTACGCCGCCGGCGGCTATTACTATCCCGGCAAGGACCTCTCGATGTTGCGTAGCGAGATGCGCGGCTACCTCGACCGCGGCTACAATGTCGTGAAGATGAAGATCGGCGGCGCGCCGATCGCGGAAGACCGTACGCGCATCGAGGCGGTGCTGAAGGAGATCGGCAAGGACGCGCAGCTTGCGGTCGACGCCAACGGCCGCTTCGATCTGGAAACCGCGATCGCCTATGCCAAGATGCTGCGCGACTATCCGCTGTTCTGGTACGAGGAGGCCGGTGACCCCCTCGATTTTTCGCTGCAGGCCGCGCTCACCGAGTTTTATCCGGCGCCGATGGCGACCGGCGAAAACCTGTTCAGCCATCAGGACGCGCGAAACCTGATCCGCTATGGCGCCATGCGGCCGGACCGCGACTGGCTGCAGTTCGACTGCGCGCTGTCCTATGGGCTGTGTGAATATCAGCGCACGCTGGAGGTGCTGCACACCCATGGCTGGTCGCCGAGCCGCTGCATCCCGCATGGCGGGCACCAGATGTCGCTCAACATCGCGGCCGGCCTCGGGCTTGGCGGCAATGAGAGCTATCCCGACCTATTCCAGCCCTATGGCGGTTTTCCCGATGGCGTGCGCGTCGAGGCCGGCCACATCAAAATGCCCGATCTGCCGGGCATCGGCTTTGAAGGCAAATCCGATCTCTACGCGGAAATGAAGGCGTTGGCGGCTTGAACGAAAACCAGGGGGAGTAGGGCATGAGTGATCAGGCCGCTGCGAACAAGGCACTGGTGCGGGACCGCTTTGAAGCCTGGGCGAACGGCACCGGGGGGCCGTTCGATCTGTTGGCCGATGATGCGGTCTGGACCATCGAGGGCAGGTCGATCGCGGCCAAAACCTATGTCGGCCGAAAAACCTTCATTCGCGAGGTGGTGAAGCCATTGAACGCACGTATCCGCGATCGGCTCAAGCCCAGGGTCCGCAGCATCTGTGCCGACGGCGACATCGTCGTCATCTTCTTCGACGGCGAAGCCACCGCGCGCGACGGCAAGCCGTACAACAACACCTATTTCTGGCAGTTCGAGATGCGGGGCGGCAGGGTCGTCAAGGCATCCGCCATGTACGACAGCATCGCGTTCAACGATCTCTGGACGCGCGTCGCGCCAGAGAGCTAGGCGGCGACGACGGGGGCTGCCTCCGGTCGAACGAAGCCCTTCTCGAAATCGGCGACCGCGAGCGGCTTGCTGAAGAAATAACCCTGGCCCTCCTCGCATCCCATGCTGAGCAGGAGGTCGGAGGTGGCGCGGTTCTCGATGCCTTCGGCAATGACGGACAGGCCGAGCTGCCGGGAAAGCCCGATGGTCGAACCGACAATCGCGGCGTCGTCGGAATCGGTTAACAGGTCGAACACGAACGAGCGGTCGATCTTGAGCCCGTCGAGCGGAAACTTCTTCAGATAGCTGAGGCTCGCATATCCGGTGCCGAAATCGTCGAACAGGATGCGCACGCCGAGCTTCTGGATCCGCAGGAACGTGTCGAGCACCCGCTGCTCGTCCTGAAGGATGATGTCCTCGGTCACCTCCAGCTCGAGCAGCGAGGGCGTGAGCCCGGTCGCCTGCAACACGTCTGCGACCGCCTCGGCCAGATCGCCCGACTGCAACTGCGACGGCGAGAGGTTGATGGCGACGCGGATGGCCTGTCCGGCAAGCTCCCAGGCGCGGGCCTGCCGGCAGGCGGTCTGCAACACCCAGCTCGCGATCGGCTCCGAGATCGCCGAGGAGTTGACGACGGGCATGAACTCTGCGGGCGAGACCAGGCCGCGCACGGGATGGCGCCAGCGGATCAGCGCTTCCGCACCGACCATGCTGCCGTCCACGAGGCGGACCTGCGGCTGATAGAACAGCTCGAACTCGTTGCGCTCAAGTGCGAGCGCAAGCTCCGCCTCCAGCGTCAGCCGCTGCTCGAGCTCGTGGCGGATCGTGCTCTCGAAGATCACGTGGCTGCCGCGGCGGACCGCCTTGGCGCGGCTGCAGGCGAGATGGCCGTTGCTCAGGAGCTCCTCCGCGCTGCGACCGCCTTCGGGATAAACTGCGACGCCGACGCTGACCTTGACGCGATGTTGTCGGGTCGCGGTCAGAAGCGGCGTGTCAAAGGCGCCGGTGATGCGTGCAACGAACTGTTCGATCCGCTCCTTCAAGGTGGTACCGGCGATGGCGATAGCGAACTCGTCGCCGCTCAGGCGCGCGACGGTGCCGGCGTTTCCAGTCTCCGCGAGCAGCCGCTCGGAAAAGGCCCTTAGCACAAGATCGCCATAGGCATGGCCGTACACGTCATTGATGTGCTGGAAGCCGTCGATACCGATCACCAGCAGCGCGACCTCGCTGTTGGCCTGGTCCGCCGCATGCGTCATATCGGCGAGGCAGGCGTTCAGCGTGTTGCGGTTGGCAAGGCCGGTCAGCGAATCGTGCTCCGCCAGATATTTAATGCGCTCGGCTTCGCGCTTGCGCACCGAGATGTCGCGCAGGATCGCGCCGTATTGAAAACCGTCGGTGCCCCGCCAGCCGGAAAAACAGGCCTCGACCGGGAACACCTCGCCATTCTTGCGCCGTCCGTCGAACTCCTTCATCGAGCCACCGGGCATCCGCACCTTTGGGCAAGCGGCGTCGCGGATGGAAAAACACGTCCCGCAATTGTGGGCACAGATGGTATCGAACGGCTTGCCAAGCATCTCGGCTTCGTCGTAGCCGAAGATCGTAGCCGCGCCCAGGTTCCAGACCGTGATCCGCAGATCCTGGTCAGTGCAGATCAATCCGTCACCGAGCGACATCGCGACGCGCTGGAAACGGCTTTCGGCGATGCTGCCGAGCAATCCGCGGAAATCGATTTCGTCGAGCGCGATCGCGGCCGTATAGGCGACGATGGCGGTGTGGAACAGCGAGGTGTCGAGCACGAGCGGCAGCTTCGCCTGTAGCGCCACCGCAATCGCCTCGACGCTGGCCGCCATCGCGAGCAGGATGGCAACCCTGGTGCCGGCGGCAAGGCGCCGCCACGAGAAAAACATGGCGAGCACGATGATTAAAAGACCGGCGTAGGTCAGGAGGTCCGAGGTCCAGTGCAGCGTGCGGTTCTGCAGGATCGATTCGGCCGCCAGCGCCTGCATGATCGGACCCGTTGCGATCCTGGCATTCGGAATGCTGAAGCGGTCGCCGAGCTCGAGCGCGGTGCCGCCGACGATGACTTTGCGGTCCTTCAGCCTCGCGAGCGTCGCCTGATCGCCGCGCAGCACATCGATGTAGGACACGATTGGAACCGACTCCGGCCGGATGCCGAAATCGACCAGGAAGGAGCTGTCGGACTTGTTGTATTGCCCTGCCAGCACCGCGCCCATCGACGGCAGGAACTCCCGGCCGAGCTTTTCGCCGTACGGATAGCTCCGCACCAGCCCGTCCGGCTCGACTGACACGTTGACCACCGCCGACCATGCTTCGGCGCTGAATGGCTTCAGCGGGCGGTTGATGTGGACGGAACTCGCATCGTCCGAACCGACGTCGGGCTGCTTGAAGACGGGCAGGACCACAGATCCGCCCGCGTCCTTGAGCGCGGCGAGGAACGCCTGGTCGGAGGCGGGGTCCGACGGCGCGCTGAAGTCGACGTCGAACACGATGTCGTTGACGCCCGCGCTCTGGAGCCGGCGCAGTAGTTCGGCGTGAAGCCTGCGCGGCCAGGGCCAGACGCCGATGGCCTGGATCGATGCTGCATCGATGGCGACGACGACGATGTTGCCGCTCGCCTGGCGCGCCTGCCAGCCGAAGCGGAGGTCGATCAATGCATTGCGGATGCTGCCGTGCCAGCCGCACGACAGCACGGCTGCAAGGAAGATGACCACGAGGATATGCGGCCGATAGTGTTTCACTTCTGTGTCCCCCCGCGCACCCCGTTCTTGGTGCGCCCCCTTTTCGCGTCAAGCTCCGGCTTGGCGGCTAATGCTTCTGATTCCCCTTGCCGTTGCCGTTGCCGACCCCGCCATTGCCGTTTCCGTTGAGGAGGCCAAGAGCGAGGCCTTTGCCGTTTCCGGTTGCGCCGTTGACAACGCCGTCGACGGCATTGCCCGCGGTGCCGACGACATTGCTGACGACTGCGCTGCCGGCGGTCGATGTAGTGCTCGACGCGCCTGAGCCGCTGCCGAACGCGGAGGCACCGCCGCCACCCGAAGCGGAATTGCTGGAGCTGCTCGAGGCGCTTCCGCCTGATCCGCCCCAGACTGTGTTGTTGTCCTTGGAGGCGTTTCGCGCCGAACCTGGCACAGCCGGTCCACGCGCGAGCCCATGGGTCGCCTTCTCGACATTCAGCTTCACTTCGCCAAGCGTCGACGAGATCCGGATCACGTTCGGCTTGACCGTCGGCGGGCCCGCAGCACTTGCAAAGGGCTGTCCGATCGGAGCGAGCGCGTGGATGACCGTGCCGGCGGCGCCGCGCGGCGGGGCGGGCAGGCCGCCCTCGGGGACGGGAACGCGGTCAATCGACGAAGCGCGGGGCTTGCCCTGCTCGATCGCATTGAAGGTGCCGGTGCCGCTGAGCGTCAAGCCGCTCTTGCCATGCTCAAAGCTGGTTGCTGTCTGTCCCGGCAGCACTTGCGCGACCTGGCCCGATTTGAAATCGGACACCTCAACCTGTCCGCGGCGCACCTCGACGCTGGTCGAGCCGGCCTCGACGGTGACGCTGAACTGCGTGCCCTTCACGACGGCCGCGAGATAGGGCGTCTCGACCTCGAAATGCTTGACGTTGCGCTTTTCCACCTCGAGCAGGATCGAGCCGGCCTGCTGCAGGATTGTGGTCGACATGCCGTCCTTTGCGTCGGTCGGCAAGCCGATCACCGAATTTGGTGTGATCAGTATGGCCTCTTCGCCCCGCACCAGGAGGACGCGACCGTTGCGCCCGGTCCGGATGGTGTCGCCCGGCTTCAAAACCTCTTCCTGCTTCAACGAAGCCGGCTGCGCGCCCGTGGTGGTGACCCAAACCTCGCCCGAGGATTTGCCGACCGACCAGACGCCGTTATCGCCGGCGATTGCTGCTGAACTTGCACCCAAAACCAGCGCCATCGACAGGACGCGCCGGAAAGTCACCACGCTATGCATGACGTTTCCTTAGCTTCTGCACCTCAACCCAGGGCCGAGAACTACAGGAAATGTTTCAAGATAGGATTATTGGAATCCCCGACAGCTTGGGCGTCCGCCTTAACCTTTCATTGACCATAAAAATCTATGAAAAATCATGCGGCTACCTCTGCCTGGGGCGTTCATGGGACGTCCTCCGTCAAACTACGGGGGCGCTCCGCCGCATGCGTGGAAAATCCTATATCTCGCTACCGTTTGCGCCGTCAGCGCGTGGCTTGCCTGCCTTGTGGCAATGGGCCCGGCGGCGGCCCAGCAGGCCAACCAGCCGGGCTACGATCCCCGCCAGACCGAAAAATATTTTGACCAGCAGAACAGGCCGGCTCGTTCCCCCGAGCGGCCGAACCTTCGCATGCCCCAGTTCGAGAGGCCGCAAGCCGACACAAAACCGCTGTTCGTGCTGCGCGGTATCCAGATCACGGGCGCCGTGGCAATCCCGCCCGAGCGCCTCGCTGCGGTCTACCAGCCTTATCTCGGCAAGATGGTCTCGCAGGCCGACCTCGCAGCGATCGCAGGCGGCATCAGCGACCTCTATCGCGCCGCCGGCTTTCACCTGAGCCGGGCCCTCGTTCCGCCGCAGGACATCCGAGAGGGCCGCGTTGTCGTCCGGGTTATCGAGGGCAGCATCACCGAAGTGGCGTTGCAGGGTGACGATGCCGAGCGGTTCGGTGTCCGCTCGTTTCTCAAGGTGGTGCTGTCGGAATATCCGTCGCGGCTTCCAACTCTCGAGCGACAGTTGCTGTTGGTCAACGGCCTGCCCGGCGTGCGCATCACCGATTCCGCCATCGAGGAGATCGGTGGGCCGACCGGGCGCTTCCGCCTCGTGGTCACCTTGAAGACCTGGCACGTCTACACCTGGTTCGGGCTCGACGATCTCGGCTCCGGCGCCATCGGCCCGTGGGAAGGTTATGCGACCGGCGCGTTCAATTCCTATTTTCTGCCCGGCGACTCGCTCGTGCTCAATCTCTCCACCACGCCGAACGATCCGCGCGAGCTCGGCTTTGGCCGCCTCTCCTACGACGTGCCTGTTGGTACCGACGGATGGCGCGTCGGCGCGTCCGCGCTCTACAGCACCGTCCGCCCCGGCGACGACCGGCGGCTTCTCAGTGACAACACCGTCACCGAAGCATTCGAGCTTCGCACCAGCCTCACGCCGTTTCAGTCGCAGCGATCAGCGCTGACCATCACCGCGGCGCTGGATGTCAGCAACGTCTCCGAGACCACCGACTTCGGTCCGCTCTATAACGATCGCATCCGCACCTTTAGCCTGACCTCCGACTATCATCTCGTGGACGCCTTCGGCGGCAACAATTATTTCACCGCGACCTATCGCCAGGGCATCGACATCTTCGGCGCGTCGCATACGGACGATCTGATCTCGCATGACGGCGCGATCCCCGATTTCTCGGTGTTCGATCTCTGGTACACGCGCTACCAGACCATCACCGATGCCTGGTCGCTGAAGTTTGCTGCCGCAACCCAGATGGCGAACGCGCCGCTGTTCACCTCGCAGCAGTTCTATCTTGGCGGCGCTGCCTTCGGGCGCGGCTATGGCACGGCCGAGATCAGCGGCGACAATGGCCTCGCCGGCTCGCTCGAGCTCCGCTACGACCACAAGCTCAATTACAAATACTGGTCTGGCTTTCAGCTCTACAGCTTTGTCGATGCGGGCGCGGTCTGGAACTACGGCTACAATCTCACCGATGGGCTCGCGCTGACCTCGGTCGGCGCCGGCGTGCGCTTCTTCTTCTGCAACGACATCACGGCCGACATCGGCGTCGCCTTTCCCCTGAGCTACCGCTCGCCGGACAATCCCGCGCGCGACGCGCGGCTGCTGGTCTCGATCTCGAGCGCCTTCAAGCTTCTGCCCGGGCGGCCGCACGATCGGCTGTAGGCGGTGTAGCGCGCAAGCCTTGCCTCGGGCTGCCCAAGCCCATTTTTGTTTGATCTACATCAACGAGCGCGATGCGGTTGCTCCTGCACACTGGATCGCGAGGTGCGTTGGCGCGCACGGGTGAAGCGGGGTCTTCGAGATGATGTGGGAACGTATCCGCACACTCTGGCAAGAGTGGTCGATTCTCATCGTTGGGCTTGCGTTGATTTTCGGCGGAATCGCTCTGGGCGGTCACTGGTTTTCATCGCCGGACTCGACCGCCGACTCCTCTTCAAGTCAAGCGCGAGATCAGGGCAAACCGATCGTCGCTGCGACGATGACGGACTCACCTTCGCCGCGGAGCACCAACACGAAACCACCGGCTCAGCAAGCCGCTGCTCAACCGAGTCAGGTGCCTTCACCGCAACCGGCCAAGCAGGAAGCACCGACGCCGTCGCCAACGCCATCGGCGAATGCTGCTTCACAATCGCCGCCTACACACGACCACATGGTTGCTGCGAACACTGCATCCCCGAGCGGGACAACTGCGCAACCGCCGGCGCAACCCGCTGCCGCCGCCAACACGATGCCGATGACGGGCGATGCCTCGGCCGGCCGCCTGGTGTTCAGGAAATGCCAGGCCTGCCATTCCATCGAGCCCGGCAAGAACATGCTCGGGCCGTCGCTGTCAGGGGTGATCGGTCGCAAGGCAGGAACGGAAGCCGGTTTCAACTATTCTCCGGCGATGAAATCGGCCGACCTTACGTGGAATCTCGAGACGCTTGACCAATATCTCACGGATCCCGCGAAGGTCGTGCCAGGCAACAAGATGCCGTTTCCGGGGCTGAAGACCGATCACGACAGAGCCGACGTGATCGCGTTCCTTGCAGGCGGCGGACAGAGCGCGGCAGCCCCTGCGCAGCCACCTTCACCGGCTGCGTCCACGCTGCAAACGGCGCCGAGCCAGGCGGCGCAAGGCGCGCAAGCTGAGTACATTCCGGATGCGCGATATACCCTGCGTTCGGGGATCGCGGATGGGCGCATGGCTTATATCGGCCAGGGCGGGGCGATCGACGGCAAGGTCAATCCGGTCGTGACTGCGGTCGAGGGGCAGGTTGTTCAACTCACGCTGATCAATGGCGAAGGAGCGGAGCACGATATCGCGTTCCCGGATCAGAACACGACGTCGCCACGCGTGACCGGGAAGGGCGCTAGCACGACGATCGCATTCCGCGCCGACAAGTCCGGCGATTTCGTCTATTTCTGCAGCGTGCCCGGGCACCGGCTCGCCGGCATGCAGGGACAATTCCTCGTCACCCCGCGTCCGCCGCCGCAGACGGTCGTGGAAGCCGATATCTCGCGAGAGCCCACCGACGTGCCGCCCCCGATCGGCAAGCGCGACCCGCAAACCGTGCGCGTCGATCTGTTCAGTGTGGAGCTCGAAGGCCGGCTCGCGGAAGGAACGACGTTCGGCTACTGGACGTTCAACGGCAAGGTGCCGGGCCCGCTGATCCGCGTGCGTGTCGGCGACACCGTCGATATTCATCTGAAGAATTCGGCCGACAGCTCGATGATCCACTCGGTCGATTTTCACGCCGCGACCGGCCCGGGCGGCGGCGCGGCCGCGCTTCAGGTCGACCCTGGTCAGGAAAAATCGATGACGTGGAAGGCGCTGGTGCCCGGCCTTTACGTCTATCACTGCGCAACGCCGATGGTCGCCGAGCATATCGCCAACGGCATGTACGGCATGATCCTCGTCGAGCCCGAAGGCGGGTTGCCGCCGGTGGATCACGAGTTCTACGTCATGCAGGGCGAAATCTATTCCGATATGCCCTACGGCCAGCACGGCAGCGCCGAATTCAGCGTGGAGAAGCTGCTCAACGAACGGCCGGAATACTTCGTGTTCAACGGCTCCGTCGGCGCGCTGACACGGCTCCATCCGCTGCAAGCCAAGGTCGGCCAAACCGTCCGGATTTTCTTCGGCGTTGGCGGGCCGAATTACACCTCGTCATTCCACGTCA
>Ga0306921_10005393_pt1 | contig 13270 bp, 12 predicted proteins | sample sta12Cox44000080_FD_203760 | JGI IMG/M metagenome (GOLD analysis project Ga0306921, IMG submission 203760) | Lab enrichment of tropical soil microbial communities from Luquillo Experimental Forest, Puerto Rico - statoxic.12C.oxic.44.000.080 (v2)... | ecosystem: Environmental > Terrestrial >... | reverse complement strand
AGATGTCGCCCACCACCTGCACGGGCTCGCGCACGTTGGCCGCGATCAGGTCCATCAGCCACTGGTTGACCCGGCCCCGGTCGACGATCTTGGTGATGGGGATGTAGATCCCCTCCTCGTAGACCTGGTGGGCGGCGCCGACGATGCCGCGGCCGCCGATATCGACCACGTGCAGGGTGTCGGCGAAGAAGCCGACGGCCTTGCCGGACTTATAGGTCGGCGTGACGATGACGATATCGTTCAGGTGGCCGGTGCCCTGCCACGGATCGTTCAGGATATAGACGTCGCCCTCGGCCATGTCCTTGAGCGGGATCTTGTTCAGCACGTGGCTGACGCTCACCGCCATGGAGTTGACGTGGCCCGGCGTGCCGGTGACGGCCTGGGCGAGCATGCGGCCCTGGGTGTCGTAGACGCCGGCTGACAGATCGCCCGCCTCGCGCGTCGGCGTGCCGAAGGCGGTGCGCACCAGGGTCTGCGCCTGCTCCTCGACGACGGAGATCAGGCGGTCCCACATGACCTGGTTCGCGATGCGGCTCAATGGATGGTTTGGTCTCATGGGGTCAATAGAGCATAGGCCCGGCCCCGCCGTCATCCCGAGCGAAGCCGAGGGACCTTTCTTCTCTTCCTCCCGCCACGAAGAAAGGTCCCTCGGCTACGCGGCTGCGCCGCTCCGCTCGGGATGACGGTGGTTTTCGCGGTTCGGGCCTTTATTGGAAATCATTTCCGCCGCCCGGACGGGGCTGCCAGAATATAAGAAAATCCTGACGGGCAGCGCGTGGGAAGCTGCCGGCCGAAGTTCGAGGGGATTCGCAATGACATTGCCAGCCGCCACGCTCGATCACGTGGTGATCAATGCGCGCGACGACATGGACCGCGCCGCCGACATCTACCGGCGCCTGGGCTTCACGCTCACCGAGCGCGGCTACCATTCGCTGGGCTCGATGAACCATCTCGCCATGTTCGGCACCGACTATCTCGAGCTGATCGCTGTTCCGAAAAACGCAACATCGGGCCGGCTCGACCTGCTCAACTATCCGTTCGGCCTGAACGGGCTGGTGTTCGGCTCGGAGGATTCGGCGGTCACCTACGCCGCCCTCGAGAAGGCCGGCCTGCCGTTCGATCCGCCGGTCGAGTTCACCCGGCCGGTCAAATACACCGGCGGCCAGGGGGATGCGCGCTTCCGCACGGTGCGCATGAAGGCGGGCCACGTGCCCTACGGCCGCATCTACTACTGCCACCATTTCACGCGCGACCTGGTGTGGCGCGACGAGTGGCGCCATCACGCCAACGGCACGGTGGCCGTGGTGCGCGCCGTGATCGTCGAGCCCGACCCGGCCAAGGGCGCCAAGCTCTATGCCGACATGTTCGGCAAGGAGACTGTGCGCGACATCAAGGGTGGCAAGAGCGTGGTGATCGGCAATTCGCGCTTCGACATCGTGACCGAGGCGGCGCTCAAGGCCGAGTTCGGCGACGCCGCGCCCGATGCCGAGGGCCGCAGAGCCTACATGGCCGGCCTCACCTTCCGCACGGTGTCGCTGGCGAAGGCGGCACAGGCCTTGCAGGCGGGCAAGATCGGCTCGAAGAAGATCGGCGACCGCCTGGTCGTGCCGGCGAAGGAAGCCGTCAACGCGGTGCTGGAGTTCATCGAGTGAAGTTCGACAACCAGGGCGATGCGATATCGCGCGAGGCGCCGGACGAGCGGGTCTCGCTGTTCGATTTGGGCACCGGCGTCGAGCGGCAATACACCTACGGCGACCTGCGGCGCCTGACCGGCGCCATCGCGCGCGGCCTGCTGAAACGCGGACTGCAGCGCGGCGATCGGGTGGCCATCCTGTCGGCCAACCGCGCCGAGTACCTGCTGACCTTCCTCGGCACCATGCAGGCCGGCCTGGTCTCGGTGCCGGTCAACTTCAAGCTGCCGGCCGACACCGTCGCCTATATCTGCGACGACTGCGACGCCAGGCTGGCGATCGGCGACGAGGCGCGGCTGAAGCTCGCGCGCGCCTCGATTCCCAAGATCGCGTTCGACAAGGACTTCGCGGCTTTCCTCGATGAGGGGCCGTTCACGCCGGCCAAGATGGAACCCGACGAGCCGGCGCTGTTCCTCTACACCTCGGGCTCGACCGGCCGGCCCAAGGGCGTGGTGCTGTCGCATTACTCGCACCTGTGGGCGATGAGCTCGCGGGCGCGCTGGCCCGGCCCGCCCGGCCAGCGCTCGCTGGTGGCGGCGCCGCTCTATCACATGAACGCGCTCGCCTCCTGCCAGGCGATTTTCAGCCAGGGCGACAGCGTCGTGTTGCTGCCGCAGTTCACCTCGAAGAGCTACATCGAGACGGCCGGCCAATACAAAGTCGATTTCCTGACCTCCGTGCCGACCATGATCGCCATGATGCTGCGCGAGAAGGAGCTGCTAGCCGCGACCGACCTCTCGTCGGTGCGCGTCGTGCGCATGGGCTCGGCGCCCTTGACCCAGTCGCTTATCGACCAGGCACAGGCGGTGTTTAAAAAGGCGCTGGTCGCCAACGCCTACGGCACGACCGAGGCCGGCCCCGTCGTGTTCGGTCCGCATCCCAAAGGCCTGAAGCAACCGTCGCTGTCGCCGGGCTATCCGCACCCCGCGGTCGAGCTGCGGCTGGTGCGCGACGGCAAGGTGGTCGAGAACGACGATCCCGAGGGCGGCGTGCTGGAGATGAAGTGCGGCGCGCTGATGACGCGTTACCACAAGCTGCCCGAGGCGACCGCCAAGGTGATGACGCCGGACGGTTTTTATCGCACCGGCGACGTGTTCCGGCGCGATGCCAACGGCTTCTTCTTCTTTCTCGGCCGGGCCGACGACATGTTCGTGTGCGGCGGCGAGAACATCTATCCCGGCGAGGTCGAGAAGATGCTGGAGAAGCACCCCGGCATCCACCAGGCCGCCGTCATCCCGGTGCCCGACGAGCTGAAGGGCCACAAGCCGATCGCCTTCGTGGTGCGCAATGGAAATGCCGCGCTCGACGAGCAGGCGGTCAAGGAATTCGCGCTGGCCAATGCGCCGGCCTACCAGCATCCGCGCCGCGTCATCTTCATCGACGAGATGCCGCTGGCCGGCACCAACAAGATCGACAAGCGCGTGCTTGCGAAGCAGCTAGGAGACAGTCAATGAAAGCCGCAGTCGTCCGCGAGCATGGCGGACCGGACCATCTGAACTACGAGACCGGCTTCCCCGATCCCAAGCCCGGCGAGGGCGACGTGATCGTCGCGGTCAAGGCCTCGTCGCTCAACTACCACGACGTGTTCACGCGCCGCGGCATGCCGGGCATCAAGGTGCCGATGCCGGCGATCATGGGCCTCGACGTGGCCGGCGAGATCGCCGAGCTGGGCGCGGGCGTCAGCGGCTGGAAGAAGGGCGACCGCGTGCTGGTCGATCCGATCAACCGGGTCGAAGGCGGGCTGATGGGCGAGACGGTGCATGGCGGCCTGGCCGAACTGTGCAAGGCGCGGGCGCACCAGCTGATCAAGATCCCCGACGGCGTCAGCTTCGCCGATGCCGCGGCGCTGCCGGTGGCTTACGGCACGGCGCTGCGCATGATGACCACCAACGGCCATGTCGCGAAGGGCGAGAAGGTGCTGATCCTGGGCGCCTCGGGCGGTGTCGGCGTGTGCTGCCTGCAGCTCGCCAAGCTGGCCGGCGCCGAGGTCATCGCCTGCGCCGGCACCGACGCCAAGGCCAAGCGGCTGAGGGAACTCGGCGCCGACAAGACCATCAATTACATCGAGAAGGACTTCATGAAGGAGGTCTATGCGATGTACGGCAAGCCGACGCGGCGCGGCGGCGGCACCAACCTCGGCGTCGACGTGGTGGTGAACTACACCGGCGGCGATACCTGGGTGCCATCGCTCAAGGTGCTGAAGGTCGGCGGCCGGCTGCTGACCTGCGGCGCCACCGCGGGCTACGCGCCGACCGAGGACATCCGCTTCATCTGGACGTTCGAACTGAAGGTACTGGGCTCCAACGGCTGGGCGCGCTCGGACATCGAAACGCTGCTGAAGATGGTGCAAGACGGCAGGCTAAAAGTGCTGGTCGACAAGGTGTTTCCGCTCACGGAGGCGCGCGAGGCGCTGCGGGTGATCGAGGACCGCGAGGTGTTCGGCAAGATCGTGGTGGCGCCATGAACGATTCCACTGCCAAGCCGCCCTACACCGGCGCCGAGCTGCAGAAGATGCTCGACGGCTCGCCGTTCATCCATTTCCTCGGGCTGAAGGTGATCGAGGCCGATCCGGCCAAGGAGCAGGTCACCATGAGCTGCGCCTTCCGGCCGGAGTTCGAGCGCGGGCCGGGCAGCAGAATGTGGCACGGCGGGCCGATCGCGGCGATCATCGACACGGTCGGCGACTATGCGCTGATCATGACCTTGCGCCGACCGCTGCCGACAATCAATTTCCGCGTCGACTATCTGCGGCCCGCCATCAAGACCAACCTCGTCACCACCGCGACGGTGCGCCGCGCCGGCAAGAGCGTGGGCGTGGTCGATGTCGACGTGTTCAACGACCAGAAGGCGCTGGTTGCCGTGGGGAGGGCGACCTATTCGACGCTGACGAGCTGATCCCCCTCCCAGCCTCCCCCTACGGGGGAGGTGGCCGAAGGCCGGAGGGGGAAGGCAACAGGAATGAAGATTGCTTGTGGTTCTGGGGGGCTGGGAAAGGCGGAGGGGTTCATGAGCAAGATCACGCGTCGCACGTTCAGCGCCACAGTCGGCGCCAGCGTGGCGGCGACCGGACTGATTGCACCTGCTCTGGCGCAGGAACCGAAACGCGGCGGCACCTTGGTCGCCACCTGGGGCGGCGGCGAGCCGCAGGCCTGCTACGTGCCGTCGGGCGGCGGCTCGAGCCCGACCTTCTCGTCATCCAAGCTGTTCGAGCGGCTGGGCAGCCGCAAGATGACCGGCGAGTTCGTGGGCGAGCTGGCCGAGAGCTGGAAGCCCGCTGCCGACTACAAGTCCTACGCCGTCAAGATCCGCAAGGGCGTGAAATTCCACGACGGCAAGGAGATGACGGTCGCCGACGTCGTCTATTCGATCGATGAAATCTGGAAGAAGTACGCCGCCGCCGCGGCGATGACCGACTATGCCGGGGCTGAGTCGCCCGACGCCGACACCGTCATCATCAAGTTCGCCAAGCCGGTGCCGGAGTTCTTCTTCGCCTCGCTCTTGAGCGGCAACGTCAACTATATCGTCCCCAAGCACGTCTATGCCGGCAGCGATCCGGTCACCAACCCGGCCAACAACGCACCGATCGGCACGGGGCCGTGGAAGTTCAAGGAGTGGGTGCGCGGCAGCCACTTCGAGTACGTCAGGAACGATGCCTACTGGCGGCAGGGCCTGCCCTATATGGACAAGCTGATCATCCGCTACGTGCGCGATCCGGCCGGCCGTGCCGCCGCCATGGAGGCGGGCGAGATCCAGATCGGCGTGTTCAATCCGGTGGCGCCGCCCGACATCAAGCGGCTCACCGGCACGGGCAAATTCGTCGCCACGCCCAAGGGCTACGAGGAGGCGGTGTGGTCGACCTCGTTGGAATGCAACACGCGCAACCCGATCTTCGCCAAGCGCGAGGTGCGGCAGGCGATGTTTTACGCCGTCGACCGCGGGCTGATCGCCAAGACGGTCTACTACGGCTACGCCCGACCGGGCACGAGCCCGATCTTCTCGCCCAACAAGGAATTCTTCACACCCGATACCTTCAGCACCCAGTACGATCCCAAGAAGGCGGCGGCGCTGCTCGATGGCGCGGGCTTCCCCAAGAAAGCCGACGGCAAGCGCTTCACGCTCAACCTTTTGTCGGCCGGCTGGTTCGCCGAGAACGGCAAGATCGGCGCCATCGTCAAGCAGGGGCTTGAGGACATCGGCGTCGGCATCAACCTCACCGTCCCCGACCGGCCGACCTCGATCAAGCGCATCTACACCGACTACGACTTCGACCTCGCCATCTCCAACCAGGCCAACCCCTCGGAGCCGGTGCCGTCGACGACTCAGTATTACACCTCCGACGGCATCAAGAAGGGCGTGCCATTCCGCAACGCCTCGGGCTTCCACAGCGACGAGGTCGACGCCCTGGTCGAGAAGATCAAGGTCGAGATCGACCCGGCCAAGCGCAAGGCGCTGGTCGTCGAGTTCCAGAAGATCACCACGCGCGAGGCGCCCAACCTGCCGCTGCTTGAGCTCGAGACCATCACGCTGGCCAGTGCCAAGGTGCAGAACCACTCCAACGATCCCAACTACCTGGCGGCCAGCTGGCACGACATATGGCTGGCGTCATAGCGTCGTCGTCGCGGCGGGTCGCGGCGCTCAACCTGCTGCGCCGCCGGCTGGTCCAGGCGGTGCCGCTGATGCTGGGCGTGGTGGTGATCAACTTCGTGCTGATCCACCTGGCGCCGGGCAGCTTCCTCGAGCTGATGACGGCCGAGAACCAGGTGAGCGATCCGGCCACGGTCGAGCTGTTGCGCAAGACCTACGGCATGGAGGATCCGCTGTGGCTGCAGCTCGGCAAGTACATCTGGGCGCTGCTGCATCTCGATTTCGGCTTCTCCTATCGCCAGAACATGCCGGTGATCCAAGCCATCACCATCAACCTGCCGGCGACGCTCCTGCTCATGATCTCGAGCATTACGCTCGCCTTCGCCGTCGGCGTGGCGGCGGGCGTGGTCGCCTCGATGAAGGTACGCACCTTCTGGGACAGCCTGGTGTCGGTGGCGGCGATGTTCTTCTTCGCCGCGCCCAGCTTCTGGCTCGGCATCATGATGATCGTGCTGTTCGCGGTGAAGCTCGGCTGGCTGCCGGTCGGCGGCATGGCGACGATTGGCGGCGGTGGTGGGATATTCGACATCCTGCACCACCTGATCCTGCCGACGCTCGCCTTGGGCCTGTTCTATGCCGCGATCTACGCCCGGGTCATGCGCTCGTCGATGCTGGAGGTGGCGCAGCTCGACTTCGTGCGCACCGCCCGCGCCAAGGGACTGTCGCGCAACCAGGTGACCCTGCATCACGTACTGCGCAACGCCTTGTTGCCGGTGGTAACCATCCTCGGCGTGCAGATGGGCACGGTGCTGGCGGGCTCGGTGGTGATCGAGAGCGTGTTCAGCTGGCCGGGCGTCGGCTCGCTGTTGTTCGACAGCGTGAGCTCGCGCAACTACCCGGTGGTGCTGGGCATCATGGTGCTGGGCTCGCTGGTGGTCATCGCCGCCAATATCGCGGTCGACCTTTTGTACATGTGGCTCGATCCCAGGATCGAGATCAGATGATCGAGATCCGCTGATGGACTTCCTCAGCCGCTTCTCACGCAACCGCGGCGCCCTGGTCGGCGCGCTGGTCATCCTGCTGGTGGCGCTGATCGCCGTGCTGGCGCCGGTGTTCTTCCCGACCGACCCGCTGCGCATTGTCGGGCCGCCCGAGCTGTGGCCGGGCGACGATCCCGACTTCCTGCTCGGCACCGATTCGCTCGGCCGCGATATCCTGGCCATGATCGTGCACGGCGCGCGGGCGACCCTGCTGATCGGCCTGTTCGCCTCGGCCGTCGCCACCCTGATCGGCGTCACGGTCGGCGCCACCGCCGGCTACTTCGGCGGCTGGGTCGACGAGGCGAGCATGCGCGCCGCCGAGCTGTTCCAGACCATCCCCAATCTGATCTTCGTGCTCACCATCGTGGTGATCCTGGGCTCGACCCTGCACAACATCGTGATCGCCATCGGCATCGTCAGCTGGACGCCGATCGCCCGCATGACCCGCGCCGAGTTCTTGGCGCTGCGCGATCGCGAGTTCGTCCAGGCCTGCCGGTCGATGGGCATGGGCGACCTCGGCATCATCATGGGCGAAATCCTGCCCAATGCCCTGCCGCCGGTGATCGTACTCTCCTCGCTGGTGGTGGCCGGCGCCATCCTGTTCGAATCAGCGGTGTCGTTCCTGGGCCTCGGCGATCCCAATGTCGCGAGCTGGGGCCGGCTAGTCGGCGACGGCCGCCAGCTGATTAGAAGCTCCTGGTACATCTGCGCCATCCCCGGCGTCGCCATCATGATCACCGTGCTCTGCCTCAACCTGATCGGCGACGGGCTGAACGATGCGCTCAACCCCAAGCTGCGGGACCGCTGATGACCGCGGCCGCTCCTCTCCAGGTCCACGACCTCAGCACCACGCTGTTCACCCGCCGCGGCACGATGAAGGCGGTCGACGGGCTGTCGCTCACGGTCGGCGCCGGCGAGACGGTGGCGCTGGTGGGCGAATCGGGCTGCGGCAAGTCTCTGTCGGCGCTCTCCATCATGCGTCTGCTGCCCGATCCGCCGGCGCGCGTCACCGCCGGCCGTGTGACGCTCAATGGCCGCGATCTCGTGCCCCTGCCCGAGCCGTCGATGCTCGACATCCGCGGCAAGGAGATCGGCATGATCTTCCAGGACCCGATGAGCTCGCTCAATCCGGTGGCTACGGTCGAGCACCAGATCGTCGAGGTTTTGACGACCCACACCGCGCTCGGCCGCACGGCTGCGCGGCAGCGCGCGCTCGAGCTTTTGGAGATGGTCGGCATGCCCGACGCGGCGCGCCGGCTCGGCGCCTATCCGCACCAGCTGTCGGGCGGCATGTGCCAGCGGGTGATGATCGCCATGGCGATCGCCTGCCATCCCTCGGTGCTGATCGCCGACGAGCCGACCACGGCGCTCGACGTCACCGTGCAGGCCCAGGTGCTGGCGCTGCTGAAGCGCCTGCAGGCCGAGGCCGGCATGGCGATGATCTTCATCACCCACGATCTCGGCGTGGTCGCCGAGACCGCCGACCGCGTGGTGGTGATGTATGCCGGCCGCAAGGTCGAGGAGGCGGCGGTCGACGATCTGTTCGAGACGCCGCTGCACCCCTACACCGCCGGCCTGATCGGGGCGACGCCGACGCCCGGTGCCGCTCGCGCCGCGCGGCTGGCCGACATTCCCGGCATGGTGCCGCCGCTCAACGAGTTGCCGGCGGGCTGCGCCTTCGCGGCGCGCTGTCCGCGCGTCATGGAGCGCTGCCGCCACGAGCGGCCCGCGCTCACCGCGCCGCGGCCGGGCCGACTGGTCGCCTGCTTCGCCGCCGAGCAGGACGCCGCATGAGCGCCACCACCCTGCTGTCGCTCAACGACGTCCATGTCCGGTTCAACACCGCGGCTGGCGTGGTCCGCGCCGTCAATGGAGTCAGCCTCGACCTTGCGGTCGGCGAGACCTTGGGGCTGGTGGGCGAATCGGGCTGCGGCAAGAGCACGCTCGGCAAGGCGATCCTGCGGCTGGTGCCGATCGCCGCGGGCGAGATCCGCGTCGAGGGCACCGACATCGCCCCGCTCGACCGCGCCCAACTCAATGCGCTGCGCCGCAAGGTGCAGATGATCTTTCAGGACCCTTATGGGTCGCTCAATCCACGGTCCACTGTCGGGCGTAGCGTCGCCCAGCCGATGGCGATCGCCGGCTGGACGGCCGAGGCCACCGCCCAGCGGGTCGACACCTTGCTCGGCTGGGTCGGCCTGTCGGCCGACGCCAAGCAGCGCTATCCGCATGAATTTTCCGGCGGCCAGCGCCAGCGGATCGGCATCGCCCGCGCGCTGGCGCTCAGCCCCAGGCTGATCATCTGCGATGAGCCGGTGTCGGCGCTCGATGTCTCGGTGCGCGCCCAGGTGATCAACCTGCTGGAGGACCTCAAGCAGCAGTTCGGCGTCTCCTACCTCTTCATCAGCCACGATCTCAGCGTGGTCGAGCACATCGCCGACCGGGTGGCGGTGATGTATCTCGGCACCATCGTCGAGGCCGGCGCGCGCGATCAGATCTGGCGCAACCCGCAGCATCCCTACACCAAGGCGCTGCTGGCGGCGGCGCCGATCGCCAATCCCAGGCTCGCCCGCGCCCGCCAGCGCAGCGTGTTGCAGGGCGAGCTGCCGAGCCCGATCGATCCGCCGGCCGGCTGTCCCTTCCATTCGCGCTGCCCGATGGCGCAGGAACGCTGCAAGACCGACCGGCCCGAATTGCGCACGGTCGGCAGCGGCGCTTTGGCCGCCTGTCACTTCATCTAAGTCTCCGCTAGGGTGCGGCGGATTTTGGGACTTGGGGGATTTGGTGTTTGTCTAAGCGGCTGCTTCTCGGGATCGCGGGCATCGGAGCCGTCGCTGTCGTCGCCTTGCTGGCCCTGGCCTGGCGGCCCCCCATTCCTCCCATCGCGCCGCCAGCACCCGGTTCTTTCACCCAGGACCTCGTGGCGCGGGGCGAGATGCTGGCGGGCGCCGGCAATTGCCTGGCCTGCCACACCGCGCGCGGCGGCCAGCCCGGTGCCGGCGGCCAGCCCTTCACCACCAAGGTCGGCACGTTCTACTCGACCAACATCACACCCGATCCCGCGACCGGCATCGGCCACTGGTCTGAGGCCGCGTTCACGCGGGCGCTGCGCGAGGGCGTGTCGCGCGACGGACGGCTTCTCTTTCCGGTCTTCCCCTACGACCACTTCACCAAGCTTACCGACGCCGACATCAAGGCGCTCTATGCCTACTTCATGACGCGGCCGCCGGTGCAGGCAGTCGACCGGCCCAACACCGTGCCCTTCCCGCTCGACGTGCGCGCCCTGCAGGCGGTGTGGAAGATGATCTACTTCAAGCCCGGGACTTACCGCCCCGATCCCCGGCGCGACGCGCAATGGAACCGTGGCGCCTACCTCGTCGAAGGCCTGGCGGCGTGCGGCGCCTGCCACACCGCGCGCAACGTGTTCGGCGCCGAGCAGGTCGGCCACCCCTTTGGCGGAGCGTTGTTCGACGGCTGGATGGCAACACCGCTCGATGTCAGCCCCTCGCCAGCGCGCTGGAGCGAGGCCGAGCTGTTCGCCTATCTGCGCACCGGCGAGAGCCCGCCGCATGGCGTCGCCGTCGGCCCGATGCGCCTGGTGGTCAAGGGGCTGGCCAAGCTGCCCGACGCCGACCTCGAGGCCATCGCTGCCTATATGGTCAGTGTCAATCGACCGTCCGGTGCGACGCTCGAACCTGCCCTCGCCACGGCAGTGGCGCCCGACCCGGCGCCCAGTCCAAACGAGCGCGCGGGCCTCAGGATTTATCGGGAGCACTGCGCCGGCTGCCACGATCAAGGCGGTACGACCCGTTCGCCGCTCGGCTTGAATGCCTCGCTGTGGCTCGAGTGGGAACCGCAAAACTTCACTCGCACCGTCCTCGACGGCATCGATGGCAGCGACGGCCTGCCCGGGGCGATGCCCGGCTTTCGCGACAAGCTGAATGATGGCGAGCTCGTGGCGCTGGCGTCCTACCTGCGCAGCACGCGGACGAATGTGCCCGGGTGGCCGGGTATCGACAATATTGTCCGGAAGACCCGCGTCGAATCGATGCCGCAACCCTGAGACCGAACTATGATCGCTACCATGCGCGCTTCCTGCTTTGCCGTTGCCCTCCTTGCCGCGGTCGCGAGCCCCGCCAGCGGGCAGACCATGGAGTTCGGCTGCCCCAGTCCCGGCACCACCTTCACCTACGACAGCGGCATCAGCGTCGCGGCGCGCGGTCAGGACGGAATGGGCTGCAAGATGGAGAACACAGGCGGCAAGCCGTTCGTGGTGAGTGCCCTGCTGATTTCCAATCCGTCGTCCGACGGCACCAGCACGTCGGCCCTGATCGCCGCGTTGCGGCCTGAGCGCCTGTGGCCGCTCAAGGTCGGCAACAAGATCGAGGCGAGCTACAGCGCCGGCGGCCGCAGCTGGAACTACATCCTGTCGGTGGCGAGCTACGAGAAGCGGATGGGCCCAGGCGATACGCTGTTCGACACCTTCGTGGTCGAGATGAACGAACAGGGTCCGGACGGCCAGCGCTCGATCACCCGCTGGTGGGTGTCGCCGGTCGAGAAATTCGTCATTCGCTACGACTGGTCGGACGGCACCGGCAAGGCAAACCGCGCCATCGTCACCGCGATCAAGCGCTGAGGACGGAAGTGAGCTCGGTGTTGGCGCCGCAGACCAGCGTCGCCACCCGCTCGCCGGCGGCCGGTCGGTAGGCGCCCGACCTCAGAGCAGCAAGGCCCGTGGCGCCGGCGGGCTCGGCAACGACCCGCAGCTCGTTCCACAGCGCGCGCTGTGCATCACGCACGGCATCGTCGCTCACCAGCACCGACTCGGCCACCAGCTTCCGCGCCACCTCGAAATTGGGTGCGCCGATCCGCGTCGCCCCCAGGGCGTCGGCGGCGATGCCGGAGATCTTCACGTCGACCGGATGGCCGGCGCGGCGCGCCTCGTACAAGGTCGGCGTGCCCTCGGTCTCGACGGCGACGATCTTCACCTTGTCGCCGATCGCTGCCGCGCAGCCCGCGATCAGCCCGCCGCCGCCCACCGCCACCAGCAAGGTGTCGAACTGCGCCTGCTCGGCGAATTCCAGGGCGACGCTGCCTGCGCCGACGAACACGTCGGGATCCTCGTAGGCCTGCACCACCAGCGCACCGGTCTCGACTGCCCGCCGGTCCGCCGCCGCCCGCGCCTCGGCATAGACCGCGCCGACCTGATGGACCACCGCGTGATAGCTCTTGAGGCGAGCGACCTTGGCCGGATTGGCGATGGTCGGCACGAAGATCTCGGCCTTGTGACCGAGGGCGTGCGCCGCAAAGGCGGCCGCCGCACCATGGTTGCCGCCCGAGGCAGCGACGATGCCGGCCGCCGGCACGTTCGACGCCAGCAGCTTGTGAAAGGCACCGCGGCCCTTGAACGAACCGCTGACCTGCAGCGACTCGAGCTTCAGGACGACCGAGGTCCGCGCTGCCGCGAATTCGACGACCGGCGTGCGACGAACATGCGGCCTGATCAGTTGCCAGGCCGCCTCGACCTCACGACGGCCTATCACTTGCGGCAGGTCTCGACGTGGCGAAGGTAATGGTCGAAGTCCGGCGTCGCGGCGCGCGGATCCTTGGCCGCCTCGTCGAAGCGACGCAGGCGAACCGCCTCGGCATGCAGCGGATTGGTGCGGAACGCCGCGACCTCATCGGCCGACATCGGCCCGCCCTGCAGGGAGAGGCTGCGCACCGAATCGGGCGAGAGCTTGCCGAAATAGTCGGGCTCGACGGCGCAGAGATAACGCTTGGCCGCGACATGCAGGCGGACCGGCTCGCTGACCTCGGGACCGAAGCGCTCGGCCAGCCAGTCGGCGCCGAGCTCTTCGTGCACGTCATCGATGCCGCGGCCGGCCGGGTTCTCGCCCAGCTGATGGATCATGTGGCCGACGTCGTGCAGCAGGCAGGCGAGCACCGTCGCGGGCG
>Ga0306921_10005391_pt1 | contig 13272 bp, 10 predicted proteins | sample sta12Cox44000080_FD_203760 | JGI IMG/M metagenome (GOLD analysis project Ga0306921, IMG submission 203760) | Lab enrichment of tropical soil microbial communities from Luquillo Experimental Forest, Puerto Rico - statoxic.12C.oxic.44.000.080 (v2)... | ecosystem: Environmental > Terrestrial >... | reverse complement strand
TTCTACCGGGATGCCGTTACGAGACCAATGTCAGGCGGCCTGCAGGGACTTTTTTGACTTGCGCGGTTTTCGGCCCGGCTTTGACCCGGCGGCCGGTTCCGCGGATTTTACCGGTTCGGCCGGCGCCGCGGGGGCAAGATAAAGGTAACGTCCGCAATTCTCGCAGAGCTGGATGTCATCGCCATGTTTCAACGCCATGACGCCGCCGATGGGCACGGGCATGTGGCAACCGGTGCAAACCTGATCACGGACCATCGTGATGCCCTTTTTCCCCCTGGCAACCAGGCGATCGTAATGGCCCAGGATCTGGAACGGAATTTTAGTGCGCAATTCCGCCATCACCACTTTGGCATCGGGGTCGGCGATTTCGTCAAATTCGAGGGACTGAAGTTTAATCAGATTCTGAAGTAATTCATTCAATGCATTCATAAAACCATCCAATAATGTGATGCCATAATTGGCAAAATTCATCAAGGTTAATCCAGCCGGCCCATGGCAGTCAGGAGGCCGTGGAGCAAAGCGTGCGGATTCGGCGGGCAGCCCGGAATGTAAACGTCCACCGGAATTACCTGGTCCACCCCGCCGCGTGTGGCATAGTTCACACCAAAGATGCCGCCACCGCAACCGCATGCGCCCACCGCCACCACCAGCCGTGGTTCAGGCATCGCATCATAGGTCTTTTTTAACGCCAGTTCCATGTTCCGTGTCACCGGGCCGGTCACCAGCAACATGTCCGCGTGCCGGGGCGACGCGACGAAATGGATGCCAAAACGTTCGACGTCATAGACCGGGCTGTTCAGGCCGACGATTTCAATTTCACAGCCGTTGCAGGAACCGGCATCCACTTCGCGGATATGCAGCGACCGGCCCAGCACCCGGTGAACGCGCGCTTTTAATTTTTCGCCGAGCGCGGCAAACGATTCCTCGCCTGTCGGGCGGGACGCACCCCTGATAAAACCCGTATTTTTGGCGGCGTCGCCAGCCAACATTTTTTCGTGTGTGCCGTCGGATCGGAGTTGGTATTGGGCGGTGCTTTTCAGGGAGCCCCGGCTTCGGGCGGCCAATTCGCAACGGGAAGTCATCCGGATGGCGTTGTCCGTCTCCGCACACAGGCCGCAGAAGATGCAATGGCCCAGGTCCAACGATGCCGTGCGGACGCCGTCGGCGTCACTGCAGGCGATGGCGCCGGTCGGGCAGATTGCCGCCGCCGCCCGGGCGTCCTTCCAGTTTGCGAAGTCAATCTCCGGCTTGCCGCGTGCCTGGCTGGAAACTTCCGCCGGGGTTGCCGGGTAACGGGTCGTTACCACGCCCGTCGCCAGACTTTTTCGCAGGATTTCAAACATAATTAGCGGTCCGTGCCGGAATAGGACAGGTTGAAACTTTTATTCACCACGGGAAAATCGGGGATAATGTTGCCCAGGATCGCGTGGCTCAAAGCCGGCCAGTTCTGGAGCGACGGGTCCTTGACCTTGCAGCGCGCCAGTCGGCCGCCAGGCGCAGTGCGGATCCAGTGAAAGATTTCACCGCGCCAGCCTTCGACATAACCAAGCGCGGTGCGACCGGCGGGCAAGTCGCCAAAGTCAACGCGCAACGGACCAGCCGGGAGATCCGCGATGAATTGACGGATGAGGGCGAGCGCCTCGCGCACCTCGTCAATACGCACCTGCATCCGGTGCTCCACGTCACCGACCTGATAGACCGGCACCTGAACCTTCACCCGGTCATAGGCGGCGTGAGGAAAATCGCGCCGCAAGTCGTGATTGAACCCGGACGCGCGGCCGGCAATCCCCACGACGCCCAGGTCACTGGCAATTTCCGGGGTCAGGATGCCGGTACCTTCCAACCGGTCGCGGGTGGACGAGGAGTTTTCAATCAACTCGACCAGTGAATCGAATTCCGGTCCGAGTCCGGCGATCAGATTTTCCAGGGCCTTGATTTGTGAGGCGTCCCAATCGAAGCGCACGCCGCCCGGGCAGGCCATACCCCGGAGCAGGCGGTTGCCGGTAAGTTGTTCGTTGACGCGCAGCACGCGTTCCTTGAGCCGCATGGCGTGCATGTTGGCGACGGCGAATGCCACGTCGGTGGCAATTGCGCCGAGGTCACCGATGTGATTGTAAAGGCGTTCGAGTTCGAGGCATACCGAGCGCAACACCCGCGCCCGCGCCGGCACCCCGACGCCGGCGGCCCGCTCAAGGGCATGACAGAAGGCGGTGGCGTGGGCAAACCCGGAATCGCCGGAAACGCTCTCCGCCAGCTGCACGCCGTGGGTCACCGGCAGGCTTTCAAATAATTTCTCCGTGCCCTTGTGCGTGTAAAAAAGCCGGATCTGCAAGTGGAGCACCGGTTCACCGGCGACGCTGAATCGAAAATGACCCGGCTCAATGATGCCGGCGTGTACCGGTCCCACCGGCACCTGAAAAACACCTTCGCCTTCAACCTCGCGGAGCTTGTGCCGCTCGCCTGTGAACGCCGGCAGTTCAGTCCGCAGATCGAAATCCTTGCGCAAGGGATGGACATTTGGCCAGTCATCGTGCAAGGCGCACCGGCGCGGGTTGGGATGACCGATGAGTTTCACGCCGAACAAGTCCTGGATTTCGCGTTCCTGCCAGCTCACGGCCGGCACAGCGTTGGCAAGCGAAGTAAACTCCGGTTCGGCTGCCGGCACAGGCACGCGTAAAATGAAAAAGGCATGGACGGCGTCGAGCGCAAACAGGTAGTAAAGGTGGAACACCTTTTCCGATTCGCGGACGTCGTCGGCGAAAACGCCGGCCAATCGCGCGTCCCAGTGTTTGTAAAGATGGGCGCAGAAGCCGGCGACCAGGTCCATTTTGGCGTCAAAATAAACCTCGTCGGGTCGGTCAGCGCGGACGGCGTCGAGCCGGTCGCCAAAGCGTTCCTTTAGTTCGACCACGATGCGGGTCACGTCGGGTGAAAGGTTCATTGAGCACCTCCGAGGATTTGGGATGTTTGGCACACGAGTTCGTAGAGCGGGCCAGGCAACCAGAAACCCAGGCCGACGATCGCCATCGCCAGCACCACCATGGCGCTCAGCTTCCATGGGCATTCGGCGGCACGCGGACCGGGCCGCGCCGGCGAGCCCAGGCTCAGTTTCGACAGGTGCACCAGAAAGCCGGCGAAAATCGCCACCACCCCGGCGATAAACAGGAACGCCGGCCAGCCGTGGTCGCCGGCCAGTGCCGCGCTGAGAATCTTGAATTCGCTCTGGAAAATACTGAACGGCGGTGTGCCGGTCACCGCCAGCGCCGCTACCAGGAACAGTCCGCCCGTCCACGGCAATGTGCGTATGACGCCATGGACTTTTCTGAAATGCGGTGTGGCGTAATGTTGCTGCACGTTGCCGGCGCAGAAGAACAACAGCGGCTTGGTTACACCGTGAAACACCATGTGCAGCGCTGCGCCCAGGGCGCCAATTTTGCCACCAAACCCCAGTCCGGCTGCCATGATGCCCGCATGATCAATGCTCGAATAGGCCAGCAGTCGTCGGAAATTCCGTTGCACGAGAACAAAGGGCACCGCCACAAGGATTGAGGCGACCCCGAAACCCATCAACAGCTTGCCGGGAAAATCATGGCCGAGACATTTATCCGTGAGCGCGTCAAAGCGCATGATCGCATAGATGGCGCAATTGATGAACGCGGCGCCCAGCAGGGTGGCGGCCGGCACCGGCGCCTCGCTGTAGGCGTCGGGTTTCCAGGTGTGCATCGGGACCAGACCCGCCTTGGTGCCATAACCGAGCAACACGAGGATGAACGCCAGGCGCATCGCCTCCGGATTCAGCTTGTCCGCCACACCCACGAGCACCGACCAGTTCATGCCGCCGCGCGTTTCCGGTCCGAGCAGGCCGACAGCCGAAGAATAGGTAAAGACCGTGCCAAACAACGCCAGCGAAATGCCAACGCTGCCAATGATGATGTATTTCCAGCCCGCCTCGAACGAGGTTTTTTGGTTGTAAAACGTGACGAGCAACACCGACGCCAGCGTGGAGCTTTCGATGGCCACCCACATGACACCCAGGTTATCCGCCAGCGGTACCAGCAGCATGGCACCGATAAACAAAGGCGTGAGCGCATAATAACGCCTCAACTGCGCCCGATTGATTTTGCCGTCGGATTCGTCCTGGCGAAAATAACCCACGGCATAGATCGAGCAAACCAACGACACAAAGCCAATCAGCGCCAACACCAGGGCACTCAGGGCGTCGGCGCGCAGGAAACCGCTGAGCGCCGTCACGGCGCCCTGCGCCGCCACGTCGCCAGCCACCTTGAATGCCAATCCGGCCACGACGGCCGAGGCGCCGATATTCAACCGTTCCCACCATGCCCGCGAGCGGGTCGCGAGACAGAGCAGGCCGGTCGCCAGCGGCACGAGCAATAACAGCGTCAATTCCATCGTTCGCGCCTTTCGATCCGCCTGAGGTTCAGCTTGGGCTCATGCATCAGGGCTTGCCTCCAATGATTTCCGCCGCTTGATGAAGCAACTGGAGCAGCGGCAAGGGAATCCACGCGCTGAACACCAGCAATCCACCTACCAGCAGTCCCATGGCCGGCACGTTGTCCCACACCGCGGCGTCGTTGGCGCGGACGACCTTGGGCGTGCCCGGCAGGATGCGGGTGAGTTGTTTGAGAATGCCGCAGAACGCCGCCACCAGCGCCGTCAGGATCAGAAAGCTGATGAACGTGCGGCCCGCCGCAAACCCACCGCTGAGCACGGTCAGTTCGCTGTAAAACAAACCGAACGGCGGCAGGCCCGCGGCCGCCGCCGCCGCCAGCCCCATGAATAACACCGTCACCGGCAGCACCTTTACCACGCCGGGGCCGATGACCCGCAATTTCATGGTGTGAAAGGTCTGGTGGATGTTGCCAGCCGCGAAGAACAGGACGGGTTTGGTGAGCGCGTGATAGCCCATGTGCAACAACGCGCCGAAAATGGTCACCGGCGTGTTCAGGCCGATGCCGGTGCAGATAAGGCCGATGTGCTCGAGACTGGAGTAGGCGAGCATCCGTTTGAGATTGCTCTGCACCAGGATGAACGGCGCGGCCAGGAACATGGAGAACAATCCGAAACCCAGCAACAGGGTGCGGCTGTACCCGGTGCCGAGACATTGGGTGGTGAGGATATGAAAGCGGAGCAAGGCGTAGATCGCGACCTTCAGTGACACGCCCGAGAGCATGGCGCTGGTCGGGGACGGCGCTTCGCTGTGCGCGTCCGGCAGCCAGGTGTGCATGGGAGCCAGGCCGGCCTTGGTGCCATAACCGACGAGCACGAAGACAAATGCGAGCTTGATCATCCGTTGATCCAGTTGCCCCGCCACCGCCATGAAGTGTGACCAGTTGAAACTCGGCAAATGCCCCGGTCCATTCTGGTTGATGGCGGCCGCGTAGGTAAACACTGTCCCGAACAATGCCAGCGCCAGACCCAGGCTGCCGAGCATGACGTATTTCCACGCAGCCTCCAGCGACGTCTTGCGATTGTACAACGCCACCAGCAGCACGGACGACAGCGCAGTGGCTTCCAGCGCGAACCACATCACCCCGAGATTGTTCACCAGCACCACCAGGAACATGCCAGCGGCGAACAGCGGGGTGAGCACGAAAAACTCCTTCACCCGGCCGGCCGTCACCGTCCCGGCGGCGAGGTCGCGACGAAAATAGCGCCCGGCATAGAGTGTCGAGCCCAGCGACACCGTTGAGATGAGCAGCACCATCCACGCGCTTAAGGCGTCGGCGTAGAAAAATTCGTTCCCTTCCGTTACCACGTTGCGCGCCAGGACTTCGTGGAGCAGACGAATGCCCAGTGCCAGCGTGGCGGCGAACGCCAGCGGGTTCAGCCAGCCCATCACCCGCTGCGACCGCACCAGCAGGCAGAGCAGCGCCGTCGCCAGTGGGATAAGCAGGATGGGAGTCAACAACACCATGGCGTCATCCTTTCAACTGGCTCAACTTGCTGGTGTCCATCGAGGCGAACGATTCGCGGATGCGATAGACGAGGATGCCCAGCACCATGACGGCGACCATCACATCAAAGAAAATGCCCAACTCCACCACCAGCGGCATGCCGTAGGTGGTGAGCGCCACGGCGGCGAGCATGACGCCGTTTTCGATGGTCAACAGCGCCAGTACCTGGGAAATGGCTTTCCGGCGATTGATCATGAGGAAAAAGCCGGTGAGCAGCAGGGCGATGGCGATGGCGAGGGTGTTATTGCCGAGTTTTTCCAGGGTCGTAAACGGCCGCGCTACAATGTAACCCAGCAACGTCAGGCCGCCGCAGATGAGCATGGACGTGGGCGCGTTGAGCAACGGCTCGATCTCCTCCACAATCCTGATCCGGCGGACAATCCGGTTGAGCAGCCAGGGCAGGAAGATGACCTTGCCGATGAGTGTCAGCACGGCAACGATATAAACGTGCGTGGCGTTGTAATACCAGGCGATCACGGCGGCGATGACCGTCAGCATGAGTGACTGCAGCGCAAAAAGCCGGATGTTCGTCAGCAACATTTTCTGCACCACCAGGAGCAGTTGCAGCACGAGCATCAAGGCCGCGAACAGCATGACGATTTGTGGGCCAATGGCGGTGGGAGCGGCTGGATTCATATTCATTTAAACAGGAACGTGGACAACAGGGCCATGGCGGCGAGCACGAAGGCCGCGCTCAACAGGTCCGGCACGCGGAACAGGCGCAGCTTGGCGTTCACCGTCTCGACCAGTACCACCGCCGCGGACAGGAGCAGGATTTTGCCGAGGAAAACCGCCAGACCCAATCCGAGCATCGCTGCCGAGCCATCGGTCGCCAGCCCAACCGGCAGAAAGATGTTCGCCAGAATCGCCATCAGCACCAGTTGCTTGATGGATGCGCCCCATTCCATCAATGCCAGATAACGGCCGGAATATTCCAGCAACATCGCTTCGTGAATCATGGTCAGTTCGAGGTGCGTGGCGGGATTGTCAATGGGCACCCGGCCGGTTTCGGCCAGCAACACGATGAATAGTGCCGCAAACGCCATGAGATGTGTGGGGTTGAACAGGTTCCAGCCCGGCTGTTGCGCAGCGGCGACCATGTGACTCAGGTCGGTGGAACCAACGGTGATGGCCACGGTAAAGATCGCCAGCATCAGCGCCGGCTCGGCGATCGCGGCAATCGTCATCTCGCGGCTGCTGCCCATGCCGCCGAACGCGCTGCCCGGGTCAAGCCCCCCCAGTGCCAGGAAAAACCTTCCCAGCGCCAGCAGTCCTACGACCGCCAGTATGCCGCCGAACAGGCTCAACGGCGCCTGCGTGGTCACCATCGGCACCATCAGGCCCACAAGCAGCGCGGTTATGAAAACCACGTAGGGCGCGGCGCTGAATACCCACGAAGCGTGTTCGGAGATGACCATATCCTTGCGCAGAAATTTCCGCAGGTCGAAATAAGGCTGCCCGATCCGCGGCCCGCGGCGGTTTTGTAACCGGGCCTTCCAGCTGCGGATGCAACCGGTAATCAGCGGCGCCAGCAGGAGCAACAGCGCCGTTTGCAACAGGATGGCAATGGGATTGGGGTTCATTTTAGCGCGAACAGAAGCAACAGGAGCAGTGTGATAAAAATGTAGATGAGGTAGGCCTGGATGCTGCCGGCTTGCAGCGCGCGCGTCCGGCGTGACGCCCAGAGCACCCACCGGTTGAGCGGCCGGTAAATCCGCGTTTCAAAAACCTCCTCAACCCTGGCCTCAAACCGGATGCCGGTCGTGAAGTACGGCGAAAAATCGTATTCACGCTGCACCTCGCGGCGCGGACGGAACAACGCCTTGAAAATCATCCGGATCGGTTTGGAAAACCCGGTGGCGGTGTATTCCATGCGGGGGGTCAAACCCTGAAGACCGCAATCCCATGTCGACCCGATGCGGACTTTCGTTCCCCGCGCAAAGACCACCCGCAGCAGGAACGGCAGGGACAACAGGCAAAGGCCAACGACCGCAATGCCCAGCGTCGAAACCGTGCCGCCATTTTGGTTCAAACCGGACAACACCAATCCGTTGGCCACAGTCAGTTGCCCGCTGATTTGCTGCCCAATGAGCAATTGCGTCAATGGGTCAAGCAACCGGATGAATTGAGTCGGAAAAAGTCCGAGAAACACGCACATGGCCACGAAGAGGCCCTGACCCACCAGCATGGCGGGTGAGACCTCGTGTGCTTGGGCGGCGGATTCACTCCGCGGCTGTGCCAGGAAGGTGATGCCAAACGCCTTTACAAAGCAAGCCGCGGCCAGCGCGCCCGTCAACGCCAGCAGCGCCCCGCCGACCGGGAACATGAGCCGCAACAGACTGTCCGTCGTGCCGTAACCCTGCAACAATGACTGGTAGGTGAGCCACTCGCTGACAAACCCGTTTAAGGGTGGCAGGGCGGAGATGGCCACGGCACCCACGAGAAAGCAGAAGGCCGTTTGCGGCATCCTTTTCGCCAACCCGCCCATGCGTTCCATGTCGCGGGTGTGGGTGGCGTGCAGCACCGCCCCGGCACCGAGGAACAACAACGCCTTGAACACGGCGTGATTGATGGTGTGATACAGCCCGGCGACGAGAGCCAGCGAAGCCAGCAAAGGATGGCCCGTGTGCAAAAACATGAGCGACGCGCCGAAGCCCATCAGGATGATGCCTATGTTTTCAATGCTGTGATAGGCCAGCAGCCGCTTGAGATCATGTTGCATCAGGGCGTAGAGGACACCGAGCACGGCGGAAATGGTTCCGAGGGCGAGCACCGTGACACCCCACCACATCGGCGGCCCCGCCGCCGCGGGCAGAAAATCGAAAAACACACGTGCCATGCCATAAATGCCTGTCTTGATAAGCACGCCCGAGAGAAACGCGGATACGTTGCTGGGCGCCACCGGATGCGCTGCCGGCAGCCAGGTGTGCAACGGTACAATGCCGGACTTGATGCCGAAACCGGCGAGGAAAAGCAGAAAAGCCGCGTCACGCGAGCCAGGCGACATTTTGTCGCCGAGCGCGTGAAAGCCGGCGAAGCCGTAACCGCCGGAGGCCTGGAAGAGCAGCAAAAAGCCGAGCATGATGCAGCCCGTGCCGATGTGCGACATCACAAAGAACAGCACTCCGGCGCGGCGCGCCTCAGCCTCTTCATGTTCAAAGCTGACCAGGCAATAGGCCGTGAGCGCCATGATTTCCCAGACCATGAGAAAGAAGAAAGCGTTGTCCGCCGTGAACACCAGCGTCGTGGCCAGCAACAGGACGTTGTAGAAGGCTCCGAGCAGACCGACGTTCTTTCGTCCATAAAATCCGCGTGCGTAGCCGAGCGAATAAATTGAAATGGCCAGCCCCACGGCCGAAACCACCATCAAGAAGAAGGCCGACAGCGGGTCCACGCGGACGGAAAAAGACAGGTAAGGGACCAGCATTGGCAGCAGTTGTATCGGCACGGGGCCGGATGCCGCACTGTTCGTCAGATACAGCCCGCCCGCGAGCAACCCGCAAGCCGACGCCAGCGTGGCCAGCCCGAACGCCAATCCCTTCGCCAGCCGCTCATGACAGAGGCACGTCAACCCCGCTGCCGCGCCGAGCACGTATCCCAAAAAAGTCGCTGACAATAATGTGGCCGAAGTTAATTCCATGGGGAATGCGTCCTCAATTGACACCTATGTTCACAACGGTAACGCGCAGGCTGTCGCTGATCTGCTTGACCGTCGGTAGAATTTCATCGCGGCCTGCCTGCCGGACGATCAACGATTTGAACCCGGGATCGCGCAACGCGAACGTCAGGCGGGACAGCAAGTGCAGATGGGCCCTGACCGTGGGACTGATGAGCGTGAACAACGTTTGCACCGGCTGGCCATCCAGCGCTCGGAAATCCACCGGCGTTTCCAAAAAACACAACGTCACCATCGGTTGCGGCACATGTAGCACTATCGGATTCCGGACATGCGGGATGGCGATGCCGTCGCCTATGGCCGTGGACTCCAGGGCCTCGCGCGCCAGCAATACCTGCAACAAAAACTGGCGATCCACCTTCTCCGGCAACCGCAAAACGTCCACCACACTGCGAAGAACGGCCGGCTTGTCCTTGCCGGCCAGGCGATAGAAAATTCCCCCCGCCTCCAAGGCGCTGGACAATTCGGGAAGCAACGCGGAACTGCCCTGCGGTTCTTCGAAAATCCGTGGTGAGACGTTGATGCGATTGGCCGTAGCCCATTCCAGCAACTCGGCCCGATTGAACCGATATTGTCCACTCAGCCGGTAACCGGGCAGCTTCCGCTCATCAATCCAGCGGTAAACTGTCTTTTCCGAAATATTCAGCAACCCGGCTACATCTTTGACTGTCAGTTGCATCTGCTCGCGAAATCCAATTCACCTCAAGTGCTTTGGACATCTTTGGACAGGATGCTTATGGCAGCAACTAATGTCAATGGGCACTGCCATGAATTAATTAGAGATAATTAATTGAAGTTGGAAAGCTTCTATTCCTTTTTCGCCGCTTTCACTTCAATGTGCAAATCCCGGAGTTGGCGGGCAGTGACGGTGCTCGGCGAGTCGGTCATCAGGTCCGTCCCCTTGGCAGTCTTGGGGAAAGCAATCACGTCGCGAATGCTGGGTGTACCACAGAGAATGGCGCAAAGCCGGTCGAAGCCGAGCGCAATGCCGCCGTGTGGCGGCGCCCCGTACCGGAATGCCTCCAGCATGTAGCCAAACCGCAGCTCCGTCTCCGCCGGCGGAATTTGCAGCACTTCCTCGAAAATGGTCTTCTGCACGTCGGGCTGATGGATACGAATCGAGCCGCCGCCGAGTTCCACACCGTTCACCACCACGTCATAATGCTGGCCGCGGACCTTCTTGGGATCGGTCTTGAGCATCGGAATGTCTTCCGTCACCGGCGCGGTGAACGGATGATGGCTGGAGTACCAGCGGTTCTGTTCCTTGTCGAAACTGAGCAGCGGAAAATCCACCACCCAAAGGAAATCAAACCGGTCGACTGGAATCGTCAGCTTCCCCTGCTCCTTTAAAAGATTGGCGCAGTAACGACGGATCTCGCCGAGAATTTCACAGGCGTTCAACCATTGATCGGCGGCGAACAGAATCAAATCGCCTTCCTCGATTTTCAATTTCTGCGTCAGCGCGGCTTTCTCGTCGTCACTAAAAAATTTCACGATCGGTGATTTCCAATCGCCACCCTCGACTTTGATGTAAGCCAGTCCCTTGGCGCCGAAACTTTTGGCGTGCTCGGTCATCGTCTCAATCTGCCCCTGCGTCGCCCCAGCCATCCCTTTGGCATTTAGCGCCTTCACCACACCGCCCGCGGCGACTGCGCCGCTGAATACCTTGAATTTGCTTGCCCGAAATTCTTCAGTGAAATCCACCAGCTCCAAACCGTAACGCGTATCCGGTTTGTCAATGCCCCAACGATTGAGTGCTTCCTGGTAGGAAATCCGCTTGAACGGCGTCGGCACATCCAGGTTCAGCGCCATCTTCCAAATCCGCTTCAACAGCCCCTCAATCAGGTCGTAAATGTCTTCGCGCTCGATGAACGACATCTCAAGATCGATCTGCGTGAATTCGAGCTGCCGATCGGCGCGCTGGTCTTCATCCCGATAACATCGTGCGAGCTGAAAATACCGTTCCACGCCGCCGACCATCAGGATTTGTTTAAACTGCTGCGGCGACTGCGGCAGCGCGTAAAATTGCCCCGGGTTTACCCGGCTCGGCACCAGGAATTCGCGCGCGCCTTCGGGCGTGGACTTGAACAGCGTGGGCGTTTCAATTTCAAGAAAACCCTGCTCGTCCATGTATTGGCGTGTGGCGATGGCGACTTTGCTCCGCAAGCGGAGGTTGCGCGCCATTTCCGGCCGCCGCAGATCCAGGTACCGATATTTCAAGCGCAGCTCCTCATTGACCTTGCTGGCCACTTCCGGGTCATCCACCGGGAATGGCAGTACGTCAGCCACGTTCAGCACTTCGAGCTCCTTCACCATCACTTCGACTTCGCCGGTGGGGATTTTGGGATTGTTCGTCCCTTCAGGCCGTTGGCGGACCTTGCCGGCCACGCGGATCACGCATTCGCTGCGCAACGCTGCTGCGCGTTCGAACAGTTCCTTTGGCAAATCGGACGGGTCAAAAACGGTCTGGGTGCGACCTTCGCGGTCGCGGACATCGATAAAAATCAGGCCACCAAGGTCCCGGCGGGAATGGACCCAACCGGTCAGCGTGACCGTCTGCCCGATGTGTGCCGGGCGCAGTTCGTTGCAATGATGCGTGCGTTTCATTTCAAGTTAAACGGTGGGGCGAGAGTCTCTCGAGCCCAAATTCATTCAGATTCATTCCAGTCAGGGCTCGACGGAGTCTCGCCCCGCCAAATCACAAAGTGAACACACATTTTGAACGGAAATCAGTCATTTTTCAAAGGTTTTCTGTGCGTGCCAAAATTCCCCGCTCGCCATGCGCTCGTATTTCAACTAATCTTCAATAGTCATGATGGAGTTATCCAAACCGGCAGTCATCATCACGCACGAAAGCGACCTCGACGGCCTGCTTTCCGGTGTGTTGCTGCAACGGCTGGCCAAAAACGTTTTCAACGTGGGCGCACCGCGAGCTCCGCGAAAAGGCCGCCTGGGTGGCAGACTTCACCTTCGAGCTGCGCCTCGATAAACCCGAATGGATGGTCATTGATCATCATGTCACGGAGGCCGCACCCAAGTACGCCCAGCTTGTTCACGACGTCAATAAATCCGCGGCGACGTTGTGCTATGAATTATGCAGGGAACATGGTCTCGACTCGCCCACGCTGGACCGGCTGGTACATCTGAACAATGTTGCCGATTTGTTTCTGGAGGATGACCCGGACTTCGTGCTGGCAGGTGATTACGCCAGCCTGGTGAAGACTTACCAGTTTTGGAACCTGCACGCGCTCATCGGCGGCGAAATCGAAAAACTTGTGGACCATCCTTTACTCGAGGTTATGGCCACGAAACGCCGCATCGAGGACCCGCTCGGGTTCGAGTGGAGCAAAGGCAACATTACCGAACTCAGCCCGACGGTGGGTTACGTGGACACGGTGGTGGGCAACAACAACCTGGTGGTTCATCAATTGCTGGAAAAGCGGGCGACGAAATATCCGGTATTGGTGACGCTGTTCCGGCGCGGGAACCTGGTGTTTGCGAGCTTCCGCAGCCGTGACGGCGAGGCGCTCAAGGTGGCGGAAAAATTCCAGGGCGGTGGCCATGCCAACGCTGCCGGCGCCATCCTGCCCAAATCGGTTCGCTACGTTCCCGACGCCGTGG
>Ga0306921_10005390_pt1 | contig 13272 bp, 11 predicted proteins | sample sta12Cox44000080_FD_203760 | JGI IMG/M metagenome (GOLD analysis project Ga0306921, IMG submission 203760) | Lab enrichment of tropical soil microbial communities from Luquillo Experimental Forest, Puerto Rico - statoxic.12C.oxic.44.000.080 (v2)... | ecosystem: Environmental > Terrestrial >... | reverse complement strand
GCCGCAGCAGGGCGTAGAGCGAATCGTCGTGCGGCAGGATCGCCGGCAGGTGCCACGTCCCCACCAGCACGATGGGATAGCCCGCTGCCGACAGCATGCCCCAGCCGACCAATGGTTGCGCGAACATCAGGCCATAGAGCAGCCAGTGCGAGGCGTGGGCAGCGACGCGCAGAACGGTCGGCATGCCGGCTGGCAGGGGTGGCGGCGGGTTGATCAGCCGATTGACCAGGCGGATCGCGACCAGGAGGAGGATCAGTACGCCGAGTGGCCGGTGGATCGCGACCAGGCTGTGATAGTCGGACAGCGAGCCGACCATGGCGACGCCGATGAACAGCATGGCGAGCACCATCGCCGCCATGCTCCAGTGCAGCAGGCGCGACAGGATCGGCAAGGATGGCGACATCGTCAGCGTCCCCCGCCAACTTGCACCGCACTCGGCGTCTTCGCCTCGCCGGCGCGTCGCGTGAAGGAGACCGAATAGGCGGCCGAGCGCGCCGACAGCAACGGATCGTCCGACGGCTCGATGCCGGACGGCAGCACGAGAGGATCGAAGTTGACGTCGCGGCAGTTGCCGGCGGCCTCGGTCTGCAGCGCCAGGATGCTCAGCGTGCCGGCATCGATCGTCTCGCGGTCGGCGGGCCAGGGCTGCGTAGCGTCATTGGTCGGATCGCCGGGTTGGCCGAGCACCAGCATCAGCGCCCACTGCGCGGGGGCCTTGGCAATGCGCGCGGCCAGCGCGTCGAACAGGTAGTTCTTGTCCTTGGGCGTCTCGGCTGGTTCGCGCTCGAAGGCATCGGTCGCCCGCATCGACCAGCGCAATGGTGTCGACTTGCCGTCGGCGTCGACGGCGCGAAAGGTGACCAGGCTGTTGTAGGTCGCATTGGCGAAGCCGGAGGAGAACGGCACGCCCTTGATCAGGGAAATCGCGCGTGCCGACTCGGGGTGCGCCGAAAAGAACGCCGCGACGCGCGCCGGGTCGGGCTTGCCGTCGGCACCTGGGCGCACCGCCAGCAGCTGATCGCGAAAGCCCTCGGCATCCTTCACCGGAAAGACCGGAATGTCGTTGATGCCGGTGCGCCAGACTTCGCCGTTCGGCAGCGTGAAATTGACGGCCATGCTGCGCACCGCCTCCGGCCCGTCGGGAATCGCCGGCATGCCGCCGGCCAGCGCGAAGCGGCCGAACACCGGCACGCGACCCGCCTCGAAGATCCGCGCGGTGGAGACCCGCTTGCCGTTGCCGTTGCTGTCGAACCAGCCGGTGAAGCAGACGCCCTTTGCATGGTTGCGACGGAAGCCCGGATGGACACCGTTGACCGCCTCCATGGTGTCGATCAGCCGGCTCTGGTCCAGGCGGCTGGAGCCGATCCAGCCCGCCGTCCACGCAAAAGCGGCGGCAACGGCAAGCAGGACGACACCGATGATCCCAAGCCGCGTCAGCGCCGGTGGCGCCAGCACGGCATTAAAACTGTAGTTGGCCATCGGAAGTGGAAATAGGGAGCGCCCCGGTCAACGTCCGCTCACAGCGCGGTGACCACTGGCGTCTGTTTCGCAATTCGAGACGCGGGTGCTCAGCTGCGCTTGCCGAGATCGGCCATGAAAGCTTTTAGCCGCGGCGCCCATTTGGCGGCGTCGAGCCCCGACGCCGAATGGCCGAAGTCGCTATCGATCTCGAAATAGTCGGCGGCGACGCCGGCAGCCTTGAGCTTGGCCATGACGTTGGGCGCGATGCTGGGCGGGAAGACCTGGTCGGTGCGCGACAGCACATAGAGCAGCTTGGCCTTGATCTTGCCGAAGTCCTTCTCGGCGTCGAAGCGCACGCTCGCCTTGCGCAGCACGACCAGTGAATTGGCGTCGAACGCCTTGGCCCAGGTTAGCGCACGGCGGACGATCTCGGTGTCGCGCGCCGCCTTGTCGGGGAACTTCGCCGCCAGCTGCTCGTCGATGCCGTAGCGCCTGAGCGTCGCCACCCGCATCTCGGTCAAGGTGCCGGTGACGCCGCCATTGTCGTAGTACCAGCCATTGTTCCAATGCGGGTCCTTGGCGAGCTGGGCGACCAGCGATGTCACCGCCGCTTCCCCGCCGGAACCCTTGGGTGCGCTCACCACCGGCACCACGCCATCCATGAACTCGGGATAGCTCACCGCCCACTGGAAGGTCTGATAGCCGCCGAACGACGGCCCGGCGACCGCTACCAGACGGCGGACGCCCAGCCCGTCGAGCAGCGCCTTCTGCGCGTTGACGATGTCGACCAGGGTGATGTCGGGAAAGTCCGGCCCCCACTGGTGGGCGGTGGCCGGATTGAGATGCGCCGGACTGGTCGAGCCGTAGGATGAACCCAGCATGTTCGACGATACGACGAAGAGCTTGTCGGTATCGATCGCCTTGCCGGGGCCGACCAGCCCGTTCCACGAGCCCTCCGCGCCGTTCTCGCTGTAGCGGCCGGCCATGTGCTGGCTGGAGGTATAGCCGTGCGTCAACAGCACGGCATTGCGCCCATCCGCAGCCAGCGTGCCGTAGGTCTCGTAGGCGATGATGATCTCGGGCATCACCACGCCGCTCTCGAGCCTGAAGCGACGGATCGAGAAAACGCGCCTCTTCACGTCGACCAGCTCGCCCTCCGCTCGCGCCGCTTCGGCGATCAGGGTTGGCGCCAAAGGCAGGGCAGCGAGCAGCGGACGTCGGCGCATGGCAATCTCTAGGCTCGAGCCGGGCTGAGCGGCAACGCCGGCACGGCACGCGCCGCCAGCCGCTTGCGGTCGGCCTCGGGGCGGATGAACAGCAGGCCGATCGCGCCGCCGGCCAGCAACAGCAGGCCGAAGACGACGTAGCCGCTCTCGAAGCCGGCCAGCGGGCTCGCTGCGTGCTGCACCATCGCGCCCATGATGAACGGGGCGATGACGCCTGCGAGCGTGACCACGGAGTTGACGATGGCCAGCATACCGGCGCGTTGCGACTGCGGCGTGAGCTCGCTCACGATCATCGGGATCACGACGTAGATTGTGCTGCCGATCGCCGAGCCGAAGACCAGCACTGCTATCTTGAGCGGAATAGAAGGCATGCTGCCGACCAGCGGCAGAACGCAGCCGCCCACCATCATCGTGATCGCTGCCAGCGCGCCGCGGCAGGCGCGGCTCGACACGCCCTTCGACTTCAGGTGCTGGGAGACATAGCCGCCAGTCAGCACGACGATGCTGCCGAAGATCCAAGGCAGGATGCTGAGGTTGCGTGCAACCGTCTCTTCCAGCCCCAGGCCGGACATCAGGTAGGAGGGAAACCAGGTGAGGCCGAGCGCCAGGCCCCAATAGCTCGCGAAGCCGGCGCAGCACACCGCGACGATGGTGGGGCAGGTCAGCAGATAGCGGTAGGGGATGCGGTCGGCGCCGCCCGTCGCCTCACTGACCGGCGGGTCGACCAACGTGCCTTCGCGACCGAAGACCAGCCACGCCGCCGACCACAGCAGGCCGGCGATGCCGAGCGATCCGAACGCCCAATGCCAGGAAAAATGCTTGATGATCTGGGCCAGGATCGGCACGGCGGCGATGACGCCGATCGCCGAGCCTTGCGCCAGGATCGCCGTCGGCAGGCCGCGCCGCGAATCGGGAAACCATTTGTACATCGCATGCGTGGCGACCGGCGCGGCCGGCCCTTCGCCTGCGCCGAGAACGATTCGGCTGGCCAGCATGACGCCGAAGCTCGCCGTGAACAGCATCGGGAACTGCACCAGCGCCCAGACCAGCGCCATCACGAGCAGCGTATGCTTGGCCTGCACGCGGTTGGCGATGAAGCCGACGACGACCGCAGAGATCGCGAACAGGAAGAAGAACGAGGAGCCCAGCAGACCGAACTGCTCGGCTTCGAGGCCGAGGCCCTTCATGCCAATCAGCCCGACCACGATCTTGTCGGCGAAGTTGATCAGCATGAAGAGAAAGAGCAGGGCGGTGATGCCCCAGGCCCCCTTGAGAGGCCGATCCTGTGCGGTCACGCGGCGTCTACTCCCGATTGTTATTGGGCTCATTAAGACAGGCGCGACCGCCAAAGAAAAGGGCGCCCGGTTTTGTATTTCCGGGCGCCCTTTCCGACCTATGCGTGAAACTTCATTTGATGAGTGGGCACTTGCCTTCGTTCAGCGGACGATAGGCTTGGTCGCCGGAGACGGTGGCGACCAGCTTGTAGATATCGTCCTTGCCCTTCGACTCGTCCGGCGCCTTGACCTGGAAGAGGTACATGTCGCGCACGAGGCGACCGTCGGCGCGCAGTTTGCCGTTCTTGGTCATGACGTCGTTGACCGGCATCTCGCGCATCTTGGCCATCACGGCCTTGGCGTCGTCGGCGGAACCCACGGCCTGCACGGCCTTGAGGTAATGCAGCGTCGAGCTGTAGACGCCGGCGGTCAGCATGCTGGGCAGCCTGTCTTTCTTGGCGCGGTAGCGTTTGGTCCAGGCGCGGGTCTCGTCATTGAGGTCCCAGTAGAACGACTCGGTCAGCACCAGGCCCTGCGCCACCGGCAAGGTCAGCGACTGCACGTCGGTGGCGAAGACCAGCAGGCCCGCGAGCTTCTGGCCGCCTTTGACGATGCCGAACTCGCCCGCCTGCTTGATCGAGTTGATGGTGTCTTGGCCGGCATTGGCGAGGCCGATCACCTTGGCCTTGGAGGCCTGCGCCTGCAGCAGGAACGAAGAGAAGTCCTGGGTGCTGAGCGGATGGCGCACGGCTCCCAACACCTTGCCGCCTGACGACTTCACGACCTCGGAGACGTCGCGCTCGAGCGCATGGCCGAAGGCATAGTCGGCGGTCAGGAAGTACCAGCTGTCGCCGCCTGCCTTCACCATGGCGCTGCCGGTCACATGGGCCAGCGAATAGGTGTCGTAGACCCAGTGCGCGCCGGTCTCCGAGCAGGCCGGGCCGGTGAGATCGCTCGAGGCGGCGCCGGTGTTGATGTCGATCAGGCCTTTTTCCTGCGAGATCTTGCGCACCGCGAGCGCCACCGACGAGGTGCCGAGGCCGGTGATCATCTTGACGTTCTCGGTGTCGTACCAGCGCCGCGCGATCGCCGCGCCGACGTCGGGTTTGGTCTGGTGGTCGGCCGACAGGATCTCGACGGAGCGGCCGTTGACCTTGCCGCCGACATCTTCGATGGCCATCTGCATGGCCTCGACCTCGCCGGCCGTGAGATCGCCGTAAACTCCCGAGAAGCCGTCCATCACGCCGATCTTGAGCGGGCCGGGCGTCTGAGCCTGGGCGATGGCGATGGTGCCGACAGCGGCGAGGCCGACCGCGGCCGTGACCGCGCCGGCAAAGCGGACAGCGTTTGCAACCTTCATACTCTCAATCCTCCCACACGCGGATTTGACCGCAGTGGCGCTGAACTTAGCGTTCGACCGGGCGCGAGGCCAGCCCGCCCCTCAGGGAGTCGAGGGCGACGAAAAGGCGCGCATCGCGGGGATTGGTTTGGCGAGCGGAACCCGATCCGGCGCCGCCGCGATCTGGGCATGGCGGCGCGCAGGCTCGGCCCGAGCAGAAGGAAGCCCGCCTCGATCAACAGGAAGTTGAGCTGGCCGACCGGCTCGTGGAAGTCGACATGCGGCACTTGGCCAAAGTGGAGGTGCCAGGCGCCCGCCAGATTGAACAGCAGGTCGCAGGTCATTTCGCGGGACAACAGACGATCGGGCGACAGCAAGGCTCAGGCCGCGATCGCCGTCGGCGTCGCCGCCAGCACCACGAGCTTCCACAACGAGACGTCCAGCGCCGCCAGAAGTCTCGTCGCCACGCGAGCAAACAGCAGGGACGCCGGCCCGCGTGACAAACCTGGGACATGGACGCTGGACATCGCGAGCAAGCTCCGATTTAGTCGCGCCACCGCATGGGGAGAGCGGATGGCCGCACAAGAGGCAATTCTCGAGGCAACGGGGTTAACCAAGGAATTCAAGGGTTTTGTCGCGGTCAAGAACGTCAATCTCAGCGTTCGCCCGCACACCATCCACGCGCTGATCGGTCCGAACGGCGCGGGCAAGACGACCTGCTTCAACCTCCTGACTCATTTCCTGACGCCGACGGCAGGGCGCATCAGTTTCAAGGGGCGAGACATCACCGGCAGTTCGCCTGCGGCGATCGCGCGCATGGGGCTCGCCCGGTCGTTCCAGATCTCGGCGGTGTTTCCCCATCTTTCGGTGCGCGAGAACGTGCGCGTCGCCCTGCAGCGCAAGCTCGGCAACTCATTCTTCTTCTGGCGCTCCGAACGGACGCTGGCCGAGCTCGATCGGCGCGCGCTTGAGCTGGTCGAGGCGGTCGGTCTCTCCGCGTTCACCGAGCTGCCGGCGGTCGAACTGCCCTATGGCCGCAAGCGCGCACTCGAGATCGCCACCACGCTGGCGCTCGAGCCGGAGATGATGCTGCTCGACGAGCCGATGGCGGGCCTCGGCCAGGAGGACATCCGGCGCATCGCCGCGCTGATCCGCACCGTGGCGCGCGATCGCACGGTGCTGATGGTCGAGCACAACATGTCCGTGGTCGCCGATCTTTCCGACACCATCACCGTGCTGGCGCGCGGCGAGGTGCTGGCCGAGGGACCGTATGCCACCGTGTCGAAGAACCCGCTGGTCGTCGAAGCCTATGTCGGGACCGGCCATGCCTGACAGTCTCTTGAAGGTCCCCTTGCTCAAGGTGGAGGGCCTGCAGGCCTGGTACGGCGAGTCCCACGTCTTGCACGGCGTGACTTTCGACATCGGCCGCGGCGAACTGGTGACGCTGCTCGGCCGTAACGGCGCCGGCAAGACCACGACCCTGAGATCGATCATGGGCATCGTCGAGAAGCGCTCGGGCTCGGTGCGCTTCGAGGATGGCGAGACCGTCGGCAAGCCCTCGGACGTCATCGCGCGTCTGGGCCTCGCCTATTGCCCCGAGGAGCGCGGCATCTTCGCCAGCCTCAATGTCGAGGAGAACCTGCTGCTGCCGCCGGCGGTCAAGACGGGCGGCATGAGCCTGGCCGAGATCTACCAGCTCTTCCCCAACCTGCAGGAGCGTCGGCGCAGCCAGGGCACCAAGCTGTCGGGCGGCGAGCAGCAGATGCTGGCGATCGGCCGCATCCTGCGCACTGGTGCCAATCTCCTGTTGCTCGACGAGCCGACCGAGGGCCTGGCGCCGGTGATCGTGCAGCGCATCGGCGAGGTCATCCGCCAGCTCAAGGCGCACGGCTTCACCATCCTGCTGGTCGAGCAGAATTTCCATTTCGCCGCCACCGTCGCCGACCGTCACTATGTGATGGAAGACGGCCGAGTCGTCGACATGATCGCAGCCGCCGACGTCGATCGGAGCATCGGCAAGCTGCAGGCCTATCTCGGGGTTTGAGCGAAACATGGCACAGGTCGCACTCGGACTGGTCAACGGCGCCTTCTACGCCATGCTGAGCCTCGGGCTCGCCGTGATCTTCGGCATGCTGAACGTCATCAACTTCACGCATGGCGCGCAGTTCATGATGGGCGCCTTCGCCGCCTGGCTGATGCTCGGCATTCTCGACGTGCCGTTCTGGGCGTCGCTGATCCTCTCGCCGCTGATCGTCGGCCTGTTCGGCGTGGTGATCGAGCGGCTGATGCTGAAGCGCATCTACCATCTCGACCACCTCTACGGCTTCCTGCTGACCTTCGGCCTGGCGCTGATCATCGAAGGCCTGTTCCAGTGGAAGTGGGGGTCGGGCGGCGCGCCGTATCCCGCGCCGATCCGCGGCGGCACCGACCTCGGCTTCATGGTCATGCCGACTTACCGCTTGTTCGTGGTGGTGGCCGCGCTCGTGGTCTGCTTGGCCACCTGGTACGCCATCGAACGCACCCGGCTTGGCGCCTATCTCAGGGCGGCGACCGAGAACCCCACCCTGGTGCGCGCCTTCGGCATCAACGTGCCGCGCCTGATCACGCTCACCTACGGGCTGGGCGTCGGCCTCGCCGCGCTCGCCGGCGTGCTGGCCGCACCCGTCCAGCAGGTGTCGGCGCTGATGGGCACCAACCTGGTGCTGGTCGTGTTCGCGGTGGTGGTGATCGGCGGCATGGGCTCGATCATGGGCTCGATCGTGACCGGGTTCGGCCTCGGGCTGATCGAAGGCCTCACCAAGGTGGTCTATCCGCCGGCCTCCAACACCGTGATCTTCGTGGTCATGGCGCTGGTGCTGCTGGTCAAGCCCGCCGGCCTGTTCGGGCAGACGCGATGAACGGCCGCACGCTCGGCTATGCGCTGGCACTGGTGGCGGCGCTGATCGCGCCGTGGGTCGCCTATCCGGTGTTCCTGATGACGGCGCTGTGCTTTGCGCTGTTCGCCTGCGCCTTCAACCTGCTGCTGGGCTATGCCGGCTTGATGAGCTTCGGCCACGCCATGTTCTTCGGCATGGCGGGCTACTTTTTCGGCCACGTCGTGAAGGTGTGGAACATGCCGCCGGAAGTCGGCCTGCTGGCAGGCGTGGCGGGCGCGGCGCTGATCGGGCTGGTGACCGGAGCGCTCGCGATCCGGCGCCAGGGCATCTACTTCGCCATGATCACGCTCGCCTTCGCGCAGATGATCTATTTCCTCTGCGTGCAGCTGCCCTTCACCGGCGGCGAGGACGGCCTGCAGGGCATCGCGCGCAAGCCGCTGCTCGGCGGCCTGCTGCCGACCAAGGACGATCGCGTGCTCTACTACGTCGTGCTGGCGATCGTCGTATTCGGCTACGCCACGATCTACCGCATCATCCATTCGCCGTTCGGCCAGGTGCTGAAGGCGATCCGCGACAACGAGCAGCGCGCGCTGTCGCTCGGCTACGAAGCCGACCGCTACAAGCTCCTGGCCTTCGTGCTGTCGGCGGCGCTGGCCGGGCTCGCCGGCGCCACCAAGGCGATGGTGCTGCAGTTCGCGACGCTCACCGACGTGAGCGCCGGCATGTCGGGCGAGGTCGTGCTGATGGCGCTGGTCGGCGGGCTCGGCACCATGGTCGGCCCCGTCGTCGGCGCCTTCATCATCGTCACCATGCAGAACTACCTCGCCTCGTTCGGCGAGTTCGTGCTGGTGATTCAGGGCGTGATCTTCGTGGTCATCGTCATGGCCTTCCGCAAAGGCCTGGTCGGCGAGATCGCCGAATGGTGGAAGGCGCGCCGCCGCGCGGCTTGACATGGCAGCCGCGCGGAAGGGCGTCCCGGATTTCCGGATGATTTGGGACGCCTCCGATGCCGATGGCATCGCCATCTTGGGCGATTCTTCCCAATTCCTCTCCCACCCCGCGGGGGGATTTTACCCGGGTAAAATTCTCCTGGCTAGCGCACGCCGACCGGCTTGGGGGGCTCGACCAGGTCGTTGCAGTTGGTGGCGCGGGTCATCAGGCAGTCCTGCAGGCGTGACACGTCGCGCAGCCGGTTGACCACCACCACCGCGCCGATCACCAGCGCCGCGAGCACGATCAGCGCGACCAGGCTCTTGCGGCGGCCGGCGGTCTCGCGCTCATCGTCGTCCTGCTCCAGGTATTCCTCCTGCTCGTAGCGGCCCTCGCTCATGGCCGGCCTCGTCAATCAGCGGCCCGCGTGCCGGCGTCGGAGGACGGCCGCGCGGGCTGGGGTACGGAGGAGGGCACTTCGCCGGTCGGTCGCCGCCGCTTGCCGCTCAGCCAGTGCGCGAAGCGGTCGAAGTAGAGATAGATGACCGGCGTGGTGTAGAGGGTCAGCCACTGCGATACGAGCAGCCCGCCGACGATCGCGATGCCAAGCGGCCGACGCAACTCCGAACCTGCACCATGGCCGATCGCCAGCGGCAGGCCGCCGCCGATCGCGGCGAAGGTCGTCATCATGATCGGCCGGAAGCGCAGCAGGCACGCCTCGTGGATCGCCTCGAGCGGGCTCTTGCCCTGCTCGCGTTCGGCCTCGAGCGCGAAATCGATCATCATGATGGCGTTTTTCTTGACGATGCCGATCAGCAGGATGATGCCGATCAGCGCAATGACGCTCAGGTCGTAGCCGCAGATCATCAGGGCCAGCAGCGCGCCGACGCCGGCGGAGGGCAGAGCCGACAGGATGGTGATGGGATGTACGTAGCTCTCGTAGAGCATGCCGAGCACGATATAGACGGCAAGAATGGCGGCCGCGATCAAGAGCGGCGTCGATGAGAGCGACGACTGGAAGGCCTGCGCCGTGCCCTGGAAGGAGCCGTCGAGCGTGATCGGCGTCTTGAGGTCGGCTTCCATCTGCTGGATCCTCTGCACCGCCTCGCCGAGTGCCGTGCCGGGAGCCAGGTTGAACGACAGAGTCACCGCCGGGAACTGGCCCTGATGGCCGACGGTCAGCGGAGCGATCTTGTCGGAGAAGCTGGCCACTGTGCTGAGCGGCACCTGTGCGCCGTTGGCGCCGGTAAGGTAGATGCGCGACAGCGCGCTCGGATCGTTCTGGAATTTCGGCTGCACTTCCAGCACGACCTTGTACTGGGTGGTCGAGGCATAGATGGTCGCGACCTGGCGCTGGCCGAAGGCGTCGTACAGGGTCTGATCGATCTGGGCCAGCGACAGGCCGAGTTTCGAGGCGGTATCGCGGTTGATGTTGACCGCAATGTGCGGCGACGCGATCTGCTGGTCGGACGTCACATCCTGCAGTCCCGGCAGCTTCGCCATGTGTTCCTCGATGATCGGCGCCCAGTGATTGAGCTCCTCCGAATCGGTCGAGGTGAGGACGTACTGGAATTCGGTCTTGCTGAGCTTTCCGCCAACATTGATGTCCTGGCCGGCCTGCATGAAGTACTTGACGCCGGGAACCTCCGCGACCTTGGGGCGAAGCCGCTGGATGATCTTTTGCGCCGAATCCTTGCGCTCCGCGAACGGCTTGAGCTGGATGAACATCCGCGCAACGTTCTCGGCCCCGCTGAAGCCCGTCGATCCGACGAAACCGACCACGCCGGAGACGCCCGGATCCTGGCTGATGATGGCGGCAAGCTCGTTCTGGACATTGGCCATGCCGTAGAACGAGATGTCCTGGCGCGCCTCGGCCAGGCCGAAAATGAAGCCGGTGTCCTGCTCGGGAAAGAAGCCCTTGGGAATCGAAATATAGAGGTAGCCGGTGACGAAGATCAGGCCGATCGTCGACATCAGGGTCGCGAACTGGTGGCGGAACACCCACCGCAGGCCGCGATCGTAGAACCTGACCGACGCGTTGAAGGCGTTCTCGCACATCTGGTTCAGCCGGCCGCGCTTCTCGTCGCTGTGGCGCTTGAGGAACTGCGCGCACATCACCGGAGTGAGCGTGAGCGCCACGAAGGCCGACATGCAGACCGCGACCGTCACCACCACGGCGAACTCGCGGAAGATGCGCCCAACGATGCCGCCCATGAAGAGCAGCGGAATAAACACGGCGATCAACGAGAAGGTGATTGAAATGATGGTGAAGCCGATCTGACCGGCGCCCTTCAGTGCCGCCTCGAAGGGGCTGTCACCCTCCTCGATGTAACGCACGATGTTCTCGATCATCACGATGGCGTCGTCGACGACGAAACCGGTCGCGATGGTGAGGCCCATCAGCGACAGATTGTCGATGCTGTAGTCGCACAGCCACATGACGCCGAACGTGCCGACCAACGCCAGCGGCACGGTGATGCTGGGGATGATCGTGGCCCACAGGTGACGCAGGAAAATGAAGATCGAGACGACCACCAGGCTGATGGTCAACAGCATGGTGAGCTGCACGTCCTCGACTGAATCGCGGATCGATCCCGAGCGATCCGACATCAGGTCGACATGGATGGTCTGTGGGATCGACGCCAGCAGGCGAGGCATCATCGCCTTGACGTTGTTGACGATTTCGACGGTGTTGGCGCCCGGCTGCCGGAAGATCAGCAGCAGCTCGGCGCGCTTGCCGTTGAACCAAGCGCCGGTGCGCGGCGCCCGGGTGCCGTCGATCACGTCGCCGATGTCCTTCAGCTTGACCGGAGCGCCGTTCTTGTAAGCGACGATGACGTCCTTGTAGGCGTCGGCCTTGAAGAGCTGATCGTTGGTATCGATCATCACGGAGAGATTGTCGTTCTCGAGGTTGCCCTTGGCCTGGTTGAGCGTGGCATTCGCGATCGCCGCCCGCACATCCTCGAAGGAGATGCCGCGGGAGGCCAGCGCCGCCGGATTGGCCTGCACACGGACGGCGAAGTCCTGCTGGCCGGCTACGATGACCTGCGACACGCCCGGCACCGCCGAAATCTTCTGGGCCAGGATCACGAAGGCATAGTCGTCGACTTTGTAGAGCGGCAATTCATCGGACCATATGGCGTAGATCAGCACCGCGCGGTCGGCGGGGTTGACCTTGCGGTACGTCGGCGGGTTGGGCAGGTCCTTCGGCAGCAGGCCGCTGGCCGCGTTGATCGCCGTTTGCACGTCGGTCGCGGCGCCGTCGATCTTGCGGTTGAGGTCGAACTGCAGGGTGATCTGCGTGCTACTGAGCCCGCTCGTCGAGCTCATCGACGCAAGGCCCGGGATCGCGGCGAACTGCTGCTCCAGCGGCGTGGCGACCGACGAGGCCATGGTCTCCGGACTAGCGCCAGGCAGGGTCGCCGACACCGAGATGGTCGGGAAATCGACGTTGGGCAGAGCCGAAACGGGAAGCAACCCGTAGGTGGCCGAGCCGAAGACCAACAGGCCGAGCATCATCAGCGACGTTGCGATCGGCCGGCGGATGTAGGTTTCGGATATGTTCATCGTGTGCCCGTCAGCCGCTCTTGCCGGCCGCCGCAGCGGGCGGCGCCGACTTCACGGTCGGCTGGTCGATTCGGACGCTGCTGCCGTTGGTCAGCCGATATTGGCCGTCGATCACGATCTTCTCGCCAACCGACAGGCCTTTGCTGATCACCGCAATCCCGCCCTCCGTCGCCTCGACCTCGACGACCCGCCGCTCCGCCGTGTTGTCGGGCTTGACGACGAAAAGGTAGTTGCCTTGAGCGCCCTGCATCACGGCCTCCTTTGGCACCGTGACCACCCCATTGCGCATCGCGACCTCGAGGCGGGCGTTGACGAATTCGCCCGGCCAAAGGTGCTCGTCTGCATTGTCGAAGGTGCCCTTGAGCCGCAGCGTACCGGTCGCCGGGTCGATCTGGTTGTCGATCAGCGTAATCTTGCCTTCGGCAAGCTTGTACGTGTCGTCGGCGCTGTAGGCGTAGACGGTAAGCGGCGTCTTTGCCTGGTTCTTGCGCAGATTGTGATTGGCGAGTTGCGGGATCGTGAAGTTGACGTAGATCGGCTTGATCTGGGTGATGACGACGAGCGTGGTGCCCTGGTTGGCCTGGATCATGTTTCCGAGA
>Ga0306921_10005388_pt1 | contig 13273 bp, 10 predicted proteins | sample sta12Cox44000080_FD_203760 | JGI IMG/M metagenome (GOLD analysis project Ga0306921, IMG submission 203760) | Lab enrichment of tropical soil microbial communities from Luquillo Experimental Forest, Puerto Rico - statoxic.12C.oxic.44.000.080 (v2)... | ecosystem: Environmental > Terrestrial >... | reverse complement strand
GACGATCGAGCGCGTCGTACCCTTCGACATCTTCGCTTTTTACCGCGGCCGGCATCGCTTGATCGGCATCGACACCCTGGCGCTCGACAGCGGCTACGGGGCAGCAGTGCTCGATGCTTTGCGTCCGGGTTTTGAGAGAGGCACCTTGCGCCCCTTCCCGGTGCCGGCGGCCAATATTTATCCGCTCGCCCGCGCGGCCGAGGCCTACCGGGCGGTCCTGGCCGGCGCTCGAGAGCGCGTCGTTTTCGACCCCACGCTATAGGCGACATCGGCAGCGCCGCCTTTGAACTATGAGCCGGTGTCAGCCATGCATGACGAGCCCGCCGTCGACGCTGAGGGCCTGACCTGTCATGTAATCCGCGCGCGGCGATACGAGAAACCCGATCACGTTGGCGACGTCCTCCGCCCGCTCCATGCGCCCCAGGGGGATTCGCCGCGCCTGCCGTCGGGTGAACTCCTCGGGTGATTGGTTGAGAAGCGCGCTTTGCCCACGCGCTACTGCGGCCCACATGTCAGTTTCGACAAAGCCAGGGCACACGCAGTTCACTCGGATTCCGTCGCCTGCGTGGGCCACCGCGAAGCTCTTTGTCATGCTGATGACCGCCGCCTTGCTGGCATTGTACGGCAGATTATTCGGGCTGCCGATTTTGCCTGCCATCGATGCCAGGCTGACGATCACGCCGCGTTTTTGCTCGATCATCGTCGGCAGCACGGCCTGGGTGGCGAAGAATACAGCCTTGGCGTTGATGTTCATGATCGCATCCCAGTGCTCCTCGGTCACCTCGAGCGTCGTTGCCGCGCGATAGATGCCGGCGTTGTTCACAAGAATGTCGATCCTGCCAAACTCGTCGCGCGTCTGCTCGACCATCGCCGAAAGAGCGTTCCGCGAGGTAACGTCCGTCGGCACCGCCAGCGCGCGGCGGCCGCAACCGCGCACCTCGGTCGCGGTCCGCTCCGCATTCGCCTGGTCCAGCTCGGCCACGACGATGTCGGCCCCCATGCGTGCCAGCTCTAACGCAGTGGCGCGACCGATCCCACGGCCGGCGCCGGTGACGATCGCTACTTGTTCTTGCAGCTCCATATGACGCTCCTTTCTGACAGCGGGCCCCCTTCAATCTCGGCGACCCAAAGCGATACCACACCTTCCTTGATATGGTAGGAAAGGGATTTAAGGATCTAGAGCGAACGAGGCTAAAAATGTACAAGCATATAGTGAGGGTCTGCGTCGAGGCGCAAGACGCCGAGCTATTAGGTGAGATCGATCGCCAATTATTGCTCGCCCGCATACAGAAGTATGAGTCGGATGCAAATTTGAATGTTCTTTCGGCTGCCCTCACACGGCTCAATCGTCTACAAGTAGAACGTGGCATTGCGCCGCTTGTGCTTTACTATAACGACATTGCTCGGACGGTCTCGCTCGTGGACCGCGAATTACTTTTTTACCGCCGTTACTCCAAGCGGCCATGGCCCTGGGAGCAACCGGGATACGACGTTGATGATTCCTCCGCAGAGGATGCTGATAGTTTGTTCTTTGAGGAAGCACCTTCGCCAGTTCCCTAGGGAATAAGGCGTTGATGGTTAATGGTAACGAATTCGACGTAGTGCCCTGTTATCGCCGCGCCGCCCGATCTGCTTGCGCGAAGCGGCTGTGTTGACGCAATCCAGGTTCGATGCGGCACTCGTTTCGCGCACGTCGGCGGCTGATCAGGTCAGTTTTGCTGTGGATCAATAGACGGCGCCGCGGGTGGTGATCGGCCAGACTTGCTCAACGCGGTTGCCGCGCACACAGACATACCAACCGTAAAGGTTGACAGTCGGGTCGCGGTGGCCAGGAATCAGCCGGATCTTGTCGCCGAAGCCCGAGCCGGTTGGAGGCGGCCGACACAGCGAGCCGGGGTGCTCGTCGGCGGCTCGCTCATAGGTCGCAGCGGGCTCGTCACAAACCAGCGGCGGACCTGAATCGAAGGCCAGCGCCTTCAAAGCCGGCGTCGACAATCGCACGATCCTCGGACGGCCGGCTTATCACGTCGCCCACACAAATAAGCTCGGCTCAAAGACCTTGGTCGGCTCGCCGTCGCAGTCGCCGTTCCGCCCGTAATCGGCGTCCATAAAGATGTAGGAGCCGCATTGCAGCTCGGTATAGACGTCTCTCGCCACCTCGAACTCAAAGCTGCTGCTGCCGCCCCGGTGATGGTCGGACACTCGAATGCCATTACGCGCCAATGAGCGGGCACACAGAGCCGTTCTGAAATCTCGGATATCGTCCGAGCAAGCGTCGTCCGCATGGAGGCTAATCTAGCCCTCCAACAGAGCCTGCCTCACTGACACGCCGAGGAACCGGGTTCGAGGATTTGACCAGCCGAGTCGGTCTCGTCCATTCGCCACTGGATCGTCTCGCCTCTCGACGCGCCGCTCTCGTAGCTGATCCGCACGGCTGTATAGCATGGCGGCAAGTCGGAGAGCTGGAGTACTCGCAACGCTTGGGCCGGTGCCACACCCTTACGTTCAGCTCGGGCGAGAAACCCACTCTCGTCGGTGATGCGTTGGAAAGCGCCGGTATTGAACACCGTCACCTGCCCGCCTCCCGTCACGTCGACGCGCCAACCTTTCTCCCACTGGTGCGTATGCCCGTAGACGAAAACCACCATACCGGGGAAGCGATGCAGAATTTGAACGAAATGTTGAGCTAGGATGTGCCGGCGCGGTATCAACCGGGATTGCAGACGGGAACCCGCCGTCGGCAGTTGGCACAACCGCTTTCCCTTGCCGGCTATCTGCTCACAGAGAGCACGGACCTCGGGATCGGGCAGTCGGCTTCTATCTGCGGCCAATGCCGTCATTTCGCGCTTCAGGTCGTCATTGGCCTCGATTTGGGCGCGCCACGGATCTTGGTCTGCGAGAGCCTCGCTAAATAGACGATACCCGAGATCCCTCGCTATTTTCATGTCGAACTCGGGCGGCCTACCATCGGGCCGCCCGAGAAATACGATCTCTTGGCGCGCCGATGTCTCGAACAAATTAAATGCGATAAATCTGGCAATATCGCCAGCAGAAGTCCAGGCGCCTCGATCCTGCAAACGGTATTTCGCTCCGACCGTCTCGGGCGCAAGATTGTCGATTATCTCGTATTCTTTCTCCGCTTGATTGAAGAGCACTTGCACGAAACGTTCTCCCCAGGGTCGTTCCAAATAAGCTGTTCCGTTGACCTCGCGAAGAATAGCGGGCCACGACGAGTAGCGGTTGGCATCGAGGCCGATCTGGTGGCCGTGCTCGGCCACGATTCGCCCATCTCGAGAACTCCACGTCCCGCTAGAGACGAAATCGATCCGCCCGCTCGCAACGTCGAGCGCATCGGCCAAGGGCTGCCAAACAGACGCCACCAGGAGCGACGAATCATGGTTCCCCGGAATGACGTGAAGCCGGTTCTCGCCGCGCATCGAGAAATCGCGCACCAGCGCCAGATCAGCGGCATGCGCACGGACCACCAGCGATGCCAACCGAGTCATAAAATCAACGCTGCACCCGATCTCCAACGACACACCAGGGCACTCCATCCCGTCGGGAGGTTGCCAAAGTTCCAGAAAATCGCCGACCACGACCAAATCGACCGCGTCATTTCCCCATCGCGAAATTTCGGCCAGAAAACCTTTGAGTGCGGCAGTCCAGCGGAAGTCCTCCATCGGGTTCCAGCGTCCGTCTGCATTGCGGCCGAGTCCCAGATGCAAGTCGCTGATCAGAACTATCTTTCGCTGCTCGCCAGACGGCGCCCGGTATTGAGGGGTTATGGAAGCGGCGGCCGGGGGAGCGGTTTGAGGCCCAACCGTCTGGCTGTGCCCCCGATCAGTACCGCAACCGAGAAAAACGCAGAAAAAGATGCCACTGAGAGTCGGCCGGATTTTCATCGCGGGGATTGCTCTTGATGCGGGGCGGGGCATAGCGTGAGACCGGCATCGCCGGCCAGAACATATTCGAGACCCATTTCCTCGTACCGTTTGCTCGAGCGCTGTGCGAAATACGCGGCGGTGTTGCGCGTCGCCTCCGAAAACAGTTCGGCGAGGGTCGGCGTATTTCGTTCCGTTCGGTGTTCGCGGATTACTTGTGTCAGCTCGTATACGAGCCGACCGCCATAATCGACCTGGACCATGAAGGGCGACACCACCATTGCGTCGATGCCGTTATGATTCAGTGTCTTGAGCAATGCCATGTCGTCGCGGGGATTGCTGGTCGCACAGGCAGCCAAGATGGCGACGCTCCCGCGATGATAATGCCGTCGGAAGCTCGCGCGCGTCAGGCGGGCGTCATCGTCGTACCAGACGTAATCCTCGTCGTGATGAGCAAGGAGCAAAAGCCCCTCGCCGTTACCGGCTGAGGGTGCGTCTGCATTGGATCCCAGGTAGCGGCGTAGTTTGTCTAACGTATCGACCCAATCTTCCCAGGTTGGTGCAGGTGCCTTCGGCGGTAAATTCTGTAGCGCACTCTTCACGTCCTCCGGCAAGTCCTGAAGCTGGCTCGTCACACCGAATGCCCATGGATCGATGCATTCGACGCCGGCGGTATACCGCTCTTCAGCCAAAGGCTGAACTACTATTACTGGCCGCGGCAAAGCCCGATGGTTTCCCGCCGCGCCGAGTAGCCCGAGAGGCATGTAGAGCTTCTCGTTTCGAGGCCCGATCAGGCGGGCCAACAGCACCGCTGGTTGCTTATCGGCACCTTTTTTCTCCGCGATCTTCTTTAGGGCCTCGAGAGCCCCATTGGCGCTGACCGCAGTGCTGGCGTCGGTGGGATCGCCCGCGAAAACGACATCCGCGAGCTCATCTGCGGCGTTCGCATAGGGAGCGCTCTGGCCCCCGTATGCCGCATCGCGGGCACGCGCAATTTGCTGGGGCAGCCCGTTGGCCTTCCCAATGTATTCACTCAGCAATGAATCCGAGCGCCAGACATACACTCCGGTCTCGCGATCAGACAAGCCTGATTGCTGCTTGTATTCGGCCTTGTCGATAAGGATCGAGACCCGCTTTTTTTTATCGCCCGGGTCATCAATCATCTCGAACACATGGAGAGCGGCATCAACCGTAGGCGGCGCTTTTGGTCCAAGGCCGAGTTGAGGGTCGAGAAATGTTGCGAATCCGCCGCTCAGGGCATTTCGTGCGCTGTCTGTCGGACAATCAGTGCTGTCATCGTTGCGGTAGACCGGCAGTCTAAGGAGTACCTGGTCGAGCGGGATATCGTCTATGTTCCAGATCGTGAACAGAATTGCCGCGCACCCGGCCGACTGCGCCCGAACGGGGAACGACACGGTCCCGGCATTAAGGATTTTCGACAGCTCACCGACTGTAGTCCCATAGTAGCGCGCCCCTATACCAAGGTTGGCCTCCAATTTGGGCGCTTCCCCTGTTCGGGGCCACCAATCCAGTTTTTCCCGCGCAATGGCCATCTTTTGGATTGGCGGCCCTTCGATCATCAACTCGCCGCCAATTACGATCGGCCGGATCTTTACTTCAAGCGCGCCGGGTCGTGCGGTCCCGAGATACTCTCCGAAACGTCTATCAGCCGCGGCTCCCCGCACGGCACTACTGACGAAATCCGCGTAATCGTAAGCGGACAAGTCCAGTGTCAGGACGTAAGAAGAGGGTGCTCCGGCAACGAGATGGGGGTCGTCCTCGCCCCGCCGGCTTAAGAAAGTGTTCCAGAATACTCCATGCCGGATTCTATCGGAAGAGGTTGGCGGGGGAGGAGCTGTCACCGGCGGAGCTGGCGCCGTCCCTGGCGCCGGCGGCAAAACAGTCGGGGACGGGTAGGTCGCCACGACCGGCGCCGGAGGGGTGCCCGACAGCAGATACCAGAAGAGGCCGAGCACACCGAGTCCGGCGAGCAGGGGGATCAGCCACCACCCGAGATGCGAAGCACCGTGGATGACGTTGATGGCGCGCGGTGCTACCTGCTCTACGCGAAATGTCGCGGTCTGGGTCGGCGTTGTCTGCAGAAGGCCGGCGAGTGCAGCCGGGATGCCCGACGGCACGACCCCGCCGGGGGTAATCTCGCCAATTAGCTTCGGCAAGATATAGCCGATAGCAGTCTCCGTCGGTTCTGCCCAGCCATGACGCAACTTCGGAGCCAAGCCCGGCGGATCTGAACTTGTCGATAAACCCGCTTACCCCGCCCGGGGAGCTGATGATCAGGTGCACGACCTCGAGCATCAGCGGACGTGTCTTTGGGCCAAGACCAAACCGGCTCGCGAGATCCTGGATGATATTATCAATCATGGTTTGTGTTCCTCCCTGGCGCGGACAGTTGCAGCCCACCCGTGATTTTGTTGTTTTAACGTACGTGGTCGCGGGGCCACGGGCGGGCCGGTGCCCGCCACGCAACCTTGGCTACCGGCTCGGTAAATTTCTATCGCACGGCCCCGGTGAAAGGAACATTTCAAGGCGGGCCGGCTCCGGTATGGCCGGTCGACGAACGTTTAATACACCGCGCCGCGGGCGGTAATCGGCCAGACCTGCTCGACGCGGTTGCCGCGCACGCAGACATACCAGTCGTAGAGGTTGACGGTCGGGTCGCAGTGGCCGGGGATCAGCCGGATCTTGTCGCCGAGCCCGAGCCGGTTGGTGGCGGCCGAGACGGCGAGCCGGCCGTGTTCGTCGGACGCGCGCTCGTAGGTCGCGGCGGGCTCGTCGCAGACCAGCGGCGGGCCCGAATCGAAGGCCAGAGCTTTTAGGCCGGCATCGACGATGGCGCGGTCCTCGGTCGGGCGGCTCATCACTGTCGCCCATACGAAGAGGCTCGGCTCGAAGGTCTTGGTCGGCTCGCCGTCGCGGTTGCGGTTCCGTCCGTAATCGGCGTCCATGAAGATGTAGGAGCCGCATTGCAATTCCGTGTAAATCCCGCTCCCCGTCTCGAACTCGAAGGTGCCGGTGCCGGCCCCGGTGATGGTCGGGCACTCGATGCCGTGACGGGTCAACAGGTCACGGGTCCGCCCGGCCTTCTCGGCCGCCTGGGCGATCGCCTGCCGGCGCTCGTCCCAGCCGCGCAGATGCTGGGCCGAGCCGTGATAGGCCTGCAATCCGGCAAAGGTGAGGTGCGGCGCATCGGCGATCAAGGTCGCAAGCTGCAGTGCCGGTTCGCCCGGCTCGACGCCGCAGCGATTGCCGCCCATGTTGACCTCGACATAGACCGGCAAAGTGATCCCGGCGTCGCTAGCCGCCGCCTCGAGGGCGCGCACTTGGCTCTCGTCGTCGGCGCACACCCCGACCCTGGCGGTCTGCGCCAATGACACCAGCCGCCGCAATTTTTGCCTTCCGACGACCTCATTGGTGACGAGCACGTCCCTGACCCCGCCATAGACCATCGCCTCGGCCTCGCTGACTTTCTGCACGCACACGCCGACCGCGCCCAACTCGACCTGCTTCAATGCGATGACCGGGCATTTGTGGGTCTTGGCGTGCGGGCGCGCCTTGACCGGGCTGCCGGCGATGCGCTCGGCTAGCCGGTGCAAATTGCGCTCAAGGGCGTCGAGATCGATCACCAGAGCCGGGGTGTCGACCTCGTCGAGCGACATGCCGATCTCGGCGGGCGGGCGCGTGGTCATCGCAGGATCTCCTGGGTGTTGGCGTGTTCGGCGAGGCTTGCCCAGCCGGGGCGAAAATGCAACAGGCTGCCATTTGTCGCCGTGATATCCACAATGGGGGAACTTCCCTGCTTTCCCCCGGATCAGGGAGTCCTCTTCCTTGCAAGACCGATTTAATTCCCTGTTCGACTGACTAGGGAATTTGCCTGCGGAGATGGCGCAATCGCTGGGGTTCGGCTGCAAAAACCACTCTCGGAAGGGCGCGAAAACGGTGGTTTCCCGGTATCTTCCCGTCCGGCAGGGAAATCTCGGGTCACATGGCAAGCTTTGCGTTCAGCGAGCGCGCGTCGACCGGCGCCCGGACCTTGGCGTCGTTGTCGAAATAGGCGAAGACGTCACGGGGGATTTGGTCCGCTGGGTCGGCATCGGGAGCCGCCCGGCGCGCGTCGTTCGGTTCAAGCCCCACCGCCCACAGCTTGATCCGCGATGCAAAATGGTCGAGAGCCTCGTCCGAATAGCCGCTCGCATAGAGCTCCTCGGAGCCGTGCAGACGCAGATAGACGAAATCGGCGGTCACATCCTCGGCGTAGGGCCACGCCACCGAGTCGGCAAAGACGAGGGCCACCCGGTGCCGGCGCAAGAGCGCCACGAAGGCCGGATCGAGAAAGCTTTGATGGCGGATCTCGATCGCGTGGCGCAATTCGCGCCGTTCGGCGGTCTTGATCCAGGACCGATCGGCGAGCCAATCGCTGCGGCCTGCGGCAAGTGCGGCCGCGGCTTCGGTGTCACGCGGGAGAAGCGAAAAGAAATGGTCGAGGCGCTCGGCCGAGAAGCGAAAGCTCGCCGGGAACTGCCACAGCACGGGCCCGAGCTTCTCCTCGAGCCGCAAGACGCCGGAGGCGAAGAAATTGGCGAGCGGAGTCTCGACCTCGCGCAGCCGCCGGATATGCGTGATAAAGCGCGGGCCCTTGACCGCAAACACGAAGTTCGCGGGGGTCTCGTCGTACCAGCGGGCAAACGCGTCGGGGCGTTGCAGCCCGTAAAAGGTGCCGTTGATCTCGATCGTATCGACCTCGCGGCTGGCGTAAGACAGCTCGTCGGCTTGCAGGAGACCCGGTGGATAAAAGTTGCCGCGCCACGGCGCATAGGTCCATCCGGAGATCCCGATACGCACGTTCCCGACGCCGCTCATCACAACGCGCCCCAAAGCCGTGCTAAAAGGATGGCATGCTGACCCTTTCCGAGGTGACATACCGTGTCGGCGGACGCACCGGGCGCCGGCTGCTCGACAATGCCCATGCGCAAATTCACGAAGGGGCAAAGGTCGGGTTGGTCGGCCGCAACGGCACCGGGAAATCGACCCTGCTCGACCTGATCCGCGGCGCGCTGCAGCCGGATGACGGGACGATCGAGGTGCCGCGCGGCTATCGCATCGGCTTTCTCGCGCAGGAAGCGCCGAGCGGGGAGGGGACCCCGCTGGAGACGGTGCTCGCTGCCGACCGCGAGCGGACACACCTGCTGGCTGAGCGCGAAGCCGGGGCGGAGCCGCTGCGCTTGGCCGAGGTCGAGGCGCGGCTCGTCGAGATCAAGGCGCATGCCGCACCAAGCCGGGCGGCGCGCATTCTCGCTGGGCTCGGCCTCGGCGAGCGGGCACAGCACGAGCCCGTCGGCGATCTGTCGGGCGGCTGGCGGATGCGCGTCGGGCTCGCCGCGATCCTGTTCGCCGAGCCCGATCTGCTGTTGCTCGACGAGCCGACCAATCACCTCGACCTCGAAGCCGCCCTCTGGCTCGAAGGCTTTCTGCGCAACTATCGGCGCACCTTGATCCTGGTCAGCCACGACCGCCATTTCCTAAACGCCGCGACGACACTAACGCTGCATCTCGACCGCGGAAAGCTCACCCTCTATTCGGGCGGGTTCGACGCCTATATGCGGGCCCGGACCGAGGCGGCCCGCCGCCTCGAAGTCATGGCTCAGCGTCAGGCGGCCCAGCGGCAGCACATGCAGGCCTTTGTCGACCGCTTTCGCTACAAAGCCTCAAAGGCGCGCCAAGCGCAAAGCCGGCTCAAGGCGTTGGCCCGGCTCGAGCCGATTACCCTCTCCGCCGCCGAGCCGCCGCCAAAGATCCGTTTTCCCGACCCGCCAGAGCTGCGCCCGCCATTGATCTCGCTCGACCGGGTCAGCACCGGATATGTTCCGGGCAAACCGGTGCTGTCTAAGCTCGACCTGCGGCTCGACCCCGACGAGCGGGTGGCGCTGATCGGCGCCAACGGCAACGGCAAGACGACCTTGGCCCGTCTGTTGGCCGGCCGTCTTGCCCCGTTCTCGGGTGAGATCACCCAGTCCCCCAAGCTCGCCTGCGGCTTCTTCGCCCAGCACCAGATCGAGGAAATGCGGCCCGAGGCCTCGGCCTACGACCATCTCGCCGAGCTGATGCCGAATGCATTGCCGGAGGCTGTGCGCACCCGGCTCGGCACCTTCGGCTTTGGCCAGGAAAAGGCCTTTGTCCCGGTCGCCGACCTGTCCGGCGGCGAGCGCGCTCGGTTGAACCTGGCGCTCATCACACATGCAGCACCGGCGCTGCTGATCCTCGACGAGCCGACCAACCACCTCGACATCGAGAGCCGCGAGGTGCTTGTCCAGGCGATCAATGAGTTCCCCGGTGCGGTCGTGCTGGTCAGCCATGACGAGCATCTGATCGAGTTGATTGCCGACCGGCTGTGGCTGGTCGCCGGCGGGACCGTGCGACCCTTCGAGGGCGACCTCAGCGACTATCGACGGCTCGTGCTCGAAAGCAGCGAAGCGGGGGAGGGCAAGGGCTCGAACGGGTCCAACACTCGCCGCGAGGCACGGCGCCTGGCGGCGGCGCGGCGGCGCGAGCTCGACCCACTGCGCCAGCAGGGTCGGTTGGCCGAGCAGGAAGTCGCGCGATTGACCAAAGAGCGCGATGCGCTCGACCGGGTCTTGGCCACCGGTAAAAGCAACGGCCTCGCGCCCGGCGAGGCGCTCAAGCACCGTGCCGAGCTCGTCCGGCAGATTGAGCGCGCCGAAACGGAATGGCTCGCGGCGGCCGAAGCAATCGAGCGCGAGGCGCGCCCGCTGTGCTAAAGCCTACCGGCCGGCTGCTACCTCACCGAGAACGGCGCATTATAGGGTCGGCCAAACGGGACACCCGCGGTCACCGTCTGAACGGGCTTCAGATAAGCGTTGCCGCTGCGCGAATTGTTGCGGGTATCGACAAAGCTCACCGGACCTTCGACCAGCTCCATGATCGCCACATCGCCGGGCGCGCCTACTTGCAAGGTCCCGAGCTTCGGCAGGCGGTTGATGACTTTGGCGGGATTGATGGTCGCCATAGCCACGACCTGATCGAGCGTGAAGCCCAGGCCCAAGAACTTGCTCATGACCCAAGTCACATAGGGCATGCCCGGCGTGTTGCCGGAGAACACGTGGATGTCCGACGAGATCGTGTCCGGCGGACATCCCTGAGCAATGGCGACTTCTGCCACAGTGTAATCGAAGCTGCCGCCGCCGTGACCGACATCGAAGATGATGCCGCGCTGCTTGGCCGCCAGCGCGGCCGGGAGCAGATGGCCGTCCTGGACGATGTTGGTGAAGTCTCCAGCCAGGTTCGGGGCACCCGTATAGCAGTGGGTCAAGATGTCTCCGGGCCGCAAGAGATCGAGAATCTCTGACATCAGGCCACGGGTCGCGACGCCGCCGATGTGAACCATGACGCGGCCTCCGGTTCCGGCCTTCTCGCAGGCCGAGATGGCGCGCTTCAACGGCTCGATGCCGTTGTTGGCGATCACGTTCTCCGACATGCGCACCTTCGCGCCGATCGCGATGTCAGCGTTCTCGGCAATGGCCTTTGCTGCCACGCTCACATCAGCGACGTTGATGTTCGTCAGCTCGGCGACCGGAAAAGATGCGAGCCCGCTATTGGCAATGTGGATAAAGGCGTAGAGGCGGGTGCGTGTCTGCGCCACGATGAAGCGGCGAAACCCGGCGAAATTGTTGGCCCCGGCGTCGCCAGCTGATACGCAAGTTGTCGTGCACTGATGGCCGACGAGTTCGTCGGCCGGGATGCCAATCGCCGACCCGTACGGATAGACATGAGTGTGGAGGTCGACGAGACCCGGCGTCACGAGCTTCCCGGAAGCGTCGAGCACGCGCAACGCGCGGGTCGCGGGGATTTCGGGCTCGAGCGCTTCGACGATGCCGTACCGGATGCCGATGTCGCGCCTGCCCCGGAGCGACTGGCTCGGATCGAGCACCTCACCGCCTTTGATCACCAGATCGAACTTGTCATCCGGCCCCATGACAGCGCGTGCCGACCCCGCAAAAGCGGTTGTCGCGGCGATTGAACCTGCGGAAACAAGAAACTCGCGTCGGGTCCGTGGTTCTTCCGGATCGCGGGGGGCAGGTGGTTCCTCGACCGCTTTCTCGAACGCCGTCAAGGTGGCTTCGATCGCTTCCCGCGGCAGGTCGCGGGTAATGAACACCATGCGCGTGCGGCGGTCCTCGCTCGGCCATTGCGGCAGGAGTACCGGTGGGTGAAAGAGGTGCTGCACCCCGTGCAGCACGACCGGCTCGTCCGGTCGGTCGCTTAGCGCCACGATCGCCTTGAACCGTAAGAGGTCGTCGCCCCGCATCGTCGCCAGCCCGTCGAGCCAACCCGACAGCACCCCCCATGAGATCGGTCTCTCGCGGGTGATGCAGAAGGCGCGGATGCGATCGTCATGGCGGTTGGGATCGAGATGGTCGTCGTCATGCTCGTGCTCGTGACCGGCCGCAAAGGCCTCGTCGCGCAGCCAGCGTTGGACATCAACACCCTTGGTTGCGGGGTCGAAGAAACCGAGATTGAACAGCAGCGCCGGATCGACCGCACCCTGAGCCACTGGAATAATGGGGGCGCTCGGATTGAGCGCGGCAAGGCGGGTCTCGAATGCTTGCCGCGCCCCGGGCGCGGCGAGATCGGTCTTGGTCAAAAGCAGACGGTCGGCTACCGCCGCCTGCTTTACCGCCTCTGGTTGCCGGTCGAGCGTGCCGGCCCCGTTGACCGCGTCGACCGTCGTGACAACTCCATCCAACATATAGCGTGCTGCGACGATCGGCTCGGTCATCAAGGTGTGCAGGATCGGCGCCGGATCGGCGAGGCCGGTGGTCTCGATCGCGACGCGGGTGAAGAACGGGACTCGGCCCGTGACCCGGTCGACGAAGAGGTTGGTTAACGTATCAACAATGTCGTTTCGCACCGTGCAGCAGAGGCAGCCGCTATTGAGCAAAACAACGTCCTCGCTCGAGCGTTCGACCAGCAGATGATCGATGCCGATTTCGCCAAATTCGTTGACCATGACCGCCGTCGCGGTCATGCCGGGCTGTTTCAGCACATGATTGAGCACGGTCGTCTTACCGCTGCCGAGAAAACCGGTTAGCAGGGTTACCGGGATCAATGACGCGGGTTCGTTCGAGCTCATTGCTGGCCGCTCTCTGGTTCATGCTCGCCGAGTCTGGCGGGGGCAGTTTAGCAGCCGAAGCCCCTTTGCGGGTCGTTGTGTCGTTCAGCATCCTTGAGGATATCGTGCACGAGGTCGGCGGCAACGACGTCGCGGTGACTAGCCTCGTCGGGCGCGATGCGAACGAGCACGTCTTCGAGCCGAGGCCGGATCAGGTTCGCCTGTTGACGCAGGCCCAGCTCTTCAT
>Ga0306921_10005387_pt1 | contig 13274 bp, 11 predicted proteins | sample sta12Cox44000080_FD_203760 | JGI IMG/M metagenome (GOLD analysis project Ga0306921, IMG submission 203760) | Lab enrichment of tropical soil microbial communities from Luquillo Experimental Forest, Puerto Rico - statoxic.12C.oxic.44.000.080 (v2)... | ecosystem: Environmental > Terrestrial >... | reverse complement strand
CGTCGACCGCTGGGTCGGTATTGTCGACGTGGTGCGAACAGGGATCGTATTCGAGAACGGAACCTTCCCCGACATGGTCGAGCCACCCAAGCGCGTGCCCTGCGCGGTTATCTACAAGACCATGCCAGTGCACAACGACGGCAGCGTACGCTTGTGCTGTCTCGACGGGGTGCGGGCAACCGACATGGGCAACGTATTCGAAAAGAACGTGAGCGAGATCTGGCATGGCGAGGAATTCGCCAAGGCCCGCTACTATCACGAAACTGCACAGTGGGACAAAGTCCCGTTCTGCAAGGGATGCAACGGCTGGGCTCAGTACGAATACACCGAAGAAATCAAAGCTGGTCTGTTGATCCGACGCTCGCCGGAATATGTTTATTACAATCTGATTGGCCGGCTCTCGAGTTGGAAGGGCAATCTGCTCGGCGGCCACAAGCCGCCGCCAGAGGGACTGGTATAAGGCAGGTGTGACCAAGCATGCCCCCGCAGCCATGGGCGAGCAGTCCTTAGATCAGGCCGCCGGCCGACAAGTCCGGGATGGACGTGGCTCGGTTGCGGGAGGAAAAAAAGCGCCTGACTCAAGTCTTCCTCGTCTTGCCTTCAAACTCCGCACGGAAGGATTTGCTTGGCTAAAAAGCCGGCTGGCCTCCGAGATGGCGTTTCCGAGCACGCGAATCGGTCAATCCATCCACCTCTTCGCGCGCCGCGGATTGGGCGCTGCTGCGGCGATTCCTCGTGCTGTTCGCCGATCCGTAGCCGCCGCCCATCCGCACGCACATGAGGTGTTGTTCGCCTTCTGGGACCTCCAGGTCGCTCCCGTGACCTTCGACTTTTTGTGGTTCTTAGCCGCGGCGGACCTTGAGCGCCGCCGCCTAGGGCTCAAATCTGTCCACGTGGTGATTGTGCCTGGTGGCCATGATGGCGTTCGCCGGGAACGCAACGACTATGAATCGGTGATCGATGCAACGGCACGGCAAGCGCGCATTCAAAATATCCTCATCCAGGCTTGCCGGGTGTTGCCGAGCTGCGGTGGCTTGACGTTGGCAACCTCGCGCGCGGAAGCTGCGTTTCTGCGCTCGGTTGTCGCACGCCACATCCTGCCGGTGGACTATGAGCTCGCGCTTCCGGTCTTTCCGGGGCCGCACAGCTGCCTGCAGGCGGCGCGTCAGGGGCAGGGTGGGATCGCGTGCCTGCGCGCGCCTGCGGAAGAACTGCGAGCTGTCGACGCATGGGCCAAGACGCATGCAGGCTCGCGGCGCTTGGTGGCGATCACGCTTCGGCGGTATTCTTACATGCCGGCGCGCAACAGCAACCTTCCGGCCTGGGTCGCATTCGCCCGTGGTTTGGATGCGAGCCGATATTGTCCCGTGTTCGTTCCTGACACCAACGACACCACCGAAGGGTTACCAAGGGAGCTGCGGGATTTCTTGGTCTTTCCCGAGGCGGCGTGGAACGTGCCGTTGCGCATGGCGCTCTACGAGCGCGCGTTCATAAATCTTGGTGTCAACAATGGCCCCATGGGTCTCGCCTGGCTCAATGCGCGCGTATGTTACGCCACCCTCAAGATAGAGACCGCCGAGGTGCCGCAGTCGTCGCTCGGCTTCATTCGTTCCTTCGGTTTTGAACCCGGCAAATCGTTGCCGTTTGCGACGCCGCTGCAGGAATGGGTATGGGAAGACGATACGGAAGAGGCCATCACTAAGACTTTTCGGCGGTTGACGGAGCGAATTGAAGCGGGTTCCGTCTGAGGCCCAAAGGCGAGCCTGCACATCCAGGGTGTTCCCACCGGCGCTGAGTGCTCCTTCAGAATGCGGCCGACGACAGCGCTGTCAGCAAGAACGTCGGAGTCATCATCGTTCCACTCTCTGGACGCTCGGCTGGCCGATACCTTCTTGAGGATCAGCGTAGCGATAGATTTCCGCCTGCGTAACTGAGCTGGAAATGCGCTGCCGCACGAGGTTGATGGTGCGCTCCATCGGTACCAGGCCCGTACTGAGGGCGAGCGCCACGACGATCGTGGCGAAAAAGACGAACATGCTTTCCGCCTTCAATCCTAGACCAGTAACCAAGATGGCGGCGATAGGCATGTGACTGATGAAGAGGTGATAGGAGGCTCGACCGAAAAAGTCCTGAGTGCGACTGGCGATCTCCCCCGTCCAAACCGACAGCAGGCAAAACATCACGCCGATGCCGAGGTAGGGGCCGATGGTAGCGGTGAGCGAGTCCCCGAGAAACATAGCGGCGTGCCCGGAAATCAATAGAACAATCAGCGCGCGCCAATTCGCCTTGATCCAGACACTCAGTGCGTCTCGATGGAAGTAGAACAATCCACCCATTGCGAACGGAATGAAGCCGGCTTGTAGGACGCCGTATCTGTTCTGGCTGCAATATGGCCCATACGCGGCCGGCTCCGACCCGACAGCGCAATACCACGTCGAGATGGCCATCGCGACTGCGCCGAGCGTGGCGAAAGCCCAGAGCCGCACGGGTGTTCGCGCGAAGTACAGAGCAAGCAAGACGTAGCTAAACAGCTCGATCGATAGCGACCACGATGTGACGACAGGTTTTGCAAGGGGCAACCACTGCCTAAAGTCGAAGGTCACTTGACCCAAAATTGCCAGATTGGTCACGATGTCGGCCAGCGTGGTTGGCATACGGATCAGAGAAAAGAAACTAGACAGCGGAAGGAACGACAGCGCGATCAGGGTCAGGCCGAGAATCGTGAGATAGGCGGGCCACAGCCGCAGCACACGATTTAGCAGAAACGCCACTGTGCCTCGTCCACTGAATCCGTAGCGCTCATTGAGGACGCGCGTCATCAGGTATCCGCTCAGCGTGTAGAAGGCGAACACCGCAATATTGCCAGTCCAGGCCGCCCCGAACGGCCACAAGTGCGTCTGCGCGACCATTGTTGCAAGGATATAACGGCTAATTTCAATCATGGCCTGCCCTTGGCAGGCGAGACGATTTTGTGTCGATCAGCATGGCGTTGCTGATCCTGATGTCCGCGTCTTTAATGTGTGACCGCATCACGGGTTAGTTCATGCTCGGCTGGTGCCGCAATGCCAACCGCGTGCCGGCGGCTACGGCTGTGCCGAGGGCGAGGCTGGCACCAAAAATACAAAAGAAAAATAGATCCGCCGCCGTGTTGGGAAGGGCCCAGACCACCAGCAACTGCGGGATGCTGAATGCGGCGCATAGTAGTGTCAATCCGGCCACCCATCGGGTATTCGCGGTTGGTTGACCGGCCGGGGAGCAGAAATACAAAAGCAAGTTGGCGAGCGCTGCGATCAGCAGGCCGATCGCGAATGGGGGATAGGCGCTCATGTCCATTTTGAGGCTTTGCCTGAGAGAATCCAGAATCAGCGGTGGCTTGTAATAGAAGAACGTCACCAAAACCTCGCCAGGATAGCGGCGCGCAATCTTGAAGAATGCCTCCCGCGCCGCGGTTTCGTAGCGGCCGCCATAGGTTCCGTAGACGGTGTCGGTCTCGCTGATGTGGTGCCTTATCGTGTAGTCCCACCAAATGCAATTTCCATTGCGATCGGTTATACCTGGCCCGATCCCTTCTGGAATATAGCGCTTGCAGTCGAACATCTCATTGACGTCGGGAAAGGGATAAGCGGGGTTTAGTCCGAGACTAGTGAAGACGCGGTGCCAAACGACCGTACCGAACCGGCCTTGGGTCAGGTAATCCCGGGGCACCAGGAGCGCGATTGTGCCCACCAGGACGGCGGGAACGAGCACCAGGATCACGAGCTTGCCGGCCAGCAACCGAAATCGGCGAGGGTTCCCCCGATTTTGCCAGGCGAGCACAAGCCAGACGAGCACGATTGCACCGATCAGCGAGGCCGCACTGCCGCGGACCAGAACAGCAAAGGCAAAGATCGCTACCTGAATGGGAAGCAGCAGATAATTCCGCACGGAGATATTGAAGGACGAAATCTTCATCATGTCGAACGTGATGTGAAAAGCCGGGAGTATCGCTACGAGCGAGAAGTACCTGATGCCTCCGGGTGCCGTCCCGCCCAAGATTCCAGGGTGCGATACCAGCGGCGTAAACAGCATCACTGTTAGAATGCAGAAATATAGAACAACGACGCTGGCCAGATCGCTAGAAAATCGCCAGAGAAATGCGATGCCCGAGATCCCCATTAACACGAGCATGAAGGCGGGTAACACCCACAGGTGAAGCCCAAACAGGCGCAGGGCCGCGGTAGCAAACACAACGTACCCGACGCCATTCCCATCTGCCGTCGTTTGCAGCAGGACACCAGGCTCAACGCCAGCCCATCGCGCCTTGCTGAGCGTTTGGAGTATCGGCGCCCAATTCCCCGCGCTATCAGGCAAAAAGCCTTGCAAAACCTCGGAATAGACCGTGCCGAGAGGCGCATTGTAAACGATATTCGAAACAGCCGCTGCGAGGCTGCTGAGTTCGCAGCAAAGTGGGACATCTCGCATCTGAGGCAGAGCGAACAGAGTGCCGGCGTAGAGGACGAACGAGATTGTCGCGGCCGCTAGTCCGATCCGCCGCCAAGGCGCAGGATGTGCGTTGTCAACCAATCCGATTGAGGCGGGCGGCGCTGTCAATTGAGTATCGCGGTGAAGGCCGGTCGCAAGTACCGGCAATTGAGGGCTGTCACTTCCGGTCAATTTGGGCCAGAGTGCGTTCCAACTCTAGAATTCGTACCGAGAGAGTTTGGCGTACAAACGCAAGCTCTTTATCCTTCTCATTGAGTAACTCAGCGCGTTGGACGAGAGCTTCGCGTGCAGCCGCGAGCTCTTTGTCCTTTTCATTAAGCAAGTCAGCGCGTTGGGCGGCGACTACCTCAAGCTCGCTCGCGCGTTTGCGCGCAGTTTCCAGTTCTTGTTTTAAGTGAGCCACTTGGCATTCCAACTGGGCCAGTTGAGTATCCAGTTCTTCGATCCGCTCCGTCCTTTTTCGAGCAGCGTCGGTTAGAATGCGGTTCATCGTTTCCAGTTTTGCGTATCGACCGCTGAAAAGCAGCCTCATTGCTTGCTTCCTGATGCGTTTCCAAGTGGACAGCAACTCAATATACCGCGAAAAGGGATGGTGAGCCACTCGCCGGCGCCGTCCTTAATCTCACAATATAGGTTGCGGAGTCCATCGGGCCATCGATTGTGATCTTGTCCTGCTATGTGGCCTTCGTGCTGGGCTATCTGAGCGCTTGCGCAACCTCCTGCGGCATCAGTGTTGCACGGTGGGAACGATTGTCGCGATGTGCGCTCAACGCTAGCAAAATCGGGGCTTCGCACCGGTGGCCGGGCTTGGGCTCTTTTTTCCGACGAAGGGACTCGCCGGCCTGCTAGATGTGTCCGGGAAAATCTTGCTGACAGGCACAAGAAAAACTCAGCCCTTGGCTGCCTTTGGCCGTGGACGCTTTCGTAATCGTACCCCCGGACCACCGCCATTTTCTGCAATGAACCGAACGCCACCTATCTCCAGTGCTTGCTGAATGCGGCGTCGCGCTTCATCCGATACCCGCGGTCCCGATCCAGCCTCCACCCGTTTCACCGTAGGCAGGGAGAGCCCTGCACGCCTTGCAAGTTCAGACTGGGACCATCCAAGAAGCCCGCGGGCAGCCCGCATCTGTTCAATCGTAATCACGTAAAAAGTCCTTGACCCATTTTGGATCATTTGGTATGATCCAAAATGGATCATTGGAGGATTGTACGCGTCATTCAGCACTGCGTGATACGCCAGTTGGGAACAGGAGATTACAGTGCGGGTCGACCAGAAGATACACCGTCACCTCGATCGCCGCTGGTTCATCGGCGGATCTGATGCTCGGGTCATCATGGGCAGCGACGAAGCGGCTCTGATACGCCTCTGGCGCGAGAAACGCGGTGAGGCTGAGCCTGACGACCTCTCTGGCAATTTGATCGTGCAGCTGGGGACCGCTACCGAGGAGCTTAACCGCAACTGGTACCAGCGCAACACGGGCCGGGGCGTCCGCGACGTGCAGCGTCGCGTCAAGCACTCAGCAATCCCTTGGATGGCAGCAACCCTCGACGCGATCGTAGAGGGAACTGAAGCCGTATTCGAAGCGAAGTTCATGCTGCCGTGGTCGTTCTCGGAGGAGGCTGCGGCCGAGAAGTACATGGCCCAGGTCCAGCACAATATGTGGGTTACCCACTTAAGGACTTCGGTGCTGTCGATCATCACTGGGGGCGGCAAATGGGTCGAGATCACGATCCCCATGGACCCACTCTATCTGACCGTCCTGGTGTCGGCGGAAAAGAAGTTCTGGCGCTGCGTGCAATCCGGCGAACCGCCTCACCTAATCAATGCCGAGCCGCCGCGGCCGCGCATCGAGGCCATCCGCATCGTAGATATGAGCTCATCGAATTCCTGGGCCGAGTTCGCCGCGCTCTTCCGCAACACCCGGAGCGCCTCTCTCGACCACGAACGGGCCAAAAGCGAGCTCAAAGCCTTGATGCCAGAGGATGCCAAGGAGGCCATTGGGCACGGCGTGCGCGCCAAGCGCTCCAAAGCCGGGGCGGTGAGCTTTGATGTGCTGGAGATGGAGGCAACCCATGCCCCGGTCCAGTGAAACGGTCGCGGCGCTGGCCTCCGCCTTGGCCAAGGCGCAGGCCGAACTTGTCAATCCGGAAAAGTCGCTCACGGCTACCATCCGCACCGGCCGAGCAGGGGAAGGCGAGCGCAGCTTCCGCTATGCGCCCCTTTCCAGTGGCCTCGACATCGTGCGCAAGACGCTAGGGCAGCACGAGATTGCCACTGTCCAGACGACAGCCGTCGACCAAGCGGCCGGCATCGTCAATTTGACCACCATGTTGGCCCACGCCTCCGGCGAGTGGATTGCCTCGGACTGGCCGGTCTGCGCAATCGCCGACATGGCAACCCCCCAGCGCATGGGCGCCGCGCTGACCTACGCCCGCCGCTACGCACTGTTCACCCTCGTTGGCATTGCCGGCGAGGACGATCTGGATGCCCCGGACCTCTGCGATGGACCACCCTCATTGTTGCCGTCGGCGGTTGACCGCTCGTTCAAGCCGAAAGGAACACCTGGCAACGGACATGGCCGCGGTGGCCGCAAGAGCGAATCCATCACCCTCGATCCTGAGCAATCGGCCGCGCTGCGCGAAGAGCTGCTAGCGCAGGTGGGCAACATCACCTCGGCTGATCTCGCCGTGGCTTGGGCCCGTGAGGCGCTCACCGTCAAGAACAGTCTCACCACAGCCGATGCCAAGCTCGTGGAGGACGCTTTTGAGCGCAAGCTATCCGAGCTTCCATCGTCCGATGCGGCCGCACCCTCGAACGATCTTTCTTCGGTGCCTCAGACTGCCGGCCCCCAAGAGACTGCGCCCGCGGAAAGCACCTACCCGGATCAAGCGAAGGGCATCGACAAGAGCATCCTCACAGTCCCTGCTCCGCGGCGCTATCGCAACCGGGAGCACCTGCGCTATGTCGCCCAACAGGCGTGTCTCGTGTGCGGCCGCAAGCCCTCGGACCCCCATCATCTCGGGTTCACGCAGCCCCGTGCGCTCGGCCGCAAGGTCAGTGATGAGTTCGCGGTCCCGCTCTGTCGAGGGCATCATCGGGCGGCGCATCGCTCCCACGACGAGCGCGGGTGGTGGAGGCAAGCCGCCATTGACCCGATCAAAGTTGCCCGCAGGCTCTGGAAAGAGACGCACGGACTAGGCCGACGGCGGCCTCAACGACCCGCATTACGTCGGCCGCATGGCGTTGCCACCTCCCCTGACCCAAAGAACGAGGACATCAGCGCCACCGCAACGCCGCAAGAAGAACCGCGCTTATCGGATCTTCCCGATTAGCAGAGCCAGCGCAGCTGGACGGTCGACGATCGTGACTGTCTCGGACCTTCCCACCATCGATCCAAGTGATCGAGCTTGCGCTCGTTCGTTGGCTGGCAAGACTCTGGCCCGTGGGTGGCTTGACCGCGTTGGCAACTACGTAGCGAGACTATGGCGCCGCGCAAATAAATAATGCCGGCTCTTGAAGTTAAGAGTTTGCCATGGGCCATGTCATTGATTCTAAAGGAGTTCTCGGGTGACTTTCCAAGAAGACGGCCGCAGCCGGCTCAGCCGCTGAACACGCACGGTGGGTTACTTCGGTTTCTGCCAGGACCCTGAAAATCCTGAAGGGATGCCCACTGTTGATGAGTCGAGCGCCTGCTGGGCTCGGGAATGTAGCAACCGCCGTTTCCGCCGCGCGAGGCCGCGCAAACCGCAGAATCCGCCGCGGTGCGTTCCCAGTTCCGCCGGCGCGGGCCGCAGCCACCACACAAATCTCAATCGCATGCGAGCGGTGATTCGCCCGCCGCAGTGCAGAGACGTGCCATGAACGCCATCGAGCTCGAGACCCGGTACAGCGCCCACAATGCGCGCCGCTCGCCCCCGATCGAAATCGGGGCCAACGACCTCGAATTACGGAGTTTGAATATGCGTGACGGAGTACGAGAAGTACGAGCGCAGGAGAGCGGCCATGACTACTGAGAAGGAAAACAAACCGAGTTTGCGGCCGGTCGACTACACGCTGGAGATCGGAAGCACCATCTGTGACCGGCTCTTCGACGGCGAGACCCTTTCCGAGATCTCCCGCGACCCTGCCATGCCCGACAAGCCAACCGTGATGCGCTTGCTGGCGCAGTACCCGACGTTTCTCGACGAATATGTGTTCACGTACCAGCTGCTGGCGGAAGTTCTCGCCGCGGAGGCCGTCAGCGTCGCCGACAATGCGGACACTGAGCGCCGGAAGCGGGTAACGGGCGCAAAGATAGTCACGGTCTCTGGCCGCGAGCAGTTCGCCCGCCGTCGCCGCCTGCGTCTAGCACACCGCCATCGGGTCGCGGACCGGCTGATCCGGAAAACTGTGCCAAGAGCCCTACGAAACCGAAAGGAAGTATCATGAGTAAAGTAGTAAAACAATCCGGCCCGACGACCCGATACGGGCGGCAGATCGTATACGACAGGGAGCTCTTCATCTCGATTTGCAGGAGGCTCCTCGAGAAAGAGGATCTCCGGGAGATCTGCGCCAAGCCCCCGATGCCCATCGGAGAGGTGTTCCTGGGATGGATGCAGGACCACCCGGAAGCGCGCGCGATCTACCGTTCCGTGCAGAACTTTGAATGCGATCGCGAGCTGGCGAAAGAACTGCGTGTCCCTTGGGATGCTCGCGTCAATGAATGGGAGGACCAAGTTCGTGCCAATTGCGAACGCGGGTGGCGAGCGGACTGGGTAGAGCGAAAATACATCCCACCCGATTGGAGCAAAGTGTACCCCCTGGTGGGCGGGCCGCCGGTGTGGAGCACCGAAAACATTGAGGCCTACAACGAGCTGCTCAACGACTTTACGCAGATGCTGGAGCCACGCGACATGATGGAGCTCATGTCGACCAAAGAGGCGGCCGATGCAAGCTGGGAGGTGGCCCGCATAGCCCGCGAAAAAAACGGTTTGCCCGAGCGGAAATGCCAGCAGCGGCTTAAAGTTTTGGCAGAACTTGAGAGGCGAAGAACACGCGCCGCCGAGACCACCGCGGCCAAGCCGGCAACCGCGCTTGATCACAGCCTCGGCCTTGAAGCCGGATTTAAGTATTACCAGGCCCTCGATATAGCGCAGTCGCGCGCGATCAAGCGACGCGACAACGCCCTCCGCCAGATCGCGCGCTGGCGCGACGGTCTCGGCGCGAAAGCGCGCGCGCTCTCCGACAAGTTCATTGCCGAGCAGGCCCTGGAGCAGGCCCTGGCCGAGCGCTACGATGCCGTGCACCTCCTTGCCGACGCAGAGACCGACAACAATGCGGACGAGGCGATGGAAGCGGCGCCCCAGCTCGCTCCCGTTGGCGACGCTGCCGACATCGCCCCTGCGGTCCCGACTTCGGAGGAGACTGCCGCCGACATCGCGCCCGCGGTCCCGCCTTCGGCAGAGACCGCTGCCGACATCGCCCTCGCGGTCCGGTCGTCGGAGGGGACCGCCGGCATCGCCTCCGCGGTCCCGTCGTCGGAGGACACCGCCGCCGACATCGCGCCCGCGGTCCCGCCCTCGGAGGAGACTGCCGCCGACTTCGCGCCCGCGGTCCCGCCCGCGGATGAGGGCGCAGAAGCTGCGCCTCCGCGCGCTCCCGCGGACGACGAGCCGATCAACTGGGTCGGCTGGCTCACGGGTGCCGAGAGATACACCTGGCTCGCGTTGTCGAAAGGCGCGCACAAGGACTTCAAGCAGCCCTCCACGTCGAAGAAGTGGCTGGTTCAGAACCTCGTGGTGGATCGCAAGGTTATCCGGCCGGATCAGCTTTGCCCGGAGCTGGCGCAGCATCCAAGCTGCGCCCACAGTCGCCGCCTCCGCGGAGGCCCCGAAATGAGCTCACAAAAGCAGATCGAAGCCAATCTGAGGAACGCGCAAAAAAGCAAGGGACCGCGAACAGCGGCGGGCAAAGCTCGTGCCAGCCGCAATAGCCGCAAACACGCATTGAGCACGATTAGCCACAATAATCCGCTTTTCGCGCAACGGATTGAGGCTATTGCTCGGGAGATCTGCCCTGAGACGACCAATTCAGCGCTCCGGGAGCAGGCCCTGATCATCGGCGAGTGCACGACCGTTCTGGTCTGCGTACAGGACGAACGCATCGCGCTGATCGAGCAGTCGCTCGGCAGCACTTCTGCGCACATGACCGATGCTGACGCCGCAGGCAGAGCCGAACTGGGGGCGTCCCAGTGCAAGCCCGCCCCAGCCCGGGATGAGCTTAAAGCCATGGGCCTCGCCGCACGGGACCTTAATCGGCTCGAACGCTATGAACGCCGGGCGTTATCACGCCGCAAGCGGGCCATCGAGACTTTCATGGCGATCAACCACATGCCGTAATCCCGGAGGGCTCAGATTTTGCGAGTTGCCCAGCGCCGCTGCAACACCTGGAATTGATAAAGAATGAAGTACAACCAAATTTCAATTTTTGGCAGAACGAACCCAAATCGTGCGGGACAAGGGCCACTCCGATGTTTGGGACTTAGCCCGCGGCTTGGGCCGAGAAGCGTGATTTGGCGGAAGACCTTCAGTCATGAAGGCCGAGCAGGAGCGCGGATGATCATGACGAACGTGACGTGGCGTAGGTCGGCCAATTCGGCACCGCGTCCGCACCGAGATGGCCGCACTTCGCACACACAAAGCCATCGCCTAGTGATTTGATTGGAGTCTCATCCCGCAGATGGCCGACATTCATGATCGTGCTGTACTTGCAACGGCCAGAATTGCAATAGACCAGAAGGTCACGGCAACCCTGGGACCGCATATGGCCCAGAGTCACGGGTGCCAACTTCCCAACCTTGGTACGAGGCATGCCACTCAGTTTGCACCACCATCCGCATTCGGGCAACCTACAGGCAGTTGGCTGGAGACCCCAAATGTTAGAAGCGGACAACGTACAGGTCGTCGATCATCAGCAAATCGCAGAGTTGGCGATTCGAGCTGGAGCAGTGCCTCGTAAGCGCGCGCATTTGCTGCTGCACGAAGGCCCAGCTGATCCCGTCCAGCGGCTCATCATCGTGCTCCAACCGAACACCTACGTGCGGCCGCATCACCACTCGCGACAGTGGGAGATGTTGGTCTTACAGCAGGGCCGCGGCAATTTGTTGATCTTCGACGACGATGCGCGCTTGATAGATCGGATAGAACTGAGCCCACGCTCGTCCGTGGTTCAAATCCCGATCGGCGTATGGCATGGCTTCGTCGTTCTGGAACCAAATACCGCGGTGTTGGAAATCAAACCTGGGCCCTATCTTCCGAACGAATTTGCCGACTGGGCGCCAGCGGAAGGGGACGCAACTGCAACTAGATTTGTCAATTGGGCTACCAATGCAGCCCCTGGAGAGAGATGGTCGCTTGCCCAATCGGCCGTTCGCGCTACTCGGCTACATCCTCGGTAAAATCCGGTTCGCGGATAGGTCAGAGACGAATTCGAATGAGCGCCAGTGTGGCTAGCGATCTTGATGCACCGCGCCCGTCGCATCGTCGCGGCGCCGAAAAGGCCGCAATCGTTGCAGCCAAGCTGCTCGTAACCGGAGCGTGCTTTTGGTATCTCTCGCGGCAGATCGATTGGCGCCAAGTTTCGTCCGCGATTTCGCTGCTGGATTTTCGCTGGGCTGCGTTCGCAATCTTCGTGGTCATGCTGGAGATCCCGCTCGTGGGCCTGCGTTGGTACAACATCGTGGATGCGCTTGCCGCGCGCGATCAGCAGATGACGCGTACCGCCATGACTGCCGCGACCGCTGTCGGGCTGTTCTTCGCCCAGGTCTTGCCGAATGTGGCGGGCGAGGGGATGCGCGCTTGGCTTCTTGTTCGGCTTGGCAGTAATTGGCGCACTGCAGTGACGAGCGTCGTGATCGATCGCGGGGTAGGGGTTGGTCTGCTGCTTATGCTGGGATTTGTCGTGCTGTTGCTCCCGTCCGGCCTCACTGCGCTAGGCGGATACCGCGACGTGGTACTCACCGTGTACGGCGCGTTGATTCTCGTCGGCGCGCTGGGTCTCTTGCTCGCACCGAAAATTGCGTCGCCGCTTGCTCGGTGGCGGTATTCCCGCTGGTTTGCAACGTTGGCCGTAGATGTCCATCGGGTTTTGCTTGGATCGAAGGGGCCCGTGATCCTGGGCATTGCATGTCTCATCGACGCATTCACCATTGTCGTCGTTTGGTCGCTCGGACGCGCGCAGGGCCTCGCGTTGCCGCTTCCCGATGCGATGGTCTTGTTCGCAGTCATGACCGGCGCGGTGGCCGTTCCGATCTCGATCGGCGGCTGGGGTCTGCGCGAGCTTGCCGTAGTCTCGCTTCTCGGCACTCATGGCGTCGCGCCGGAAAGGGCGCTGCTGTTTTCAGTGTGCTTCGGCCTCGCGCTGGCGATTGGCTCGCTGCCTGGAGCGCTGGCTTGGCTCTTGTTTCCATTCCCGTCCGCGCGCCGTTCCGTCGCGCGCGTTGGATGAAGGGGAAGACATGTCGCCCGCGCGCAAGCGCCGCCCGCTGTCACCCCAGATACCGCGTAACCCAACGCGGGCAATGGCCGGCATCGAACGAACGGCATCGGCTTGCTTGGTGCAATAATGGCCGGATCATCGCGTAAAGTCGCCCTCATTGCCGGCGTGACCGGGCAGGACGGCGCCTACCTCGCCGAATTTCTCCTGTCCAAGGGATACGTCGTCCATGGCGTCAAGCGCCGTTCGTCATCCTTCAATACCGAGCGCATCGACCACCTGATTCATGATCCGCACGAGGAGGGGATTTCCTTCC
>Ga0306921_10005384_pt1 | contig 13277 bp, 7 predicted proteins | sample sta12Cox44000080_FD_203760 | JGI IMG/M metagenome (GOLD analysis project Ga0306921, IMG submission 203760) | Lab enrichment of tropical soil microbial communities from Luquillo Experimental Forest, Puerto Rico - statoxic.12C.oxic.44.000.080 (v2)... | ecosystem: Environmental > Terrestrial > Soil... | reverse complement strand
AGTACCGATAGCCGCCAACATGATCCCAGTGAGCATGAGTAATGAAGATGGTCGATAGTTCCGGCAAGCCGGGCGCATAAGCCCGCAGTGTCTCGTATGCGGTCTTAGCGGAGTCCGGGCGTGTGCCCGCGTCGATCCCGATCAATTCACGCCTGTCGTCTGAGACAACGAAATAGTACTCGGTGAACTCGAAACCGGAGAGCGCGTAAACACGGCCCGGCACGATCTCGCTTATGCGCCGGGGAACAAATGCGTGCCCGGACGCCGCTTCCTCCGAGAAAGAAGTGATAAGAGTAATCGGCCTGTCGAAATCCTTGTAGCCGCTCCGCCGTAGGTAGTCTTGTGCTTTAATCTTTTCTCCATCTGCCAGAGCCAGTTTTCCGAGGTGATAGTAAACTTCACGCAACCAGCCGGCATGAGGGGCCTTGTCTGCGTTCTCCAAGCACCAGGTCAACTCCGCTTCGGCCACTTTGCTTTCCCCGAAAATGCCGGGAATCTCGGCGTACACCACACCTGCGATCCAGTTGACGACGAAAACGCTTCCCCCGGAAAGCTGCCGGGCTTGTTCCAGGATAGCGATCGTGTCCTTCACGTAGCCGACGCGGCGGAGCAGCGGCACGGAAGACGCGTTCTGGGCCCGCAACAATCCGATGGCGCTCAGATAGAGGGCCTTTTGCGGCTCGGTCAGACGAGGTCCGAATTCTCTTAATCGCGTCGAGAAAAACTCCGCGCCTTCGCGCTGCTGGTTTGCGTTCGAATACTCGGCCATGAGCAGGAAGAGCAACTGCGGGTCGCGTGGCGGTGCGGCGCTGTTCACGGCCTTCAAGTACTCGATTTCCGGGCGATGAGTCGGCGAAGTAGAACTGTGCGCACGCTCCACGGCGACAGACGTTCTGAACAGAACAAAAAGGGCGGCCGCGAGCAGCTTGACGACCACAAGGTATGTGGAGATTTTCATTGGAACTCCTTCTCGGCTGAGTCAGTCTCTTGAGTTTAGATGTATATACATCTATCCGGGGCACAAAACTTTACCCCGGCGCCGTGGCTTCCGCCATCTGCGAGACGGTCTGCTTCATCGTCTTCCACACCGTACTCCCAAGCCGTTGGCGCAGTTCAGCTTCCGCTCGTTCCCAATGCGGCTGAGCCTCGATCATTTGCCGACGGCCCGCTGGCGTCAGGCTAAAGAGACGCTCGCGTCTGTCTTTTGCACGCCTGACACGAACCCAGCCTTGCCTCCGCAGCAGCCTCAGTGTGCGGGTCAGAGTGGTGCTGTCCATGGCAAAGCCGGCGCTCAGGCGTTTTTGATTCGCTCGTCCGCTCAAGGCCAAGGCCGTGAGCAAGCCAAATTGCGTGATTTCGAGCCCTGCCTTTCTCAGCTCCTGGTCATAGATTCGTGTGACGATGCGTGTTACGCGCCGTAGGTTCTGACACGCACAAGGCAGGTCGAAGAGCGCGTTTCCCTGTTTTTCGAATCCCTCTGTTCTCATAATCGATGTATGTACATCTTGTAACGGCTTTGTCAAGCCAGTGCTGTGCCGGGTAATTTGACTAAAGCTCGCGGCGGACGAGCGAAAGTCAACTATGCCTGGCAGAGACCCCGAGCGGGTGGTTCTTAATGGGCAGTTCGCGGATGCGAACACCGGTCGCAGCGAAGATGGCGTTGGCCACCGCCGGGGCAACAGGGGGGATTCCAGGCTCCCCTGCGCCGCCGAGAGCGGCGTCGCTTTCATGAATGTGCACGTCGATGTCCGGGGTTTCGGCGAGACGCACCACTTCGTAATCGGTGAAGTTTTGCTGCACGACGGCTCCATGTTCGATGGTAATTTCGCCGTACAGCGCGGCGCTGAGGCCGAAAATTACGGCGCTCTCGACCTGCGCTCTGAAACCGTCCGGATTCACCGCCATACCGCAGTCTGCGGCTGACGTAAAGCGACGGACCTTCACTGCACCAGCATCGCTGACCTCGACTTCGGCGACGTGCGCAACGATGGTGCCAAAGCATTCAAAAATTGCGATCCCACGCCCGCGACCAGGTGGCAGCGGCGTGCCCCAGCCCGCTTTCTCAGCCGCAAGGTTCAGGGTAGCGAGGTGGCGAGGCTTGCCCTGCAAGAGAGCGCGGCGGTACTCGAGCGGATCTTTGTTGGCTTCGTTCGCCAACTCGTCGACAAAAGACTCGACGAAAAAGCCGTGCCACGAGGCCTCCACGCTGCGCCACGGGCCGGTCGGCACATAGGCTGCAACCTTGGCAGTGCCGTAAGCCTGGTTGGGCACAGTGTAGAAGATATGCGCCTCCGGATTCGGGTCCTCGTCGGTCGTGTAGTCGTTGATCCAGGCCACCGGCATGCCGTCGCTGCTTACTGTGGCTTTGAAGCGACTCGTGACGTTCGGCCGATAGAAATCGTGTTGCATTTCCTGCTCGCGGGTGAAGATGAGCTTCACCGGAACGCCAGGCACAGCCATGGAGGTTTTCACAGCGTACGTCAGGAAATTCCAAAAACCCGGCAAGCGCCTCCCGAACCCGCCTCCACTCGGCAGCAGGTGAAACGCGACCTTTTCCAAGGAGAGGCCTGCGACCTTGGCGCAGAAAGCGCGCGAACCCAAGCCGTCCTGCGTGCCAGACCACACTTCGAGCGTGCCGTCTTGTTTATAGAGGGCCGTGGCGTTCGGCGGCTCCATCGGAGCGTGCGCGAGGTACGGCACGTTGTAAAGCCGCTCGACGATCGTGCGGTTTTTCAGCGCATCTGCACCGTCGCCTGCCGTCCTGTCTTTTTTGACCTTGCCGCTGTTCAGTGCGGCGAGGTGCGCGGAGCGGATCGTCTTCGAGGAGATGTTTTCGTTGCCCGCGTTATCGAAAACGGGTTGAAGAGCATCGACGGCATTGCGGGCGCGCCACAAACGGTCCGCCACCACAACCACGGCATCGTCGAACCTGACGACTTTTTTGACGCCGCGACTGTGAGCGATGGGCGCATCGTCCGCAGAAACGAGCTTCCCGCCGAATACCGGCGAGATCCGGATAGCGGCGTAGTACATGTCCGCAAACTGCGTGTCGATGCCGTAGCGGGTGCTGCCATTCACCTTGGCGGGAATATCGAGACGACGCATGGGCTTGCCGATAAATTTGAATTCACTCGGCGGTTTCATTTTGGGATGCGACGAGGGGGTGTACTGTGCTGCTGCGGCCGCGAGTTCGCCATAAGCGAGACTTTTTCCCGTTGGCACGTGGATGACGCGGCTCGCTTCGGTGCGGAACTCCCTAACGGGAGCGTTCATTTGCGCCGCAGCCGCTTTCACGAGCATTTCGCGCACCGCCGCGCCGGCGACGCGCATGCCATAAACGCCGGTGAAGCGCACGGCAGAGGAGCCGCCTGTGGTCTGCACATCCAAGTATTCGGCGAGTACGCGCAGCGAATTTGTTGCCGCGCCCCGGAGCGAGCCCGGGATGGAATCGGCGTTGATGTTTACCTGCTCGAGAGCAAATCCTTCGGCAAGCGGACCGTTGGCAAAAAGAGGATCAGCCGGAGCAGTTTCGGCGTGCACTTTCGTCCAGTCGGCATCGAGCTCCTCGGCAGCCATTTGCGAAAGCGACGTAAAGATGCCGGTTCCCATATCGCAATGAGGGACGACAACGGTAATCGTGCCGTCGTTGGCGATCTTGATCCAACTGGCAACGAAGCGCTCCCCCGGTTTCGCCGCAAGCAGGTCGGCGCGAGCGAGACGGCGGCTCGGCCAAAAGGCGTAGCCCACAATCAACGCACCGGCAGCAGTTGCGCCGCCAATCAAAAACTTTCGGCGGTTCATCCTAGGCCCCCGGCCGCCTTGCGCGTGGCCAGGTCGCGAACAGCGGAGCGAATGCGGGGAAAGGTGCCGCAACGGCAAATGTTGGTAATCGCCGCCGCGAGTTCATCATCTGTTGGCGCAGGGTTCGTTGCCAGCAAAGCGCTGACCGCCATGATCATGCCGGACTGGCAATAGCCGCACTGGGGGACCTGGTGGTCAATCCACGCTTGCTGAACGGGGGTCGGGGTGCCTGCGCCCAGGCCTTCGATCGTGGTGATCTGCGCGTCCGCCACCGATCCAACGGGAACAACGCAACTCCGCGTGGCTTTTCCGTTCACGTGCACGGTGCAAGCCCCACAGGCAGCGATTCCGCAGCCGAACTTCGTACCCGTCAGATTCAATTCGTCACGAATAACCCAGAGCAGAGGCGCGTCCGGTTCGATGTCGAGATCGTGGACTACGCCATTCACGTTCAAACGAATTCCCACGACTCACCCCCGAATTGCAGGACGGCACAAGTGATCGATGCGCTGGGCGGCGGCTTGTACCCTGTTCATTGAGTATGCCACGAACTGCCGCGGGATTCTTCACTCTGGCGAAGAGCGGACTGATTTGCTTTTTTACTGGCACGGAACGAAAATCAGAGAACTGACCGGAAAGAGGTTTGCCATGGCCGAAGCTGTGATTGTCTCCTCCGTAAGAACTCCTGTGGGTCGAGGATTTAAAGGATCGCTGCGCACGAGCCGGCCGGATGATCTTGCGGCTCTGGTAATTAAACAGGCGCTCGCGCGCGTGCCCGAGATCAATCCCCAGCAGATTGACGACGTGATTCTCGGCTGCGCCATGCCGGAAGGCGAACAGGGGATGAACGTCGCGCGGATTGCGGCGTTACGCGCAGGCTTGCCGGTAGAAACGTCGGCGATGACTGTGAACCGTTTCTGCGCGAGTGGGCTACAGGCGATTGCGCTTGCCGCAGAGCGGATCAGGGGAGGCGGGGCGCAAGTGATTGTGGCAGGCGGCACCGAGTCGATGTCGATGGTGCCAATGGGCGGAAACAAGGTTTCACCGAACCCGTGGCTGGTGGATCATTGCCCCGACACCTATATCAACATGGGCCTGGGAACCGAAAACATCGCCAGGAAATTCGGGATTGGGCGCGAGCAGGCCGATCAGTTTGCGGTGGAATCCCACAAGAAAGCAGTGGCGGCGCTGGCGGCAGGTAAGTTTAAGGATGAGACGGTGCCGGTGGAAGTGAAGATTACTTCCCTGCCAAACGGTAACGGCGTGAGAGGCAAATCGGCGCCGAAACCAACTACGCAAGCGTTCGTTTTCGAACGCGATGAGATGCCACGGCCCGACACCTCGATGGAAGTGCTGGCGGGGTTGAAGCCGGCGTTTCATGTCAAAGGCACGGTGACAGCCGGCAACAGTTCGCCAATGAGCGATGGCGCAGCAGCGGCGGTGGTTATGTCGGTGGAGAAAGCCAGAGAGCTCGGCCTCGAGCCCCGGGCCAGATTCGTTTCTTATGCGACCGCAGGATGCCCTCCGGAAGAATTTGGGATCGGACCGGTGTATGCGATTCCGAAAGCGCTCGACCTGGCAGGACTCTCGCTGAACGACATAGCGGTTGTGGAGCTGAACGAGGCGTTTGCCGCGCAATCGCTGGCAGTGATTCAACAGGCGAACCTGGATGCGGCGCGCGTGAATCCGAACGGTGGAGCGATCGCGCTCGGACATCCTCTTGGATGCACCGGAGCAAAACTCACGGCTTCGCTTATCCGCGAACTGCAGCGGCGCAACGCGCGTTACGGCATGGTGACGATGTGCATCGGGGGCGGCATGGGGGCCGCAGGGATCTTCGAGCGGCTGTAGCGGTTAAATCGAGAGACTGCTGCGCGAGTCGGATCGGTTAGAGGTATCAACATCGGAAAGCCGCTGTGAACCGGAGCGACGCAAGACAAAAAGAATAACCCAGCCAAGCAAGCCGATAATGCACGCGGACGCCAGCACAAAAAAAAGCGTGGCAAAAAGCGCAAGCTGTTGTGTGGCGTGAATCGGGCCGGCCTGCGGATTGGCATAGGCAATGGAAGCTTGAATGTCTTTTGCCTTTTGAATGGCCAGAGAGACCGCCAGCAGAATGAGACCCAGGAGTGTAACCGTGGCTTTGCGGAACCTGAAATCAGAGTGCATTGTGAGTCTCCTTGAAAGGGATTTTCCCCCGCGAGTGAAACCCGTAATGAGGCTGATATGCTCTCGGACCGCGCCTTTGAGCAGGCCCGTAATTTCGTAGGCGGCGGAGAGGAAAAGCGATAGCGCACCCTTTTTTTGGTTCTCCGTTAGCACCTCAGACAGAACGGCCACCATCTAGCTAATCGGCGTATTCGGCCCGATACGCGGCCGGATACAGGCACAGGAGGAACTCGTACAGAAGGAGCATTGCTAGGTCTCCTTGCGTGCGATACGTAGGCTGGCTAGCCGGGTGAGCTGTTTGAGTCGGTCAACCTCCCGCTCGAGACTGCTGCGCCCGAGCGGAGTGAGGCGGTAGGCCTGCTTGCCGCGTGAACCGTCTTCCTGATGGAAACGCTCGATCCATCCGTCTTCGAGCAGGCGATGCAGCGCTCCGTAAAGAGTGCCGGTACTCAGGCGAACACGCCCGCCACTCATCGCCTGCGTATCCTGGAGGATGGCATAACCGTGGCGCGGCTGGTCTGCAATACTAAGTAGGATAAGCAGAACGGGTTCGGTAATCGGAGGGGAGTCCACGATAAGTTCTTAGACGACATGTCGTCATCCGACATATTGGCGCAACCCGTCAGGAGGGTCCAGTAAAAAATCTCCCCTCGCGCTCTCAGCCCTTAGGCTTCCAGAGGCCCACGGTGTTGCCCTCGGGGTCCTGCATCCAGGCAAAGGTGCCTGTGGGGATTTCCACGGGCGGAACCAGCGTTTTCCCGCCGAGCGATTCGGCCTTTTTTAGATACGCGCCAACGTCCTGCACATCGATATAAAACGTGGTGTAGTGGTGGGGTTCGTGACCGAGCGCGGTAATGTGGCCGCTGATGCCCGGGTGTTCCGGAGCGATCATCGCGGCGGGTCCGGCTTCGGTAATGTTCCAGCCAAACATTTTCGTATAAAACTCCTGCGTTTTCTTGGCATCACGGCAGCCAATCTCAAAGTGAACGACGGGACGTCCCATGGGAGCTCCTCCTCGACACGAACCAGTCTCGAGCGAGGGAGTCTGTCACAAAGGGGAGGTTTTTGCACCCATCCATGGTTCACAAGTGGGTAAAGCAGCGAGCGAATAGTGCGCGGCGAGTCCTATTGCCGAAGATCGCGCTGAAAGGGTAAAATCGCTCAATTGGAATTTTCAAACGGTTGTTTGAATTTTACAGCGGCTTCTAGCCCGACAAGGAGCAAGACCCATGGCGACCTCCGTTCTGACAAAGCCCGCAGCAAAAGGGGGCAGCTTTCTACTCGAATCTCCTGCCCCACAGGATGTCTTCACTCCAGCGGACCTCACGGACGACCAAAAGCTTATCGGCCAGACCGCCGAAGAATTCGTAACCAAGGAAGTTCTTCCAGTGGTGAAAGACCTGGAGGCGAAAAAACCCGGCCTGATGGCGGAACTCGTTCGCAAGGCCGCCGAATTGGGCCTGATGAGCGGCGGGACGCCTGAAGAGTACGGCGGAGCGGGCCTCGACAAGGTGGCCACGACCGTTCTGACCGAGAAGATCTCGATGTACGGCGGTTTTGCCGTGACTCACGGCGCCCACGCCGGCATCGGCACACTGCCCATTGTGTACTTCGGTACCGAAGAGCAAAAGAAAAAGTACCTGCCAAAACTGGCGAGCGGAGAATTGATCGGAGCGTATTGTCTTTCAGAGCCACAGGCGGGCAGCGACGCCCAAAACTCGCTGACGCGTGCCGAACTTAACAAGGAAGGCACCCACTACACCCTGAACGGCCAGAAGATGTGGATCACGAACGGCGGATTTGCGGACCTGTTTGTGGTATTCGCGAAAGTAGATGGCGAAAAGTTTACAGCCTTCATCGTCGAGAAGAAGTTCCCGGGCTGCAAACCAGGTAATGAAGAGCACAAGATGGGAATTCACGGAAGTTCGACCACTCCGGTATTTTTGGAAAAGTGTAAGGTGCCAAAGGAAAACGTGCTGCATGAAATCGGGCGCGGGCACATCGTGGCGTTCAACGTGTTGAATTCCGGGCGTTTCACGCTGGGTGCCTCCTGCGTTGGCGGGTCAAAGCACGTGTTGATGACGGCGTCGAAATACAGCAAGGAGCGCAGGGCCTTTGGTAAGCAGATCGGCGATTTCGGCCTGGTGAAGGAAAAGCTCGCCGAAATGGCAGTGCATATTTTCGCTGTGGAATCAATGATTTATCGGAGCGCCGGCTGCATGGAGGCAGCGATGCACGCCGCTGCTGACTCCGGGAACAAAACGCAAAACACGATGAAGGTACTGGAGGAGTATGCCATCGAAAGTTCGATCGCGAAGGTATATGGCAGCGAAATGTTGGATTTCGTAGTCGACGAAGCGGTGCAGATTTTTGGCGGCTACGGCTTCCACGAGGACTACCCTGTTTGCCGCGCCTACCGGGATTCCCGCATCAACCGAATCTTCGAAGGAACGAACGAGATCAACCGCATGCTGATCATCCAGATGCTGATGAAGCGCGCGATGAACGGGCAACTGGCCCTGATCCCGGCGGCCATGAAACTCGCAGACGAAATCCTGGCCGGCCCGTCGTTCGAAGAGGCTCCAGAGGGCGTACTGGCCGAGGAAGGGCGCGTGATTGCCAACGCCAAGAAAATGTTCCTGCAAGCAGCGGGCGGAGCGGTGCAGAAATTCCGCGAAAAGCTGGCCGAGGAACAAGAGTTGATCGGCGCGCTCGCCAACATTGTAATGGAGATCTACGCCATGGAGTCGACCCTGTTGCGGGCGCAGAAGGCGGCAGCAAGCAAGGGTGAAGCAGCCGCGGCAGCGATGATTGATGTCGCGCGAGTCTTCATTTCGGACGCGGCGGAGCGTGTGGACCATGAGGCCAAGCGTGCGATTTCTGCCGTCCACGAGGGCGACATGCTGATGACGCAGATGGCAGTTCTGAAGCGCTTTGGGAAGCGCCCGGCGGTGGACACGATCGCGCTTCGGCGGCGAATCGCCGCGGCGGTGCAGGCGCAGGACCGCTATCCGTTCGAGGGCCGGTAGAAGTTGATTAGAAGCGCTTTCGGCCGAGGAAAGCCGGCAAAGGGTTGCGACTGCGACTTTCTACGGCTCAGGGGTTCCCTTGTGCGGTTCCGGGCCATGACAAGGCGGGCACAGAAACGCGATTAACGCCTTCCCCTCCGCTGAACTCCCCTAAACTGAGAGTACGCTTCAACACTAGGACGAAGACTTGCGTACAAGGCGAATCCCTCGCTGGTTGGGTCTGACTGCTCTCGCCGTGGTTGCTTCCCACGTCCTCGCGATCGTTTTTTTCGGAACATCGACAACCGGTGCGGTGATCGGAAATTCACTGCAAATCTTTTGCAGCTTAGTGGCTGCAGCGCTGTGTTGGCGGGCCAGGCGCCGGGCAACGGGTTTTGCCCGGTCTTTCTGGACGCTGATTGCATTGGCGATGGGCGTGTGGGCTGTAGCGGATTTGGGATGGTCTTATTACGAAGTGTTTCCGCATAGCGAGCCGCCTCCCGGGTCGATGATCCGGTTTCTCTTCGACATCCACGGAATGTTCTTTGTCATGGCGACTTTCCTGGAGCAGGAGAAACGCACTTCAGAGATCGACCTAGAGGAAGCGTTGGACTTTATTCAGATCGGCATTCTGTTTTTCTTCGTTTACTTCGGCATGTATTACCTGCCGGCGTCCACGTTGGACAGCTCAGCTGCGCTCCGCAGAGAGATGCTAGTGATGGCCTGGATGAGTGTCGGAGTGATCGCACTCGGAGCGGTGCAATGGAGGCGGGCACGAATACCTGAGGCACGGAGGCTCTACGGGGGCTTAGTGATTTACTTCCTGTTTTATTCGCTATTTGGAACAGGAGTGGAATTGCTTCAAGCGGAGCGAGAGACCCCCACAGGCACGTGGTTTGACCTGGCTTGGAGTCTCCCCCTGCTGCTTGCGGCCTTCTGGGCGGGAACATGGCAGCCGGTAGACGAGGAGGGAGACCCCGGTGCGGGGCGCGTGAACTCGCTTCCCGAAATCCTGATCAACAACGCGATGTTCTTCTTTACGCCTCTGATTATCGTGTTCCAGGCGGCGCAAATGGGGCCCGGCTGGAAACTGATCCGCTTCAGCCTCCTGGCAGTGTCGCTTGCTTGCTATGCGGTGCGTATGGGGCTGAATCAGTACCGCCAGCAGAAGGGCGCCGAAACGGTGATACGGCAGACTGTGGCGATGGACACGTCGGTCCACGGGATCGCCATGCTGAACGATAAGGGCCACGTCATTTATGCGAACGCAGCCTTTGCCGAGATGCTTGGATTCGCCGGTTCCGAGCAAATGGTGGGCCAGACGTGGCGCACCGTGCTTGCGTGGCAGGACATAGACCGCCTGCAGCCGGAGGTTCGCCTCTCTTTACAGCGGAACCGAAAATGGTCGGGTCCGCTTTCGCTTAGGCGGCCTGACGGCAGCAGTCTTCCAGTAGAAATGACCGTAACGAAACTCGTGGATGGCGGCACGCTTTGCGCCTGCCGGGACCTCTCGCAGAAGCAACAATCCGAAAGAGCAAGAGCCGAAGCGGAAGCAAAATACCAGATGCTGGTCGAGCAGATGAACGCCATCACGTACATGGCGGAAATCGGGATTGACGGGCAATGGTATTACGTGAGTCCTCAGGTCGAGCAGATTTTGGGTTACACGCAGGATGAATGGCTGAGCACTTCGAGAAATTGGGCACAACTTATCCATCCCGACGATCTACCGACGCTGGTGGCAGCCGAGGAAGCCAGCGCAAAGGGAGAGCCATTCCAGGCAGAGTTTCGCATCCGCAGGAAGGACGGAAGAGAGGTCTGGCTGAGCGATACCGGCGTGGTCGTTCAGGGGAGCGAACAGCATCCGGTGATGGAAGGGATCATGGTCGACATCACCGAGCGCAAGCTGCTTGAAACACAACTTCAGCAATCGCGAAAGATGGAAGCGGTCGGACGGCTGGCTGGAGGGATCGCGCACGACTTTAACAATCTGCTGACAATCATTACGGGATATACGGACCTGGCATTGAGCCGGCCTGGCGTGCCGCTGGAGCTGCGCATAGACATTGAACGCGTGGAGAGTGCGGCAGGACGGGCGGCAGCGCTGGTCAGGCAGTTGCTGGCCTTCAGTCGCAAACAGGTGCTGCAACCAAAGACGCTGGACCTGAATGCCATCGTGGTAAACATGGACTCGCTGTTAAGGCGGTTGATAGACGACAACATCGAGATGGTAACTCGGGTTCAACACGATCTGGGGAAGGTAAAAGCGGACCCAGCGCAGATCGAACAAGTGATTATGAATCTGGTGGTGAACGCGCGCGACGCAATGCCCGACGGTGGGCGGCTCGTGCTGGAGACGACGAACCTGGACCTTGATGCCGCCTACGCCAGCGAACACGTGAGCGTCAAGCCAGGCCACTACGTGATGCTGGCTGTGTCAGACACCGGCATCGGAATGGATGAGCAGACGCTGGCGCATATTTTCGAGCCGTTCTATACCACAAAGGAAGGCGGGCGAGGCACCGGACTTGGGCTATCGACCGTTTACGGTATTGTGAAGCAGAGCGGAGGATACATCTGGGTCTACAGCGAACCTGGAAAAGGGAGCACGTTCAAGTTGTACTTGCCGCGCGTTGCGGAAGGCTTGGAAGAGAGTGCACCGCAGCCCGCGCAACTGGAAGACAAGCGCGGAACGGAGACGATTCTGCTGGTCGAGGACGAAGAGGCAGTACGCGACCTGATCGTCACCATTCTTTCGCATCGAGGTTATGCAGTCGTCGTGGCGCGTCACCCGGCGCATGCCGAAGAGATTGCAACCAAATTCCCGCGTGAGATTCACCTGCTGCTTACCGACGTGGTAATGCCGGGTACGAGCGGCCGGGAGCTCGCCGCGCGAATCGGAGCGCGGCGGCCGGGCATCCGAGTGCTGTATATGTCGGGGTATACGGAGAACGTCATCACCAGCGGCGGAATGCTGGAAAAAGGATTGGCGTTTCTGCAAAAGCCGTTTTCGCCTGCCGTGCTGTCGCAGAAAGTCCGTGAGGTTTTGAGTCACACTCCCGCCCTATAAACTCCGGATTCCTCTATTGAGGTTTCGGGGACGAGTCCGGCGGGTCCCTGGGCTTGCCGATCGTGTTGAGCGTTTCAACGTTGAAGCGCTTATAGTCGGAATATCGTGTGGTTACATTCATCTTGATGCCCTTGACCAACAGAAGCCGTACGCCTACATGCGCCTCAACGTAAGTTGGTAGCCAGACTTCGTTATTGATAAAGGCTTGCTCAAAAACAAAACTCGTTCCCTTCTGGAGATTAGCCACGACCCCTCCGGCAAAGCGAAAATCCCCGACAAAATAAGCTTCCAGCCTCGCGACATCGAGGGCCTTTTCATCGATCCAGACGACTCCGGCAAGCTCTTTGACGACGTGTTCCTCCAGATTTTTTGGCTTGTACTCCGGGTTGGGTTCGAAATCGAATACCAGGACGTCCTGGCCGCGGAAACGCTCGCGGCGGGGATTCACGAACTGGCAAACGCGAAGAAAAACTTCGATTCCTGGATCCTCTTTGTCTGCCGATTCCTTCCCTTCCTCTTTGGCCTTCTCGTCTTTTTCTTCCTTTTTCCTCTCTCTTTTCTGCTCTTGCTCAATGCGCTTCTGCGTTTTTTCGTTTTCTTTCTTCTGTTCCTCGTCGGAGAGCGGTTTGCCGTCCTTTTTGACCAACGTTGTGATCTCGTCGCCGTTTAGATAGAAGAAGGTATATTCGTTCGCTTCTTTCTTGGTTACTCGGCCGGACTTGTCGTACTCGGTTTCTTCTTCCACCTGAGTACCGGCGTAGTTCTCCTTGATTTTGTCGATCTGTTTCTGGTTGGCGTCGATTTGTTCGAAGAGCTTTTTCAGGTCGGGGAGCTGGACCTGGGATTTCTTCGGAAAATCAAACGTGCGTTCTCCGATGGTTCCGTTGACGTTAGCGCGCGTGACCACGACCTGGGAAATGTCGGGCCCGCGGTGAAGTTCGATCTTATGGGCAACCTTCAATCCGCTCACGGCGCGATAGTCGTCGTAATAAATCTCGCGCGGTACGCCGACGAGCGAGCCCATCTCTTTCACAATAAGGTGCGATTGCGGATCAAAGAAAACTTCCCATTGAATGCCGGTCGGATAGGTCAATTCCACTTGATAAGCGTCGCGGCCCCGCACGGGAACCTGCCCTTTGTAGGCCGCACCGATTTTTCTTTTTGCCAGAGCCAGCAGGCGCGAATTGTAATACTGCGCGACAGCTTCCATCTCGAGTGCCTGCGGTCCG
>Ga0306921_10005383_pt1 | contig 13277 bp, 2 predicted proteins | sample sta12Cox44000080_FD_203760 | JGI IMG/M metagenome (GOLD analysis project Ga0306921, IMG submission 203760) | Lab enrichment of tropical soil microbial communities from Luquillo Experimental Forest, Puerto Rico - statoxic.12C.oxic.44.000.080 (v2)... | ecosystem: Environmental > Terrestrial > Soil... | reverse complement strand
CATGTAAATCAAGGTTCCTTTTAACCCGGTGACCGAACGTCCCTCGGTGAGGTGCACGACGCCGAAGTCGATGATCTTGACGGAGTCGTCGTCGATCACGAAGATGTTGCTGGGTTTCAAATCGCGATGCACGAGGCCGTGCTCGTGCGCCGCCTGCAGCCCCTTCGAAGTCTGCGTCATGATCTCGACGATACGCGCGGGCGTCAGCCGGGGACTCGCTTCGCGAATCAAGGCCTCGAGCGTGACCCCGGGGAGCAAGGGCATCACGAAGAACGGCTTCTTTTGCCCTTCGTCCTCGAACTCTCCGGTGTCCAAAATATCCACGATATTCGGATGGCTCAAATTAGCCAGTACTGTCCACTCTTTGACGAAAAGCTCGAGCGCGTGAGGTTCCACGGTTCCGCGCAGGGTCTTCAGGGCGACGTCCCGTTTGGTGCTGGTATCGTAGGCCCGATAGACGACACCCATCCCTCCCCGGCCAATCGGGTCTCCTTTGATTTCATAGCGGGTTGGGATGGAGCCGCGGTTCGGTACAGACGAAGACATTGGGGGGTTGCTTCGGTGTCGTCTGATTGTAGAAGTTCTCAGTGAGAGGAGCAAGGCCCGGGCTGGCGGCGCTGGCAGTCCGGGTCGAATCCGACGCCCTTCAACTCGATCCAACGACCCCGGGCCGGCAAGGATTCCCTGCCTGTTCCGATCTCTTGAAGTTGCCAGGAACACTAAAGCTGCTCCGTCCTTCCGCAAAAATACTTTTTCTTGCGAGTGTTTGCTTATCGGCAAAGACTAGCATGCGGTCCTTATGCAGAAACTCTAGATTGCACACACATAAAGGTTTGCACTTATGTTTCGACCGAGTTGAGGTTTGGAGAGTATTTGCTTTAGAGCAAAGAGTCATAAGAAATTGACCATTTGCTCGCGGGCAAAGACACAACGTAGAGAAGCGGTAACACTTTGAGAATATCGAGGCGGCACGACTAGACACGGAATGCCGCAGCGCAGGGATGAAGGCCGCGATGGCGGCAGAGGAGAAGAAGGCATGGCGAGCAAGAAGTTGGGCACCCCGTGGTTGCTGGTGGTGCTGATCTGTGTCATGGCGGTGTCTGCGACCGCGCAGTCATTCCGGGTTCAGTGTCCCACGAGCACGATCACGCACCCGACCGCGGCCAACAACAATTCGGAGCCGGCGTACACCAATGCGAACGCTGTGAACGGCGCGATCAAGTGCCAGCAGATTTCGGGCGGCGATGGATACGCCACCATGGGCGATGGTACCCAGACCTATATGTTCTCCTTCGGTCCGTTATCGGGGCTCGCGGATATCGCTGCCGGCGGCCCGGGTACGGAATTCCCCAGCGTTTTCAATACGGTCTACCCAGGGATTCCGTTGCCCGGCGATCCCGCCACGACGATCGCTGGCGGCGGCACGTTCCTCTACAACGGCGCCGTGGGTTTGACGGGAGATCAATCGGTCCTGGTTGCCGGTGGCGGGGGCGGAGCGGCCGCGACGGCCACGATCGCCGGTGGCCTGGTTACCGACGTTACCGTTACCAACCCTGGCAGCGGATACCAAGGCCGGCCCACGGTGACCTTTAGTCCCGCTCCCCCAGGCGGCACCACCGCCCTGGGCACGGCTACCGCGGTCAACGGCCAGATCTCCTTTATCGATATTACTTATACGGGTACAGGGTATCTAACGGCGCCTACCATCACCATCGGCCCCGCCTCCAATGCCTGCGCGCCGGTGTCGGGCCCCAGTCAAACGCAGCCGCCCGCTCAATGTCTCACCGGACACGTGGATTCGCGCCAGATCGAGGATATCGCTGTGATGAACGGCAACATCCCGGCGCCGCTGATGGCGATTGATGAGGATGATGAGTTCTTCCTGACTCTTACCAACGTGGGTATGATCATGCGGCCGGACCTGTTCGAGCAGCACACGGTCCACTTCCACGGTTATCCCAATGCATCTTCTTTCTACGATGGCGTGCCTGACGCTTCGGTCGCCATTAACATCGGCGGTAGCTTCACTTATTACTACCTCGCGCCCGATGCCGGCACGTACTTCTGGCACTGCCATATCACGCCGCCCGAGCACTTGCAGATGGGCATGGTGGGACAGCTTTACGTGCGTCCACGGCAGAACCGGGTGCCGACCGGCACCAGCCTCTATACGGCGCGCCAGCAACAGGACCTAAATCTCCGCACGGCCTGCGTTTCCGCCAACGACATCCTGTGCAGCAATCCCCTGCCGCTTGTAGACACCGGAGCGCTAGCAGCGGCCACGATTGCGAATAGCACGACAGGAACCGGCGGCTACGCCTATAACGATGGCGACGGCTCGACTTATTACGATGTCGAGTATCCCCTGCAGATGCACGGCTTCGATCCCAATTTCCATTTTGTCGGCATGACCTTCAACCCGGAAGGCTTTACCGACATGAAGGACAAGTACTTCCTGCTGAACGGGCGCAGTTACCCCGACACCATAACGCAGGGTTCTCTGGAGACGCAATCGGCGGATGGCGTAAATCACTTCTCGCAGCCGCTGAACTCGATCATCAATATCCCCGTCGGCAAGAAGGCGCTTCTCCGCATTTCTTGCCTCGACGTTTCGGAATATCAGACGCTCGCTTCCCTGGGAATTCCGATGGAGGTTGTCGGAATCAATGCCAAGCTCTTGCGCGACCAGGCCGGCAACAACCTGTACTACAACACCAACTCGATCACGCTGGGCGGAGGCGAGTCGCTGGACGTGATTCTGGATGCCAGCGATACATCGAAATACCCGTCGGGCAGCGTGTTCTATCTCTATACATCCAACCTCGACCACCTGTCCAATGACGCCGAGAACTTCGGCGGGTTGATGACCGAAGTCCGTATCAACTAGGAGAAACCGGCAATGATTGCGATGAAATTGAATACCCGACTACTGCAGGCAGCCCTCATAGCTGCGGCCACGTTGGCGACCGCTTACGCCGCGGCGCCCGGCATCACTGGTCCGACCTTCAACTTGACGGCGCAAGCGGCTTACCTCACGCAGCCGGATGGCCAGGCGGTGTACTCCTGGGGGTACGGCTGCAATGGCGCTCCTGCCGGTTTCGCGCCTGCCGCCATTGCTAGCACTGTCGCATCCTGCAATTCAATGCAGGTTCCCGGGCCCACCCTGATCGTTACAGAAGGGCAGAGCGTTTCCGTAACCCTGACCAACAGTCTTCCGTCCGCCGCCGGCAATACTTCGATTCTGTTTCCCGGCTTTAACGTAACAGCTACGGGCGGCGTAACGGGCCTACTGACGAACGAAGCGCCGCCTGCGGCGTCATGCCCAACAACGAATCCGACGTGCAACACGGTAACTTACAGCTTCACTGCCTCTTCGCCGGGTACCCGCGCCTATTACAGCGGAACGCAGGGCGACCTGCAAGTGGAGATGGGCCTCTACGGCGCGATAATCGTGCTGCCGGCCACCACGCCCAGTGGATGCACGGCAGTGGGAAGTCTTCCTGCGCACTACGTCGCTCCGGGCAATTCGGCGGAAGGGGATTTCCGCCTCGCTGGTGCCGCCTACGACCATTCCCGGAGCTGCTACGACCGGGAATACCTCTTCCAGTTCTCCGAGATGGATGCCCGGATTCACACGCAGGCGCGGGACCAGGTCGCGGCGGCCAATTGTACACTCACGAGCACGGGAGCTTTGCCGGCCACCTGCAAGCTCAATGTGGCGACCGAGCCGTACCATCCCGCCTACTTCCTGATTAATGGGCGCTCGATGCCGGACGATATGGACCCCAACTATGCGGCCGAGTACCCACACCAGCCCTACAACGGCAACCCTCATATGCATCCGGGCGAGCAGGTCCTGCTGCGCATCATCGGCCAGGGCCGGTGGCAGCATCCGTTCCACGAGCACGGCAACCATGTGCGTACCCTGGGGCGCGACGGCAACCTGATTCTCAGCCAGACCGATCCGAACAGCCTCGCCGGCCCGCTGTTTTTCACCACTACGACGACGCCAGGACAGGCCATGGATGGGATCTTTTACTGGAGCGGCAAGGGCTTGAACTGGGACGCCTATGGCCATAACCCCACGTCCGCCGATCCTCTCGCCAACCTGCCATGCGACGGGCTTCTCGGCGGCTACCATTCGGTAACCACTGACCTCAACTATTACGAGTGGTGCCAGGACCATAACAAGCCGGTTCAATCCATGCCATTCGGCGATGTGGCAAGCGGCGGCCCCGTGACTCTGCCCGATCCCAATATTTTCACCAACGGCCCCTGGTATGGCGGCAGCCCGTACCTCGGACCGAATGCGACCGTCCGCGCGACAGGGTGTTTTACGGGATCTCAGCCCAACGGCCCCGCAAGCGCGCCCAGCAACGTGTGCGGTCAGACCGGCAGCACGCCGCCCTCGGGGACGATCGCGAACCCGCCCTCGAGTGAAGCAGGTTTTGCATTTATGTGGCACTCGCACAACGAGCGCGAAATCACTACAAATAACATTTTTCCTGGCGGCATGCTGATGATGATGCTGGTGGATTCCCGGGAATTTCAAATTGACGAATCCAACTAATTCTGGAGAGAAGAGCAATGACAACGAACCATTTCATGACGATCCTGAAACATGCCGCGCGAGCCGGCAGTATCCTTTTCTCCGGAGCACTCCTGGCCTTCGGCCAGCAGCAGATCAATCTGACGGCGGGCCCGACCAACGCCACGATGGCGGATGGATCCGCAGTCCCGATGTGGGGCTACAGTTGCGACGCGATCCAGGTTGCGGGCTCCCTCGCAACTTGTGCCGCGTTGAACCCGACGGCAGCGGCGGCTGTGCCTCCCGGTTGGTCGCCCGTGGTGATTACCATTCCCACGGGGCAAACCCTGCAGATTAATCTCACCAATAATCTGGCCTTTACACCGTTAACGCCAACTGGAGCGGCGACGAACTACATCCCCACATCGCTGACGATCGTGGGTCAGTTGGGTGGCGGTCTGGGCAACGTGTTGCAAAGGACTACCACGGTGTCGCCTGACCATTCCAACGCCCAGGCGCAGACGTGGCCCATCGCGGGCACCCCGCCGGGCGTACCCCCGGTTGGAGTGAACCCGCCGCCAACACAAGGGGCGCGCGTCCAGTCAGTCGCCACGGAGGTGGCAGCGGTCGGCGCGACCGTTGTCCCCCCCCAGTGCGCGTCTCCCTGCTCATCTCTGACGTGGACCGCTCCGCGGCCAGGCACTTATCTGCTGGAGTCCGGCACGCACCCGTCCATTCAGGGTCCCATGGGTTTGTACGGAATGGTGGTGGTCACCTGCGCGCCCGGAGACCTCTCAGGCTGCACGGCAGGCACTGCGTATACCGGCGTATCCTACGCCGCGGATGCCAAGCTCCTTTTCAGTGAAATTGACCCAGTCCAGAACAACGCAGTCAGTGCTGCTGTTAATACGGCCGGTTTTAGCGAGACAGCCGTTTGGACCGGTGGGCCCAACGCGCCCCAACGCGTGGCAGCAGTTAACGTGACCAATGGAGGCAGTTACTTATCAGCGCCCACGGTTTCGATCACATCCTCCCCCACGCTTGGGGGAACGCAAGCCACTGCTACCGCGTCTCTAAGTTACTCGCTCGCCAGTATCACAGGGGGAGGGGGTAGCGGCTATACGGTTAATGACACCGTGAACATCATTGGCGGCGGGGGCGATGGTACTGCAACCGCAGTGATAATCAGTGTGAGTGGCACTGGCGCCATAACCGGTGTCAGTCTCACGAATCCAGGCGCCGGTTTTACCTCCGTGCCGAAGGTAACGGTCAGCAGCGCCACTGGCTCGGGTGCCTCACTCACCGCGACACTAACTACGATGGGATCCGTTACAACCATTACGGTAACCAATGGTGGCAGCGGCTACTATTCCGCTCCTACGGTTACGTTCAGCCCCTCCGGTGCCTTGGCAACCGCGGTCGTAACCCTGGGCGCTTGTGGCAGCGGGAACAGTTCGACAACGCCGGTCGCGTGTTATCCGCCGGCGGTGAATTATACGCCGCTCTATTACCTCATCAACGGATCGGGCTTCAACAAGACCAACGCCGCAGCCTCGCTGGTCGCGACGTCTCCGGCGACGGGCGTCAGTGGAAACGTCCTGGTGCGCCTGGTTAACGCCGGCATGCGCATGCACGTGCCGTCGATCGTCGGATCGCTTACTACGCCAAGCGGAGCCTCAACGGCTTCTCCTGGTTTCTCGCTGATTGCCGAAGACGGCAATGTCCTGCCGGGTGTTCAACGCGTGCAGAGCGAAGTCTTCATGGCCGCGGGCAAGACTTACGATGTGATGATCAATACGCCTGCAGCCGGCGGCACGGCTCTTCCGATCTATGACCGGGAGTTGAGCCTCTCAGGCAACGCCACGGCGCGCGATGCCGGCATGCTGGCTTACATCAACGTGAATAGCGTCGGCCTGCCGAGTAGCGGCGTATTCGCGCCTGCCGCCACGGCTGTCCAAGCCAACCCGGATACGTACAACTCGGTGCTTGCCACCAGGCCGCTGGTGGTGACGGATCCAGCCAAGGGCGTGCTCGCGAACGATGTCAATGTGTACGGCGTGCAAGTTGTAGGGACGGCGCCGGCGGGACTGACTCTCAATAGGGACGGAACGTTTACCTACACTGGCGGCGTTGCTGCATCCTTCACCTATTGCGGCAATGGCGCGACAACAGGGCCCGCCTGCGCGTTGGTGACACTGGGCGCATGCACGGGGAGCTGCCTCGAAGCTGGCTCCGGAATAACCGTCGCCAACATCAGCTACAACGCCAGCGTGGCCGGGTACATTGGCGTCAAGTCTCCCGGCGTCCTGTCCGTTGATTCAGATGGGGCCGGCTATCCCCTGACGGTAGCCGTGTCCACGGTCACTGCCTCGGCCGGCCTCAACGTAACGATGAGCCCGGATGGAGGGTTCGTCGCTACGCTTTCAACAGTGAATACCACCGCCACCGTCGCCACCTTCACTTATAAGGCGCAGAATTCGCAAGGGACTCAAAGCGCGACCACGGCCACTGTCACCATTAATTTCCCGGCGCCGAGCGGTCTTCAGGTGAGTGTCGTGGATGGTGCTACCAAGGCTGCGATTACCGACTACCGCTGGATCATCGAGGAAGACCGCACATTCTACGTTGACCCCAATTGCACGCAGAATCCGCCGCCGGCGGGGTGTCCGAGCGCGGCGAGCGGAATCGTACCGGTTTTCGGAACGAATTTCCACACCAGCTACATGCCCGTCGTGGCCACGGGCTGCACGGGGGTGCTCTCCTGCGAAAGCGGCCAGACTATTTTCGATCCTGCCACGCAGGCCCACATCCCCGCCGTGTGCGACATCGGCAACGGCATTTGCCGGCCCGACCCCACAGGAAACGGGTTTACGGCCATCGATCCCAAACAGGTCCAATTGGATCCCACCAAGCGGTATTACATCTCGGTGCTGCCCGGTGACGCCGCTAATCCGTTCAATGCCGGGAACCTGGGGGCTTGTCCCCCTACTACGGATCCAGCCTACGATCCGGCCGCGTGCGGCCACGGCATGGGTGGCGCTCCGATCGCCGCCGGTCAGACAGCCGTGACCGTGCTGGCGCAACCGACTCCGTTCCCGCCCGGAAAGCTCTCGGTGTTCGTGTTCGAAGACGACTTCCCGCTCAATGGCGAGCATGATGCCGGCGGTGGAATCGACGTGCTGGCGACCAACGAGCCCGGTCTGGGGAGCTTCCAGATCACCCTTTTTGACGATGCCGGCGGCACCGGCGACGCCACCGGCACGCCGACCTACGACATGTTCAACCAGCCTTTGCGGAACAGTCTGGCTGGGACCATCGATCCCATCACGCAGTTGGACGCCTGCCCGGTCGTGGTGAATCCGCGGACGGGTATGGTTGACGACCCGAAGTTTCCACCCAATTCGGGCCATCAAATCCCCGACGTTACTCAATTGGGCATCACCGGCATGATCGTCACCTGCCCGAACTTCGAATCCGACGGCCAGACGCTGTCGCCGCTAGCAGGGCAGGCGGTAGTTGATAATCTGTATCCCGGCCGCTATGGCGTGATGGCCACGCCGGCGGCGGACCGCATCGCGCGCGGCGAGGAATGGCTGCAAACCAACACGCTGGACGGCCAGAAGGCTCACGATTCCTTCATCCGAATCGGCGAGCCGCAGTTCTTCCAGGAGTTCGGGCCGGCGGGGCACCACGTCTCTATCGGTTTCGCCAATCCCAAGATCATTAATGACCGCAAGACGGGCGTGTGCGGCGGCACGGACCTGAACCTCAGCGGGGCCAACTGCAACCACAGCGTGACTGGCGTGGTGACGACGGAGCGTATGAGCCGCACGCCCGATCAGCGGCTGTACAGCAGCGGCGACAATAGCAGCTTCTCCTTCACCCAATGCTACGTGAGCTTGGGCGACACCGATGGCGAAGACTTCGCGTTCACCAAGTGCAACTCCGACGGCAGCTTCACCCTCACGGGTATTCCCGACGGCAACTGGCGCATCACTGTTTTCGACCAGTGGAACGACATGCTGGTGGACGGCCTCTCCACACCCATCGGGCTGGGTCCAGGATTTGGACTTTGCAGCCCAACCTCAACAGCTTCGAATTGCGACCTAGGCCAGATTGCCATGAACCAATGGCAGGCCAACATCTACACCCAGACCTTCTTTGACGCGAACGGCGATGGCATCCGGCAAGACAGCGAGGCCGGGCTCACGCTGGTGCCGACCAATATCCGCTTCCGCGACGGCAGTTTCTCCAATTTCAACAACACCGACCTCAGCGGCAATGCCGGCTTCAACGAAGTTTTCCCGCTGTTCAGTTGGTACGTGATCGAGACGGATGCGACCCGCTACAAGAACACCGGAACGCACGTGGTGTACGACGCCGGCGGGCCGGCCGACGGCACTTGCGTAGCCGGCGTGACCGCGCCCTGCGGGAGCTCCACCACTGGCACGAATATGGCGAATACGGCGGAAGTGGTCTCCGTGCCTACGAACCTCCGCGTTCCCGGCGCGGTCTATTGCAAAGATGCCGACTGCAGCACCCACCAGGGCGGTACCACGCCAGGTCCGCTGGGCGGCGGAACACCTAGCGATCCGCCCAGTGTTTGTACGACCGACGCCTCCGGCCTGACCACCTGCTCGACCCAGCTTTCCACCGGCCGTATCGATCCGCCGTGGGTGACGGCCGAGGGCTGGCAGGGCTTCTCCGGACAGAACTCGTTCATCGAATTCGGCAAGAGACCCTACGCGGTCGGCGAGAACGGTGGGATCCGCGGCGACGTGATGTATGCCTCCACCCGCCCATTTGACGACGTGCAGTTCAACCTCCATAACAGTTGGACGCCGCAGATTCCGAATGTCAAAATGAACCTCTACCAGGAGGGAACCGCGCCGGATGGCACCGTATCCCTCAAGTTGGTGGACACCACTTTTACCACCAGTTGGGACGCTTGGGCGCAAGGCTTCCATGCCGACCCAAGTACTCCAAACAGCCTCGTTCCCAACATGAACTGCCCGGGCCAGGGCACTAACCCGTCGGGTGGGACGAATCCGATCCCCGATCTCTTCTACTTCTCTCTGTATAACCAGCCGATGTGGCTGGACTTCTACAGCTCCCAGCACGGCGGGCCTGCCCCGAATCCATTGCCGTACAACGCGCAATTCAAGTGCTATGACGGTATGCACAATTGGAACCAAATCCAGCCGGCGCCCTTCGACGGCAGTTTCCAGTTCCCCAGCATCACGGGAATGAACCCGACGACCGGCGCGCCGACCAACACCAACTGCACGATCTGCGTGACCAACCCCGACGCCAGCGACCCCTACCGCTACGGCGGAAGCGCTACGCCGGTTGCCTGGACCTCGGGCCACGGCACCCCCATGTTGCCCGCCGGCAAGTATGTGGTGGAAGTGGTTCTTCCTCCAGGCTATGAGCTGATGAAAGAAGAGGACAAGAACATTCTGATCGGCGACAACTACATCGCCCCGGTTACCGTCCAGTTCCCCGGATTGGGCGGCGCGATCTACATTGTGCCCGACCAGGCCTCGGTGGATGCAGCCTTCAATGCTAACCAGGGCTCCCTTTCGGCCTTCAACCCCAATAATTACCAGGATCCGACGCAGGCTTTAGGCCGGATATCCTCGCTGCCGAGCCACGAAGGCGATACCGGAAGCGTCGAGACCTTCTGGCCGTGCGTGGGCCAAAAACGCATCGTTCCCGACTACCTCAGCCTTTTCCCGCAGGCCGTGGAAGTCGCGCCGTTTGCCGGCGCGACGCGCAATCTCTGCGACCGCAAGGAAATCGTGCTCGACGACCAGACTTCGGCACTGACCAAGTTCTACCTCTTCACTTCGGTCCACGTCACGGCCCATTTCACCGGCGTGATCACGGACGACTTCACTTCCGAATTCGACCCGTTCTCGCCGCAATTCGGCGAGAAATTTTCGCCGGCCAACCTGCCGGTCGCTATCAAAGATTGGACCGGCAACGAAATCTCCCGCATCTACTCCGACCACTGGGGAACTTACGATGGCTTGACCTACTCCACCTGGGAAGTCAACCCGCCCAACCCCACGGGGTATGGGCCTACCATGATGGTTACGTGCATGAACGATCCGGGTTCGGGCTCCACGCCGGATCCGCTGTACAACCCGTCCTACAGCCAGTTCTGCTATGAGATTCCGTTCATGCCCGGGCAAACGCAGTACATGGATACGCCCGTGACACCCACCTCGGCCTTCGCGGGCGCGGGGTACAACAATCCCGACTGCAACTATCCTGATCAAACGCCGGCTATCAAGGAAGTGGATGGCGATGGCGTTGGGCCTTGGGTGAGCGCGGCGGGCCACACCCTCACGATCACCGCGCTGGGCGACCAGATGGTGAACAACAACGCGTATTCGGGGCCGTCCGCCACCAGTTCGCCGTTTAACCAGAAAACGATTTCGCGCCACTATGGCTTTGGCGGCACGAAGGGCACTGTGACCATCGGCGGCATCAGCGTATCGGCCGCGAACATCACTACCTGGACCGACACGGGCATCGTATTGAACGTCCCCGCCGGCGTGCCAACTTGCACCATACAACAACAGGCGCAGTATGGTGGGTCTACTGCGCAGTGCGGCGAACTGGTCATCACCAGGGCCGACAACCACCTGCAATCGATCGATACCGTGACGGTCACCATCGGCGGCAAAGCCCCGACGCACGTCGCTGCTTCTGCCAGTATCCAGAGCGCGATTGACGCTGCCGCTCCCGGCGACCTGATCATTATCGATCCGACTTGCTCGAACCCCGTCGGGCCGGTTGCATGCACCACCGCCGGAGCCACCACCAATTCCACCGCCACGCACCAGGAGCTGGTCATCATGTGGAAGCCGGTCCGGCTGCAAGGTGTCGGAGCCGCTTCGAGCGTCATCAACGCCAATACCCATCCGGCGGGCAAGCTGGATGCATGGCGTCAACGTGTCAATTGCCTGTTCGGCCTGGCGCTTAACGGCCAGCCTTACAGCGCCAACTCGCCCACGGCCACGCCCGTTCCCCCAGCGACCTCGTTGAATCCTTATGATCCGACGGGGGCTCTTTCTTGCCCCGGAACCGGCTGGAACTACTTCAATTCCGATGGCGGCTCCAACGATCCGCAGGTGGACCGGATGCCGCTCGAAGGCGTTGTCGGCTGGGATGCCACGGTCAACGGCAACCTGTCCGAGTTGCTGCAGGAGCCTTCGCTGATGGGCGCGTACGAAGGCGCCGGAATTACGGTTCTCTCGAAGGGCGTGCGCTTCCCCAGCTGTACCGGGGGTGATCCGAACAATTGTCTGGTTTTCGGAAACGGGAATGATACCGGTAGTCAAGCGACCGAGTCTCAGTTCCCCTTAGGCACCGTTCCGCTGACCAGCAGCAACGCGGATTGCCTCACCACCGGGCCGGGGGCCACTGGCTACGCCAGCAACTTCCAGTGCAACCCGTCGAGCATCGATGGTCTGTCCGTCACCAACTCCTCGCAGGGCGGCGGCGGCATCTTCCTGCACGCCTGGGCGCATAACATGGAGATCGCCAACAACCGGGTCTACAACAACACCGGCACCCTGACCGGCGGTATAGTCGTCGGCCAGGGCGAGTCTCCCGACGCGCTCCTCAATGGAAACGGCGGCAACCCAGTTGGCTTCGACCAGCAACCCTGGACCTGCTACCCCGGCGGAGTGGTCGGAGGTGTGCAGCAAGTGACCATTCCCGGCCTCGCCCTTGGGACGCAGCTTCCGTACTGCTATGACACGAACGTGAACGTTCACCACAACTACGTCACGAACAACTCCTCCATTGGTGACGAAATATTCTCGGGCACGCCGGCGGGGGCAGGCGGAGTCAGTTTCTGCATCGGCGCAGACTACTACAAGTTCCAATACAACTGGGTCTGCGGGAACCTGAGCAGCGGCGACGGCGGCGGCTTGGCGCACATCGGCTTCGTCTACAACGGCGACATCGAACACAACACCATCATCTTCAACCAGAGCACGAACCCGACGATCGCCACCAATGGCGGCGGTATCATCGTCATGGGTGCGGCTCCCGATGGAACTAACGCGGCGGGCCCCGAGTGCGGAAGCGTAACCGACATAGATTGTGCGCCGGGGTTGAGCGACGGCACCGGCCCGAACATGAAGATCGATGCCAACCTGCTCATGGGTAACGCCGCGGAAAGCGGGAGTGGTGGTGGCATACGCTTGCAGGACGTCAACGGAACGGAAGTAGTCGCCTTCCCGTTGAACCCATCAGCGGGAACAACAGGCGGGGTCACTTACAACGGATGGAATAACATCAAGGTGACCAACAACATCATTGCCAACAACGTAGCCGGCTGGGATGGCGGCGGCGTGTCGTTGCAGGACGCCCTGGTGGTGGACTTCATCAACAACACCGTCATGTCTAACGATACAACCGCGTCGTCTGGGGTCCTCTTCAACACCCTGGGCGCTCCTTTAGCCAGCGCGCCGGGAGCTCCAAACCCGTGCCCGTCCAATCCTTGCACGACTACCTCGCAGGCGCAACCCGCAGGCCTGGTGACGATGGCGAATACTTCGCTTCTTACTGCGGCGCTGGCGGCCGAGCCACCGGTGGGTGGAGTTAAGGTCCAGTGCCCGACGGGCCACGCGACGGGCGCACTCGCCAACGGCAATTGCATGACCTATTCGGTGCCGGTTCTTTACAACGACTTGTTCTTCCAGAACCGGTCGTTCTACATTGGTGTGGG
>Ga0306921_10005381_pt1 | contig 13279 bp, 15 predicted proteins | sample sta12Cox44000080_FD_203760 | JGI IMG/M metagenome (GOLD analysis project Ga0306921, IMG submission 203760) | Lab enrichment of tropical soil microbial communities from Luquillo Experimental Forest, Puerto Rico - statoxic.12C.oxic.44.000.080 (v2)... | ecosystem: Environmental > Terrestrial >... | reverse complement strand
ACATGCTTTCGCGCAGCGCTTTCAACGCGCTGCTGAAGACGCTCGAGGAGCCGCCGCCGCACGCCAAATTCGTGTTCGCGACGACCGAAATCCAGAAGGTGCCGCTGACCGTCCTGTCGCGCTGTCAGCGCTTTTGGCTGCGCCGTGTCCCGGTCGAGCAGCTCGCCGAGCACTACCGCCGGATCGCCGAAGCCGAAGCGGTCGAGGCAGAGCCTGCCGCCCTGGCATTGATCGCCCGCGCTGCCGACGGGTCGGTGCGCGACGGGCTGTCGCTGCTCGACCAGGCGATCGCGCTGACCGACGGCCGGATCACCGAAAAGGCGGTGCGCGACATGCTCGGCGTCGCCGACCGCGGCGGTATCCTCGATTTGTTGGAGAGCGTGCTCGCCGGCAACGCCGGCGAGGCACTCGACCGGATGGGCCGCCTGTATCAGGACGGTGCCGATCCGCTGCTGGTGCTGCAGGATCTGCTCGACCTCAGCCATTTCCTGACCCGGCTGAAGTTGGCACCCGAGGCCGGTGTCGGTGATCCGATCGTCGAGGGCGATCGCAGGCGCGCCGCTCCGCTCGCCGAAAGGCTGACCTTGCCGGTGCTGGCACGGGTTTGGCAGATGCTGCTGAAAGGGCTGGAGGAGGTGCAGGCCGCACCCTCGCCGATGCAGGCGGCGGAGATGGTGCTGGTCCGCCTCGCCTATGTCGCCGACCTGCCGGTCCCGGCCGAGCTCGTCCGATCGCTCGTCGGCGCGTCCGCAGCCGGCGGCCGCCCGACTATTGAAGGCAACCACCGACCGCCCGCGAACCGCGCCGGGGGCGCGGAACCTTCGCCCGCCGCGCCACCGGTGGCGACCCCGCCCGCTGCGAGCGTTATTGGCTCGTTGGCTGCCGCCCGCGTCGAACCCGACGAGCTCGCCGCGCCGATGACGACGAGTTCGGTCGAATGCGACCCGATGCCGCAAAGCTTTGCCGAGGTCGTGGCTCTCTTCGACAAACGGCGAGAAGCGGTGATCGGCGCGCAGTTGCGTGAGTACGTGCATCTAATCGCGTTCGAGCCCGGTCGCATCGAATTTCGCCCTGCTGACGGAGCCCCGAGCAATCTCGCCAACCGCATCAGCCAGCTGCTCGGCGAGTGGACCGGCCAACGCTGGCTTGTCGCGCGTTCGCCAGCGGACCCGGGAGAGCCCACGCTGCGCCAGCAGGAAGAGCGCCGCGACCGCGACATGCGGAATGCGGTGGAGCGGCATCCGTTGGTGCAAGCGGTGTTCGAGACATTTCCGGGCGCGACGATCGCCGCGATCCGCGAGCGCTTTTTGCCCGCGGGGTCGGCGGCGGACGACCCGCCGCCGGAGTTGGACCCGGCTGACGAGACGACTAGCGAAGAGGATGGAACATGAAAAATCTCGGCCAGCTGATGAAGCAGGCGCAGGCGATGCAGGAGAAGATGGCCGAGGTGCAGGCGCAGCTCGAGGCTGTCGAGATGACCGGCGTCGCCGGCGGCGGCACCGTCGAGCTGACCTTGAACGGTAAGGGCGACCTCAAGAAGGTGAAGATCGACAAGGCGCTGGTCAACCCCGAAGAGGTCGAGGTGCTGGAGGATCTGCTCGTTGCCGCATTCAACGACGCCCGACGCAAGGTATCGGCGCATGCCGAGCAGGAGATGCATAAGCTGACGGGCGGCCTGCAGCTGCCGGGCGGTTTCAAGCTGCCGTTCTGATCGCAGTAGCAGGCGGCCGGGCCGGCCCCGCCCCGATGTCCGAGCTCGATACGCTGATCCAGCTGCTGGCCAAGCTTCCCGGTCTCGGCCCTCGCTCGGCGCGCCGCGCCGCCCTGCATCTGGTCAAGCGTCGGGAGAGCTTGCTCGAGCCGCTCGCGGCGGCGCTGGCGAAGGCGGCCGCAGCGGTCCGATCCTGCCCGATCTGCAACAATCTCGACACCATCCAGCCCTGTGCGATATGCCGCGACCCGCAGCGCGACGAGACCGCAATCTGCGTCGTCGAAGACGTCGCCGATCTGTGGGCGCTGGAACGCACGGGGGCGTTTCGCGGCCGCTATCATGTGCTCGGCGGAATCTTGTCGGCGCTCGACGGCGTCGGCCCCGACGACCTCCACATCGAGCGGCTCGTCGGCCGGCTGAAGCCGGGTCACGAGCTGATCCTTGCGCTCAACGCCACCGTCGAGGGGCAGACCACCGCGCACTACATTGCCGACCGTGTCGCCGACCGCGGGGTCAAGGTGTCGCGGCTCGCCCAGGGCATCCCGATCGGCGGCGAGCTCGACTATCTCGACGACGGCACCCTGACCGCGGCGCTCAAGGCACGGCGAACGCTGTAGCGACAGCCGGCGCGGGCGGCCCACCAGCCCGCCTTGACGCTGCCTTGACGCAGGCCCTGTGACAGTAGGCCGGGCGGTTTACAGACTGCCGCGAAATCTTCGATCCCCTGACACAAAGCGGTCACGCTTTGCGGCGATGCTGCCTATAGTCTGAAGGGTAAGGAGGGGAATCATGGACCGGCGCTCCGAATGCTGCCGCTATGAGCCGAGCCTCGAAGATCTGCTCGCAGACGAGGTGATGGAGCCTGTGCTGCGCAGCGCCGGTCTCGAGCTGCAAGAGTTGCGTAAGATGATGATCGAGACCGCCCGGCGCATCGAGGATCGAGCGCAGCGGAGCGATCGCGAGGGTGACGCGGGAGCGGAATAGTCACGCCGCCAGCGCCGGGAACTCGAGCCGGACCCGCAGCCCGGGCCGATTGTCGGCGAGTTCGACGGTACCTCTGTGGCGCCGCGTGACCGCCCTGACGAGGCTGAGTCCGAGGCCGTTTCCCGGGGTGCTGCGGCTGCGCTCGAGACGGACAAACCGGTCAAACACTATTTCACGATCCGCCTCTGCGATACCTGGGCCGCGATCGGCGACCTCGAGGGCGGCGCGCCCATCGGCACGTTCGACCCTCACCTGAATTTCCCCGCCATCGGCATATTTCAGCGCGTTGTCGAGTAGATTGGCGAGCGCCTGCGACAACAGGTGGCGCGAGCCGCGAATTCTGACGCCGGGCTCGGCGGCGAGCGCCAGAGCGAAACCCTTTTCCTCGGCGACCGGCTCATAGAGTTCGGCTGCCGACCGGGCCACTTCGGAGAGATCCACCGCCTCGCTCTCGTCGCGCCGAGCGCCCGATTCCAATTCGGCAATACTGAGGAGAGCATTGAAAGTCGCCAGCAAGCGGTCCGCCTCGTCGATCGCCGAGCGAATTGCTTCAGTCTGACCGGAGCCGTCGGGCCCACCGAGTAATGCCAGTTCGAGCCGGACGCGCAGGCGCGCCAGCGGCGTCTTCAAATCGTGGGCGACATCATCGGTGACCTCCCGCATGGCGGTCATCAGACGCTCGATCTGATCGAGCATGCGGTTGAGATTGGCGGCGAGCTGGTCGAACTCGTCGCTGGTGCCGGCGAGCGGAACGCGGTCCGACAGATTTCCGGCCATCACGCGCTCGCTGGTCCGGTTCACCTGTTCGACGCGGCGCAGCAGGTTGCGGCTCATCGCCGTGCCACCCAAGAGGCCGACACCGAGAGCGACCAACCCTGCCCACAACAGGGTGGTTCTGACGCGGTTGCGGAAAGCCGTCGCATCGCTGATGTCGCGACCGACCAACAAGCGGTAGTTCCCGGGAATGATGAACGACGCGCCCTGCGCGGGGTGGGTCTCGATCCGCTCCTTGACGCGCGCCGCGGTAGTGAAGGACAGCCGGCCCGCCCGGGCGGGTACCCCCGCCGGCCATGCCGCGATATTGCCGGCGAGCGGCCCGCCGTCGGGACCGGTCACCAGATAGAGCATACCGTCACCCCGATCACCGGCGCTGCGCGCCGCCACGATCTGAACGAGCCCGCTCAAGCCGCGCTGGGCGTATTGCTCGGCCAGACCTGTAATCTCGGCATCGAGCGTCGCTTCGGTTTGGCGCTCGACAAAATCCGCGCTCGTCCAATACACGAACAACAGCACACCCGACACCGAGACCGCGAACACCAGAAAGTAAAGGGCGGCGAGGCGGAAGGCATGCGTCCGCACCAGACGCTGGGCATTGCCGAACACCCGTCGCGGAGCGGCCCACGCTCCCAGGGTAGGCGGCGAGAGGTTCTCGGCGATCATCGGCAGGCTTGCGGCTCGGGCGCGCGCAGACAATAGCCGGCGCCGCGCACCGTGTGCAGCAACGGACTGTCGAAACTCTTGTCGATCTTCTGCCGCAACCGGCTCACGTGAACGTCGATGACATTGGTCTGCGGGTCGAAGTGATAATCCCAGACGTGCTCAAGCAGCATCGTGCGGGTAACAACATGACCGGCGTTGCGCATCATATATTCGAGCAAGCGAAACTCGCGCGGCAACACCTCGATGGGCTTGTCACTGCGCCTCACCGTCCGCGTCAACAGATCGAGCTCGAGATCGGCGACCCGTAGCTTTGTCGTCGCCGCCGTTACCGCTCCGCGCCGCAACAGCGCCTCGAGACGCGCGAGCAGCTCGCTGAACACAAAGGGTTTAACCAGATAGTCGTCGCCGCCGGCACGCAAGCCCTTGACGCGGTCGTCGACGCTGCCGAGCGCGCTGAGGATCAGCGCCGGGGTCGAGATCGCGGCCGCGCGCAACGCTCCGAGCACCGCGAGACCGTCCATGGTAGGGAGCATACGATCGAGAACGATCGCGTCGTAATTGCCCGAGGTTGCGAGGAACAACCCTTCGCGCCCATCGCCCGCCCGGTCCACCGTATATCCGCTCTCGTTCAAACCCTTGGCCAGATAGAGGGCGGTTTCACGGTCATCTTCGACGACTAGCAGCTTCATCGCGTCCCTACGTCGGTATCATCTCGGCGAATGACAACGAAGTGGTGTCCGGGGCCGGGGTGAGCAAGCAGAGCGGCCGATGACCCCCTGTCGCGCCGCCGAAAGTGCGACCAGGTGTCCCGTTAAAATTTTGCGCTTGACCCGGCCCGAACGGCTACGATCTATAACGTACCAAATCAGTCCGAATTTGGGATCCGCCCAAAATCGGGCATCGAGGAAGCGATGATCATCCTCAGCAAGCTCGCCGATTACGGCGTCATTGTCGCGACCCACCTCGCGGCGTTTCCCGACCGTCAGGTAACCGCAAGCGCGGTCGCTACGGCAACCCGGCTGCCTCAGGCGACTGTCGCCAAGCTGTTGAAGAGCCTGGCCCACGCGGGCTTGGTTACGGCCACCCGGGGTGCCTCGGGCGGCTATCGTCTGGCCCGCGGAGCAAAGGCGATCTCGGTCGCCGAGGTTGTGGCGGCGATCGATGGCAACATCGGCCTCACCCAGTGCTCGGTGCATGTCGATGAATGCACACACACGACATATTGCCCGACCCGACCGCACTGGGCGGCGATCAACCGGGCGGTGGGACAAGCCCTCGCTGCGGTTTCACTCGACACGATGGTTACCCCGGCTGCCTATGTTCTGCGAACGCCCATGCGCGCCAATCCATCTGAAACCGACGAGCCCAGATACTCCGCATGACCGCCTCGACCGACACTCTTCAGACTGTCCGATCGCTCTCCCAAGAGGGCTACAAATACGGCTTTGTGACCGACATCGAAGCCGACGAGGCGCCGCCCGGCCTCAGCGAAGAGACGATCCGCTTTATCTCGGCCAAAAAAGAGGAGCCGGATTGGCTGCTCGACTGGCGCCTTGATGCATTCCGCGCGTGGCTGAAGATGACGCAGCCGAATTGGGCAAAGCTGCATCTGACGCCGATCGACTACCAAGCTGCCACCTATTACTCGGCACCGAAGCAGACCGCTGGGCCGAAGTCGCTCGACGAAGTCGACCCGGAGCTGCTGCGGACCTATGAAAAGCTCGGGATTCCGCTGCGCGAGCGGGAGGCGCTTGCCGGGGTGGCCGTCGATGCGGTCTTCGACAGCATTTCGGTGGCGACCACCTTCAAGGAGGAGCTGGCGAAGCTCGGCATCATCTTCTGCTCGATGGGCGAGGCGGTGCGCGAGCACCCGGGTCTCGTCCGCCGCTACCTCGGGACGGTGGTCCCGCAGAACGACAATTTTTTCGCGGCATTGAATTCGGCGGTTTTCAGCGACGGCTCGTTCGCCTACATCCCGCCCGGGGTTCGCTGCCCGATGGAGCTCAGCACCTATTTCCGGATCAACGCGGCCAAGAGCGGGCAGTTCGAGCGCACCCTGCTGATCGCAGATGCCGGCAGCTATGTCAGCTACCTCGAAGGCTGTACGGCGCCGCAGCGCGACGAAAACCAGCTCCATGCCGCCGTCGTCGAGCTGATCGCCCACGAAGACGCGCAGATAAAATATTCGACCGTGCAGAACTGGTACCCCGGCGACGCCGAGGGCCGCGGTGGCATTTACAATTTTGTGACCAAGCGCGGCGCCTGCCGCGGGACGCGGGCCAAGATCTCGTGGACGCAGGTCGAAACCGGTTCGGCGATTACCTGGAAGTACCCGAGCTGCGTGCTGGAAGGCGACCACTCGGTCGGTGAATTCTACTCGGTGGCGATCACCAACAATCGCCAGCAGGCGGATACCGGGACCAAGATGATCCATATCGGCAGGGATACCCGGTCGACGATCGTCGCGAAGGGGATTTCCACGGGCCGCGGTCAGAATACCTATCGCGGTCTCGTCCGGGTGCAGCCGCGGGCGCAGGACGCGCGCAACCACACGCAATGCGACTCGTTGCTGATCGGCGACCGCTGCGGCGCGCACACCGTACCGTATATCGAGGTGCGTAACCCGTCGGCCCGCGTCGAGCACGAGGCGACGACTTCGAAGATCAGCGACGATCAGCTGTTCTACTGCCGGCAGCGCGGTCTGAGCGCCGAGGACGCGGTCGCACTTATCGTCAACGGCTTTTGCAAGGAAGTGCTCAAGGAATTGCCGATGGAATTTGCGGTCGAGGCGCAGAAGCTGCTCGCCGTGAGCCTCGAAGGCAGTGTCGGTTGATAGATCGTGATTACCACTACGCCAGGTCAGAGTTGGATGCTGACAAAATCCTCTGTTGTCATGACCGGACTTGATCCGGCCATCCACTTCTGCCGCGCCCCGCGCGGAGCGGGAGGGGACGTGGATCACCGGGTCGAGCCCGGAGATGACAGTGTGCGGGGTCTATCGTGACCACGGCGGTGCCGATGCTGGCGATCCGCAATCTGCATGCGCGGCTCGCCGATGGCCGCGAGATCCTGCGGGGAATCGATCTTTTGGTGAACGCCGGTGAGGTGCACGCGATCATGGGACCGAACGGCTCTGGCAAGAGCACGCTCGCCGCCGTGCTCGCCGGCCGCGAGGGTTACGAGGTCAGCGCGGGGACGGTCACCTATCTCGACCGCGATCTGCTGGCGATGCCGGCTGACGAGCGGGCGCGTGAGGGGCTCTTTCTCGCGTTTCAGTACCCGGTCGAGATCCCCGGCGTGAACAACATGTATTTCCTGCGCGCTGCGATCAACGCGCAGCGCCGTCATCGCGGCGCACCGGAGCTCGATGCCGGACAGTTTCTTCGGGCCGTGCGCGCCAAGCTCAAGCTTCTCGATATCGGCGAGGATTTGCTGCAGCGCGCGGTCAATGTCGGCTTCTCCGGCGGCGAGAAGAAGCGCAACGAGATATTTCAAATGGCGATGCTGGAGCCGCGGCTGGCGATCCTCGACGAGACTGACAGCGGTCTCGACATTGATGCGCTCAGGGTGGTTGCGCGCGGCGTCAACGAGCAACGCGCACCGGACCGGGCAATCGTCATGATCACCCACTACCAGCGGCTGCTCGGCTATGTCGAGCCCGATCACGTGCACGTGCTGCAAGACGGCCAGATTGTCGAATCGGGCGATAAGGATCTCGCGGTAGAGCTCGAGCGTCGCGGTTACGGCGCCGTCGGTGATGCCGCGTGAGCTCCGCAGAACCACCCAGATGAGCGCGGTCGTCGATTTCCCCGTCAAGCCCGAGGCGCGGCCCTACCTAGATGCGTATGGCCACCGCCCGAGCGGCGAGCCCGAATGGCTTGGCGCGCACCGACGGCGAGGCCTCACCCGGTTTGCCGAACAGGGCTTTCCAAACCGTCGCAGCGAAGCGTGGCGCTATATCGATTTGCGTGCTCTCGAAGAAAAGCCACTGCTCCCCGTAGGCGTGATCGGCGACGCGGACGACACGGCGGTCCGCGAGCGGCTCGTCGAAGCGGCGTTCTCTGAGGCCGCATACCGCCTGGTGCTCGTCGACGGGCGGTACGCACCGGAGCTTTCGCGGGTCGACGGACTGCCTTCGGGTGTCCGGCTCGGCGGGACGGCCACGACGATCGCCGAGCGGCCCGACCTGGTTCGAGGCGCCTTCGAAGCATCCCATTTTGACGCCGAGCGGCCGTTTACCGCACTCAATGCCGCGTTCTTTGGCGACGGCTTTGTTCTCGACATCGCGCCCGGGATCGCCCTCGATCGCCCGATCGAGATCGTCCATCTGGCATCGAGCGGTACCGAAGGCTCGCTGCACACGCGAAACCTTGTTTCGGCCGGGACCGGCAGCCGGGGCTCTGTTCTCGAAACCTTTGTCGGCGATGGCCGTTACTGGCGCAATGATGTGGTCGAGCTGCGGCTCGCGGCGGGAGCCGAGTTCGATCGGGTGGCACTGGTCGAGGAGTCGGCCGATGCATTCCATATCGACGAGTTGCTGGCTGTGCTCGGACCGGCCGCGCGGCTGGCGAGCCTCGTCCTACTATTGGGCGGCCGAACCGTGCGCCACGAGGCAACGATCCGCAGCGACGGCGAACGGACGCAATGCACGCTCCACGGAGCCTTTGTGCTTTCGGGACGCCAGGAGGCGAACATCGTCACCACGGTCGACCACGCGGCACCGGCCGGCGAAACCCGCGAGGTCTTCAAAGGGGTCGCCGCGGGGCGGGCGCACGGCGCCTTTCAGGGCCGCATCACCGTTCGGCCCGGTGCGCAAAAGGTCGATGCGCACCAGCTCAGCCAGAACCTGGTGCTGAGCCCGCGGGCTGCGATCGACACCAAGCCCGAGCTCGAGATCTATGCCGACGACGTCAAATGCAGCCACGGCGCCGCGGTCGGGGATCTCGATGAAGCAGCACTCTTTTATCTGAGGACCCGCGGCATTGCACACGAGGAGGCGCGGCGGATGCTGATCGAAGCGTTTGTCCGTGAGGTGCTCGAGCCGGTCGGCCCGGCGCCGTTGCGCGCGCATTTGTTGTCGCGGCTCGCCCGTCGCCTAGCGATGTTGGAGGAATGAGGATGACGACGGCGAGCTTGCGAAGCGTATACCCCGGAGCCTCCACCCTTTCCTCCCCCGCGAGCGGGGGAGCCCCCGGACGGCCGCCCGCCAAGGCGGGCGTTCCGGGGGTAGGAAGGGGGTTCGACCCGCGTCGGCTGCGCCGCAAGTTCCCGATCTTCTCAAACAACCCCGGCCTCGTGTTTCTCGATTCCGGCGCCAGCGCCCAGAAACCGGCTTCGGTCATCGATCGTGTCGCCGACTATTACCGCATCGACTATGCCAACGTGCATCGCGGCGTCTATCGGCTGAGCGCCCGATCGACCGAGCTGTTCGAGGAGGCCCGCGAAAAGGTGCGGCGTTTTCTGAATGCCGCCGATCCGCGCGAGATCGTCTTCGTGCGCAACACGACTGAAGCAATCAACCTTGTCGCTCAGAGCTGGGGACCAACGTTCCTTAAGCCGGGCGACGAGGTATTGATCAGCGTTCTCGAGCATCATTCTAATATCGTGCCATGGCAACTCTTGCGTGACCGGATCGGCATCCGGCTGGTCGTGGCGCCGCACGATGCGACCGGGGGGCTGGATCTGGCCGGCTTCGAAGCGTGCCTCTCGCCGCGCACGCGGCTTGTCGCGATGACCCATATCGCCAACGCGACTGGGGCACTCGTGCCGGTCGAGACCGTCATTCGACTCGCCCACCGGCAGGGCGCTCAAGTGTTGCTCGACGGCAGCCAAGCGGCACCCCGGCTGCCGGTCGACGTCCGGGCCATGGGCTGCGATTTCTACGCCTTCACGGGTCACAAGGTCTACGGACCGACGGGGATCGGCGTGCTTTATGGCCGTTACGATCTGCTCGCGACAATGCCGCCCTGGCAGGGTGGCGGCGATATGATCCTCAATGTCACCTTCGAGAAGACCGAATTCCAGGATCCGCCGCACCGGTTCGAAGCCGGCACCCCGGACATCTCCGGCGCGATTGGTCTCGGCGCGGCGATCGACTTCATCGAGGCGCTCGGACGCGACAACATCCTCGAGCATGAGGAGGCGCTGACCGGCTACGGCGTCGATCGCCTGTCGCGGATTTCCGGCCTGCAGCTGCTCGGCGCCGGCCAGCGGCGGCTCGGGATTTTCTCTTTCGATCTCGAAGGGGTGCATCCGCACGATCTGGCCCAGGTGCTCGACCAGCATCACGTGGCCGTGCGCGCCGGGCATCATTGCGCCCAGCCGCTGCTCGAAAGTCTCGGCCACCCGGCGACGACCCGCGCCTCGCTCGGTGTCTACAATGACGAGCGCGACATCGATCAATTGGCCGAGGCGATCGAGGCGGCGCGGGAGATGTTTCGGCGATGATGGATCTGCGGGAGCTCTACCAGGACATCATTCTCGATCACGGGCGCCACCCGCGCAACTTTCGCAAGATCGAGCAGCCGACCCATTTTGCTCACGGCCACAACCCGCTGTGCGGCGACCGGGTAACCGTCTATCTGTCGCTCGACGGCGAGCGTATCGCCGATGTCGCGTTCCAGGGCCGCGGCTGCGCGATCTCGACCGCCGCGGCCTCGCTGATGACCGAGGTGCTCAAAGGCAAGACGGTCGAAGAAGCCCGTGCCCTCTTCGCGCAATTCCATGCCAGAGTTACCGGGGGCGAGCCTGCGGTATTGCCCGAGCCGTTGACCGAGGATGCCGAACGGCTCGAACCGTTGACCGGGGTCAAGGCGTACCCGGCGCGCGTCAAATGCGCGACATTGTCTTGGCATGCGCTCGAAGCCGCGCTGCAGGGCGGCGGCAGCACAATCAAGACGGAGTAGAGCAATGGATCGCGATCCCTTCGACTTCGGGCCGCAAGCAACTGCTGCCGAGACCGAAGTCGAGCGCCCGGAAGGGGGCGAAGACGATCTGGCGCTGCTGGAACCGGTGCTCGCCGCGCTAAAGACTGTGCGCGACCCCGAGATCCCGATGGATCTCGTCGAGCTCGGTCTGATCTACGAGCTGATCGTCAAAGAGGGCGGCACGGTCTATGTCGAGATGACATTGACGACACCCGCCTGCCCGGTCGCCGCCAGCATGCCCGGCGAAGTCGAGGCGGCGATCCGGGCCGTCCCCGGCGTCAATGATGTCCGGGTCAAGCTCGTCTGGACGCCGCCTTGGGGTCCGGAGAAGATGACCGAAGAGGCGCGGCTCGAGCTCGGCATGATGTGACACCGCGTCCGATCCGCAATGGGCCTGTTTGAACCGGCTAATAGCGCCGCGGCGACGAGTACCCTATCGCGGCGGTGCCGGTGCTTGCCCGCTGGCTCCGGCCTGGTAACCAGCGCTGTAGGAGGAGGCCTGGTCTCGCTTAACCTTGTCGAAGATCAAGCCGCCGGCGAGACCGGCGGCCGCACCGATGCCAGCGCCGAGCCCCGCATTGCCGGCGATTGCACCGATAACAGCGCCGCCGCCGGCGCCGATCGCGGTGCCGGAAAGCGCTCTTTGCTGGGTCTGGCTCATATCCGCACAACCGGCCAGCGGGACTGCCGCGACTGCCGCCGCGAGAATGAGTCTTCTCATCGCGCCCTCCGCCTGCTGGAGGCTTCCGCCGGGCAGGGAAATCTCTCAGCCAAGTATACGAATACGCCGTCGATCGACGGCATATCGAGCCGTCCCGGCTGCTCATTCGCCCATGTCATGAAATTGGTCAGCTCGGAGCCGCGGGGCGGTCGTGGCGACGGGAGGCAAAACAGCTTGCGCGCACCCTTGTGGGCCTCGTTTGCCTCTTCGACAACTACTGCGCCTTCGACAAAGCCCTGACAGAAATTGACCGACGCCGTCATCCTCGGATCGTCTGGGGCAGGCGCGCAAATGGCGATCAAATCCCGTACGTTGTTGGGCGGAAACTGCGCATCCGTCACCGCTGCCGGCGCGAGCGCCGACGGTATGGCGCCGGCGGCGGCCAATAGCGCTGCGCCCACCAGCAAGCACCTCGATCTCATACCGATCCCCCCGTCTTGTGATCGCGCGCAATCGGTTAGCCGAATGCGCCCGTCTGCGTCAATTCTGTTGCGCGCACAACGCAGCAGTGCGAAGAAGTGCGCCGACATCGGCGCAACCCGGCGCTGCGCCAAGAGCCTCGCAGGCGGCAATGATTCTGGCGTCGGTCGCCAAGCCCTTCGATGTACGCTCGGCATTCGTGGCTCGATCAGGCAGACCGCACCCCACCTTATGACGACACGCCGAACCCTATTGCTGCTGGTTTCGGTGATCGCCGTACGTTTTTTCGCCGCTTCGGCCGGAGCCCAGCTCCAGCGCTTTGCGACGTCCGAGCTGACGATCGTCAGCTCGGAGGGGCCGCATCACTTCACCGTCGAGGTCGCCGAAACACCGGCGCAGATGGAACAGGGTCTGATGTTCCGGCGGGCCATGGCACCGGATGCCGGGATGCTGTTCGATTACCAGACCCCGACCGTGGCGACGATGTGGATGCAGAACACGTTGATCCCGCTCGACATGCTGTTTGTCGATGCGCAGGGCCGGATCGTCAATATCCACGAGCGCGCGGTGCCGCTGTCCACCGATGTGATTTCCGCAGCAGCGCCGGTCCGTGCGGTGATCGAGCTGAACGGCGGCACCGCGGGCCGTCTCGGCATCGCACCGGGCGACCAGGTGCGGCATCCGATCTTCGGCAATGCGTCGTGAGCGGCGGCCCGCCGTCAGATCGATCTCGGTGCACCGATTGCGGCCGCCCCCGGATCGGCGCAGGGCGGCTCACAGAAATCCCCTGACGAGATCGAGAAAGCCCTCAAGCTGGTCGTGGTGGACCCAGTGACCGGCGCCGTCGAACGAGACCACACGGGCATGCCGGAAGTGGCGCAGACGACCGTCGGTCTGCGGGTTCGCCGCCCGGCTCTCCTTGCCGTAGACGAGCAGGGTGGGACAGGCGATGCGCGCCCAGAGCTGGTCGATTTCGGTCTGCGGCATGCCATAGGCCGAATTGGCGCGCGTGTAATTGTCGAATTTCCAGCTGTAGGTGCCGTCCTCGTTCTGATTGACGCCGTGCTGCGTCAAATG
>Ga0306921_10005377_pt1 | contig 13281 bp, 13 predicted proteins | sample sta12Cox44000080_FD_203760 | JGI IMG/M metagenome (GOLD analysis project Ga0306921, IMG submission 203760) | Lab enrichment of tropical soil microbial communities from Luquillo Experimental Forest, Puerto Rico - statoxic.12C.oxic.44.000.080 (v2)... | ecosystem: Environmental > Terrestrial >... | reverse complement strand
TTCAGCGCGCTCAAAGACACGGGATTCGCGCGCCTGCGGGTGCTGATCCTGCCGACGAGCTTCAATGCCGATTGGGTCGAGAAAGGCTATCCCATTCACCAGGGCAGCACCCCTTAGTACGGCACGTTTAGAGCGCGCGCTCGAGCAGGACCCTGCCGCGCGCCCGGCCCGAGCTGTTAGTTCCGTAGTTTTCCCCGCGAATGATGTACCATCTAGCCTTTCCGTGGAGACCTCATGCGCAGAAACCGCCCGGCTTTTCCTGCTTTCGCTTGGCTGGCCGTGCTGCTGTCCGCGGCCGGAACGGCCGGCGGGCAATCGGCGCTGCCGAAACCCGACCGGGACACGGTGCTGAAAGCAGCGGAGATCACAGCCAGGCTCTTTCCGGAGACGGTGTTTTTCCGCGGGCAGTCGGCGCCGGTGCAAATGCGCAATACCGGCGGCGTGCATTTTTCCGACGATCTCTACGTGCTGGCCGGAATGGTGGACAATTCGGGTTATTCCACCGGCATCCGCGAAAAGTATCAGGCGTACTTGTTGACCGAAGTGCCGCTGCAAATCGGAGGACAGAAGTTGCCGCCGGGCGCCTACGGCATGGGCTTCGTCGACGGAGGCAAGTTCGTGGTGCTGGACCTCGGAGCGAACGACTTGCTGGCAGTCAGTTCCTCCCGGGACGCGGAAATGAAGCGGCCGGTTCCCTTGCAGGTGGTGGCGGCAGAAGGCGGGAAATACCGGCTGTACATGGGACGCGATTTTGTCGAGTTCAGACGGATGAAATAGCGCGCCCTGTGCGTCCGGAGCGGTGAAAATTTCGCGGCAAACGCGAGCAAGAACCGAGTCTTTCTGATGACCAAAACGATCCTTCGTTCGAGCGCCCTCGCTCTGCTGTTTCTTGCGGCAGGCGTTTGGGCGGCGAAGAAAAATGCCCAGCCGCTGTTTGACGGGAAAACCTGGTGGGATCAGGTCAAAGTGATCGCCGACGACAGCATGGAAGGACGCGAAACCGGGAGCCTCGGCTTGCGCAAAGCGGAAGCCTACGCTGTGGAGCAGCTAAAGCGAGCGGGGCTCCAGCCGGCCGGGAGCGACGGCTTTTATCAGAACATTCATTTCCTCGAGCGCCAGATCGATGAGAAGGATTCCTACGCATTCCTGGTGCGCAACGGACAGTCGAACCCGGTGCCGTTGGGCAACGACGCCTATTTCTCCACCCGAGTGGAAGGCGCGGAAGAGGAGGTCAGCGCACAGCTGGTGTTCGCGGGCAACGGGCTCGAGGTTCCAGAAAGCCATGTGGACGAAATTGCCGGGCTGGACCTAAAAGGGAAAGTGGTGGTGTATCTGGCAGGCTCGCCTGCGAGCGTGCCAGGCTCCTTGGCAGCGCATTACGGTGGTCTCGCGCAACGCTGGAAGAGCTACGCCGCGGCAGGCGCGGTGGGTATCGTTTCGATTCCGAATCCTGCTTCGATGGATATTCCATGGTCGCGTATGACGCTCAACCGCGCGCACCCTTCGATGGATTTGGCCGATGCGGAGTTCAACGAGGTCCGGGGCCTGAAGATGGCCATGGTGTTCAACCCGTCCGCGGCCGAGTCTTTGTTCGAAGGCTCTGGCCACACTTTCGCCGAAATCGCGGCGCTCGGGCGCGACCGCAAAGAACTGCCGCATTTCGCTCTGGCGACGTCGTTGCGAGCACGGGCTGCCATTCACAAAACCGAGATCGATTCCGCGAACATCGTGGCCAAGCTCGAGGGAAGCGATCCCGCGCTGAAGAACGAGTACGTGGTGCTTTCCGCGCACATCGATCACGTAGGCATCGGGGAGCCGGTGAACGGCGACCGCATCTATAACGGAGCGATGGACGACGGCAGCGGAACAGCCGCGGTCCTGGACATCGCGGCGTCGCTAGAGCGGCATCCGGAAAAGCTCAAGCGCTCGGTGCTCTTCCTGCTGGTGACAGCCGAAGAGAAGGGGCTGCTGGGATCGAAATATTTCGTGACTCACCCCACCGTAGACCTGAAATCGCTGGTCGCAGACATCAACATGGACATGTTTTTGCCGATCGTTCCGCTGCGGGTGCTGCGCATACAAGGAATCAATGATTCCACACTGGGGCAGCAAGCCGCGGCAATCGCCAATTCCTTTGCCGTGAAGGCGGTGCCCGATCCCGAACCGCTGCGCAACCTGTTTGTACGCAGCGATCAGTACAACTTCATTCGCCACGGCATTCCCGCGGTGATCATGGACGTCTTTTACGAGCCGGGCTCGCCCGAAGCGCGGATTTTCAGGGACTGGCTGACCGAGCGCTATCACGCGCCGAGCGACGACGTCAGCCAGCCGGTCGATTTGCACGCCGCGGCGCTCTATGAGGAGATCGTGCGGCGGCTACTGGTCGAGACAGCCAATGACGCGGCGAGGCCACAGTGGACGCAGGATTCGTTTTTCCGGCGCTACGCAACCACCCGCACCGATTAGAACGTGCCTGAGACGCGAGAAGAATCATGATGGACATCGATTGGCTGCGCCAGGTCTGCCTGGCGCTCCCGAATGCCACCGAGCAGATTCAGTGGGGCAGCGACTTGCTGTTCAAGGTGCACGGAAAAATGTTCGCCGCGGCGCCGACCGAGCCTGCCAGAGTGTGCCTTTCGTTCAAGTGTTCCGACGAATCCTTCGCCGAACTGACCGAGCGGCCGAACATTATTCCTGCTCCCTACTTGGCGCGCGCCAAATGGGTGGCGCTCGAAACCCGAGATGCGGTCGCGAGAGAAGAACTGGCGAATCTGTTGTGCGCCTCGTATGAGTTGGTGGTGGCGAAACTTCCCAAGCGCTTGCGGGAGGGCGGCCGCCCCGGTAAAGGCGCAAGAGCGACTGCAAGAAAAGGCCGCAAAGCGAAGACGAAAAGGCGCTAGCGGATTTCACTGCCGCTCGAGGCGAGAAACTAAGCGGTTACTTTATTTTCGGCGACCTTGGGAAGCACGCGACGAAGCGGCTTGGCGCCCGGTTGCGGGAAGGTCATGTTCCAGAAGTTGATCTCAGTCGACAGAAACTCGAGGCCAACGTGGGTTTTGCCGTCGCGTCTGCGCTGGATGGACACGACACGGGCCTCTACCTTACGCGCACTGTTTTCGTTGATGAGCAGGAGCACCTGGCTGACAGCCAGCGGATGTTCGGTTTCGATCTGCGCTCCGTGCTGGCTGACAGCGTTGGTCTTCGCGCGAATGGAGAACTTATCCCCGCCTTCATTCTCACCATTCACCACCAACGGCACGATGAGGGTTACGCGTTGGGTGCGACGGCGCTCTTTGCAGCGAAAGTGCAGTAGGGACATAGGGTACCGCCCGTGCTCCAGCCAAGGTTCAATTTCGGGGACGCTTCCGCGAGGAGGACAGAGCTTTTGAAAGCTGCTCGGCGTTGGCGCCGAGTTCTTGCCGCTGGCCGCTGACGGATTTACCGGTCCCTCATGCAGCCATGTTCTCAGTTGTTTCTGGGAGGGACAATAGGGGAACAGTACCAGAACACCCCGCCCAGCCAGCTAGTACGCTAGTACTTTGCCGCGAGCCGTCAACGAGAAACTTCGCTTCCGAAATTACGCCGGATGGTGCGTTCTCGAGGGAACTGCCGGCGTCCCACGCGAACCCCTTTTCCTCTGCCCTCGGGCCAATGTAACCGGGTCGCTATTTGCAGTTTGACTACGGCTGCTCGCGCCACCGCGCCGCCGCCGAGGCCGTATGTTAGATTGCGAAATTGGCGCCCTATCGGCGCCCTGGTGTGAACAGCCGACTGCAAAACGATCCGCGCCGCCCGCAGGGACCTGAAAAGGTGAAAAGGGTAGAGGTGTATTGGCACGCGGTCACCTACAAAACACTGATCGTCTACGGCTTGCTGATCGGCGCGGTGATTTTTGGTGCGGCGTATTTTGCTACGCCGGCATTTTATGCGGCGGTGCTCAAGAAGGTGGTCGGCGCCGCGGATCCTGAGACCGCCCCGCTCGCGAACACGCAAGCCAAGTTTGTGAACCTGGATGGCCGCGTACAGGTCAAAAAAGTGAATTCCGTGCAGTGGGTGGACGCCGACTACCGCACCACCCTGGACAAGGGCGACCTGATCCAGACCGGCTCCGACGGAGCAGCGCGCATCACCTTTGCCGACACAACTTCCTACACCATCAAAGCCGACACCCTGGTAACGGTGGAGGAGAATGACGTCACCCGCGACCAGGCCACCACCGCAGTCCGCATCAACACCGGTGCGGTCGATCTTTCGACCGCGAGCTCGCCCAATTCCCATACCGCGGTCAGCGTGGAAGACACGGTCGCGCAGATCCGTCCGAACAGCCGCGCGTCGGTGAAATCCGACCCGCAGTCGAAGGAGAGCGAAATCGTGGTGGCCAGCGGCAGCGCTGAAGTGCAGCGCGGAGGCGAAAAGGTGGAGTTGGGGCAGTGGCAAAGAGCGGACATTCGCTCCGGCAGCCCGATTTCCACATCCGACGTTCTGGCGCCGCCGGACCTGAGCGAGCCGCTCAATCTGGCCCCCATCATCACTCAGGTCCCGAGAACCACTCCCATCCATTTTGAGTGGAAAGCGGTAAAGGACGCGGTTGCCTACAATCTGCGAATCAGCACTACCGCCATGTTCACCAAAATGGTCAAAGACCTGAAGCAGCTCCCGGGAACCTCGGCGGATGTGACCGGACTAGACGCGGGCGACTATTTCTGGAACGTCATCGCCGTGGACGGGAAGAAACAGACTAGCGAAATCAGCGAGACTTTTAAGTTCACCATCGTGGTGCAGGGTAAGTCGCAGGAGATGGTGCTCGAGATCGGCGGCACGCAGCTGCACGGGCGCGTTGCGGAAGTTTTCGGCAGAACCGAGCCCGGCGCGGCACTGATCGTGAACGGCCAGCCCGTCCCCAACATCGGCCCCGACGGCAGTTTCCGTTATTTCACCGAGCCGCTGGACCCGGGCGAGCACACCATCGTGATCGTGGGGCAGAACCGGCGTGGCGGCACGGCCAAGCAGCAGGTCACGATCGTCGTGCCGAAGTAAACTTCCCCCGGCGCGCGGCGTGCTTTGCGTCCGCCGCCGACTTCGGGGAGAATAAAGGATTCGATGCTGCTTGAGAGTTTTGCCGGCACCGCGCTGAGCGGCGGGATCTTGCGCCGGCGGATAAGTTTCTCGCAGGAAGTGAAAGGACTGGGGGCATGAACAAGAACGGTTACAACATGCGGTCGGTGTTCAGTTTGTTCTCGTCCGACCTCGCCATCGATCTGGGAACGGCGAACACCCTGGTCTTTTCGCACGGCAAAGGCATCGTCGTAAACGAACCCTCCATCGTGGCCATCAACAAAGTCAGCGGCGAAGTCGTGGCTGTCGGCCGCGAAGCCAAAGAGATGCTCGGCCGCACGCCGGGCAATGTGGTCGCCATCAAGCCCATGAAGGACGGCGTGATCGCCGACTTCAAAGTCACCGAAAAGATGCTGACCTACTTCATTCAGAAGGCGCACAACCGCCGCGTGCTGGTCCACCCACGCATCGTCATAGGGGTACCGAGCGAAATTACGCCGGTGGAAAAGCGCGCCGTGCAGGACTCTGCCTACCGCGCGCGCGCCAGCGAAGTTTATCTTGTCGAACAGGCCATGGCCGCTGCCATCGGCGCCGGCTTACCCATCGAGGAGCCGAGCGGCAACATGGTGGTGGACATCGGCGGCGGTACCACGGACATCGCGGTCATCTCCATGAGCGGCATCGTGTATTCGCGTTCGGTCCGCGTCGCCGGCAACGAGATGGACGAAGCGGTCATGCAGTATTTGAAACGCAAGTACAACTTGTTGGTCGGCGAGCGCACGGCTGAGCAGATCAAGATGGAGATCGGCTCCGCGTATCCGCTCGAAAAGCCGCTGACCATGGAAGTGAAGGGCCGCAATCTGATCGAAGGCGTTCCGCGCACGGTCACCATTGACGACAGTGAAATCCGCGAATCTCTGAGCGAGTGCGTCGCGACTATTGTCAACGCGGTGCGCGTGGCCCTCGAGCGCACTCCGCCGGAGCTTTCCGCCGACATCAGCGACCGCGGCATCGTTCTTACCGGCGGCGGCGCGCTCCTGAAAAATCTCGATAAGCGCATCCGCGAAGAGACCGGTTTGCCCGTTTCCATCGCTGACGACCCGCTGGCCTCGGTCGTGTTGGGGACCGGCAAGATGCTCAGCGATTTCCGTCTGCTGCGCCAGGTTTGCATCGATTAGATGGATCTTGTTTTCGCTGCTCGGAATGGAGTCACTCGGGGCCAGTCGATTCCCGAGGTTTGCGGTGAACTCTTAACTTAATGGTCGCACTCCCCTCACGGCACCGCTCGTTGTTCCTCCTGCTCGGAGTCGTTCTGCTGCAGGTGTTGTTGCTTGCGGTGCAGATCAAACGCGACTCCCAGGGCCGCCTGATCCGCGTCTGGACGGTTTCCGCGGTTTCTCCTGTGGAGCGCAGCGGCGCCTGGGGCATCGGCAAAGTGCGCGACGCCTGGCGGCATTACTTCGCATTGAGCGACGCCGCTCGCGAGAATGAAGAGCTCCGGCGCGAGAACGGCCAGCTCAAGCTGGAAGTCATGCAGCTGCAGAGCAAGTCCGCCGAAGCGGACCGCCTTGCCGCGCTCCTGAACTTTAAGCAGAAGCAGGCCAAGGTCCCGATGGTCGTCGCTCGTGTCATCGGCTCGAGCGCCGACGCCAACAGCGCCGTCATTTATCTCGACCAGGGGCAGCGCGACGGCATTCGCAGAAACATGGGTGTGATCACGCCGGAAGGTGTGGTCGGCAAGGTCATCGAATCGTTCCGGGACACTGCTGAGGTGCTGCTGGTGACCGATCGCGACAGCGGCGTCGGAGCCATGATCGCCGATACCCGCATCCAAAGTCCCGTCGGCGGCACCGGCGAACCGCAGCTCAACATGAAGTATGTCGGCAACGACGATGAAGTCGCTGTCGGTTCGCGCGTGGTAACCAGCGGCATGGATCGCATCTTCCCGAAGGATCTGCCTGTGGGCACCATCACCCAGGTGAAGCCAGGCGGACAATACAAGCAGATTCGCGTTCGTCCTTCCGCCAATCTCGAAAAGCTGGAGGAAGTGATCGTCCTCCTGACCACCGATCCGGTGGTTTTGAAGCAGGAAGCACCGGGCCCGGCCGGCGACCGTTCGTCCGCGGCCGCTCCCACCGCGCCGACCGCTGCCGCCACCAACGCCAAACCCACGGACAAACGCCCATGAACGACACTTACGACCTGCGCATCGGCGAATCGCACATCGAAGTCCATAAATTCCACGGCGGTACGATCCTGCTGAGCGTGCTGGTCGCCACCATCCTGCAATCCTTCCTGCCGGTTTACATCTCCAAGGCCGCGGTGCTCGATCTTCCGCTGCTGATTACCATCTACTTTGGTTTGAGCCGCCGCAACCCCTCGACCGGTTTGCTGCTGGGCACCGTTATCGGCCTCTTGCAGGACAGTCTCAGCAAAACCCCTCTAGGCCTTTTCGGCATCGCCAAGACCGTCATCGGATTTCTTGCTTCTTCCATCGGCGCTCGCCTCGATACCGAACATCCGCTCGCGCGCTTCGCTTTGACCGCCGCTTTCTTCGTGCTGCACCAGGGCATAGTTGTACTGATTCAGAAGCTGCTCCTGGCCCAGCCGCAGCCCTGGTTCACCATGCGACTGCTCGTGGCCTGTCTGGTCAACTCGGTTCTCGGCGTTTTCCTGTACTTCCTCCTCGACCGCTGTCGCAAATCCTGAAAAGGTACCTCATCCCGGAGAACTCCCTGCAGCCGGGCTCATCTGAAAATTCCTGACTTCGCCGCCACCGGGAGTTGCGGGTATAAGCGAAGTGGAGTCGCGGTTCGTCGGCACCGCTCTGGCGGAGCGGGCGCCGGCAGGCCTCAGTGCGACAACAGAAATTGTTTGAAATCCTCGTACTCGCTCGAAATAGGCAGCGATAGCTTCTGCCGTGTTAAGCAAACCCCCAGCCGGTCGGGCAGCGGCGGCGCGCTGCCAATCGCTTTCTCCACAATCTCCGCGAACTTGGCCGCATGCGCCGTCGCCAGCACCAGTCCCTGGGCCGGCTCGGCATGCTCTTTCTTGTACGCTTCCCATCCGAGAATGCCTACGGCGGTGTGCGGATCAGCGATGTAGCGGTACTTCTCCCAAACTGACCTCATCTCCGCGAGCGTTTCCTCGTCGCTCGCGCCGTGTCCCCAGATCTCGCGCCGCACATACTCGAGTCGCCCACGGCACAAATCGAGCAGGCGCGGAAAATTGTTGGGATTGCCCACATCCATGGCGTTCGAATAGGTCGCCTTGGCGGCACGCGGCTGGTACCTGCCGCTCAACAAGTACTGCGGCACCGCGTCGTTTGCGTTTGTCGCCGCCACAAACCGCGCCACCGGCAAACCAATCCGTTTGGCGAAAATCCCGGCGGTCAGATTTCCGAAATTCCCGCTGGGCACCGCCACCACCAGCGGGGTCGAGGCCACCGGCAACTGGCGGTACGCCGCCACGTGATAGAACATCTGCGGCAGCAGTCTTCCGATGTTGATTGAGTTCGCCGAAGTAAGAAACACCCGCTTGTTTAACGCCTGGTCGGTGAACGCCTGTTTCACCAGGCGCTGGCAATCGTCGAATGTGCCGCTGACTTCGAGCGCGGTGATATTTTGGCCGAGCGTGGTGAACTGCTTCTCCTGGGCTTCGCTGATCCGCTTGGCAGGGTACAAGATCACCACGCGGATTCCCGGCACGCCCAAAAATCCGTGCGCTACCGCGCTGCCCGTGTCGCCCGACGTCGCCACCAGCACCGTGAGTTGGCGATCTTCGCCACGCACGAAATATCCCATCAGCCTGGCCATGAAGCGAGCGCCGAAATCCTTGAAAGCCAGGGTCGGGCCGTGAAACAGCTCCAAAATGTGCAGCCCGGGCGACAGCGAGACCAGCTGCACCGGGAAATTCATGGCTTCGCTCACGATCTGCCACAGCACATCCTCGGGCACATCCGGCGTGGCAAACGGCCTCACCACGCGAAAACAGACTTCCGTGAACGGAAGCGCCCGGAACTCCGCGAGCTCCTCCGGCGAGCGCCGCGCGATCTCTGCTGGCATGTACAAGCCGCCGTCCGGAGCAAGTCCGCGCAGCACCGCACCACGCAGCGAGGTGAGCGGCGCCTTCGCCCCTGTGCTGCGGTACCTCATCCCCTGCCGCCCGTGCCTCGCGTCAGCAGCGCCAGAAAGGCCGCGGCGTGGTGCGGCAGTTCGCGCAGCCGTCCGACAGGCAGCTCGATGTGCGCCAGCGCCGCATAGCTCTGCCGCCGTGCCGCCAGCAGGTGCGGATAGCAGCGCGCTACGGTCTCGCGCGGATTCTCGCCCGGCTGGGGTACAAACGCTCCGCGCCACAACACCGGTTTCGGATCGCTCAAATATCGTTCGATCAAAAGTTGCTGCTCCTTATCGCTGGCCGCCAGGTACACCACCGTCATCAGCTTCCTCAACCGTTCGAGCAAGTGATTCCCCGTGTAAATGACGCTTCCGGTAGTGTCGAGCACGAGCGGCTGGTGCGGGTCGCGTTCCAGCTGGTCCAAGATTTCCTGGAGGGTAGAGATCTCTTCCGACAGATACTGCGCTTCCCTTTCCGCGTAGGTCGCCGTATCCGGCCAGCCCATCCACGCCGCCACCCCATTGATTCCCGCAAACCCTCCCGCGGCCAGCCGCGCGGCGAGTTTCTCTTCAATCCGGTCGTCGGAGGAAATCGCCGCCACCCCGGTATCCGCTAGCCGCCGCGTCCAGAACGTTTTCCCCGCTCCGGACATGCCGACAAGCGCGATCCGCAGCGGCGAGTTCTTAGACTGCTTCTCGGAATCCGTCATCAAAGGCCAGCATCCCGCAACGCGCCAAATTGTGCCACACTCCCCCGCCCAAAGGCGGGGGCTTCTCGACCCCTACCGGAGGCGATCGCTACGGCGCCTCGCATGAATTACGGACGGCGCGCTCCGGTGGCACGCGATTTTGCGCCCTCTCCTCTTGACCACTCGGCAACCTGCCCTACGGGACGGGTTGCGGCGTTCATCCCTAAATGCTAGGTTGGGAAGGACTTCGCGGGTTTTTTCGGAGTGAGTTCGAGACTCTGACGGGAAGCGTGGGCGCGCGAAGAACTGCCCACCATCTTTTTGGCTGCCTTAACAAGGATTTCGTGTCGTACTGGTTTCGCAATGACAACCGATTGCCGCAGACGCGGCTGGCCGTCGTTTCCTATGTGATCGTAGGCATGATTGGGGTGTTGCTGCTCGGCTTCTGGAAACTCCAGGTCATTGACAGCGACAAATACGGCCAGATGGCCGAGCAGAACCGCGTCCGCTCTATTCCCATCATCGCTCCGCGCGGCCGCATGCTCGATCGCGAAGGCCGCGTTCTTGTCGACAACCGACCTTCCTTCAGCGTCCTGCTTCTCCGCGACGATCCGAAGCTCGTCGAACAGTATCTCCCCGCGATCTCCGACGGCCTGGGCATCTCCATGGATGACCTGCACGAGCAGTTGCAGAACACGCGCAATTTGCCGAAATTCCAGCCCATCGTCATCAAGCCGGAGGCTTCGAGCGCCGATCTCGACTTCATCGAGTCGCACCGCTCGGACGTGCCGGTGCTCGAGATGCTTAGTGTGTCCCGCCGCCGCTATCTGCCCAACGGCTTTCTGGCCCACGCCACCGGGTACGTCGGCGAGGCCAGCGAGCAACAGATCGAATCGAGCAATAGCAAGCTGCGTCCGGGCGACGTGGTCGGAAAATCCGGCCTGGAGCGTCAGTACAACGACATCCTGATGGGCACCGACGGCATGCGCCGCGTCATCGTCAACAGCGTCGGGAAGGAAGTCGACCACCTCAGCCAGCAGGACCCCATTCCCGGCAAACAGATCACTCTCAGCATCGATATGGATTTGCAGCAGGTGGCCGAACAGTCCCTCGGCCAGCGCCCCGGCGCGGTCGTCGCCCTCGACCCCCGCAACGGCGAAGTTCTGGCCATGGTCAGCAGGCCCACTCCCGACCCCAACGATTTCGCCGTCCGTATCTCCGCCAAAGAGTGGAAGGAGCTCAACGAAGATCCGCTCAAACCGCTGCTCAACCGCGCCATTCAGGCCCAGCTTGCCCCCGGTTCCGTCTTCAAAATCGTCACCGCCACGGCCATGCTCGAAGACCACGAAATCCCGGAAAGCTTCACGACTTACTGTCCGGGTTACGCCACTTTTTTTGGCCGCCAGTATCACTGTTACGTGTTTTACGCCAAGAGCGGTGCCCATGCCCACGGCGCAATCAGCCTGCATGAAGCCATCCTCAAGTCCTGTGACGTGTTTTTCTACACGGTGGGCATGAAGATGGGCATTGATCGCCTCTCTTTCTGGGGCGACAAGTTCGGCTTAGGCCATAAGACCGCCATTGACCTTCCTTCCGAGGAACCCGGGCTCATGCCCTCCGAGGAGTGGGTCGAGCGCGTCTTCCATCGCAAGTGGTATGCCGGCGAAGCCATCTCTGTCGCCATCGGTCAGGGCGCCGTCACGACGACTCCGTTGCAGCTCGCGCGCCTGATCGGCGGCATCGCCTCCGGCGGCGTTTTCAGGCAGCCGCACATGCTCAAGGGCGTGAAGGATGTTCCCGAGGAGCGGGTCCCTCTCTCGCAGCACACGATCGAGAGCATCACCGATGGGATGTACGGGGTGATCAACGAACCCGGTGGCACGGGTGGCCAGCTTAAGCTCACCGGAATCGAGTTCAGCGGAAAGTCGGGCACCGCGCAGGTCATCGGTTACGACAAGATGGCACTGGTGCGCAAAGGCACGAAGTTCGCCGACAACGCCTGGTTCGTCGGCTACGCCCCGCGGCGCGATCCCGAAATCTGCATCGCCGTCCTGGTACAGGAAAGCGGCCAGCACGGCGGCGAAGCGGCCGGTCCCGTGGTCCGCGACGTGGTCAAGGCCTACTACGACAAAAAGAATCGCAAGACGAATGGCACCATCACCGCCGAGGAGCGCGGCGCCAATCCCGCGAGCGGAACCGCGGTCATCGCGCCGGCTGCGGTGCTAAAGGAAGCGGCGCCGGCAACGCCAGCCAATACTTCGAGTGAGGATCGGAACGAAAGATGAAAGACGCTCCCGGAAGCCGCGACTACGACTGGTGGCTGATCGCTATCCTCATGGCGATCTGCGCTTTAGGTGTGCTGGAGATCTATTCCGCCACCCACGCGAGCGGCGGGCTCGCCGGAATGCATTACAAGCAGATTCGCTGGTTGTTGTTTGGCTTTGCCATCATGTTTGCGCTCTCGCGGGTCGATTACCACCTGATCTTGGACCAGGCCCCCGTGCTCTACGCCATCTGCTTGGCTGCTCTCGCCGCAGTACTGGTACTAGGTAATTCCCGTTTCGGTGCAAAGCGCTGGTTTTCCTTGATGGGCCAGCAGTTTCAGGTGTCGGAACTCGCAAAGTTGATTATAATCATCGTACTGGCGCGTTTCTTTGCGGAAGTGCGTTCGGATGAGCTCGACCTGCGAGATCTGCTGAAAGCAGGCATGCTCGTCGGCGTGCCGCTGATTTTGATTCTGAAGCAGCCAGACCTAGGCACCGCGCTGGTGCTGGTTCCCATGTTGGCTGTGGGCGCTTTCCTGGCAGGCTTGAAGTGGCTGCACGCGGGGGTTTTCACACTGGCCGGGGTTCTGCTTGTGGCGGCAGTATTTTATCCGCCCGTTAGCAAGCACATCCTGAAGCAGTACCAGAGAGAAAGGATCACGTCTTTCCTCCACCCGGAAGAAGATGCCAAGGGTTCAGGCTATCAGCTCTTGCAGTCTAAGATCGCCGTGGGCTCCGGTGGCTTCTGGGGTAAAGGGTTTGGCAACGGCAGCCAGAATCAGCTGGGTTACATTCCCGTCCGCTACTCCGATTTCATCATGTCGGCTTGGGCGGAGGAACAGGGATTCAAGGGCGTGCTGCTTGCCTTAGGGCTGTACATGGCGCTTCTGCTGCGTCTCGTGCAGAATGCCCAGCGCGCGAAAGATCGCGCCGGCATGTTTCTGGTCATGGGAGTGGCGGCGGCGCTAGGTTTCCACGTTCTGGTCAATGTGGCCATGGTCATTGGTGCAATGCCTGTCACCGGCATCCCGTTGCCCCTGATGAGCTACGGTGGCTCGGCTACGTTGTTTGTATTCATGGCGATCGGTTTGGTGATGAATGTCCGGCTTCGCCGCTTCGTCAATTAGACCGTGAACCAAAAAACGGCTGTTCGGTTTC
>Ga0306921_10005376_pt1 | contig 13281 bp, 11 predicted proteins | sample sta12Cox44000080_FD_203760 | JGI IMG/M metagenome (GOLD analysis project Ga0306921, IMG submission 203760) | Lab enrichment of tropical soil microbial communities from Luquillo Experimental Forest, Puerto Rico - statoxic.12C.oxic.44.000.080 (v2)... | ecosystem: Environmental > Terrestrial >... | reverse complement strand
CGCTGTGCCACATGGCGCTCGGCCATGTTCGTCACGCCGAGCTGCTCGGTCTCGTAGGACCCCTCGCTATTGCCGCTGCTCTCGGTCGGCCGATCGCTGCGCGGATCCGATCGATGCCGGTCTCGGTGCTGAGCCGCGGCGCGGCGCGGCTCGCCGATCCGGCTGCCTCGCCAGCGGTGAAGCTGGCCCTCGTGACCGGCCTCACGATCGGCCTTCCGGTTCTGTTGTGGCCGATCGAGCGCGCCGACGATGGAGTGACCCCGGCGCGCGCGCTCGCCGCCGCAGCGCGGCTGGGCCTCGATGGCCCGGTCTTCAACAGCGAGGGGTTCGGCGGCTATCTGACTTTTCGTGGTATCCCGACTTTTATCGACGGCAGGGCAGAGCTCTACGGGAACGCATTTCTGGACCGCTATCTCGCGGCCGAAAGCGGCGACGAGCATGCGCTCGCCAGGCTGCTCGCCACCTGCGGCATCACCTGGACTTTGCTGGAGCCGCAGCAAGGTGCCGTGCGACTTCTCGATGCGGCGCCCGGATGGCGGCGGGTCTACACCGACGCCGAGGCGGTCATTCACACACGGCCCGCCGCGCTCGGGTCAGAAGCCGTTTACTCGGCCAGCAGCGGCGGGGGATCGGGGTCGGAAATGCCGAGCCCCGCGCAATCATGCCGAAAATAGGAAGTCCCGGTGAACGTGACAGCCCGGGCGATCAGCTGGCTGCAGCGGGTGGCGGAGGGTGATCCCCCAGCATATTTGACCTGGCGGTCGGGCAGATAGATCGCCCCGTTGATATTCTGGTTTCTGGCGCCGTCGAAGGTGTCGGTCATTGACGGCGCATCACCATCGACCCAGATGGCGATCCCCGGAATTCCTGCCGCGGCGCCGCGAGCCGGTGCCGTCACCGTGACGGACGAGCCGGCATGAAGATCGACGGCGCCGTAGTCCGAGCCCGTATGGCTGGTGAGAATGAGGGTGACACCGGTCCCGTTGACGGCGCCGTTGTCGCTGACCGTAAAGTCGCCCCGGTCCAGGATGTAGGTGCCCGGGTCGAGGTTGAGGGTGGCTCCGCCCGCTACTTCGATCCCCCCGCAATAAACGCCCGGAGAAATGGTTTCGGTCTTTTTTCCATCCACCCGATAGCGGGTTCTCTTGCACCCGCGATAGGAGGGGAGTTCGAGACGGGAATATGGGTCGGCGACCGACGAGGTGTGGGTCGTCAGATAGTGCGACGCCGTCAGGACGGCGCCGGGTGCTAGCACGTAGCCGCCGGAGAGAAAGATGCTTCTGCCGCCGAGGCTCGCGCCGTCGAGCAGCTCGGTCGACCGGGCCTCACGGGAAGCATTGTACAAATTACAGGCGGCCAGGCTGACGGCGGTATCGCGGCTCGACTCCCGGGAGCCGACCGACAATTTACCGGTCTTGCCGAGAGCCATCACGCAGGTGCTGTGCGAGGAGCCTTCGAGCGTCACCGCAGTCACTCTCGCGGTCGGCGGCTGGCGGAGAAAGGTTCTGGTGAAGCTCGAGGGCTGCCGCAAATCTTGCGCGTGGTCGGTTCCGGACACCGGTCCGGTAAGCCGGATCAGCGCCGCCACCGCCGATGCCGCGAGGGCGATCGGAACAGCGTTGAAGCGCAGCCCCGCCGCGATCGCGCGAGGTCGAGAAGTCGGAACGACAGCAGCCACACCGGCTCACCTGCGGTCCGCTGTGATCCTGTGGGCGACAGGATGTGCGGCCGGTACGGCGGCTGCTTACGATAGAACCCGTCAGCAAACCGTTAAGGGGTTCTAGAAAACGAATGCGTCCCGACCGAAGGGTCAGGACGCGTTTGAGATTTGCCGGTTAGCCCCCGACTAGGGCGTCGATTTCGGCGTCTTCCGGAAATCGGCCGAGTTGTTTTTTGGAAAAGGCGAGCCGGCCATCGACGGTGATCTCGAACACACCGGCGACTCCTTTGACGAGCTCGACTTCGTCTGCGCCCCGCTCCAGCAGCCGTGCCCTCGCACGGAGGGCTCTTGGTTCATAGTTTCAGGGCACGCAGTATTCGATACTGACCTTCATCGTCGCCACCTCTACAACGAAACCAACCGATGAAGCTTATCACGCCCGAGCCCATCGATGCCATTATTCCGGCGCCCTCCCCGATGAGCGCGATACTCGAGGTCGATATCGAGCACCGGCTCGGCGCTTTCGAGCTCGATATCCACTTTCGCAGCGGTGGCGGTCTCACCGCGCTGTTCGGCCGGTCGGGGGCTGGTAAGACGTCGGTCGTCAACGTGATCGCCGGATTGGTCCGCCCGCAGAGGGGACGCATTGTCGTCGCCGGGTCGGTGCTGGCGGACACCGAGCGCGGCATTCAGGTCCCGGCCCATCGTCGCCGGGTCGGCTATGTCTTTCAGGAAGACCGGCTGTTTCCGCATCTTACGGTTCGCCAGAATCTGCTGTTCGGGCGCTGGTTTGCGCCGCGCTCGATGCGGACGGGCCGGCTCGATGATGTCGTCGAACTGCTCGGGATCGGTTCCCTGCTCGATCGCCGCCCGGCTCGGCTGTCCGGTGGCGAAAAGCAACGGGTTGCGATCGGCCGCGCGCTGTTGGCCGGCCCCCGGCTGTTGCTGATGGACGAGCCGCTGGCTTCGCTCGATGCCGCGCGCAAGGATGAGATCCTCCCCTATATCGAACGGCTGCGGGACGAGGCGAGCGTGCCGATCGTCTATGTCAGCCATGCGGTTGCCGAGGTGACGCGACTGGCCAACACGATCGTCGTGATCGCCGATGGCCGGGTGCGTGCCGGCGGGCCGCTGCGTGATGTGATGGGACGTGCCGAGCTCTATCCGATGGCCGGCCGCTTCGAAGCCGGTGCGGTTCTTGCGATGCGCGTCAGCGCGCATGATGCGCGCTGGGGGCTCACCGAGCTCACCGGTGCCTTTGGCAAGTTGACGGTCCCGCAGCTGCGCACACCGGTCGGCGGCGCCCTTCGCGTGAGAATCCGCGCCCGCGACGTGATCCTCGCGGCGACGCCTCCGACCGGGATCAGCGCGCTGAACATTCTCGCGGTCCGCGTCGAGGCGGTCGTGCCGATCGAGGACGCCGCACTCGAAGTTCAGCTTCGGCTTGGCGACGAGCGGTTGCTGGCGCGGGTAACCCAGCGCTCGGGCGCAATGCTCGGTCTCGCACCGGGACGCGAGGTGTTCGCTGTTATCAAAAGCGTGGCAATCGACCGCAGCAGCCTCGGGGGTCAGGGCGAGGCGGTCGATATCGACGACCAAGCCGAGGTCTTCGATAGTTGAGCATCACGGTTTTGCATCGGTACCGGAAGCGGCCGAGGACATCACAACCCTGCGTCCCGTTCCATTATCGCGAGAACTTCGGCCGCGGCGCGGGTTGCCCGGTCAGCCCCGCCGCCAACTCGGCGTCGCACATCCACCACATGTTGCTGCAGCGCAAAGGCCTCGCCGCGGTCTCCGTGCTGCCAGAGGATCGAAGCCAGGTTGCTCATTGCCGTCAGGGTTTCGGTATGCTGATCGCCGAACTCGCGGCAACTCGCCGCGACGACCCGTTCGAGGAGATCGCGCGCGGCCTCGAAGTCGCCTTGGGCCGAGATGGTTCCGGCAAGGTTGTTGACCGCCCGAAGCGTCTCGAGACCAGCCTCGCCATAGAGATCGTGCATCCCGTTCACGACGTTCTCTTGAAGCTCTCGCGCCTCTTCGAGTTCGCCTTGAGCGGCCTTCGTGACGGCCAGCTTGCCGATCGCCTTCAATGTATCAAAGTGGCGCTCACCCAGCTGGCGACGGCGACCGGCGACCACTTGCTCCTCGAGCTTGCGCGCTGCCATCAGCCGACCTTGTGTCCATAGGCAATCGGCGAGGTTGAGCATTGCTGCAAGCGTTTCTGGATGCTGCTCGCCCAACGCGCGGCGCTTTTCCTCCAGCAAACGCTCGTGGTCTTCGCAGCTATTGGCCACGGTCTCCCCCGAACCCGCCGGGAATCTGTCCGATGTCGGTTGAATTAAAGGGTGTCGCGTAGCAGCCATCCCGGCAGGTTATGGGTGAGGCGCGGGTTGGGACCGCCCTCCCAGGGCGCCGCGGCGGTGCACACAACCCCGATCGCCGTCCCGATCTCGGTGACGATCGGCGAGCCCGACATCTCGCTGCGGATGCCCTCAGCGGCGTGGGTGATCCACAGCGGCCCACCGAAGTGGCGAACTGTGCAGGAGAACCATCGGCGGCCGTCGAGCGACAGCAGCCGGGCCGGTACCCAGAAATTGACTGGGTGCCGGAGGGTACCGCCGATCGAGAGCGCCGTCGCCGTTTCCATCAGCGCTTTGTATTCATCGACGTGTGGATTGTCGGGCGAACCGAACACCGCGATGTCGGCGATCGGATCGACGAAGCGACACACCGCCCACGCGCGGGGTTCGTCCCCGAGGCGGGCGAGGAGCGGTCCGTAAGTGCGCTCCTTGGGCTCGAAAAAGGACTGGGCCGGCGGCAGGAACGGAAGGCAGTGCGCGGCCGTGATGACGACGCGCTCGCCCGCGTCCTCGACTACAAAGCCGCGTCCGCTACCAGCGGTGATGACAGCTGCTGTCAGCATCTCGAAAATCATGATTTTCTGGTTTTAACCTCGATCATCTTGCTTTGAACATGACCCGCGAGGCATTCATTGCCCGCTATGGTACGCTAGCCTCCCCCATGCCGAACGGGCCAACGAAGCCGCCAAGGCCCGATTTTTGCTGGCTCTATTTTGGAGTAATAATTTGTTCTTAGCTGGCGCTGTGGCAAGCTGACGTGCGCGCGCCGAATTGCGAAATTCAGCAAGTCGTGGTCGGTGAACGAGTCTTCAACGGACGCCTCTGGCGCGATGTTGTGTCGGTCGCGCCATGAAATGAAGAATGTGAAGTCCTTCTTTTCCGCGGGCCGAGAGGCACATCCTCCAGGTGATGAAGATTCTAGTGAAGGACGAGCCCACGCTTGGCCGCCACTTTCCCAGTATCCGTGGAATCCATACCAGAGTCCCCTCCTGTCTTCCCTGGGGAAGGCAAGAGGGGGCTGTTGTCGCCTGTCCGACGTCGGCCAGATCTTTACAGGTTCGCCTGGAAGTCGCTATAGTTGCGGACCTTCTTGTAGACCTGCACGCGATTGCGTTGACTCTCGGCGACGATCACGCTGTCGGTTTCGGGGTCAAACTCTACCGCCGTCGGGAAGCAGAAGCGCCACTGCGGTTCGAGGCTCTTTACCCGGCGCCGCGCCTTGGCCATATCCGGGTTGGCGTCGATGCTCATCTGCCCCCACTTCGACAGGACTTGGGCGTCGCCGACCAAGGTCGTGATCGGGCCGCCCTCGGAATCGAACACGCAGACCCGGTGATTGCCCCAATCAGCCACATAGATGTCACCATCGGTGTCGACGGCGACATCGGTCGGGTGGTTGAACTGGTCGGTCCGCGGATGACCGGCCTTCTCGCCCTCGCCCGCGACATACGGGCCGAAGATGGTCACTCGATACGCATTGTCCGGCTCCTCGAGCTTGCCATAGGAACCGATGCTCGACAGAAACTTGCCGTGCGGTGAGAGCTTCTGAACTCGATGGTTCTTCCAGTCGGCAACCAGGATGTCGCCAGCCTTGTCGAGGGTGATGCCCCACGGTTGGTTGAACTCGCCCTCGCCTCTGCCGGGGCCACCACACTTGCCGACAAACTTGCCGTCTGGAGAGAAGACCTGCAACCGGTTGTTGCCGCTGTCGACGACGATCACATTGCCGCTTTGCTCGACCGCTAGACCCGCCGGGCGGTTGAGCTCGCCGTCGCCGCTGCCGGTCGTGCCCCATTTGCGGATGAACTTGCCGTCTTGATCGAACACGGAGATCGCGTTGGTCCATTCATCCGAAACGTAGACCTGCCCCTTGCCATCGACGGCAACGCCGAACGGCCAAGTACAGTGCCCGTCCCCTTCGCCATATTCGCAAAAGTCGGTGAGCCATTCTTCTTCGCCGGGACCTCCGAGCTTCACCTTGTTGCAGTGCATCCCAAAATTGTTTTCGCTGCCCCGGTTGGTGGTGTAGAGGATGCCATCCTTACCGAGGCACATGGTTTGGATGTAATTGAACCCGTTGCCTCGGGCGGCGCCGCGCCCGACCGCATGGCTCCAATCAAAGACTCGTCCGCGCGCAACCGTTGTTAACGGCATTCCATCCTCCTGTTTGCTCGGCGATTGGCCGTCGCCGATCCTTCCGGCCAACCGCCCGTCCCATGTTACATCTGCGGACCGGTCGCGCAGCCCGCCTTGTCAGGCGCCTACAGGTTCGCCTGGAAGTCGCTGTAGTTGCGAACCTTCTTGTAGACCTGCAACCGGTTGCGCTGATGCTCGGCAATGATCACCGAATCGGTGTTCGGATCGAACTCGACCGCGGTCGGGAAGCAGAACCGCCACTGCGGCTCCAGGCTCTTAACACGGCGCCGCGCTTTGGCCATGTCCGGGTTGGCGTCGATGCTCATCTGGCCCCATTTGGACAAGACCTGCGCATCGCCGACCAGCGTGGTTATCGGTCCGCCCTCGGAATCGAAGATGCAGACCCGATGATTGCCCCAATCAGCCACATAGATGTCGCCGTCGCTGTCGATTGCGACATCGGTCGGATGGTTGAACTGGTCGGTCCGCGGATGGCCGGCCTTCTCACCCTCGCCCGCGACATACGGGCCGAACAGGGTCACCCGATAGGCATTATCCGGCTCCTCAAGCTTGCCGTAGGAGCCGATGCTCGCCATGAACCGGCCGTGCGGCGACAGCTTTTGGATCCGATGGTTCTTCCAGTCGGCAACATAGATGTTTCCCGCCTTGTCGAGAGTGACTCCCCAAGGCTGGTTGAACTCGCCTTCGCCCCTGCCGGGACCGCCGCATTTGCCGACGAATTTGCCGTCGGGGGTGAAGACCTGCAGCCGATTGTTACCGCTGTCGACAACGATCACATTGCCGCTTTGTTCGACTGCGAGACCCGCCGGCCGGTTGAGTTCGCCGTCACCGCTGCCGGCTGTGCCCCATTTGCCGATGAATTTGCCGTCGGTGTCGAATATCGAGATCGTGTTGGTCCAATCATCCGATACGTAGACCCGGCCCTGTTTGTTGTCGACGGCGATGCCGAACGGCCATGTCGAACGGCCGTCGCCTTCACCGTATTCGAAGAAGTCGGCAAGCCATTCCTCTTCGCCGGGTCCTCCCAGCTTCGTCTTGTTGACGTGCATCGCGCGATTCTGGCCCTCTGTGCCGCGATTGGCGGCGTAGAGGACGCTGTTATCGTCCAGGCACATAGACTGTATGTAATTGAACCCGTTGCCACGGGCGGCGTTGCGCCCGACAGCGTGGCTCCAATCAAAGACCCGTCCGCGCGCTACCGTTGTCAACGGCATGGTTCCCTCCTCTTTGCGCGACGGCAGGTCGTCGGTGAGCCCTTCGGCCTGTCGCCTGTCCTTGCCTCTCGTCTTCGACTGCGGCCCGAGGCCGAAGCCGCGGGCCGCAGACGATGTCCTGCCTCTCGAATTAGTTCAGGAACGCGGGCTTCTCGAAGGTTCCGTTGACGATCGGCGCCGGGTTCAGCCCGAGCCACTTGTCGAGGATCGTCGAGTAGACGCTGCGGAAGTCCATGTTCGGGTCGAGGTCACCTTGCACCAGTTTCGAGGCCTCCATCGACGGCATCTCGCCGTAATGGCCGCCCTTGACCTTCTCACCAAGCACGAACGCCACGCCCCCAGCGCCGTGATCGGTGCCGGAGCCGTTGTCGTGCACACGACGGCCGAACTCCGAGAACAGCAGCATGACGACGTTGTCGGCATGCTTGTGCTCGCGCAGATCGGCCCAGAACGCCTGGACGCCTTCGGAGACCGCCTTCCACAGCAGGCTGTGTCCCGGGTTCTGCCCGGCATGCGTGTCAAAGGTGCTGTGGTCGCAGTAGAAGATCCGACTACCGATGTCCGCGCAGTGCGCCTGTGCGATGCCCTTCAATTTGCGGGCGATCGGGTTGTTCGGGTACTCCACCGTCGAGGTGTATTTCTGAGGTGCTACCTTGATGATATCCTCGCCCTTTAGCGAATCGATCGCGGTCTCGCTCAGATAGTCCATGACCGGGCCGCTGCCGATCGCCGGGCTGTACATCTTCGCGAAGCGGTCGAGCACTTGGGTGCGCTCGTTGCCCTGCACCTGCGGCAGGAAGCCGTAGCGCTCCAGCGGGCCGGCGACGCAGGCGACCGGCACGCCGGGGCAAACCAAGGCGCGCGGTAGGCTCGGCCCCATGCTGACGACCTGCACGACGTTTTCCTTCTTCGGGTCGAACTCACGAGCGACCCGCCCGAGCCAACCCTCAGTCCCGACCTTGATCGGTTCACAGGTGTGCCAGATGTCCATGGCCCGGAAATGCGACCGCGGCGACTCCTTCCAGCCGACGCCGTGGCAGATCGCCATTTTGCCCTCGTCCCAGAACGCCTTCATCGGCGCCATGTAATCTGGAATTCCGTAGGTTCCGTCGAGGTGGATGATGTTGTTGTCGGGGATTCCGACCGCCGGCCGGTTATCCCGGTATAGCGGGTTGGTGTACGGAATCACAGTATTCACGTAGTCGTTGCCGCCGGTTAGCTGCAAAACGACCACACACGGGTCTGTATTTGCCATAGTGCGTTGCTCCTGTCTAATTAGACTCAATGTCAGGCGAACTGATACTCTCTGGTAGCGACGATAAGCTGCAGCATCTGGCCGACATGCTCGTCGGCGACTTCCGAACTGCCGTTGTCCCAGGACACTTGGCCCCATTCATTGGCCTGCGACAGCAGCTGCTGCTTGGTGTCGGCGCCGACTTGGACCGGCCCGAGCAGGTCGAGACATCCGTCGACCAGCTGGTCGGGGCTCAGCGATCCCTTGGCTTTCAACCGATTGATGATGCCGCGCACGCCCTGGGACGAGGTATCGCCGACCTTTTCGGCCATAAAGTTGATGCGGGCCATCAACGAGCCGCTGTTGATCCACTCCTTGCCTGTGTGCCACCCCTCGACCGATGGCGGGTTCAGCAGATCCTGGCCCATATAGGCGGTGTTCATCGACAGCTCGCCATAGCCGGGCTTCGGCAACTCGTAGCCGCCGACAAAACGCAGCGTCCCGACCACCACCTCGGCGGGGGACTTCATGTGCTGGAACCGGGCGTTCTTGAAGAAGTCCGAATTGAACAGCACGCGAAGGACCTGCTTCATCTCGAACTTAGAGTCGCGGAAGACGCCAACCAGCGTATCGATCGCCTTCTGGTCGCGCGGCGATTCGATCGGCCAAGCGGGCACTTGCGGCTCATCGGCGACAAAGAAGTTGAACAAGTGCCGGCAGATGAACTTGCCGCAAGCCGGCTGCTGCACGACGATGTCGAGGATGTCCTCGCCGTTGAACCGGCCCTTGTGTCCCAGAAATTCCTTCTCGCCGTCGTCATGGTCTTCCGGGCGATACTCAAATTTCCAGGGGAAGCGGCCGTAGGGCGCGCGCGGGATCTTGGTCTCGAAGGTCCAGCCGGTGAAGGCACGCGAGCATTCGCGAACGTCCTTCTCGGTATAATTTCCGGCGCCGAGGCTGAACAGCTCGAGCAGTTCGCGGCCCCAGTTCTCGTTGACCGCCGTCCCGTGGTTCTGCTGATTATCCAACCAGAAGATCATGGTCGGGTTGCGCGCGACCTTGCTCAGCAAGGCACGGTAGTTGGCCATCCCGTTCTCGCGGAACAGCTGGATTTGCTCCAAAAGCTGGTCGTAATTATCGACCTTGGAATTGCCGGTGGCGAACACATGGTGCCAGAACAGCGCCATCTTCTCTTCGAGCGGCCGCTGGGTGTTAACCAGATAATACAGCCAGTTGACATTGCCCATCGGCGGTTGGCCACCGGGAAGCAGCGACGCCGGCTGATAGCGCAGCAGCGTATATGGATCGGCTGCGGGCTGCGTCTCAGGATGCAGCAGCTCTTCGACTGTGGCCTCGTAGCCCTTGGCCGCGCGGGCCTCGAGCTCGTCGCGGCCGGCGCCGCAGCCGGCCCGTCGCATCAGATGTGCCATCAATTCGATGTCGTCTTGGTATGGCATACTCGGGTCTCCTCCTCCGATTCAGTCACTCTCGCATCGCTACCGTCGGCGCTCCGTCCCCCACGCTCCGCGGGCTTGAGCGGCGACGTCGTACGGCCGCCGCATCAACCCGTGACATTAACGCCGGGCCCATGGAGGCGGCACCTGCTCCTTAGAACGATTGTATCCTAGCCCGATGGGCTGTCAAGCAGACGCGAAGGCGTTTAGATGCCGGCGCGCGATGCGGTCAGCGATTTTCCGGGCGCACGCGGATGATGACGTCAACCCGACAAATCTCGGTGCCGAGGGGCGGCAAGGGAAACCCACTGACCACGACGTTCTCGCCCGGAATGTCCTGCAGCCTGCCATTCGCTTCGCAAAAGAAATGATGGTGATCGGTTGTGTTGGTGTCAAAGTAGGAACGGCCCGGCTCGACGACGACCTCGCGCAACAACCCCGCCTCGGTGAACTGATGCAAGGTGTTATAGACAGTCGCGAGCGACACCCGAATGTCTGCGCCCGCTGCCTCGCCATGCAGCTGCTCGGCGGTGATGTGGCGGTCTCCACTCTCGATCAGCAACCGCGCCAAGGCGAGGCGCTGCCGGGTAGGCCGCAGACCGACGGCACGCAGCCGTTCCAAGGCGATCGCTGAGGATGACGTCATCATCATTCAACAAACATAATCAGGTCATCGGTGAAAATAAACAACCCTTTCGCGATTCGGCACCAGCTAGTCCCCGGTCTGCAAACGCTCCACCAACTCGCGCACCTTCGGTACGTAGCCGTTGGCATAGAACGGGTCGGATGCAAAGCGATAGGCGTTGTGCCCGGCGAACATCAACTGGTGCTCGACGTCGTCCGAATGGCGGATCGCCTGGAGCGTCTTTTGGATGCAGAAACTGCGCGGATCTGCCTTCTTTCCGGTCGTACGTGCTTCGTTCTGCGCCCAGTTTGAAAACTGGCAGGCGCTGAGGCAGCCCATGCAGCCGATCTGGTCGGTACGAATTTCGAGCGCCTTTCGCGGGGTGACAAATATCAAAGTCGCATCGGGGGTGCGCAAAGCTTCCGTGAAGCCCGCCGCAACCCAGCCTTCGGCCGATCTCTTGTCGTGCATCGTCAAGAAAACCGTGCGGCCGCGGGCGCCTACGCTGAAGGGTGCCACATGTTCCCCGACGGGCTCGACAGTATAGGCGACTTGGTGTTCGGAGCGTTCTTGCAGCTCTTTCAAAAACCCGTTGCGTACCGCCGAAGAATAGAACCCGGTGGGGCTGAAGCGGTTCAGGTAGACGTCACCCTCGTCTAAGGTCAGCAGTTTGCGCTTCCACGTGTCGGAAATCGGGCTCTCCCGCGTCACGAGCGGGCGGGTTCCAAATTGGAAGGCAACCGGGCCGAGCTCGGGGTTGTCGATCCAATCGATCCATTCGCGCAGATACCACAGCCCTCCGGCCATGAATATCGGGGTGGTCGCAAGCCCAAAATCGACCATCAGGTTGCGCAGCTCGCGGACGCGGGGATAGGGCGGTTCGGGATGTTGGGGATCTTCGCTGTTGGAAAGTCCGTTATGGCCACCCGCCAGCCAGGGATCCTCGTAGACCACACCGCCGAGCCATTCGCAGAATTTGTGGTAGGCCCGTTTCCACAACGCACGGAAGGCACGGGCCGACGATACAATCGGGTAGTAATGCACCCCGTAGCGTGCGCAAATCTCGGCGATCTTGTAGGGCATCCCCGCGCCGCAGGTCACGCCGTTGATCAGCCCCCTTGCTCCTTCCAGCACGCCGTGCAAAACCCGTTCGGCGGCAGCCATCTCCCACAAGACGTTCATATGGATGCGGCCTTCGCCATTGGAGCGCTCATGAGCTACGCGTGCCTGTTGAATCCCGCCGGCAATCGCGTAAGCAACAAGCTCCTCGTGCCGCTCGCGTCGTGTCCGTCCGTGGTAGATCTGTAGGATCGGCTGGCCCGACTCGGTGTAGCTGTCGGCGTTGACCCCGGAGAAGGTGCCGACGCTGCCGGTGGCGGCCCACGCCCCTGAGCTTTCGCCATTCGACACAGAGATGCCCTTGCCGCCTTCGACGAGCGGCAAAACTTCACGGCCGGAGATCACGAGTGGATTCAGCAGCTTCACCGAACTGCTCCTTGCCATGCCGCTCCTGCCGGGTTCAACTCGGCCACCGTGGGTTGACGAATGGATGCCGTCGCGGCGCAAATAATATAGGGAACATCCGAGAATACGGAAGTGACCCCCCAAGAGAACAACATCGCTGCCCGCGCGGCATCATTGACGGTGTAAGTGAGCAATGGGTAGCCCGCCTCGCAGATCTCGGCGACAAGAGCCGGGTGCAGGCGGCGGTGATCGGCAGCGATCGCAGAACAGCCGAGCTTCTCGGCGCGAAGACGCCAATTTCTCGGCACCGCACGGAACAGTAAACCCCGGGCGATCGAAGGCACACAAGACCGCGCTGCCGAAAGTGCCTCTTCGACGAAGCTCGAAATCAGCGGCGGAGGAAGGTGTGGCGGCCACATTTGAGAGAGCAGTGCGACTGCCGCCGCGCCGGTTTCGGCCGCCCGTGCGCGAGCAGCCTTCAGCTCGATATTCGCGCCCATCCCCAGCTCGCCGAGAACTTCAACGGCCTCCGCCAAAGTAGGTACATACTCCCCGCGGAAGGCACAGCCAAATCGGTATCCAGCGTCAAAGCGCCGAACGGTTGCCAGAGGCAACAGAGCAGCCTTGCCGCGACCGTTCGTCGTGCGCTCGAGCCGCTCATCATGAAGCAGGATCAGTTGGCCGTCCGCAGTGAGGCGGACATCGAACTCGGCCCAGCGACACCCTAGTTCCTTGGCCTTACGCAATCCGGCAAGCGTATTTTCCGGCGCGCATCCAGCGGCGCCGCGATGGCCGATCACCCGTGGAAGTATCCTTTCGAGGTCGTCTCTCGATGTTGTTCCCTCGCCGCGATGAGGAAATTCACTTGTGGATAGGGCCCCAGTCTCTTCCGGGAGGTGGGCCACACCCGAAGCGCCAGCGCCGGAAAGAGCAGAGCCGATCCCGATCGGTGCCGACTATCGTCAGGATGCCGCTGTACTCTGCTCTTGGCGCCTCGCACCGAGGTCCACGCCTGTCTGTTGATCCACTTGACGCATGCTTAGCTTGACTTTACCACGGTCGTCAAAGCCGAGCACCTTGACTTTAACCATGTCGCCCATCTTTACCACGTCG
>Ga0306921_10005373_pt1 | contig 13285 bp, 10 predicted proteins | sample sta12Cox44000080_FD_203760 | JGI IMG/M metagenome (GOLD analysis project Ga0306921, IMG submission 203760) | Lab enrichment of tropical soil microbial communities from Luquillo Experimental Forest, Puerto Rico - statoxic.12C.oxic.44.000.080 (v2)... | ecosystem: Environmental > Terrestrial >... | reverse complement strand
AGCCATCGGACACGATGCAGGATCAATGTACAATCTTTTCGAAGGAAACAATTTGTCCGGGTTCTGGGGCGATGTATTCCACGGCACATCGGGACTAAACACGGCGTTTCGCAATCGGGCCGCCGGCTGGGAACCAGGCAAAACTGGATCGACTGTTCCCTTCCAATTGGAGTCTTACAATCGCTATGGAAACGTCATCGGGAATGTCTTCGGGCAGCCCGGTTATCACACAAAATATCAAACGTCTCTTGGCACCGGAGCGAGCGCGGCGATTTATGATTTGGGCGCCGGGAACCTGGAGGGTTCGGTGACTGTCCCAAATGATCCCAAAGTAGCTTCTACGCTGCTGCGCTGGGGCAACTACGACACGGTGACAAACGCCGTGAGGTGGTGCGGCAACTCCTCAAGTCCGGGCTGGTCAACTACGTGCGGGAGCGTGTCGGAAATTCCTACGGGACTTTCCGATGGTTATGCCAACACAGTCCCAGCTTCCACCACCCTGCCCGCTTCCTTTGTTTACGCAAGCAAGCCCAGTTGGTGGCCGGCCGGCAAAGCTTGGCCCTTGAATGGTCCGGATGTCTCTGGCGGCAACCTGCCTGGCCTCGGTGGCTACGCAAATTCCACACCGGCACAGGATTGCTACGCAAACGTTATGAATGGTACGAGCGATGGAACGGGCGTGGCGCTTACCTTCAACGCCAGCACTTGCTATGCGAGCGGCTCCTCCACAGGTTCCACAGGCAACACTCAGCCTGCACCTCCAACAAATTTGATCGCCATTCCGCAGTGACGAGGAGTCGTTTCCCTTTCAGGAGCACGGCTGAGAAGTGGCATCTCTTCGCGCTCGCCAAGACTACGGCTCATCGGCTACGAACTAACCATGGAATAGAACTCCGTGTCAGTCAGCGGCTTTTGCCGACGATTGCGACAAACGTTTCCAGGGTAGGAATTCTGGAATCAATCTCGTCACCAGCTGAACCGGTTCTAGACCGCCATGAAGAATGACGATAGCAACCAGATAACAGCCAGCAAATAGAACGGTAGTCCCTAGGATTCGTAGGAGTGCATCCAGAGCATCCGTCGAGAATGCGCGCCACGAAAAACGGCTGATGATGAAGGCTGTGCCACACCCGGCGATCGCCGCAGCCAACACGCATCGCCAGACCGATTTAATAAAGGAAGCGGCTCCGACATTGATGGGCTTGCCTGCGTACCAAAAGGCTGGTACCGAAAGTATCCAGATCGATGCAGTCCATGCAAAAGCGATTCCCCTTGCTCCCCAAGGGAGCGCGACCAGGAAGCAGGCCGCTGTAAGCACGAACTCCACAATCCCCCATCGAAGGCAGCGGTCAGCCCTTCCAATTGAAATGTGGACCCAACTCCAGGTCCCAGAAATGAACATGGCTCCTATTCCCGGGCCAAACAAAGTAAAAATTCTTCCGCTCTCTGCCCACCTCGGACCAAGCAGGACAAGAATCAGATCTCGGCCGATCAACGTGAAAAGCGCTCCAAGTCCCATTCCGACAAACGCCAGTATGGCTAATGAGCGGAGCAGGTAATGAATGTACTTATCACGATCATCGGCGAGCCGGCTGAGCGTTGGAAGGGCAACCGCCGAAACGGGAAAGAGCAGCTGGTTGGCGGGAAGTACAAATAGATCGTAGGCCCGCTTATAGAAACCCAAGGCTGCCGAGCCAAAGCGCCACCCGACCAGCAGATTATCTGTGTTTCGAGAGAAATAGTTTACTGCGAAGAACCCATAGATATTCAGCGCTGCTCGAAATACCGAAGCTGTGCCCGGATGACGGCAAGGAAGGCTTGGCGTAAATCTACAAAGCATCCAGGCTCCGATGCACGTGCTCAACGGCAATACGACTGCTCCTGCTACCAGCGCCCAGTATCCCCAACCAGCCCAAGCAAGGCTGATGGCGATGAACACCGAGAGAAGTCTGGCTGCTATATCGTTTGCAGAGACAAGCGAAAAACGCATCGCCCGCTTGAGCAGAGCGAGATGCTGCACAGATATGCTGGTAAAGAAAATGGACAAGGAGATCCCGACAGCGACTCCTGGAATACGCGCGTCGTCGTAGAATCGCGCCAAGAGCGAACCGGCCGCAGCGAAACCAATCGTTAACGCGAAACCTATAGCTGTGTTAATCCAGAAGAGATCGCTGACCAAGCCGTGGTCAATTTCAGGTTTCTGAATCAGTGCCTCGGTAAAACCATTCATTCCGAAGTTTGTAAGTAGCAGACTGAAAGTTGTGACCATGGCCACAATGCCAAAGTCAGCTGGAGTCAGCAGCCTCGCTAACACGATGGTACCGACCATCTGCAGACCAAAAACAATCGCTTGCGCGAGCACGGTAACTCCCGCGCCGCGTAAGGCGGTCCCGCGAAGGCCACCCTCAGTGGCCGCGCTAGAAAAAGCGCCATTAGAGTCGAAGGGTCTCAGAAAGCCCTTTCATCGACCGGTTTTCTGATTGTAGCCGCTGCCTGGCTTGCGGAAGTTCTTGTAACCGGTACCTCAGCCACGGCCTCTCCACGCTCAGGTTCAGAGGTAATCGCAAACAAAAAGAATATCCAGACGGGCGCCATCATCCGGAACCCAGCTTCCGTGAAATTATAAACAACTCCTGCCACAAAAAAGGCCAGCAGGATCCGGCCCATCAACGGATCCCGGCGTAGAGTAGCCAGAAGCTTTCGATATCCAGAAATAATGAGCAGTGCGACCAGCGACACCCCGATCCAGCCGAGGTTCAAATAGACTTCCAGGTAACCGTTATGCGCTTCCTGGATGCCCGGCTGGTTGATCGCTTGCCAGATCCTCAGAAGTCGATCTCCCAGCCAAAAACCCTCAAAGCCGGCCCCAATCAACGGATGCTGGACTTCGTTTAGAACCGCGTCCCACACCAGGGTACGGCCAGTAAGTGTCGGATCTCTGCCTAAGGACTTGATTAAATTTCCTTGCGTGTCCACAAATAGCGCAAAGGCCGCAACGAAAACAACCGCGGCCACGGACAGATGCACACGGCGCATGTTGATCGTCGAACTCTTTGAACTCGTAATCAACAACACCCCCCCAGCCAACGCCAAGCAGGAAAAGGAGGTCATCGAATCTGCTGTCAGAATCAGATAAATCGCAATAGCAATAACGATCGCATAAGCAATCATGTGCTGCGATCGCTGTCTTCCCTTTGGTTTTTGATATGCTGCGAGAAAAGACCACAGGCAGCCGATTCCGGAAACGAGGCAAGTCATCCCCAGCAGATTCTTACCTAGCGTGACGCCGCTGTATACAGGAGTCCAGCTCCATTGATTGTAACTTCGTCCGAGTTCGGGATAGTACTTGATGAAGAGAAGGGACAAGGGAACCAGAATGAAACTGATACGCGTCAATACCTGTCTGACAGCCGACACTACATCCGAATCGGTAAGAATAATCACCATCACTAGATCACCGATCGCTTTGATCCATCTCTTGACGGCCACGACCGGATAATCCGACCAGATTACGCTGGTCAAACAGTATGCGAAAAACAGCAAAACCGGCGTGTTCGTCGTAAGTATTGACACCGTCCGCTTTATTCTTTGCGAAAGAACAATGGTTCCGGCCACCAGGAGGAAACCGAATACCACCGCGTCAAGAGGACTCCCATCAACGTAGGCTTCACGCGACTCGAATGCCGGCCCGCTCTGCAGCCAAACCGTGACCGGCCGTGACGACACAATCAGCAGCCAAAGGGTCGGGATCCAGATGGCCGTTGAATGGTGTGCGTTGCGATCACGGGCCAAATAAAATAGGCCGATAATTCCAAGCAGGTAGACGAGTGTGGCAACCGGTGGCGGCATTCGCTCTCTCGGCAAAATATCAGTTCACAGTCTGAACGGTTTCATCGTAGTTAATCGAGAAAGAGACGATGAATCAGCTCCAGAGTTAGAACTTTATGAATTTCGGTGGTGTAGTTACGGTCACCTTTTAGGTGCCCGTTGACGATGGTCTGGAGACCCTGGCTCTGAAGGTAGGGACGGGACAGCGTCCGCGGATCCAGCAGTAACTCCCTGACGTACTCGGCGAGCTTGTCTCGATACCACACTCGATAATGATAAAATTTATGCCGCCCCAGGAAAAGCCGTTCCAGATGAAGCGGCGAAGCAAGATGATCCATTCGCGCTAGCCACTGCGGCATGCCGTAATCGTAGGCGTACTCGGCCTTAAATGTGAACTCCAGGAGTGCACGGGAGAAGGCTGAGCCCCCGTTTAAGCCCCGGTCAGTACGAATACCGTGAAGCGCCGGATTGCCCTCGGCAATTAGCCGAATGCAATCGTCATTGTCAGCAAAAATGTCACTTCGTACCATTGCCGAATCCGGAGCGCGGAAGGCGGTCTGGACCAAATCGTTGTCCACATAAGGAGAACGCATGGATAGCTGCGTTTCTTCGACAGACAAAATCCCATAATGGTGCCAAGGGAGTTGTCGGAACGCGACAAAAGACACGGCGTGCCCTTGTCTCAGCTGGGCATACTTTTCTTTTGCTGCCCCCACGTAGGCCAAAAACTCTTGGCTAAAAAGCCCTCTAGCGGGAACACCGGGCTTAAACGAAATGTGTCTTCGCAGTACCTCGCTTCCATAATTCCCCGTAATCCTGTTGGGAGCGATCTCTTTCGCGCGTTCGTTGACGTACAAGTCAGCGGTGCGATTCACACTAGCGCATCCATCCGAAAGATAGACGGTTCTTTCCGCATAATGTGGGAAATTCGTGAGAAACTGCTCTCCTACCTCAATGACTTCGTGAGATTGACCGCAGACCGAGGCTACGCGACGAGCAAGAACCACATCTTCGCAATCACGATACATGCCCCCGAATGAATAGCAGGGCAGAGTGCCCGGAGCAGCCTTCCACCAGGCCATAATCATTCGGGTGTCCAACCCCCCCGTCAGGGAAACTCCGACTCGACCTTCAGCGCGGAAGTATCTCGGCAAATTCCTGGTGAAGACGGTCTTCAGCGCCTGGTAGTACGCCTCCGGTTCGAGCGGCTGCTGGCTTTCCCACTCCTTAGGATCGAAATAGGCGTCTTTTTGATTCAGCTTTCCATCATGGAAAACCCAAGACGAGGCGGGCGGCAACAAATAGACGTTCTTGAAAAGTGTGCGATTCTCTAAAACACAGCCGCAGGATACGAACTCCCCTAGGCTTTGCGGATTCAAGGCCCGCAACTCGGGACGGACATTTAGAATCGCTTTAGCCTCAGCTGCGAAGTAGAAACCCTCATTTGCCTCGTGATAATAGAGCCGATGCAGGCCGTAGCGGTCGTTGAAGAGTGTCAGTTTATTTCGCGTTCGGTCTATTGCCAGGCCCTGGAATTTTCCGTTCAGACTCGCGGGAAAAGCGGGTTCCTCTTCATATTTGTGTACCAGGTAGCTCGGACCGTTCGGTTCGAAAGAATGCCCTTTCTCTTTCAGGCGCCGGAGTTCCCCGGGATCGGCGAAGTCCTCGCCAGAAAATGCCAGGATGACATCACCCTGCTCGTTGCGAACGGGAACTCCTTCCGCGAAAGAATTCGCGCGCAGCACACATCCAACATAAACTCCCAGCGTCTCATCCATCCAATGCGAGACTACGTAGGAAGGCTCGTGGCGAAGACTTTCTATCATTTGAAACAATTGAGCTTCGGCCCGCTCCCTGGACATTTTAGTAATTAGGCCGACAATTCCCGGCATAGAGCTTGAAATCCTTTCAACCGACCTGACCTTACCCGACTAAAGTTGTTTGTTTGTGAATGCGTTGCAGTAAGAAAGATTGGAGCCGGCGGGAGGAATCGAACGCCCCATCTGCCGAATACAATTCGGCCGCTCTATCATTGAGCTACACCGGCTTGGAACGAACTTTGAGATTGTACCATTTCGACCGCAGACCAACCACCAAAGCGATTGCACGCTCTGGAAGAATCCCAACGAATCCACGATGAAGTTTGAGTTTCAAGCAGATGCTTCCCCATGCCGTAAGTGGAACGGCATACCTCGGCATCAGTATTTCTTCAAATCCATTACGAACCTTGAATTCACGCAGTGGACTATCTCGTTTGTTACCATAGTTAAATTTTCCGTATGTCAAATGCGTTATTCCTTTTTGCGCGCAGAGCTCGACTGCTTTAGCCAATAATGCGTTGGAAGGACGCTTGTCAAAATGGCTGGCCTTGCATGTCAGATTTAGCAGAGCCGCAACCCTACCCCGAAAAACGAGCTTCAAGAAGCCGATCATTTCGTCGCCCGCGTGCGCGCAAATAAAATCACTTCGCTCGATAAACGATTCTTGGTCTCTTCTGACTTGGTCGACGCTTTTGCCAAAGTGATTATTGGGCCGTCCTTGCTTCACGGGGGCGTCATTGTTGATGCCAACGATTCCTCGTATCAGGTCATCATTGAATTCGTGGACAGAAATTCTCACGCCCCGCTTTTGCGACCGACGCACATTCTTCCGGCTCTCTTGCGGCAAGCCATCCCACCAGGCCTGAAAGCTGTTGGTGCGGACCACAGCGATGCTTTCCAACTCCATCGGATATCTGTAGCGAGGAGTGGCATCGGGCAATTTCTGTGTGAAAGTGAATATATCCGGCCTTATCTGGGCCAACTGATTCTCTTTGAGCCTTCGAATGCAGCTTTCGGGGTCCTGGAGTTCAGTCTCCAGCCATTCCTCATCGTGGACGACGGCCACCTTTATCCACTTTCCTCTTATAACTATCCACTTATGTTCGATTTCGATAGCGGGAACCTGGATCCATTTTCCCTTGATACTAATGGCGATTCTGTCGCTCGTCGTTTCCATTGAAGCGGTTGAGTCGACCTTGTCGATTACCTTCATGACTTCGCATCTTCTCCCGTGTTAAAGCGGCCATTCCGCAAATTTCAGGCCGACGTTGGTATCGATTCGAGAGTCAAGAGTTACACGCTGCGCAGAGCTGCCTGCGAGTGGACGTCTGGCCTAAGTTGTTTCTCGTTCAGCTGAACGAAAATCTCATCCATGATTTTCGCGGTTAACAGGATTTCCCTGTATGGAATGGGAGGTGGAAGATCTTCGGCAATAGATCGATAGAAATTCTCAATTAAATACTTCATGCCCGATTTCATGTGAAAATCTCGCGCCAGAAAGGACTTGGCATTAGTGAAAACGTTCCCTAGGTACTGCCCAGCAGTAGTCATGGGAGGAATAAACTTTTCGGCATAGCTCACATATCTGCTTCCACGTACCTTGATCAGCGTTTCCTGATCGTGATCCATAACCAGCCCGTTTTTGCTGCCGTAAACGCGGAACTGATGAAGCGATGGCCGCATTTGAGATGAAAACGTGAAGTACGCGGATGTGCGGTCTTCTTCCAAGACAATCACCCGTAATTCGTCGATAATTTCGCTTTCACCCATGCTCCGTAGCTTTGCACTGGTGTACCCGTGCGCAACAACCGTGGGGGAGTCCGTCGTCAGAAATTCCGCCAGCCTGGCGATCCCGTGGCTGATGATGTTTTGTAGGAGTTTTCCAGGCAGTCGGCGGACCCAGTGCTGTTTGTCTCCTAGCAATGCACCTGCGTAACCGGACGCTCCCAGCTCGTAGCAGTAGTAACTCTCCATATGAATCGGGCCGGTCCCCAAGTAGCCGGTCCGCACCAGCTCCCGCATGCGACGCGCGGCGTGAGTGAATTGATCGTCGTGTCCTGCTGTGATTTTGAGGTTTCTCTCCTCGGCAAGCCGAATAAGCCTCCGCGCATCTTGCCAATCAAGAGTGAATGGTTTCTCCACATACACATGGATTCCATTCTCCAAGCAGGCTGTGGCCAGCTCGAAATGGCTCTGTGGTGGAGTTGTGATATGAACGACGTCGGGCTGTGCAACGCGGAGCAGCTCAGAAAAATCGTTAACATGGTGCTTGATCGGAAATCTCTGCGCCAATTGTCGCGCCATCAACAGTTCTCTGTCACAGGCCCCCACTATTTCGCAATTCTGAATCCTCTGGATCTGCGAGGCATGCGAATCTGCAATCTTTCCGCAGCCAACGATGGCTACCTTAAGCACGCTTTTCTCCGGCGCGGCACGCTTCGAAATAACGCTGCAACCCTTCGCGGGTAGAAACTTTTTGCGTCCAGCCGAGTAGACTCTTAAGCTTCTGGTTGCTGTAGCTTGTCTTCTTCCACAAAGAATGCCACTTGCGGCGATTAAACGAATTCGGAAGCTGCCCTTTGGACCAATCGGAATAGTTTTCCCACAAATAGCAGAGAACGTAACTTAGCGAGCGCGGCAGCGGAAGCGAATGGAATCGCCCAACGTTTCGCTTGTAAAGCCGCAGAAAATTGCGGCTTGTGGGTAGATCATCGTCCATGACGTTGAGCACTTCACCGTCAATTCCGCATCTCAGGCCCGCCAAAGCAATTGCCTCAGCGCAATTGTCAACGTAGGTAAACGGAATGCGATTGTTCCCCCCCAAGTGTAAGAATATGCCAAAACTGCTGATCCCCACGCGTCCAGTAATCGGCAGATTACCGGGGCCGTACACAGCCCCGGGGCGAACAGTTACAAAGGGCAACCCGTATTTCCGGCCATACTCAGCGACAATTCCGTCCTGATTCACCTTGGCAAAGCTATAGGCATCACCGCGCAACTCGGGGCGTTGTTCGAGAGGGCAAGACTCGTCCAGCAGGTTCCCGTTCGCCTTTTGGCAATTGGAGTAGACAGCGAAAGAGCTGATATTTACAAACCGTTTCAAAATATTGTGTTCAAGGGCAGATTCGATCAAATTCCGCGTGGTCACCACTGAATTCATGAAGGCGTCGGGGAATGATTTCTCCCCTCGTCCCGCTGCAAGATGATAGATCACCACCGCATCTTTGGTCGCCGCGGCGCAATCTTCACGGGACAGAAGGTTCCCTTTGAACATTTCTATTCGGAAACCATCCCGTGCAAGTTTAGCTATTCCCTCGAATTTCTCATTCTGGCTCGAGCGCCTGGCAAAGCAGCGCAAGTTGCAGAATCCTCGATCAACCAGATTCTCCACAAGCTTTGTTCCAATAAAGCCCGTCGCTCCCGTGATCAAGATCAGATCGTCGCTGCCGATTATGTTCGGTTTATTATTCAGTGACATAAGGATGTTTAATGGGATTGATTCCAAACACCGCCAGCAGCTTGCCTAAGTGGTCGCAAAGCTTTACCAGGCATCTCATGAATATGTGCTGTCCTAAAAGCAGTAGAAACGGAAGCGCTGCGGCGTACATAGGCACCGCAATCAGAGACTTGGAGATGTCCAGAAATTTGGAATGCGGCTGGGCCAGGGCAACGGTTCCGCGAAGCAAGGCTCGTTTTAACAAGAATGAACGGCTCCAGCGAATCGGCGGCACCACTTCGAATGCGACCGCTTCATCGCACCAGACAAACACGCGTCCTTTTTCGATCATCCGAGTGAAAAAGTCCTGATCCTCCCCAGTCCGAAACTCCGGCCTGAACCATTGCTCGCCCGCGACGAAAACCTCGCTTTTCAACAAGACATTGCCGGTTCGACCTTTACTGCCATCAATAACCAGGCCTGTCGGGTAGCTCGGGCGATCGTAGAGTCCGGACTTGATGATCCATTGTGGCGCTTCGCGATCAAAATACGGCTTAACTGGACCCAGCACACCGTCCGCTTTGAACCGATGGCAAACGTTGAAAAGAGTCAAAAGCCAACGAGGCGTCGGAAATTCGTCATCATCAATAAACGCAATAAAGTCTCCGTCACAATTCTCAATTGCCCTGTTTCTGGCCAGCGCAATATTTTGTTGCGGCTCCACGCAATACCTAATGGAAATCGGCAACTTGCCGGCCAACTCACTGACCAGCGCACTGGCAGACTGCATGTGATCATTGTCAGTAACGACGATCGAGTACGAAAAGAGCCCATTGGTCTCCTGTTCGCTCAATTTTTCCAGCAGATGTTTCAAAAACTGGGGCCGCTTGTAGGTACAAACGCAAACACTGACGTGACTCGTGCCGTTCTTCATCGCTTCTTCGTCCGCAAACGTCGCAGTCTCCAGTCTGGAAATTATGAGCCGGCCTCGGCCAATGTAGAACGATCGGCCATCTAGCTGCGTTTTTGTAGGATTAGAAAACAATTGTCGAGCAACGGGGATCGAGCCTTTCCGAGCGTCACCAGCCGAGATATGAAGTCAACCGCCGTAAACGTAATATCTGCGACTTTAAACCGGTGCCTAAACCTTTCCGCCACCGTGCCCTGTTCCAGTTTGCAAAATTCAACTGTGAACCCATTGGCTTCCGCGAACCGCGTCAATCTCGCGGGCAAAATCGCCGTTCGCAGATAGGTCGGGAAATGGCGGGACTTGTAATTCATAAACTTGTAGAAACCTTCATGAAACCAAAATGGCGTAAACTTTGTCACAAGCCCTTTGATAGAAAGCAGATTTGGAAACCCCAAAATCAAAAGGCCCTTGGGCTTCAGCGCACTAAACATGTTAAGCAAAGCGTCGTTTGGCCTCGGAAGGTGTTCCAGAACCATCCAACAGATGGCAACGTCGAATTCCTCCTTAGGAAGAGGAAATTCCTGAATATCGCCGTGAATCTTTTCTTGTACTTCATCGTTGGCATCAAGCTGTTCTTTGGAGACATCAATACCAACCGTTCGAGCGACTCCCTGAAGTCGTACATGGGTAGATGAGCCGCAACCAGCCTCAAGCACTTTAACCCGAGTGTTGCCAGCCAACAGCGAATTGGCTTTGCTCGAAATTATGTCTCGAATATTCTCGCCCATCCGGCCTCTCCTGGTTTAAAGGCGCTTGCCGATTTGAAAGCGGCTGCAAATCACATCAAACGCTCGTTTTCAAGGTGATTTTAATTCGAAGCTGACGCTTGGACTAGCGACCGAAAACTGGCGACAGAAAGCGGCTGTAACAGCCGGACGATGCTGCCGCCCATTAAAAAGTCATGTTCCGCGGCATTCAAGGGATGGGTTTCCACTTCCACGATGTTCTCAACCGCCAAATGGAAAATCCTCTCAAGCCGTCCTGGAACATCCAACGGAGGCAAGGAATAGAAGTAGTCGGTCAGCCAATGGCGCTTGGCTAGGATTCCATCTACCTTCATGCGGTACCAGCGATTCAGCGCGCCCTTCTCGCCGGGCTGAAAACTGAAGTTTCTTCTGGCCGCCGTGCCCGCAGGAAGGAGTTTTTTCAAAAGCACGTTGGCGCACAGATGCATATGATGGTGGCCATCTATTCGCTGCGGCGCTTCTCCATAGATTCGCCGGAATTCCTCGATCTGGCTGCCCACGACATATTCAAAAGAACTCGTCAGCCCGGGATGAAACACCACCTGTGCGAACCGATTGCCGCGCAAGTATTTGCATACCCGTTGATGATGCTCGCTTAAACGTGCATTGATATGCTGGTGCGAGAAAGGGGTGGTCAGATTCAGATGGAGCCCCACGTCGACGCTGTGTTCTTTCGCAATGTCGGCGGCCCTCTCGGAATCCTTCATGTAAACCATCGCACTGGCTGAGAAAACTGTTCCCCGGCGGTAGCATTCCAGGATGCGATTCGTGTTGTCGACATCTCTGCCCCAATCGTCGGCGTTGATAATTAAAGCGCCTCGTTGCCCGTGCAGCTTTCCGCCATCTGATCGCTTCATGATTTCTTTCTTGCGTATGCCTACTGGCTCAAGCATGGTTAGATTTCGCGCTATCTTCTTTAATTGGTTCGGGCACTATGCGCTTTTTAGACTGAATCTTTTTCCAAAGAAATTCTTCAGCCGCTGCATCTGCTCTCGACGGCTAAAAGCAACCAGCTCCTTCGAGACCGGGCGAGCGCGACGGAGCATCGACGCCCATAGATAACCGGCGGCCAACGCTATGCCTCCAATCGCCAACGGCGGCTTGGTCATTTGATAGACAATTCGAAAGAATTCCCAGACGGGATGATTTCCAAAGTTATAGTCTTTGATCCCGTACTTAAATCTGGCAGACAATAGATGCTGCTGGGCTGTGCCCATCTCGCGATGGTGCAGGCAAACCGTTTCCGTAAACGTTCGCGTCTTCCATCCCTTCATCCGGGCGGTAAGAACTGCAACGTAATCGATCCCGCCTCCTTTAATGGGTTGATATCCGCCAATTTGTTCAAAACATTCGCGGCGGAAAACCTGGCACGCTCCGGACACGTGCTCAATGTTCACAAAGCGATAATCGTAAACTTGGTTCGAAGTCTCCTTGAACGGCGTGCCAACCAGGCCGAGCTCTGGGTCCGCTGCGAGCTTTTGCAGCAAGAACGAGAAATAGTTGGCGTCGAACGACACATCCGCATCAAGGCTTGCCAGCACATGAAAGTTCAGCTTCTCTATCCGCGCATATCCCGCGTTAAAGGCTTGCACTTTCCCCGCAAAATGCCGTTCTTTGCGTTCGGGCATGCGGACCAATTCAATCCACGGATGGTCCGCAGCGTACTTCTGAACGAGTTCATCGGTTCCGTCGGTTGAGCCGTCGCTAACGATGACCCAGCACAGCGGAAGCATCGTCTGCGAGACAACGGAGTTCAGGGTTAGCTCCAGGAATTGAATCTCGTTTCGCGCGGGAGTAATGATGACGTATGTCGGAGTTGTGGCCATCCCTGTTTCCTGGCGCTACGGCTCGCTCGGTTGCCGGCTGGCGCCCTGCATGAGCGTGATATTGTGGTTTACGAACTTGTGGATCCACTGCGGCAGATGCATCCAGTCATAGGCTCCCAGCAGCTTGGCCTCGAGGAGCTTCGGATTGTCCCAGGAATTCAGCGGCATGCGCGGTAAGAAATAGCGATTGCTGTTGCGATGGGCTCTTCCAATGATGCCGGCTACGCCGTTCCTGAAGCCTTGGTTTTCCAGGATATCCGCGAGGAATCTTGTGAAATCGCGGTCTTCTTCGGGGAAGGGGAACGGATAGGAAAACGACTCCACCGTATCCCCTACCTCCTGTTCGATCACTTCTTTCGAGTAACCGAGCTCGTAGTCGATCTGATCGGGCCCCAAGGAGCGCAGGTCCGGATGGGTCACGGTGTGCGAGCCAAAGCGCACCCCTTCCGCATGGAGTTCGCGAACGTCCTGCCAGGTCAGGTAATCCACTCCTTCGTAGCGAGTCGGTGTATTGCGGATTCGATCGGTGGCCAAAAAGACAGTGGCGCTGAATCCGCATTGTTTCAGAATCGGGAAACCCTCGGTGTAGAAGTCGCGGTACCCATTGTCAAAGGTTATGACCACTCTCTTCGACATGTCCTGGCCCGCCGAGAGTTGGC